>OFSF01000644.1_pt1 | contig 13278 bp, 9 predicted proteins | sample 1543271 | NCBI WGS metagenome assembly OFSF01 (sample SAMN07774227, study PRJEB24372) | wastewater metagenome | isolation source: Exp Tend VB 100WW | collected 2016-02
GGGCTCGGCCCGGCTGGCTTCACGGCCGCCGGCATGCTCAGCCCGCTGGCCGAGCTGGACGCGGCGGGGCCGGAGGTGGCGACGCTCGGCCTGCGCTCGGTCACGCTGTGGGCCGAGGTGGCGCGGCGGCTGGCGGCGCTGGACGGGCAGGGCGATGCGGCGCGGTATTTCCGCCAGCACGGCAGCCTGCTGCTCGCGCACGGGCCGGATCTCGGCGCGGCGCAGCGGGTGTTGTCGCGGCTGAGCGTGGCGCCGGCCGGGATGCCGGAACCGAAGCGGCTGACACGCCCCGCGCTGAGCGAGCTGGAGCCGGCGCTGCTGCCCGGGCTGCATGCGTGGTACCTCGACGGCGAGGCGCAGGTGATGCCGCAAGTGGTGTTGCCCGCGCTGTGTGCCTTGGCCCGCGACGTGCAGTGGCACTGGGGCCGCACCGTGGCGCAGACGGGGCCTGGGCAGATCACGCTGGGTGACGGCAGCGTGGCCTGTTTTGACCTCGTGTTCGACGTGCGCGGCCTGGGTGGGCGCTCTGCGGAGCAACCGCTGCGGGGTGTGCGCGGCGAGGTGATCTGGCTGCACGCGCCCGGCGTACCACTGACGCGCCCGCTGCGGCTGCTGCACGCACGCCACCGCGTCTACATCGTGCCGCGCCCGGGCGACCGCATCGTCATCGGCGCCAGCGAAATCGAGAGCGAGGACCGCTCGCCGGTCAGCCTGCGCTCGGCGGTCGAGCTGATGGCGGCGGCGCACAGCGTGCTGCCCGCGCTGGCCGAGGCGCGCATCCATCACATGGAAACCAATCTGCGCCCCGCGCTGCCCGACAACGCGCCGAAGCTGACCGTCGAGCCGGGGCGGGTGGCGATCAACGGCCTGTTCCGCCACGGCTGGCTGCTGGCCCCGGCGCTGATCGAGCAGGCGATGAACCAGGTATCGACATGACCCTCCACGTGCTCCTCAACGGCGAGCTGACCGAACTGCCCGAGGGCACGACGCTGGCCGCCCTCATCGCGCAGCGCGACCTGACGCCCGAAGCGGTCGGCTCCGCCGTCAACGGCCGCCACGTGCCGCGCGCCGCCCGCGCCGAGCGCGTGCTCGACGACGGCGACACCGTCACGCTGTTCCAACCCATCGTCGGAGGCTGAACACCATGCATCCCGAGCTTGCCCCGTCTTCGTGGACCGCCTATGGCGTCACGCTCCACAGTCGCCTGCTGCTTGGCACCGCCGGCTACCCGTCGCCCCAGGCGCTGCACGAGGCCATCGTCGCCTCGGGCAGCGAGGTAGTGACGGTCGGCCTGCGCCGCATCCATGCGGGTGCTTCGGGTGCGGGCGACAACGGCCACATTGCCGCGATCCAGTCCGCCCTGCGCGAACGCGGTGCGCGGCTGCTGCCGAACACCGCCGGCTGCCGCACCGCGCGCGAGGCGATCGAGCTGTCGCACCTGGCGCGCGAGCTGTACGACACGCCGTGGATCAAGCTCGAAGTCGTCGGCGACGAACAGACGCTGCAGCCGGACCCGTGGGAGCTGGTCACTGCCGCGGAGCAGCTCATCCGCGACGGTTTCGCGGTCTTTCCGTACTGCACCGACGACCTTGTGACCTGCCAGCGCCTGCTCGACGTGGGCTGCGAGGTGCTGATGCCGTGGGGCGCGCCGATCGGGTCCGGTCAAGGGCTGATCAACCCGTGGGCGCTGCGCACGCTGCGCGAGCGCTGGCCGGATGTGCCGATGGTGGTGGACGCCGGCATCGGCTCGCCCGCGCACGCGGTGCAGGCGATGGAGCTGGGCTATGACGCGGTGCTGCTGAACTCGGCGGTGTCGCAGGCGCGCGAGCCGGTGCGCATGGCCGCGGCCTTCGGGCAGGCGGTGCAGGCGGGGCGGCTCGGCTTCGAGGCGGGCGTGATGGCGCCGCAGTCGATGGCGGTGGCGACGACGCCAGTCGGCGGTCGGCCGTTCCTGCTGTGAGGGGCGCCATGCACCGTCCGGTCATCTGGAGCGTCGCCGGCAACGACAGCGGCGGCGGCGCCGGCCTGAGCGCCGATGCGCGCGCCGCTGAGGGCTGCGCGGTCCACCTCTGCCCGGTGGTCGCGGCGGTCACGGCGCAGAACTCGCTCGGCGTGCAGCGGGTCGTGCCGGTCGCGCCCGAGGTGCTCGATGCACAGCTCGCGGCGCTGGCCACCGACCTGCGGCCGGCCGTCATCAAGACCGGTCTGATCGGCAGCGTGGACGGCGTGGCCGTGCTGGCGCGCTGGCTGGACCGATTCGACGCGGACGGCGGACCGCGCGTGCGGCTGGTGATCGACCCGGTGCTCGGCGCGAGCGCGGGCGGCGCAGCCTTCGCGGACGCCGCGCTGATCGACGCCTACCGCACGCACCTGCTACCGCGCGCCGACCTCGTCACGCCGAACCGGCGCGAGGCAGCACGGTTGCTCGGCCAGCCGGAAGCAGCGACGCTCGCCGAGGTGCCCACGCAGGCGACGGCGCTGCGGGCGCTGGGCGCGGCGGCGGTCTGCATCACCGGCGGTGACAGCCCGGACGGCGCCGACGCGCTCGACTGGCTCGACACGCCGCACGCCCGCGGCTGGCTGGCGCTGCCGCGGCTCGACGTGCGGCACACGCACGGCACGGGCTGCACCTTCGCCACCACCGCGGCGTCGGCGATGGCGCGCGGCTTTGTCACGGCCGACGCGCTGGTGCTGGCCAAGATGGCGACGACGGCGGGGCTGGCAGTCGGCCACGCGGCGGGGCAGGGGGTCGGGCCGGTCGGGTTCGACGCTGGTTTTGCAGCGGATCCGCGCTGGTTGCCGCGCCTGAGCTGCGACGACTCGCCGGTGTCCGGCACCAGCGGCCCGGCACTGCCGTGGCCCGCTGGCCTGTACGCGATCGTGGATGCCGCGGACCAGGCCACACCGCTGCTGGCGGCGGCCGAACCGGCGCTGTGCGCGCTGCAGCTGCGCATCAAGCGGGCGTCGCACCCGGAACTGGGCGACCGGGCGTTTGCCGCCGAAGTCCGTGCCCAGATCGACCGCACGCTGGCGCAGGCCGCGGCCATGCCCGCCGCGGCGCGTCCCGTGATCGTGGTCAATGACCACCACACGCTGGTGCTCGACGCGATCTCGGCCGGCACCATCGACCCGGCCGAGATCGCGCTGCATCTCGGGCAGGAAGACGTGCTCGCACTCGGCCAGGACGGGCGGGCGCAGCTGGCGTCGGCGCAGGCGCGCGGGCTGCGGCTGGGGGTGAGTTCGCACAGCCTGTGGGAGCTGTGCCGGGCGGCGGCGCTGGCGCCGGCGTACATCGCCTGCGGCCCGGTCTGGGCCACGACGACCAAGGACATGCCGTGGCACCCGCAGGGGCTGCACAACCTGCGCTGGTGGGCGGCGGTGTCGTCGGTGCCGGTGGTGGGGATCGGCGGGCTGCTGGAGATGGCGCAGGTCGAGGCCGTGGCGGGCAGCGGGGCGGCGTGTGCCTGCCTCGTCCGGGCCGTGGCCACGCAGGTCGGCGAGCGCGAGCCCGTGGCCCGACGGCTGGCCGCGGCCGCCGCCGCCTGGCACCGCGGCACGGCAGCCCCCTTGCCGCCACCGCCGGACTGGCCGCGCGCGAGCCTCGATCCCGCAACGTCCTGAGCGTCAGCGGGCGAGCGGGGGATGGGAGTGGGGGCGGTCCGTGTGCCCGGCGCACCAGGCCCGTACCTGATCGGCCGGCATGGACTTGCCGCTGGCATGGCCCTGCGCGCCGTCGCATCCCAGCTCGCCCAGCCAGGCGAGCGTGCCCAGGTCGTCCACCCCGTCGGCGACCACCCGCGCACCCCAGCCGCGGGCCAGCGCCATCAGTGCACGCACGACCGCCGCGCGCTGCTCCATGCGCGGCAGCAGCGACAGTGCCCGCACATCGAACTTGAATTCCGCCACCGGGTCCAGACCGGCCAGCGCCACGTGCAGGCTCAGTCCCGAACCACCGTCCTGGATGGCCAGCCCCACACCGGCCCGTGACAGGGCTTCCAGCACGTCCCCGCCGCGCTGGGCAATCGCGGCGGCCTGCGCCTCGACCAGGAAATGCTGCGCCGGCCAGCGGTGGCGGTCGAGCAGATCGAGCAGTGCCTGCGCCAGCGACGGATGGTCCAGCAGGCGGCCGGGCAGCGGCAGCGACAGGTGCTTCACCAGCCCTTCCTGGCGCAGGGGCAGGGCGCTGCGCAGTGCGGCGTCGGTGGTGGCGATGAGCCGGGTGTACAGCTCCTGGCGGGTGTTCTGACCGGCACCGCCCAGCTCGGTCGGCGAAAAATCCTCCTGTGCCGGCGAGAGCCCGCGGGTGGAAATCTGCAGCCTGGAGAGTCCGCCCGTCTTCAGGTCGAGCACGGGCTGGAAGGCGGCGCGCACGCTGCCGTCCGCTGCGGTCGAAAACCCGGAGTGCACCGGCACCGACCGCGGCTCGAACAGCGCGGTGACCACCTGCGCCTGACGGGCCTGGTCGAGCGCCGTGCGGGCTTGCTGGAGCAGGGTGTCGGCGTCGCTGGCGTGGCGCGGGCACAGGGCCACGCCGATGTGCACGTGGATCCGGTCGGCGAACTCGGCCGCGATCTTCTGGCCCATGGCCATCAGGCCGGCCACGGAAGGATTGCCGGGCAGCAGGGCGGCGAAGTCGCAGACGCCCATGCGCGAGAAGCTGTCGGTGCGTCGGCTCAGGCGGTGGAGCTGGCAGGCGAGCTGCAGCATGGTGGCTTCCATCGCCTCGGCGGAGGTGCCGGGGAGGACCGCACTGGTGCCGATGTACATGAGTGCAAACGCCGAGCCGCCGCGGGCGACACCCGCCGTGGCCTGTCCCAGCCGGTCCAGCAGCAGATCCCGGTGCGGCAGGCCGGTGCGGGCGTCGATGAGCCCAAGTTGCCGCATGGTGGCGTCGTGGTCCTCTGCCAGCAGGGGGCCGTTTTCCATGACCACGATGCGCAATTGATTCATGAAAGTCTGTCTGCCGAAAGCCTGTCCAAGGGTAGAAAAAATGCTAACACAGGGGGTCTGGCACGGCAAAAACGAAATCGTTCCAATGCCGGATATCAGGCAGGCTTCATAAAAAACGTGATCATTTTCACGATAGTAGGCACATCACAGGCGGTTACAAAAAGTAACGCATTGTTGGGTGCTGGAGGTGTTCCATGGGTGTCGTTGGTCAAGTCTGGTGGGTCGATCTGCTGCTGGTCCACATGGTGGGGCTGCTGCTGGGAGGGATGTTCGCGACGCTGCGCGCCCGCAAGGTGCATCGGCTCGACCTGGACCGCGTGCACCGCGCCTGCTGGGCCGAGCAGGACCGCTGGACCGCGGAGCACGAAGACCAGCTGGCCACCGCCGTGCAGGAGCGGCAGGCCGCACTTGACCTCGCGCTGGCCGCACAGCAGGAGCGCGACCAGATCCGCGCAGAGGGCGACCAGGCGCTGGAGCGTGTGCGGCGCGAGATGGAAGGCGCCCGGGTCGGTTACAGCAAGGCCGAGCAGGCGCTGTGCCAGCAACTGCTGGCGATGGACCGGCAGGTGGCCGCGGAGCGGATGGCGCACCGCCGCGAGGTGCAGGCGCTGCGTGTGCAGTGTGATGAGTTCGGCGAGCTGCTCGCGGCGGAGCGCCAGTCGGTGCGCGTCGACGCGGACCAGCACTTGCAGGTCTGCACGGTCCGCGACAACCTGCGCCAGGAGGTGGCCAAGCTGCTGGAATTGCTGGAGCAGTCCGACACGGCGCAGGCGGCGTTGCAGCAGCGGCTCAATGCGCAGGAGCAGCAGCTGAGCACCAGCCAGCGGTTGCTGGACGACACCCGCCGGGCGCTGGAGCGTGAACGTGAGCGCAGCCCCGCCATGCTGACCATGCGCCCCGTCGCGCAGGCGGCACTGACCACGATCTCCACCGCTGCGCTCGCCGCCAACGCCCACCCACCGAGTGCGCCGCATGCACCTGGCTTGCGGCCCTTCGAGCGCCAGCCGGACAGCCCGCCGCCCGACAACCTGCTGCGCATCGTCGGCATCGGCCCGCATACCCAGGCTTGGCTGAACCGGTGCGGGGTCTGGTACCTGTGGCAGATCGCGGGCTGGAAGGCCGAAGAGCAGCAGTGGGTGGCGGGCAACCTGCCACGCTTCGGCCGCCGCATCTACCGGGAGAACTGGATCGGCCAGGCCAAGGCGCTGCTGGATGAACAGCGCCGCGAGCGCCGGGTCTATCCGGCCCGGCTGCCGCCCGGCTGCGAGGACCGCCGCGTCAATCTGCGGCAGTCACAGCCGCAGGCGCTGGCCGCCGCCTGATCAGACCGTGAATGGCCGCTGCTTCAGGAAGCTGGCGGCGCTGCCCAGCACGAACAGGTTGGGGCTTTGCGTGGGTGGCAGTCCGGCAGCGATCAGGTGGCGGAACTGGGTGTAGTTGCCCGAGAAACTGCCGTTGTTCCACACCTGCAGCAGCCGGCCGGTGAAGGCGCCGTTGAAGTCGCCGTCCATCGAGGTCTGGTTGTCCTGGCAGCCGGAGATCAGGATCACCGACGGCGCGAAGCTGTTGACCACGGTGGTCAGGCGGCTGCTGGTGACCGCCAACTGTGCGAGTGCGGCGTCCGGGTCGATGAAGCCGGACTTCGCGGCGGCCGCGGCGACCTCCTGCTGCAGACCGTCATAGAACGCCTTGTGGTTGCGGTAGGTGCGCAGCGCGATGGCGGGCGGCATCATCCGCGAGCGCGGACCGCCAAGCTGGGCTGGCGTCGGCACGGTGTCGCGGGTGACGGTGCCGCTGTGGCAGCTGTCGGAGAGCACCAGGATGCGCACGCCGGCCGCGAACCGGCTCAGCTCCAGATACAGCTCGTCGTCGATCAACTGGCTGTCCCACAGACACCAGGTCTCGTCCTTGCGGTCGGGCTCCTCGCCGGTCACGTCGGCCACCTGTCCGCCGTGGCCCGAGAAGGTCAGGAAAAAGAAGTCGCCCTTCTTCAGCGTCTTGGCGGCCTTGCGCAGCGCGGCCAGCACCGCCGCGCGGGTGGCCTGGGCCGTCATCAGCACGGTCGGCTTCATGCCCTTGGCCTTGGCGATGGCCTGCATGTCATCGGCATCGGCCTCGCAGGCGGCGAGGTCGCCGCTCCAGCCGCCGTAGTGCGCCGGACTGACGGCGTTCAGGCCGATGTGCAGCGAGAGGGCTGCGGGCTTGGCCGGGGTGACTTTCGTGGCGGGGGTGGAGGTCTTGGTGGGCATGGCGCGACGTGGGCAGGTGGAGGGATGTTGCGGAAATTGCGAAATCCGCGCGCGCAGTTGAAAACGTGCAGTTCCGGAAGTCCATAGTCGGATAGGGGAAAGACGGGGCTTCAGCCGTGCGTATTTCACGGAGATTTGCCCTGTTCCGATTCCGCGCTGGGGGTTGCGGTCGCCACGGGAGGGCCGCGTAGAATCGATCACCGGGCCCAAATTCTGCGGCCCGGTCTGCTGACCGGGTCTCAGGTCAAGCGCTCGCAGTTTCGCGGCAGCACTGCATCCCCGCTGCCGGCCACTCGAGAGCCTTTTCCCCATGGACATCTTCGACTACGACAACGTGCTGCTCCTGCCCCGCCGCTGCCGCGTGGACAGCCGCAGCGAATGCGACACGGCGGTGGAGTTCGGCGGTCGCCGCTTCCACCTGCCGGTCGTGCCGGCCAACATGAAGACCGTGCTGGACGCGCCGCTGGCCGCCTGGCTGGCCGCGAACGGCTACTTCTACGTGATGCACCGCTTCGATCTGGACAACGTCGCCTTCGCCCGCTCGATGCGCGCACAAGGCTTGTTCGTCTCGATCAGCTCGGGCGTGAAACCCGCCGACATGGCGGTGGTCGACCAGCTCGCCGCCGAAGGCGTGGGCGCCGACTACATCACCATCGACATCGCCCACGGCCACGCCGACAGCGTGCGCCGCATGATCGACCACATCAAGTCCAAGCTGCCGAACACCTTCGTGATCGCCGGCAACGTCGGCACGCCCGAGGCGGTGATCGACCTGGAGGCCTGGGGCGCGGACGCGACCAAGATCGGCATCGGCCCCGGCAAGGTCTGCATCACGCGGCTGAAGACCGGTTTCGGTACTGGCGGCTGGCAGCTCTCGGCGCTGAAGTGGTGCGCGCGCGTGGCGACCAAGCCGATGATCGCGGACGGCGGCATCCGCCACCACGGCGACATCGCCAAGAGCGTGCGCTTCGGGGCGGCGATGGTGATGATCGGCTCGCTGTTCGCGGGCCACGAGGAGTCACCGGGCCGCACGGTCGAGGTCGACGGCCAGCTCTTCAAGGAGTACTACGGCTCGGCCAGCGACTTCAACAAGGGCGAGTACCGCCACGTCGAGGGCAAGCGCATCCTGGAGCCCGTGAAAGGCCAGCTGGCCGACACGCTGCGCGAGATGCGCGAAGACCTGCAAAGCTCCATCTCCTACGCCGGCGGCACCCGGCTGCAGGACATCCGCCGCGTCAACTATGTGATTCTGGGTGGAGATAACGCGGGTGAACATCTGCTGATGTGAGCACCTCCCGGATGGCGTCCGGGCTGCCAGGGCGACCGTAGAGGTAGCCCTGCACGATGTCGCAGTGGTGCTCGCGCAGGAAGCGGATCTGCGCCTCGTTCTCCACCCCTTCGGCCACCACCGGCACGCCCAGCCCGTGCGCCAGCGCGATCGTGGCCCGCACGATGGAGGCGCCGTTCGGGTCGCGGTGGATGTCGGCGATGAAGCTCGGGTCGATCTTGATCTGGTCGACCGGGAAGCGCTTCAGGTGGGCCAGCGAGGAGAAGCCGGTCCCGAAATCGTCCAGCGCGATGGCCACGCCGAGCTGGCGCAGCCGCATCAGCAGCTCCCGCAGATGGTCCAGATCGGCCATCGCGGTGCTCTCGGTGATCTCCACCTTGAGCAGCGATGGCGAGACATCGGCCTCCTTCAGTGCCCCGGCGATCACGTCGAACAGGTGCGAGTCCATGCACTGGCGCGCCGAGACATTCACCGACACCGGCACCGGCGTCACGCCGGCGTCGATCCAGCGCCGCAGCTGCTGGGTGGCTTCGCGGATCACCCAGTTGCCGACGGCGACGATGAGCCCGGTCTCCTCGGTGATCGACAGGAAACGCGCCGGTGCCCACAGCTCGCCGTCGTCCTGCCGCCAGCGCAGCAAGGCTTCCAGCCCGACCGGCCGGCCGCTGCGCAGCTCGGTCTGGATCTGGTAGTGCAGCACGAACTCCTGGGAGTCGAGCGCATGGCGCAGCCGGTTCTCCAGCGCCAGCCAGTCGCGTGTCAGCGTCGACATGCCGGAGGTGTAGAACTCGAAGCGTCCGCCGCCTGCTGCCTTGGCCCGCGACATGGCCGCTTCCGACATGGTCAGCAGGCCGTCGGTGGTGGGGGAGTCGTCCGGCGACAGCGCGATGCCGACGCTGCAGGTGCAGGCGATCGCCACCTCGTCCACGCGCAGATCGTGGGCCACCACGTCGATGAGCTGCGCCGCCAGCGCGGCCACCACCTCGCGTGAGGTCACGTCCTCGATCAGCACGACGAACTGGTCGCTGCCCCAGCGCGCGATCGTGTCGTGCGGGCGGAACACACGCCGCAGACGGGCGGCGATGACCTCCAGCACCTCGTCGCCCTGGCGCTGGCCCAGGCTGTCGTTGATCCGGCCGAAGCGGTCCAGGTCGACGAAGAGCACGGCCAGTGCCTGGTGCTGGTGGCGCCCGTGCGCCAGCGCATGGGCCAGCAGATCGGTCAGCAGCACCCGGTTGGGCAGGCCGGTCAGGCCGTCGTGCGTGCTGCCGTGTTCGACCGCCTGCTCGGCGCGCGCGGTGGCGGTGACATCGGTCAGCACGATCACTACGCCGGGTTCCGGCTCGTTCGGCGACTGCAGCGGGCTGACGACGGCCTGCACCAGATGTTCACCGTCCTCGGTGTGGAGGCGGAGCGCCAGCCCGACCACCACCTTGCGCTGCTGCGACTGGCAGTCGCGGATCGCCTGCAGCAGCAGCGGCTCGTCCTGCTCGGCCAGCTGCAGCACGTCCTGCACCGCCTGCAGCGGCGGCGAGCCGGCCACTGGCGGGCGGACCAGGCGCTCGGCGCTGGGGTTGAGGTAGCGCACGCGGTGGGTCTGGTCGAGCGTCAGCACGGCGTCGGTGATGGACTGCAGCGTCACTTCGGCCAGCCCACGTTCACGCTGCAGATCCTGGCGTGCGGCCTGGAGTTCCATGGCCCGGCTCAGCAGCAGCGCCGCAGTCCAGCCCAGCACCATCGCCCCCATCGGCAGCCAGAGCTGCAGCCCGACCAGCGCGACGGCCTGGACCAGCAGGGGCAGTGGCAGCAGCCAGAGCAGGGCCTTGCGCTGGAGCCGGACGTTCTGCGCCGGCCTCACCCACCGGGCGACGCAGGCCAGCAGCAGCAGCGGCAGCACATTGGCGGCGAGCACCACGGGGGCGCTGGCGATGTCGACCAGCCGGTCGCGCTCCATCGCGTGGTGCACCTGGGCCTGCCACTGGACGGCGCTGAGCGGTGTGCTGCCATGCGGGCCAGGCACCGTGATGGCGCCGTCGATGCCACGCGCCGTCAGGCCGACCCAGACGACGCGGCCGGTGAGCTGCAGCGCCAGTGTCGGATTGCGCAGCAGGTCCGCAGCCGAGAGTTCCTGGATCGGGTGGTGGCCGGTGGGGAGCAGCTGGAGCTTGTCCTGCCACCAGAGGGCGGCGGCCTGCGGCGGGGGGGCGGCTGCGGCGGGGGCTCCGGTCCGCGGGGCGCTGATGCGCTGCACGGCCAGCGGCATCGCCTCCCAGACCGTCGTGCCGCTGCCGGCGACGAGCGCGACGCGGCGCACCTGGCCATCGCGGTCGATCGGTGCCTCGGCGTGGCCCAGCGCTGCTGCGGCTTGGCCGATGGCGGTCAGCGGCTGCAGCACGCCGGTCGGGGTGTCGCCTGGCTGGTGTTCCGGCAGCACGGGCAGCACGATCTGGCCGTGGGCTGCGATGGCCTGGGCCAGGCGCTCGTCTTCCGCGGGGTCGGCGGCGGGTTCGGAGAACAGCACGTTGTAGCCCACGGCCTGGGTGCCCGCGTTGCGCAGCACGTCGATCAGCTCGGCATGGCGCTGCCGCGGCCAGGGCCAGCGGCCGAGTGCCTGCAGGCTGGCGTCGTCGATGGCGACCACGATGCTGTCGGCCGGCGCGACCGGCGTGCCGAGGGACGGCACCACGTCACGGCCGAGCAGGTCATGCACGGCCAGGTCGAAACGGTCGACCACCGGCCGCGCCGCGAGCAGCAGCAGCGTGGTCAGCAGGGCCGCGAACCACCAGGGGACCGACAGCCGCCACAGGGCGAAGGTGCGCCGGGCGAAGGGCGGTGCGTGGTTCATGGCGTGGACTCCAGGGAGGCGCGCAGGTCGAAGACACGCGGCTCGGACCAGGCGCCGTGGCTACCCCCGGGCTGCAGCACACGAACGCGGATGTACAGAGGCCTCGGCTGGTCAGGTCGGGGCAGCGGCAGATGCAGGTGCTGCAGCGGGCTGGGCTCGTCCAGCACCACGGCCGTGAAGCCGGGGTCCAGCGCCATCTGCACCTGGTACCAGTCGTCCGGCCCCAGGGGCTCGACCGGAGTCCAGCGCAGCACCAGACGCTGGGCGCTGCGGTCCACGCCGAGCCTGGGGGCGCGCGGCGGCGCGGGGGCCGGCGGCGGCGGTGTGGCGAGGTCCAGCGTGCGTTCTCCGGACAGGCCTTCGAGGCCCAGCGCGTCGATGCCGCGCACGCGCAGCCGGTAGCGGCCGTCGGGCAGGCCCGGGTCGCCTGGCTGCAGGGCGGTGTCCTGCAGGCGGTCCAGCAGCAGCCGGGCCGGCGAGGTGTCGGCCAGCCACTGGATGCGGTAGGCGACGGCGCCAGTCAGCGCGGGCAGGACCAGCGCCTGCAGCTGCGCCGGGGACATGCGTTCGCCGATGGCCCGCAGATCCGGTCCGGGCAGCAGCGGGATGGCGGTGGCGGGTTCGGCTCCGGCGGTGGCGTGCGAGCCGGTGGCCGTCTCCAGCGCGACCTGTCCATGCCCGTTGCCGAACGCCACGGCGCCGTGGACCACCTCGGCCCGGCTGCTGTTGCCTTCCGCGGAGATCCGGAATTCGGTGCCCCTGACCGTCGTGACCGCGGACGGCGTGCGGACCTCGAACCGACCGTGTCCCGACTGCGGCTGGACCTGGCTTTCCAGCCCGCCCCGCAGCAGCTCGATGCGCACGGGCGCGACATCGCCGGCCGGCCGCGGTGTGGCGCGGCCGGCGGGTGTCGTGGTCTGTGCCTTTGCCCAGGCGGCGAGCTGTGCGGCATCCAGCGGCACCAGCCGCAGCTCGCTGCCCGGACGCACCAGCACCAGCGTGCCGTCCGCCAGCTCCAGCGTTGCAGTGCCCGACGCGGCCGTGCGCAGCCAGGCGCCGGGCGGCAGGAGCGTGTCGGCGTGCGCGGGCGTCCAGCCTGTGCCGCTGTTGAGCAGGACGTCGCCCTGCAGCGTGACGAGGCGTGCCTGCGGGGTGGTCAGGCGCAGCCACGGCAGCGGGATGCGCAGCACCTGGCCTGGGCGCAGCCGGTCGCCGCGGAGCTGGTTGGTCGCCCGCAGGTCGTTCCAGTGGCTCGCATCGCGCAGGTAGCGGGCGGTGATGGTCCAGGCCGAGTCGCCGGGCTGGACGGTGTAGAGGAACGCGTCTGGCGCACCGGACGGCGCTGGCGCCCCGGCAGGCGCGGCGACGCTGGCCGCGGACAGCAGCACGGCCAGCAGAGCGGCAACCAGGCGGAGCGGGGAGATCATCGAGGCGGAGGGTCGGCGGATGGCCGTCATGGACCCGTAAATGGCAGATTCGCCGCCCGCATCTTATGCGGGGCCGGCGAATTGTTCACTTCGTGGAATCGGCAAATCAGGACGTACTTGCTGGGATCTGCCCGGCGCGCGCCCTCCCGCGCGCTGGCAAGCGGCTCAGAGGCGGCGCAGGTCCAGCCCCCGCCCGTCCACCGGCGGGCACCAGAAATAGGCCCCCGATACCGGCTGGCTGAATCGGAAGAGGTCGTCGACCACGCCGTCCTCGACGCCCGCCATGCGGGCGAGCTGGGCCTCGAAGGCGTCGAAGCTGGTGGCAAAGGCCGTGAACTGCAGGCCGCAGCGCGCGCCCTCGACCCATGGCATCGAGCGCCGTACGACAAAGGCCTCGGGCGAGAAACTCTCTTGCGCGGTGCGCTTGACGTGGGCGCTGGGCGGGGCGTCGTCGAGTTCGACGTTGTCGTCGCGGCGGCGGCCGATCATGCGGTCCTGCGTGGTGCGGTCGAATCGGTC
>OFSF01000645.1_pt1 | contig 13257 bp, 13 predicted proteins | sample 1543271 | NCBI WGS metagenome assembly OFSF01 (sample SAMN07774227, study PRJEB24372) | wastewater metagenome | isolation source: Exp Tend VB 100WW | collected 2016-02
CCCGCCAGCGTCTCGCGCAGCAGCGGCACGGCGCGGCGGATGTGGTCCCGCGAGGCCAGCTCGGGCACCACGCCGCCATACGCCTGGTGCATGTCGATCTGGCTGTGCAGTGCCTGTGCCAGCAGCCGTGGCGGCGCGGCACCGTCCACGCCTTCGGGCAGTTCGACCAGCGCGATGCCGGTCTCGTCGCACGACGACTCGATGCCCAATACCCTCAACGGCACACCCGGCAGCGCACTCACGAACGACTCCCCGACCGGCCCGCCATCGCCCAGATCACCATGCCCGCCACCACCATCGGCACGCACAGCCACTGCCCCATGCTCAGGTTCAGCGCCAGCAGCCCGAGGAAGCTGTCCGGCTCGCGGAAATACTCGGCGATGAAGCGGAATGCGCCGTAGCCGATCAGGAACAGCCCCGACACGCGGCCCCAGACCACCGAGCCGTCCGGCCGGTGGTGCGCCGAGCGGGTCTTGCCGTAGCACCACAGGATCACGAACAGCAGCAGCCCTTCCATCAGGAACTGGTAGAGCTGCGACGGGTGCCGCGCCAGCGTGTCGCTGCCGGACTGCGGGAACGCCATCGCCCACGGCAGGCTCGCGTCCGCCGCCCGGCCCCAGAGTTCGCCGTTGATGAAGTTGCCGATCCGCCCGCACGCCAGCCCGGTCGGCACGCACGGCGCCACCAGGTCGGTCACCTCGAAGAACCGTTTCTTGCGCACCCAGGCGAACACCGCCATCGCCACGATCACGCCGAGCAGGCCGCCATGGAACGCCATGCCACCTTTCCACACCGCCAGGATCTCGCCGGGGTTGGCCAGGTAGTACGTCGGCTTGTAGAACAGCACGTAGCCGAGCCGCCCACCGAGGATGACCCCCATGACGCCGTAGAACAGCAGATCCTCGACCTCGCGAGGCGTCCAGCCGCCAGCCACGTAAGGCGCTTGCCGGATGCGGCGGGTGGCGAGCCCGTAGAACAGCCCGAAGGCGGCGAGGTAGGTCAGGCCGTACCAGTGGATCTGGAGGAAACCCAGGTTGAGCGCAACCGGGTCGAATTGGGGATGCACGAGCATCGGCAGCACTCCGTCGGAGAGGGTCAGGAACGGGAACAGGGGGCGGATTGTCGCCGCTGCAGGCGGGGGGCGGCGATGGGGTCAGCGGCGGGGCGGCAACGGTGTCTTGCGACCAAGCGACTCGACCGTGTTGCGCCGACGCTGCTCTCGGCGCTCGTCCTCGCGCTTCTGGCGGGTGCGGGCCGTGAAACCCATGGCATCGGCGAAGGCCCACCACCCCACCGCCAGCGCGAAAGGCGACAGCACCGCCCACCACGACCACTGCGCCACCGGGCCGATCTCCAGCCATTTCAGCACCAGGGTGAGCACACCCAACCAGACGAACGCCATGTGAACTCCTCCATGCAGCAGCCACCGAGCATACCGCCGAGAGGGCCGTGACCTGTGTGTCAGTGGCGTGTCAAGTGGGTCAACGGCACCCCCTCTACAATCGTTTCCAGCACGGGTCATGCACCCGGACCCGTCACCGCAAGGTGCCACAACCCCAACCCGAAAACGGAAAAACCCCATGAAACCGCTGTTCGCCCTCGCCGCCCTGGCCGCCGTCACCCTGTCCAGCCCGGTGTTCGCCAACGCCGAACTGGCCCAGAAGAAAAACTGCATGGCCTGCCACGCCGTGGACAAGAAGCTGGTCGGCCCGTCCTACAAGGAAGTCGCCGCCAAGTACGCCGGCCAGAAGGACGCCGTCGCCAAGCTGGCCGAGAAGGTCATCAAGGGGGGCTCCGGTGCATGGGGACAGATCCCGATGCCGGCGAATGCCGTGACGCCGGATGAGGCGAAGGCGCTGGTGACGTGGGTGCTGAGTCAGAAATGACGTGATCTGCGCGTCCCGCGTGACACGACCCCGCTGCGGCGGGGTTTTTTGTTGCCTGTTTCAAGATGGCGGCGACCACGATCCGTCTTCAACGCCCCGCGTTCGGAAAGAAAAGCGGCTCCCCGCCGATCTTGTACGCCGCGATCACCCCTTGCCCCGCCGGCGACACCACCCAGTCGGCGAAGGTCTGCGCCAGGGCCTGCTTGACGTGCGGGTGCCTGGCGGGGTTGACGACCATCACGCCGTACTGGTTGAACAGCGCCTTGTCGCCCTCGACGAGGACGGCCAGGTCCGCCCGGTTCTTGAACGCCAGCCAGGTGCCGCGATCGGCCAGCACGTAGGCACCGGTGCTCGCCGCCATGTTCAGCGCCGGCCCCATGCCGCAGCCGCATTCCTTGTAGCCGGCGGGTTTGGCGACCGCCAGATCGGCGCCGGCCTGCTTCCACAGGCGCAGCTCGGCCGCGTGCGTGCCGCTCTTGTCGCCGCGGGAGATGAACGACGCCTTGGCCGATGCGACCTTGAGCAGCGCCTCGGCGATGTTGTTGCCCTTGGCCTTGGCGGGGTCGGCGGCCGGGCCGATCAGCACGAAGTCGTTGTACATGACCGGCTGGCGCTTCAACCCCCACCCATCGGCGACGAACTTTTCCTCGGCCACCTGGTCATGGACGAACACCACGTCGGCATCGCCTCGGCGCGCCATGTCGAGCGCCTGACCCGTGCCCACCGCGACGACGCGGACGTCGATCCCGCTGGCCTGCTTGAACGCCGGTAGCAGGTGGCCGAACAGGCCGGACTGGTCGGTCGACGTGGTCGAGGCCATGACGATGGACTTGTCCTGCGCCTGCGCAGTGGCGGCCGGCAGGACCAGCGCCATCGTGAGGGTCGCCATCGTGGTGAAGGCAAAGCGTCGTTTCAGGTCCACGGCAATTCTCCTTTGAGGAACTGAGCGGCCTCAAACGGCAGCTCGTCATTGAAAAAGCGGTCCACCGGCCGGTCGACGACCAGCCGCCCCGCCTCCAGATACGCCACCCGGGTCGCCAGGCGCTTGACCTGCCCGAGGTTGTGGGTGCTCATCACCAGCGTCATGCCGCTGCGGGCGAAGTCGTCGATCAGCGCCTCGACCTCGCGCTTGGCGGAGGGGTCCAGGCTGGCGGTCGGCTCGTCGAGGAAGAGGATGTCCGGCTGCAGCGCCCAGGCCCGCGCCAGCGCCAGCCGCTGCTGCTGCCCGCCGGAGAGCGAGCGCGCCGGCCGCTCCACCGTTGCCTGCAGGCCCACCCGCACCAGCGCGTCCAGCCCCCGCGCCCGCCGCTCGGCCCGCGGCACGCCGCCCAGCCACAGCGCCAGCATCAGGTTGCGCCACACCGACAGGTGCAGCAGGAACGGCCGCTGGAACAGCATCGCCGCAACCGGCAGCCGTCCCTGTCCACGCAGTTCGTGCGTCCGCCGCCGGCCCTCGCAGGGCTGCAGCCCGTGCATCAGGCGCAGCAGCGTCGTCTTGCCCGATCCGTTCGCGCCGACCAATGCCAACCGGTCGCCGCGGCACAGGTGCAGCCGGATGTCGCGCAGCGCGGTCACGTCGCCGAAGCGCACCGTGGCGCCGTCCAGCGTGAGCAGCGTTTCAGCCTCGGGCATCGTGGTCACGCCAGCGCCTCCTGCGGCGTTCCGGCGCGCCACTGCACCAGCCCGATCGCCGCGTTCAGCACACCGACCACGCCCAGCAACACGATCCCGAGCGCCAGCGCCAGCGGCAGGTCGCCCTTGCTCGTCTCCAGCGCGATCGCGGTCGTCATCACGCGGGTCAGGCCGTCGATGTTGCCACCCACGATCATCACCGCGCCCACCTCCGCCACCGCCCGCCCGAACGCCGTCAGCAGCACCGTCAGCACCGCGAACCGCTGGTGCAGCAGCACGAGCCCCGCCGACAGCAGAGGCCCGGCGCCCATCGACTGCAGCTGGTCACCGCCTTCGCGCAGCCCGTCGAGCACCAGCCGCCGCGACAGCGCGGCGATCAGCGGCAGGATCAGGATGCTCTGCGCGACCACCATCGCCGTCGGCGTGAACAGGATGCCCAGCGACCCGAGCGGCCCCGAGCGCGACAGCAGCAGGTACACCGACAGCCCCACCACCACCGACGGCAGCGCCAGCAGCGTGTTCAGCCCCCAGATGAACACCCGCCGCCCGGGAAACGTCGCCACCGCGAGCCACGCGCCGAGTGCCAGCCCGACCACCGCCCCCACGGCGCAGGCCAGCGCACTGACCCGCAGCGACAGCCCGGCAATGGCGAACAGCGCAGCATCGGCCTCGACGATCAGGCGCAGGGCGGTGGAGAAACTCTCAGTGACGGTGGACATGGCGGCGCGATTCTGTCGCCGGATGCCGTGGCTGGCGATATGTCGTCGCGTGCATAGCGATTCACCCGAACTCCAGCGTGCGCCAGCGGACCGCCTGCGAACCCGCCACTATGATCGCCGCCAATCCCTGCACTCACGGCCCCTCCGGGCGCCCACCCACCATGTCGGAACTCGGCCCCTCCCCGCTCTCCTCCGGCGACGACCAGCTCAGCGTCGACGCCGCCCGCGCCGCCATCGCCGCCGCGCTGCAGCCGATCACGGAAACCGAAACCCTGCCGCTGACCGCCGCGCTCGGCCGCGTCCTCGGCGCGGACATCATGTCGCCCATCAGCGTGCCCGCGCACGACAACTCGGCGATGGACGGCTACGCGCTGCGCGGCAGCGACCTGCTGGCGGACGCCGACACCGTGCTGACCGTCGCGGGCACGGTGCACGCCGGCGATGTGCCCGACTTCACGCTCGCCACGGGCCAGTGCGTGCGGATCATGACCGGCGCCGTGATGCCGGCCGGGCTCGACACCGTCGTGCCGCAGGAGCTGTGCAGCGCCGCGGACGGCGTGGTCCGCATCCGCCCCGGCACGCTGCGCCCCGGCGACAACCGCCGCCTGCAAGGCGAAGACCTGCGCGCCGGCCATCCTGCGCTCACGGCCGGCCAGCGGCTGCGCCCGGCCGACCTGGGGCTGATCGCGTCGCTGGGCATCGGCGAGGTCACCGTGCGGCGCCGGCTGCGGGTCGCGCTGTTCTCCACCGGCAACGAGCTGCGCACGCTCGGCCAGCCGCTGGACGCCGGCTGCATCTACGACAGCAACCGCTACAGCCTGATGGGCGCGCTGGCGCGGCTGGACGTGGAGATCATCGACCTCGGCCTCGTGCGCGACGACCCGGCCGCGCTGGCCGCCACGCTCGACGAGGCGATCGCCCGGGCGGACGTGGTGCTGACCAGCGGTGGCGTGAGCATGGGCGATGCGGACTACACCAAGGACTTGCTGGCCAGCCGCGGCGATGTGGCGTTCTGGAAGGTGGCGATGCGCCCGGGGCGGCCGTTCGCGTTCGGGCCGCTGCACCGCGGCGAGGGCCGCACACCGGCCTGGCTGTTCGCGCTGCCAGGCAACCCGGTGGCGGCGCTGGTGACCTTCCATGCCTTCGCCCGCGACGGCCTGCTGCAACTGGCGGGTGCCCGGCCGGCGCCGCTGCCGACGCTGCGCGTGCGCTGCACCACCGGCATCCGCAAGCGCCCGGGCCGCAGCGAGTTCCAGCGCGGCATCGTCCAGCGCGCCGCCGACGGCCAGTGGGAAGTCCGCCTGACCGGCACGCAGGGCGCGGGCGTGCTGCGCAGCATGAGCGAGGCCAACGCGCTGATCGTGCTCGGCCACGAACAGCAGTCGGTGACCGCCGGGGACATGGTCGAGGTCTGGCTGTTCGACGGATTGGTGTGAAGTGTTGTCTCCTGGTACACCTGACCCGGAGTTACCCTGATCGCGGCCCCCGACATCGGCCCACCAGCTAGTAGCATCCCCAAGGTTTCCCAGCGCGGACGGGGTGGCACATTTGTTGCCCGGGAATCATTCCCGAACGGCCCTTTGTTCCAGCCGTTGTGACACCCCACCTCAAAGAGGAGACCAACCATGCAGAAGAAACTGTTGAGCTTGCTGGTGTGCGCCGGCCTGGCGTCCATGGCCCACGCCACCGTGACCGACCAGATGATCGACAACGACGCCAAGTCCACCGGTGACGTGTTGAGCTGGGGCATCGGCACCCAGGGCCAGCGTTACTCCCCCCTGAAGCAGATCAACCCGTCCAGCATCAACAAGCTGGTGCCGGTGTGGAGCTTCTCCTTCGGCGGCGAGAAGCAGCGCGGCCAGGAATCGCAGCCGGTGATCCACAACGGCAAGATGTTCGTGACGGCGTCGTACTCGCGGATCTTCGCGCTCGACGCCAAGAGCGGCAAGAAGCTGTGGAAGTACGAGCACCGCCTGCCCGACGGCATCATGCCCTGCTGCGACGTGATCAACCGCGGCGCCGCGCTGTATGACAACCTCGTCATCTTCGCCACGCTGGACGCACAGCTGGTGGCCCTGAACCAGGATACCGGCGACGTGGTCTGGAAGGAAAAGATCGACAACTACGCCGACGGCTACTCGGCGTCCGCCGCGCCGCTGATCGCCGAAGGCCTGCTGCTGACCGGCGTGTCGGGCGGCGAGTTCGGTGTCGTGGGCCGCGTCGAAGCGCGCGATCCGAAGACCGGCCGCATGGTCTGGACCCGTCCGGTGGTCGAAGGCCACATGGGCTACAAGTTCGACAAGGACGGCAACAAGACCGAGATCGGCATCTCCGGCGAGCAGGGCAAGACCTGGCCGGGCGACCTGTGGAAGACCGGTGGCGCCGCGACCTGGCTGGGTGGCACCTACGACAAGCGCACGGGCCTGGCCTACTTCGGCACCGGCAACCCCGCGCCGTGGAACAGCCACCTGCGCAAGGGCGACAACCTGTTCTCGACCTCGACCGTCGCCATCGACGTGAAGACCGGCCAGATCAAGTGGCACTACCAGAACACGCCGAACGACGGCTGGGACTATGACGGCGTCAACGAGTTCATCACGTACGACGACGGCGCCCAGATCCTCGGCGGCAAGGCCGACCGCAACGGCTTCTTCTATGTGAACGACGCCAAGACCGGCAAGCTGGTCAACGCCTTCCCGTTCGTCAAGAAGATCACCTGGGCCACCGGCATCGACCTGAAGACGGGCCGCCCGAACTTCGTGCCGGAAAACCGCCCTGGCGATCCGACCGCTGGCGCCGATGGCAAGAAGGGCAACTCGGTGTTCTCGGCACCGTCCTTCCTGGGCGGCAAGAACCAGATGCCGATGGCCTACTCGCCCGACACGAAGCTGTTCTACGTGCCGGCCAACGAATGGGGCATGGAGATCTGGAACGAGCCGATCAGCTACAAGAAGGGTGCCGCCTACCTGGGCGCCGGCTTCACGATCAAGACGCTGTCGGACGGCCCCATCGGTGCCCTGCGCGCCATCGACCCGAAGACCGGCAAGATCGTCTGGGAAGCGCCGAACAACGCCCCGCTGTGGGGTGGCGTGCTGACCACCGGCGGCAACCTGGTGTTCTGGGGCACGCCGGAAGGCTACCTGCAGGCCGCGGACGCCAAGACCGGCAAGATCGTCTGGAAGTTCCAGACCGGTTCGGGCGTGGTCGCACCGCCGGTGACGTGGATGGACAAGGGCGAGCAGTACGTCGCCGTGGCCTCCGGCTGGGGCGGCGCCGTCCCGCTGTGGGGTGGCGACGTGGCCAAGAAGGTCAACTACCTGGAGCAAGGCGGCTCGGTGTGGGTGTTCAAGCTCACCAAGTGAGCTGACTCCCGCGCCCTGCGCCCCTGATCCGGCTTCGGCCGGATCGAATCCGAAGCCCCGCGACTGCGGGGCTTTTTCATGGGTGCAGCATCAACGCTGCGTCAAGGCCGCCAGCGCCTCCACCCCGACCGGCGCCACCGCCTGCCACGGCACGACGCAGGTCAGCCGCGTCGAGAGCCCCTCGGCGATGCGCGCGGCCTGGCGCCGCTCGCCCGCCAGCCGCCCGGCCAGCAGCGGGTCGGTCGTGCCCGAGGCCAGCAGGCTGCGGTTGAGCACCCAGGCCGCCGGCTCGATGCGGGCGCGGCGCAGGTCGTCCTGCAGCGCCGCGGCCTGCGACACCGGCGTCGACTCCGGCAGCGTCACCAGCACGATGCGGGTGTAGCTGCCGTCCTGCAGCCGCATCATTGGCGTGACGATGTGGCTGCCCGAGCTGCCCTCGAACTCGCGCACCATCTGCCGGTGGTAGGCACCGGTGGCGTCCATCAGCAGCAGCGAGTGGCCGGTCGGCGCCGTGTCGAGCACGACGAAGGCGCTGCGCGCTTCGCTGACGATGCGCGAGAAGGCGTGGAAGACGGCGACCTCCTCGGTGCAAGGGGATTTCAGGTCTTCGCGCAGCAGCGCCAGCCCCGCCGCGTCCAGATCCTTGCCACGGGCCGCCAGGATCTTGTCGGTGTAGCGCTGCGTCTCGGCCTGCGGGTCGATGCGGTCCACGCGCAGGCCGTCGAGCTGCCCGTCCAGCGTCGAGGCCAGGTGGGCGGCCGGGTCGGTGGTGCTCAGGTGGACGGTGTGGCCGCGCTGCACGAGGGCCACGGCGAGCGCGGCGGCGATGGTCGTCTTGCCGACACCGCCCTTGCCCATCACCATGATCAGCCCGCGGCCCGGTGCGGCGAGGTCGTCGACCAGATCGGCCAGCGGGTGCCAGGTCGCCTCGCCCTGCCCCGCTTCGGTCAACACAGGCGCCGGCCCCACCCCGTCGGGACGAAGCAAGGCCCGCAGCGCCGGCAGTCCCACCGTGTCGAATGGCCGCAGCGGCACCTCGTCACTCGGCAGCGCCCGCAACACCGCCGGCATCGCCGCCAGCGCCTGCGCCCCCTGCGCCTCGACCGCCAGCGCCACCGCGTCATCGCGCTGGCTGGCGCGGAAGACCCCGTTGATCACCAGCCGCTGGTGCCCGAGTCCGAGTTCGGCCAGTTCCACCGACGTGCGCGCCGCCTCGGCGATGGCGCCCGTCTCGGCCCGCGTGACGAGCACCACCGTGGTCTGCGCCGGATCGCCGAGCGTCTGCAGCGCCTGCCGGAAGCGCACCTCCTGCGTCTTCAGCCCCGAGTGTGGCCCGAGGCAGGACGCGCCGCGGTCGTTGCCAGCCAGGAAACCGGTCCACGCCTTCGGCAGGCTGAGCAGGCGCAGCGTGTGGCCGGTCGGCGCGGTGTCGAAGACGATGTGGTCGAAGCCCTCGCCGCCGCCGGCCAGCAGCGCGGTGAACTCGTCGAACGCGGCGATCTCGGTGGTGCAGGCACCCGAGAGCTGCTCGCGCACCGTGGCGCGCTCGGCGTCATCGGCCTCGGCGCCCATCTGGCCGATCACGCGGGCGCGGTAGGCCTCGGCCGCCGCCTGCGGATCGATGTTGAGCACCGACAGGCCCGGCGCACCCGGCACTGGCACCGGCGTGTTGCGCAGCGGAATGTCCAGCATCTCGTCGAGGTTGGACGCGGCGTCCGTGCTCACCAGCAGCACCCGCCGGCCCGCGTCCGCCAGCGCCAGCGCGCAGGCCGTGGACAGCGAGGTCTTGCCCACGCCGCCCTTGCCGGTGAAGAACAGGTGGCGCGTCGGCGCGCGCAGCAGGCCGAGGTCGGGGAGGGACATGGCAGTGGTCATCGGTAGGCCTTTCGAGGAAGCCGGACCATCTTGCGCCCGATTTGGCAATACAGCCCTTGCGCTGCATCAGCGGTATAACGCCAGCCTCCACCACCCCACGAGCACATCCCCATGAAAGCCATCTGGAACGGCACCACCGTGGCCGAAAGCGACGACACCGTCGTCATCGAAGGCAACCACTACTTCCCGCCCGAGTCGCTGCGCCAGGACTGCGTGCTGTCGAGCAACCACCGCACCATGTGCTCGTGGAAAGGCGAGGCGCGCTACCTGAGCCTGTTCGTCAATGGGGAGGTCAACACCGACGCGGTCTGGTTCTACGCGGAACCGAAGGAGGCGGCGGCGGAGATCAAGGGGCGGGTGGCGTTCTGGAAAGGGGTTCGCGTCGTCGAGTGACCGCGACGCTACGCACTCCTGGCTGCCTCCCCATGCAACCAGGTCAGAAACGCCTCGACCGTCGGCCGCTTGGCGTGGCGTGCCGGATAGACGGCGAAATGCGCCTTCACGCGGATCGCCTTCTCCAACCCGAACACCGGCCGCAGCCGCCCCTCCGCGATGTGCCGGCCCGCCAGCGTGGCGCTTTCAAGGGCCACGCCCAGCCCCTGGATCGCCGCGTCCACCGCCATCAACGCCCGGTCGAAGCGCAGTGAAAACCGCTCCGGCGCCCGCTGGCCGGCGTATTCGGCGAACCAGTCGGACCACTGCACCACGTTGACGTTGCTCTGGATCAGCGGCACCTGGGGCAACTGCTCCACCCGCTTGAGCCGGTGCTCGCGGATGAACGCCGGGCTGGCCAGGGGCACGATGCGCTCCTCGAACAGCGGCTCGATCACCACGTCCGGCCAACGCGGCACGCCGTAGCGGATGTCCAGATCGGCCTGCCCCAGCGCGAAATCGCTGTGGGTGTGCGCGGCGGACAGGTTCAGCGAAATCTCCGGGCACGCCTGCGCGAAACCCTTGAGGCGAGGCATCAGCCAAAGACTCGCGATGCTCGGCGACGAATGCACGTACAGGCTGGTGCCGACCCCCTGCTTCATGTCGTCGGTCGCCGCCGCGATGGCCGACAACGCACCGCCGATGCGCCCCAGGTACTGCTCGCCGGCCGTGCTCAGCCGCACCCCATGCGCGCTGCGTTCGAGCAGGCGCACGCCGAGGTCCGCCTCCAGCCGGGCGATCTGGTGGCTGACCGCCGATGCCGTGAGGTGCAGCTCCGCCGCCGCCAGGGCGAAGCTGCGCCGGCGGGCCACGGCTTCAAACGCCATCAAGTTGGCAACGGGGGGAACAGTGGCCATGGGGTCAACCCGGTTGTTAGATGACAGATCGTCATCTTAGGTTGATGACTCTTCGCTTGTCATCATGAAAGGCCGACGCGACCATGCGCGGCATCCCACACCCTTCAACACGCCCCCGCACTCTGGAGACGAACCACATGCTGCTCAAGGACAAAGTCGCCCTCATCACCGGCGGTGCCGGTCGCAACGGCCTCGGTTACGCCACCGCCAAGATGATGGCCGCCCAGGGCGCCCGCGTGGTCATCCTCGACCTGGCCCGCGCCGAGCCGGCCGCCGCTGCCGCCGACCTGGGCGAGGGCCACATGGGCATCGTCGCCGACGTGACCGACAAGGCGTCGTGCGAAGCCGCTGCCGCCGCCATCCTGCAGCAGATGGGCCGCATCGACATCCTGGTCAACAACGCCGGCATCACCCAGCCGGTCAAGACGCTGGAGATCACCGGCGCCGACTACGACCGCATCCTTGATGTCAGCCTGCGCGGCACGCTCTACATGTCGCAGGCGGTGATCCCCAGCATGCGCGCCCAGAAGTCCGGCGCGATCTGTTGCGTGTCTTCGGTGTCGGCGCAGCGCGGCGGCGGCATCCTGGGCGGCCCGCACTACTCGGCGGCCAAGGCCGGCGTGCTGGGTCTGGCGCGTGCGATGGCGCGGGAGTTCGGCATCGACGGCATCCGCGTCAACTGCGTGACGCCGGGCCTGATCGCCACCGACATCAACAAGGGCCTGATCCCCGACGACAAGATGAAGACCATCCTCGAAGGCATCCCGCTGAACCGCATCGGCGAGCCCAATGACGTGGCCGGCTGCCTAGTCTTCCTGGCCAGCGACCTGTCCAAGTACCTGACCGGCGTGACGCTCGATGTCAACGGCGGCATGTTGATCCACTGACCCTTCGATCCCCTGGCACACGTTGCCATACAGACCAAGACCCACAGGAGACAAGACATGATCGACCGCAACACCTTCACCCGTACCCTGTTCGCCCTCGCTGTCAGCGCGCTGGTGCCGCTGTCCGTCCACGCCCAGGCCGCCCTCAAGCTGACGCTGGGCCACGGCGCCGCCCCTGGCAATCCGCGCCACGAAGCGGCGGTCAAGTTCGCCGAGACGCTCAAGGCCAAGACCGGCGGGCGCATCGAGGTGCAGGTCGCGCCGTCCGCGCAGCTCGGCGACGACGCCGCGATGGTCACCGCGCTGCGCACGGGCGCGCTCGACATGTCGGCCAACTCGCAGGGCGCGGTGTCGAATGCGGTGCCGGAATACGCCGCCTTCGGCATGCCCTTCCTGTTCGGCAGCCTGTCGCAAGCCTGGAAGCTGCTCGACGGCCCGCTGGGCAAGGAACTGGCCGACAAGAGCGCCGAGAAGGGCATGGTCGTGCTGGGTTACTGGGACAACGGCATCCGCCACATGAGCAACAGCAAGCGCCCGCTGCTCAAGCCCGAAGACCTCAAGGGCATGAAGATGCGCACCCCGCCGGACGCCGTGACGGTGGACATCATGCAGGCGCTCGGGGCCGAAGCGCAGCAGATCAAGTTCGCCGAGCTGTACGTGGCGCTGCAGCAGGGCGTGGTGGACGGGCAGGAGAACCCGCTGGTGAACATCCACGCCAGCAAGCTCTACGAAGTGCAGAAGTTCATCTCGCTGACGGGCCACAAGTACGAGATGACGCCGTTCCTGATGAGCAAGCGCACCTGGGACAAGCTCTCGGACGCCGACAAGAAGGCCGTGCAGGAATCCGCCGCCGAAGCCACGGCGCTGCAGCGCAAGCTCTCGCAGGAGTCCGACGACAAGCTCATCGCCGACCTGAAGGCCAAGGGCGTGCGCATCGACAACGTGGACAAGGCGGCGTTCGAGAAGGGCACGTCGGCCGTCGATGACAAGTGGATGGCCAGCCCCATCGGCGCCTACGTCAAGAAGGTCATCGCCGGCGCCCGCGCCAACTGATCCCGCCACACCACCCGGAAGGAGCTTGCGATGCAGTCCACGGCACCCGGCATGGGTCCACTCGAACGCGGCATCGCCGGCCTGTGCCGGGTGATCCTGTGGCTGTCCACCTCGGTGATCTTCGTGATCCTGGCGGCCAACACGGTGCTGCGCTATGCCACCGGCTCCAGCGTGCAATGGGCCAACGAGGTGCCGGAGCTGCTGTTTCCGTGGCTGGTGATGGCCGGGGTGGTGCTGGCCGCGCTGCAGGGGGCGCACATCGCCACCACCTTCCTGATGGAGGCGGTGTCCCCGGCGATCGGGCGCCTCGTCGCGGTGGTGAGCTGGACGGTGGTGGCCGCGCTGTACACGACGCTGGCCGTCTCGACCTGGCGGATGCTGGAGATCGTGCATGACGAGAAGTCGCCGATCCTGCAACTGCCCGGCTCGATCACCTACGCCTGCGTGATGGTCGGCATGGGGCTGCTGGCCCTGCTGGCGGTGCAGTCGGCCTGGCGCGTCTGGCACGCCACCCCCACGCAGGCCGATCCTGCGGCCGAACCCGCCGTGCCCAC
>OFSF01000646.1_pt1 | contig 13247 bp, 9 predicted proteins | sample 1543271 | NCBI WGS metagenome assembly OFSF01 (sample SAMN07774227, study PRJEB24372) | wastewater metagenome | isolation source: Exp Tend VB 100WW | collected 2016-02
CGGCCACCCTGTCGTGGTCCGTCCCCGCGACGGCGATCGGCAAGCTGGCCAATGGCACCGACATCCAGAACGATCTGGACCTGCACGTCATCGAGCCGACTGGCACCCACGTCTATTACGGTCTGGCCGAACGCAACAAGGGCGGCGGCCAGACCGCGGCCGCCCGCCAGGGCGACGCCGGCTACCTGGACGCGGACAGCACCACGGTCGGTCCGGAGCACTACTACGCGTCGTGTGACGAGAACGTGCTCAAGGAAGGGATCTACAAGATCTCGGTGGCCCAGGAGTCGGTGTCGAATCCTGCGCTGACCAACCTGACGCTGCAGGTGGCGTTCGCCAAGTCTGGTGAGGTGTTCTCCAAGACCTGGAACGCCCGCCAGTCGCAGCCGGCCTCCGCCAGCTGCGTGGGCTGTACCGGCGAGGTGCCGGGCTTCACGCAAGCCAGTGCCCTCAAGACCCATGTCAAGGTCCAGGTGACCAAGCTGGGCCCGGGCAACTGGACGGCCGCACTGGTCGAGTGACCGACTCGGCGGCGCCTGCGCGCGCCGCCCATGAAAAAAGCCGCAGTGGCAACACTGCGGCTTTTTGCTGTCCGGTCCGGGCTCCTGCGTCAGAGTTCCTGATCGAGCGCCCGCGCCACCCCCAGCAACGCCGGCGACACGCTGGCGTCGATGACGAACACCGGCATCTGCGCCAGATAGGCCTGGAAGCGGCCCTTGGCCTCGAAGCGCTGGCGGAAGTCCGAGCGGTCGAACAGGTCGCCCAGCCGCGGCACGATGCCCCCGCCGATGTAGACCCCGCCCAGCGCGCCCAGCGTCAAGGCCAGGTTGCCCGCCACGCTGCCGAGCAGCGCACAGAGGTGCGCCACCGCCTCGGCGCAGCGAGCGCAGCTGCCCGCCAGCGCGCGCGTCGAGACATCGGCGGGGCTGAGCGCTTCCGGCGTCACGCCGTCCAGCGTGCACACCGCGTCGTACAGCGCCACCAGCCCGGCGCCGCTGATGGCCCGCTCCGCCGAGGCGTGGCCGTAACGCTGGGCCAGCAGGGCGATCAGCGCCGCTTCGCGCGCGTTCGTGGCCGGCAGCGTGACGTGGCCGCCTTCGCCGGCCAGCGCCACCCACTGCGTCCCCGCCGGCACCAGTCCCGACACGCCCAGCCCGGTCCCCGGTCCGATCAGCGCCATGGCCGCGTTGGCCCGCGCGGCACCGCCGCCCACCTGCCGCAGCTCATGCGGCTGCAGCGACGGCAGCGACAAGGCCAGCGCCGTGAAATCGTTGATCACCACCAGCCGCTGCAGCCCCAGCTCGGCCTGCAGGCCCGAGATCGAGAACTGCCAGTGGTGGTTGGTCATGCGCACCTCGTCCCCGGTGATCGGGTTGGCGATGCCCATGCCCATGGAGCCCGGCTGGCCCCGCCCGAGGTCGGCCAGATAGGCCCGCACCGCGTCGGCGAGCGTGGCGTGGTCGGCGCAGGGCAGGGTGCGCACGGCGTCGATGGCGGCTCCTTCCTCGGCGATCCAGCCGAAGCGGGCGTTGGTGCCGCCGACGTCGGCCACGAGACGGGGGAAGGGCGAGCGAGTGGTCATGGCAGGCTGAGGCGATGGGGGAAGTTCAAGGGGAGACGGCGCGCATCGTAGCGCGCCGTCGGTTTCTCGCCTACGTCAATCCGGCTCAGTCGGCCAGACGCTTCTGGCTCTCGGCATCGAACAGGTGCACATCGTGCGTGCCCCAGGCCAGGTGGACGCGGTCCCCCACCTGGTAGAGCACCTTGCCCGGCGAGCGCACCACCAGCATGCCGGCCGCCGTCTGGACGCTGACGTAGGTTTCCGGGCCGGTCGGCTCCAGCATGGTGATCTCGCCGGCCACGCCGCTGTCGGCGAAATTCAGCGCTTCGGGACGCAGGCCGTAGATGACCTTCTGGCCGGGCTTCGTGGCGGCTTGCTGCGCGGCGCTGGTCGGCAGCGTCACGCCATGGGCCACGACCCCCTGTGCGCCCGCCTGCGCCTGCACCATGTTCATGGCCGGCGAGCCGATGAACTCGGCGACGAACACCGTGGCGGGGCGGGCGTAGATGTCGTCCGGCGAGCCGAACTGCAGCACCACGCCGTCCTTCATCACCGCGATCCGGTCGCCCAGCGTCATGGCCTCGACCTGGTCGTGGGTCACGTAGACGGTGGTCGTCTTGGTGCGCTGGTGCAGCAGCTTGATCTCGGCGCGCATCTCGACGCGCAGCTTGGCGTCGAGGTTGGACAGCGGCTCGTCGAACAGGAACAGCAGCGGATCGCGGGCCAGTGCGCGGCCCATCGCCACCCGCTGGCGCTGACCACCGGACAGGGCGCCCGGCTTGCGGGCCAGCAGGTGCTCGATCTGCAGCATCTTGGCCACGCGGGCCACGGCCTTCTCGCGCTCGGGCTTCGGCACCTTGCGCATCTCCAGGCCGAAGGCGATGTTCTCGGCCACGTTCATGTTCGGGTAGAGCGCGTAGCTCTGGAACACCATGGCGATGTCGCGGTTCTTCGGCAGCTCGTGGGTGACGTCGCGGTCACCGATGTGGATCGTGCCGGAGGTGGGGGAGTCGAGGCCGGCGATCATCGACAGCAGCGTCGACTTGCCGCAGCCGGACGGCCCGACCAGGATCAGGAACTCGCCCTTGTCGATCTCGAGGTCGATGCCCTTGAGGATGTGCGTCTCGCCGTAGCTCTTGCGGACGTTGCGGATGGAAAGTGCGCCCATGATGAATAGATCCTCTTAACCCTTGACGGCGCCGGCGGTCAGGCCACGCACGAAATACTTGCCCGCGACGACGTAGACGAACAGCGTCGGCAGCGCGGCGATCATCGCGGCGGCCATGTCGACGTTGTATTCCTTGACCGAGCTGGAGGTGTTGGCCAGGTTGTTCAGGCCCACCGTGATCGGCTTGGAGTCCGCGCCGGAGAAGACGACCCCGAACAGGAAGTCGTTCCAGATGTTGGTGAACTGCCAGATCACCGTCACGACCAGGATCGGCGTGGACAGCGGCAGCACGATGCGCCAGAAGATGCGGAAGAAGCCCGCGCCGTCCAGCATCGCCGCCTTGATCAGCTCGTCCGGCAGGCCCAGGTAGTAGTTGCGGAAGAACAGCGTGGTCGACGCCAGGCCCATCAGCACGTGGACGCAGACCAGCCCCCACACCGAGTCCGACAGCCCGATCCAGCCCAGCACCTGCGACATCGGCAGCAGCACGACCTGCAGCGGCATGAACACGCCGAACAGCATCAGCGAGAAGAACACCTCGCTGCCCTTGAAGCGCCACTTCGTCAGCACGTAGCCGTTGAGCGCCCCGAGCGTGGTCGAGATGAGCACGGCCGGGATGATCATCGTCATCGAGTTCCAGAAGTAGGGCTGCAGGCCGCCGCAGTCGGTGCCGGTGCAGGCGGTGGACCACGCCTTGCCCCAGGCGGTGAAGTCCAGCCCGGCCGGCAGCGACAGCAGGCTGCCGCCGCGGATCTCGCTCATGTCCTTGAGCGAAGTGACCAGCATCACGTAGAACGGCAGCAGGAAGAAGGCCGCGAACAGCGCGAGCAGCGACCAGATGATGAGACGGTGAACGTGTTTCATGGTGAGTCCTCGTGTCCCGCCGGGTTCAACGACGCTGCGAGCGCAGCTCGCTGTACAGGTAAGGCACGACGATCGCCGCGACGGTCGCCAGCATCACGGTGGCCGACGCGGCGCCCAGGCCGATCTGGCCGCGGGTGAAGGCGTGGGTGTACATGAAGGTTGCCGGCACGTCGGTCGCGAAGCCCGGACCGCCCGCGGTCAGCGCCATCACGAGGTCGAAGCTCTTGATCGCGATGTGCGCCAGCACCATCAGCGTCGAGAAGAACACCGGCCGCATGCTCGGGATGATGATGCGCCAGTAGACCTGCGGCAGCGTCGCGCCGTCGATCTGGGCGGCCTTGATGATGGAGTCGTCGATGCCGCGCAGGCCCGCAAGGAACAGCGCCATCACGAAGCCCGCGCTCTGCCAGACGCCGGCGATGACGACGGTGTAGATGGCGTAGTCCGGGTTGACCAGCCAGTCGAAGGAAAAATTCGGGAAGCCCCACTGGTGCATCAGGTGCTCGATGCCCAGACCGGGGTTCAGGATCCACTTCCAGGCGGTGCCGGTGACGATGAAGCTCAGCGCCATCGGGTACAGGTACACCGTGCGCAGGACACCCTCGACGCGGATCTTCTGGTCCAGCAGGATCGCCAGCAGCAGCCCGACCGCCATCGAGAACGCGATGAACAGCGTCGAGAAGATGCCGAGGTTCTTCAGCGCGACCATCCAGCGTTCGTTCGCGAACAGCGTCACGTACTGCTGGAAGCCGACATATTCGTAGTTCGGCAGCAGTCGCGAAGCGGATACCGACAGGTAGCCGTTCCAGGCGATCAGGCCGTAGATGAAGAGGAAGGAGAGGATGAAACTGGGCGCCAGAACGATCCGGGGCAGCCAGTGATCCAGACGCGCAGCGGCGCTAGGGGAGGCCATGTCGTGTGTCCCGCAGGTGCAAACGAAACCACCGGCTTGTCAGGGCCGGTGGTGCAGAGGAGAGGCCGCCACCAGCGGCGGCCGATCCGGCTTACTTGGTCAGTGCAGCCGTGGCGATCTTGGCCTTGGCTTCCGTCGCGGTCATCTTGTCGCTGTTCCAGAACTGGCTCACGGCGTCCTGGATCGCGCCGGCTGCGGCGGAAGGAACCGCCATGCCGTGGGCGACGGACGGCACCAGCGCGCCCGACTTGGCGGTGTCGACGAAGTCCTTGCTGGAGAGCTTGGCGCAGTCGTCGAACTTGGCCAGGTCCATGTTCAGGCGAACCGGGATCGAGCCCTTGTTCAGGTTGAACACTTCCTGGAAGTCGGTCGACATGATCGCGGCGGCCAGATCCTTCTGCGCCTTGACGTTGGCGTCGTTCTTCAGCTTGAACATCGCGAACGAGTCGACGTTGAAGGTGAAGGACTTGGCGGTGCCGGGAGCGGCGGCGCAGACGAAGTCCTTGCCCGGCACCTTGCCCGCGGCGACGAACTCGCCCTTGGCCCAGTCGCCCATCAGCTGCATGCCGGCTTCGCCCTTGATGACCATCGCGGTCGCCAGGTTCCAGTCACGGCCCGGGGCGTTCTTGTCGGTGTAGCTGTGGACCTTCTTGAACGTGGTCAACACCTTTTCCATGGTCGCGCTCTTCAGCGAAGCCTGGTCCAGTTGCACCAGCGCCTTCTTGTAGAACTCGGCACCCCCGACACCCAGCGCGACGCTCTCGAACGTGGTGAAGTCCTGCCAGTTCTGGCCACCGTGGGCAATGGGGATGATGCCGGCCTTCTTCAGCGCCTCGGCCGCGACGAAGAACTCGTCCCAGTTCGTGGGCACCTTGGCGCCGGCTTTCTTGAACGCTTCCGGGTTGGCCCACAGCCAGTTGACGCGGTGGACGTTCACCGGTGCGGCGATGTAGCTGCCCTTGTGCTTCATGACGTTGGCGACCACCGGGGGCAGCAGGCTGTCCCACTTCTCGGCCTTGGCGACGTCATCGATGTTGGCCAGCACGCCTTCGGCGGCCCACTCTTGCAGCGACGGACCCTTGATCTGGGCCGCGGCCGGGGCATTGCCCGACACGACACGCGACTTCAGCACCGTCATGGCGGAGTCACCACCACCGCCAGCGACTGCGAAGTCCTTCCAGGTGTGGCCCTTGCCCTGCAGCGTGGCCTTCAGGGCGGACGCGGCCTTGGCCTCGCCACCCGAGGTCCACCAGTGCAGGACCTCGACTTCACCCGCTTGCGACAGGCCGGCCATGGACAGACCGGCCACGAGGGCCAGCAGGGTACGGGCGGGACGGGTCATCTCCAACTTTTTCATGTGCACTCCGGAATCAGGAACAGTGGTGGGGTGAGGTGAGAACAGGCCTAAAGATTAATATTGCTTTAAAAAATTAACACTAGGTGAAACCCCTGACACCCTGCGGCAGCCGCACCTGGGCACGCAGACCGTGCGGCTGCAGCGATTCCAGCCGCACCCGCCCGCGGTGGCGCTCAACGATCTCCTTGACGATCGCCAACCCCAGGCCGCAGCCACGTCCCTCGTTCGTGCCCCGGAAGAAGCGGTCGAACACCTGTTCGTGCAGCGCGACGGGCAGGCCGGGTCCGGTGTCGTCGACCTCCACCAGTGCCATGTCCGGCAGATCCGGATCGGAACGCACCCGTACGGTGATCTCCGTGCCGCGACCGGCGTAGCGGATGGCGTTGTCGATCAGATTAACGACTGCTTCACGTATTAACAGTGCATTGCCTTCGATCGTCAGGGGTGACCGCGGGGTGTCGCCGTCGCCGTCATCCAGGCCGAGATCGATGCCTTCGCCCAAGGCCCGCGGCACCATCTCGGCCGTGAGATCCTGCACCAGCCGGCGCAGGTCGAAGCGGCTGCGCCCCAGTGTGGCGAGCGACTCCGGCTCCGCGCGGGCCAGGGTGAGCAGCTGGGTGACGAGGTGGGCGCTGCGGGCGGCGCTTTCGCGGACGCGCTCCAGCCGGGCACGCAGGGCGGGGTCGGTCGCTTCCTTGAGTGCGAGTTCGGACTGGCTCTTGAGGCCGGCCAGTGGCGTGCGCAGCTGGTGTGCGGCGTCGCTGATGAAGCGGCGCTGCTCGACCACCGACGCATGGACCGCAGCCAGCAGCGTGTTGACGGCTGCCGCGAGGTCGCGCACCTCCTCGGGCGCCGAGTGCAGCTCGATGGGGGCCAGGTCGTTGGGTCCGCGCCCGCTGACCGCCTCGCGCAGCCGAGCCAGCGGCGCCAGCCCGGTGCGCACGCCCGCCCACACCAGCGCCGACATCGCCAGCACCAGCACCGACAGCGGCAGCACCGTGTCGATCAGGATGTTGCGCGCCAGCGCCTCGCGGCTGACGCGGCTCTTGGCGACCTGCACCAGCATGCGCCGCTGCAGGCCGGGCTCGCCATAGTCCAGCAGGATGGCGGCGACGCGCACCTGCACGCTGCTGCCATCGGCCGCGTCCACCTGGCCGTCGTAGAAGGTGGGGCGGTCCGGGCGGAGGGCGTCCGCGGCGTCGGGTGGGGGCGGCAGCTTGTGGTTGCCGAGGATGAACTCGCCGGGCGGACTGCTGACCATGTAGTAGACGCGGTCGTCGGGGTCGGCTTCGATGATGTCCTTGGCAGCGCGCGGGAAGTCGACCAGCAGGCCGCTGTCGATGGGCTTGACCTGTCGGGCCAGCGCGCGGGAGGACAGGTAGAGGCCGTGGTCATTGGCGCGGTCGGCGTAGCGCACGGCGACGTTGTAGGTCACCGCCGCCGCGGCCAGCCACAGCACGAGTTGCGGCAGCAGCAGCCAGGACAGCAGGTGGCGCCGCAGCGAGCGGCTGCCAGGTGATACCACGGGCAGCCGGTGGAGCAGGGGTTGGAGCAGGTTCAGCATGGCGGCACAGTGTGGCGGTACCGAACGCAGGGCGGTCGATCCAGCCCGTGCCCTGTGCTCGGCTCAGTCCTGGGTTTCGAGCAGGTAGCCCAGACCGCGCACGGTCCGGATGCCCACGCCCGAGCCTTCGAGCTTGCGGCGCAGGCGGTGGATGTAGACCTCCAGCGAGCTGGGGCCGCCGCTCTCCGAGACCTCGGTGGACCACGCCTGCGCGATCTGCTCCTTGGTGATGACCTTGCGCCGCTGGCTCAGCAGCAGCTCCAGCAGCAGCCATTCGCGCGGCGAGAGGTCGACCGGCTGGCCGGCGATCGTCACGCGGCGGGCGTCCCGGTCGAACTGCAGCTGGCCGACCAGCAGCGCGTCGGAGGGCTCGGGCGGTGTGCCGGCCGGTGCGATCGGCTGGCTGCGGCGCAGCACGGCCCGGATGCGCGCCTCGAGTTCGGGGAAGTCGAAGGGCTTGGTCAGGTAGTCGTCGGCGCCGGCGTTCAGGCCGGCCACGCGGTTGTGCAGGCCGTCGAGTGCCGTCAGGATGAGCAGCGGCATGGCCGGCTTGGCCACCCGCACCCGCTGCACCACGGTCAGTCCGTCGATCAGCGGCAGTCCGATGTCGATGATGCCGACATCGAAGCTCTGGCGGGTCAGCAGGTACTCGGCCACCGCGCCGTTGTCGGCGACCTCGACGTCGAAGCCGGCCGAGCGCAAATTGGCCGACAGTGCATCCGCGAGGATGGCATCGTCTTCGGCAAGGAGGGCGCGGAGGTGGGCCATGGCATCGTGTGGGTGGGTTTCAGGAGCAGGCCGGTGATCGAGAGGCGCTCGCCTGCGAGAAAGCCCATGGCCGCTCCGGAAGATGGATCGGTGTTGCAGTGATCGAAACAGCAACGGATTCTCGCACGCAGTGTCGTGCCCGGGGTGCAGTGGTTGCCCGCGGGGCTTGCGTCGGGTATCATCGCGTTTTCGCTAAAACGCTGAATGGGCGGAGGAATCCAGCCCATTTTTTTTGCTTGAACCGCCGCAAGGCACCGGAAGGAGCGCGGCAGCCGGCTGGCGTGACGACGTGGAGCACCGCAGGGTGTTCACCGTGGTTGCGCGGCTAAGAGGCTGCCGTTTGTACTGCATTGATGAACTGGCAGCAGGCTGTCGAACGCACCGTGACCGGGCTGGGCTACGAACTCGTGGATGTCGAGCGTGGCCTGCGCGGGCTTCTGTGCGTCTATATCGACCGGTTACCCGACGCCGTCTACCCGACCGGGCCGGGCGAATTCGTCACCGTGGAAGATTGCGAGCAGGTGACCCGACAGCTTCAGCGCGTGCTGGAGGTGGAGGGTTGCGATTACGAACGGCTCGAAGTCTCTTCTCCCGGTCTGGACCGGCCGCTCAAGCGTCTGGATGCCTTCGTGCGGTTTGCCGGATCGGAAATCGATCTGACCCTCAAGGTGGTTTTCCAGGGGCGCAAGAAATACCGCGGCGTGTTGCGCGTGGTGGGCGACGACCCTGCTGCAGGTCTCGAGCTGGTTTTCCAGGAAGGCAAGGAAAGCCATGTGCTGGGGTTTGTGCTCGATGAAGTCCGCGATGCCCGGTTGGTTCCGGTCGTGGATTTCAAGGGGCGCGGCCGGCGAGACACTGCGGCGGGCGGGGCGACACAGGAATCCGGAGGTCACGAAGAATGAACCGCGAACTGTTGATGCTGGTGGATGCGATCTCGCGTGAGAAGAACGTGGATCGTGAAGTCGTGTTTGGTGCCGTCGAACTGGCACTGGCATCGGCCACCAAGAAACTCTATGAGGGCGAAGTCGACATCCGTGTCGCCATCGACCGCGAATCGGGTGCTTACGAGACCTTCCGCCGCTGGCACGTCGTGCCGGACGAGGCCGGTCTGCAGCAGGCCGAAGCCGAGATCCTGCATTTCGAGGCCAAGGAGCAGATCGACGACATCGACGTGGGCGACTACCTCGAAGAGTCGGTCGAGTCCGTGCCGATCGGGCGCATCGGTGCGCAGGCCGCCAAGCAGGTCATCCTGCAGAAGATCCGCGACGCCGAGCGCGAGCAACTGCTCAACGACTTCCTGTCGCGTGGCGACAAGATCTTCACCGGCACGGTCAAGCGTCTCGACAAGGGCGATCTCATCATCGAGAGCGGCCGTGTCGAAGGCCGTCTGAAGCGCAGCGAGCTGATCCCGAAGGAAAACCTGCGCAGCGGTGACCGTGTGCGGGCGATGATGGTCGAGATCGATCCGACGCTGCGCGGTCCCCAGATCGTGCTGTCGCGTTCGGCGCCGTCGTTCATGGTCGAGCTGTTCCGCCAGGAAGTGCCCGAGATCGAGCAGGGTCTGCTGGAGATCAAGAGCTGCGCCCGTGACCCGGGTTCGCGCGCCAAGATCGCCGTCGTGTCCTACGACAAGCGGGTCGATCCCATCGGCACCTGTGTCGGCGTGCGCGGCTCGCGGGTCAATGGCGTGACCAATGAACTGGCCGGTGAACGCGTGGACATTGTGCTGTGGTCGGAAGACCCGGCGCAGTTCGTCATCGGCGCGCTGGCGCCAGCGAATGTCCAGTCCATCGTGGTGGACGAAGAGAAACACGCCATGGACGTGGTGGTGGACGAGGAAAACCTCGCCATCGCCATCGGCCGCGGTGGCCAGAACGTGCGGCTCGCCTCCGAGCTGACCGGCTGGCGCATCAACATCATGACCGCCGAGGAATCGGTGGCCAAGCAGGCTCAGGAGAGCGACGGCATCCGCAAGCTCTTCGTCGACAGGCTCGACGTGGATGAAGAGGTGGCCGACATTCTGATCGCCGAAGGGTTCACCAGCCTGGAAGAAGTGGCCTACGTGCCGCTGCAGGAAATGCTGGAGATCGAATCCTTTGACGAAGAGACGGTGCAGGAATTGCGGACCCGCGCCAAGAACGTGCTGTTGACGATGGAAATCGCCAAGGAAGAGCGCGTCGAGGAAGTCACCCAGGATCTGCGCGACGTGGAGGGGCTGTCCCCCGAACTGATCGCGAAGCTCTCCGAGGGAGGGATTCACACCCGCGATGATCTGGCTGATCTCGCCGTGGATGAACTCACCGAGATGACGGGCATCGACGAAGCGGCGGCCAAGGCCCTGATCATGAAGGCCCGTGAACACTGGTTCACCGCCTGAACGCTCACTCTGTCCGATCCGACCGCACACGACGCACGTCCCAAGGAAACAAACACATGGCTGTGACCACCGTTGCCCAGTTCGCTGCCGAACTCAAAAGTTCGGTATCGACTGTGCTCGAGCAACTTCAACACGCCGGAGTGAGCAAGGGATCCGACCAGGATGCCTTGACCGAGGCCGACAAGGAACGCCTGCTGGCGTACCTGCGCACCTCGCACGGCACGGTTGGCGGAGATCGCAAGAAGATCACGCTGACCAAGAAGTCCACCAGCGAGATCAAGCAGGCCGACGCCTCGGGCAAGGCCCGCACGATCCAGGTGGAAGTGCGCAAGAAGCGCACCTTCGTCAAGCGTGATGACTTCGTTTCCGGCGCTGCGGCTTCGGATCCGCTGGCTGCGCCAGAGGCAGAAGAATTCGATGCGCCGGCCAAGGACGACGGCGTCGATCAGGCTGCGGAAGCGCTGCGCCGCGCGGCGGAAGCCGCCGAAGCCGAGCGCCAGGCTGAGCAGGCCCGTGCCCGCCAGGAAGCCGCCGAGCGCGCTGCCATCGAGCAAGCCGCTGCAGCGGCTGCGGCCGAAGCAGCTGCCCGTGCTGCTGCGGAAGCGGCTGCCCGAGAGGCGGCCGAGCGAGAAGCGGCGGCCCGTGCGCAGGCGGCTGCTGCAGTCGTGGTCAGCGACGCCGATCTGGCGGCGCAGGCCCAGGCGGCCAAGGACGTGCTGGCCCGTGAAACCCAGGCCCGTACCCGTGCCGAGGCCCAGGCCCGTGCGGCAGCCGAAGTCGCGGCTCTGAATGCAGCCGCGGATTCCCGGCGCCGTGGCAACGGCCCGGCCGGTGCACGACGCGGTGTCGCTGCGGCACCGGTGGCTCCAGCGGCTCCGGCGGTCGCGCCTGCCGTGGTGGCCCCGGTCGTGGCCGATGTGCCACCGGTGGTCGCAGCGCCTGTGGTTGCAGCGCCCGTGGCGGTGACGCCGGTCGACAAGCCTGTCGCGCCGCCGGTCGCCCGTGCGCCCAGCGTGCCGATGCCCGTGCCTCCGCGTGGGGTGGTGGCGCCGCCGCCGCCCGCCGCCGTGACACCGGTGCGTGGCGTGCAAGCGCCGTCCCTGCCTGGAGCGGGTGCCCGTGTTGTCAAGGCTGCCGATGCCGTCGCAGGCGACGCACAGCGCCAGGTCGAGCAGGATCGCCGGCGCAAGGCCGCTGAAGCCGAAGCCGCTGCCATTCGCGACATGATGTCGCGCAAGAGCAAGGTGCTGGTCGCCAAGAAGCCTGAAGAGCCGAAGCCGGCACCGGTGGCACCCGCTGCCGCAGGTGCAGCCGCCGGCAAGGATGGCATCAAGGGCACGATCCACCGTCCGAAGCCCGGGACTCCCGGTGCCGCACCGGCCACGACCACGGCCGCCAAGCCGGGCGAGAAGCCGGGTGACAAGAAGGCCGTCAAGTCGGAAAAGCTCTCGTCGAGCTGGGCCGATGACGCTGCCAAGAAGCGCGCTGCCGCCAAGGGCGGGCGCACTGATCCGCCGCGTCCGGGTGGCACGGGGACTGGCTGGCGTGCGCCGGCGGGCCGTTCGGGTGGTCGCCGTGGCGAGCGCCATGACAACAGCAACGAACGCTTCGCACCGCAGGTCGAAGTCCAGGTGCACGAAGTCCATGTGCCCGAAACCATCTCGGTGGCCGATCTGGCGCACAAGATGTCGGTCAAGGCGTCCGAGGTCATCAAGCAGTTGATGAAGCTGGGCCAGATGGTCACCATCAACCAGCAGCTCGACCAGGAAACGGCCATGATCCTCGTCGAGGAAATGGGCCACAAGGCGTTTGCGGCCAAGCTGGACGACCCGGATGCGTTCCTCGAAGAGGAAAACGCTTCGGAAGCCGGCGAGGCGCTGCCGCGTCCCCCGGTGGTCACCGTCATGGGCCACGTGGACCACGGCAAGACCTCGCTGCTGGACCACATCCGCACCACCCGTGTGGCGGCGGGCGAAGCCGGCGGCATCACGCAGCACATCGGTGCCTACCATGTGGAAACCGAACGCGGCGTGATCACCTTCCTCGACACCCCGGGCCACGAAGCCTTTACGGCGATGCGTGCCCGCGGTGCCAAGGCGACGGACATCGTCATCCTGGTGGTGGCGGCGGACGACGGCGTGATGCCGCAGACCAAGGAGGCCATCCACCACGCCAAGGCGGCGGGGGTGCCGATCGTGGTCGCGATCAACAAGATCGACAAGCCGGACTCGAACCTCGAACGTGTCAAGAGCGAACTGGTCGCCGAAAGCGTGATCCCGGAAGAGTTCGGTGGCGAATCGCCGTTCTGTCTGGTGTCGGCCAAGACCGGCCAGGGCATCGACGCGCTGCTGGAGCAGGTGCTGCTGCAGGCCGAAGTGCTGGAGCTGCGTGCCCCGGTGACCGCGCTGGCCAAGGGTCTCGTGATCGAAGCCCGTCTGGACAAGGGCCGCGGCCCGGTCGCGACGGTGCTGGTCCAGTCCGGCACGCTCAAGCGTGGCGACGCCGTGCTGGCGGGTCAGAGCTACGGCCGCGTGCGTGCCATGCTCGACGAGAACGGCAAGGCGTGTCAGGAAGCGGGTCCGTCCATCCCGGTGGAAATCCAGGGTCTGACCGAAGTGCCGCGTGCAGGTGACGAGTTCATGGTGCTGATCGATGAGCGGCGTGCCCGCGAAATC
>OFSF01000647.1_pt1 | contig 13221 bp, 15 predicted proteins | sample 1543271 | NCBI WGS metagenome assembly OFSF01 (sample SAMN07774227, study PRJEB24372) | wastewater metagenome | isolation source: Exp Tend VB 100WW | collected 2016-02
ATGATCCAGACGACTCTTCTAGGGATCATTATAGTCTAAATATTAAAGCGTGAAATCTATAGTTTTGGGTGGCTTAGCCACCCCTATTAATAAAGTTGCTCTAAATAAGATATGTCTTATTAATTTACAAACCTTTTCCTTGTAAGTACTGGGCATACTCAGTTGGCACAAGTTTCGGTTCAACCCCTAATAGTTTGCTTCGAATCGTTAGTTCGGCAGCCTCTTCCAAGTTAAGCGCTCTGGTGTATGCAAGCCATGGATCGGATGCAACTACCACACAGCCATGATTTTCAAGAATTATCACATTGCAATCAATGAGCGCGCTGGCGGTTGCATCGGCAATCTCTTGGTAACCAGGTGGCAACCAAGGAATCCGCTTTATTTTTCTTAGATAGTACAGGTGGTCAGTTGTTATTAGCTTTATATCTAAATCAATTGATGAGGCAAATATGCTTGCTTGAGGGTGTAGATGGATACAGGTATTAATATCACTTCGACTCAGGTAGCTAGCTAAATGAACTCGGTACTCTGATGAAGGTATTGCTGAATTACTCACCAGATTTGCCGCCAAATCCATAACTGCAAAACTATCCTCATTTAAACGATCAAGTGCGGCGCCGGTCGCGGTAATTATAAAATGCTTTCGATCATCAAGTAACATCGAAAGATTTCCACCTGAACCTACCACCAACCCTTTTGCTACCACCTGCTTACCAATCTCAATCAAAGAGGTAACCTGATTTTCAGCTCTTGCTAATGAACCATCTTTTGAAACCATTATCGGGCTGCTCCTTGTATATAAAACAATGTAAGTTTTTACTGACTAGGGATTGGATTTGGCTTAAGCCCAAATAACTCAATTTTACTAGTTAGCAATAAGTCTTGCTCAAACCTACTACATCTAAACTCTCATCGCTATAGTAGATTCTCGCTTAGGTGATGGGGGTAATATGGCAGAGATAGTTTCAATGGGCGTGCATATTCTAGATGTATTAGGCAGGCATGTTTTAGAAGTACCACCCGGTCAAGGAATAGCATTAATTGATGAAATTAGGATTACTGCAGCTGGAACATCAGCTGGAACATCAGTTGACTTAGCAAAATTAGGTTGCAAGGTTACTGCAGTTGGTGCAGTAGGTAATGATGAGATGGGTAATATTCTAATTGGTATTCTCAATCGCCACGGTGTTAATACCAAATATATTGTTCGAAAAGATGGTGTGCAAACCTCTGGAACTATTCTGCCTATCCGGCCAAATGGTGAACGACCAGCACTGCACGTAATGGGATCAAATGCATCATTTTGTTTTGATGATGTGCCAGTTGATCTAATTGCAAAAGCTGATTTTGTGCATGTTGGTGGATTTTACTTGATGCCAAAATTTGATGGACCAGATACGGTAAAAACGCTAAAACTAGCAAAGAGTTCAGGTGCAATCACTACTATGGATATTCTGGGGGTCAAGCAAGAGAAGATGGCTGAGAAAATAGCGCCATGCATGCCTTATCTTGACTACTTTATGCCAAATCTTGAAGAGGCAGGGATGATTACTGGGCTTAGTGATCCAGATGAGATGTGTAAATATTTCTTAAGTGCTGGTGCAAAAAATGTTATTTTAAAAATGGGAGAACGTGGTAGTTTAATTCTAAGTTCAAATGGGGAACGAATTCGAGTTCCAGCATTTAAAGTAAAATTAGTTGATACCACAGGATGTGGTGATGCCTGGAGTGCTGGATTCATCGCCGGGTTATCACTAAATATGAGCATCAGCAAGGCCGCCCAATTGGGAAGTGCTTGTGGCTCGTTAGTAGCATCTGGCCTTGGCTCCGATGCTGGAATCATTGACTTAGCGACAACCCTGGCATTTATTACAGCCACACCTACCCTGCCACTGATGGATTGATGGTTAAGAGATTGACGGAAATAATTAACATACCTTACGCTCCTCTTTCATCTCCAATAAATTCGAAGGGCCTTGACTGTGAAAAAACTGATTAACGATCCATTTGAAGTTGTCGATGAAATGTTCACCGGCTTTGTTGCAGCAAATGATCGAATCGTGAAAGCTGTGGGTAAGCGCTCGATTGCGCGGGTGCAATCTCCAATTCCTGGCAAGGTTGGAATAGTTGTCGGTGGTGGCTCTGGTCATCTTCCGGCATTTGCTGGATATGTTGGCAAAGGAATGGCTGATGGCGCTGCCTTTGGTAATATTTTTGCGTCACCACCTTCTAAGCCAATTGTTGAAGCAACCATTGCAGTAAATAGTGGCGCGGGGGTTATGTATACCTACGGTAATTACCAGGGTGATTGCATTAACTTTGATAAAGCGCAAGATCAATGCCGTGCAATGGGAATTTCGGTGGAATCAGTAGTTTTAAATGATGATGTTTTATCTGCGCCAAAAGAGGCGGCATTAAAGCGACGAGGCATAGGTGGTCTTTTTCTAGTTTGGCATGTGGCAGGTGCTAAGGCTGAACAGATGGCTCCACTAGATCAAGTTGTTGCTGTTACGCAAAAAGCAAATAACAACACTAGAACTGTTGGTGTAGGACTAACTTCATGCATCGTGCCAGCTAATGGCCAACCAACCTTTTCACTACCTGATGATGAGATGGAGATTGGTCTTGGTATTCATGGTGAGCCTGGTGTGAAACGAGTGAAAGCTCGGGGGATTGATTCAGTAGTTGATGAAATTATGGATTCCATCATGGCAGATCTTGATTTTAAGGGTAATGATGTTGCCTTATTAGTTAATGGGCTTGGTGGCTCCCCTGCTGAGGAGTTATATGTGGTTTATCGCCGGGTTAAGCAGATATGTGATGCTAACCGGATAAATATTCGCTTCAAGCATGTGGGTGAGCAGGTGACTGCACTTGAGATGGCTGGAGTTTCAATCAGCTTGATGAGACTTGATACTGAAATGCATGATCTGATTGTAAATTCCGTAGTTGATACCTGTATGTACGCCAAACTTTAAGAGGAGAAAGCTTATGAAAAACATCGGTAGCCAGGAACTAGCAACTTCTTTAATTCATGTGGCTAAAGTAGTTGAAGAAAATAAGGATTACCTATGTGAATTAGATGGTGAAGTTGGCGACGGTGATCATGGTGTTTCAATGACAATTGGAATGAGAGCAGTAACACGTGCGATGAAAAGTGTTAGCCCGTCTAATACGCCAGCAGAGGTGTTCCAAGCTGCTGCTGATGCTTATGCAGATGAGGTTGGTGCCACTATTGGACCACTTTATGAAGCAGCATTTGCAGCCGCTGCCAAAGCTGCGGGAGATAAAAAAGATCTAAATGAAATCACTGATTGGGCAAATGTATATGAGGCGATGGCAAAATCTATTCAGCAGCTTGGTAAAGCAGAGTTAGGTGATAAGACAATGTTAGATTCATTTTTTCCAGCGGTTGATCACATCCACTCCCTCACTGCAAAGGGTGGATCATTGCAGGCGGCTCTACAATCAACGGCAAAGGCGGCTCTAGCAGCAGCGGTTGCTACTAAAGATCTAGTTCCTAAAAAAGGTCGTGCCTCAAGATTGGGCGAGCGAGCAATTGGCTTTCAAGATGCTGGCGCTACCTCACTTGCCATTGTCTTACAAGGCTTTGCAGATGGACTTGCTAGCGCCTAAATTGCCTAACTCCGGGCGTTACTAAGTTTATTTGTTAAAGGCAGTTACTAGCTCGCGACAAAAATTAGGGATATCAGCAACTACCCTTCCCCAAACTAGGTTTCCTTCAGTAAAGGCGGACTCATCTACCCAGTGTGCACCAGCATTAATAAGATCATCTTTAATGCCTAATGAGCCGGTCGCTCGTTTACCTTTTACAATCCCAGCTGAGATTGCCATTGAACCACCGTGACAAATGATGCCGATTATTTTCCCTTGTTGATGCACCTCTTTAATTAATTCATTTACGTAGTCATAACGACGAAGTTTATCTGGAGCCCAACCTCCTGCTAAAACTAAACCAATTAAATCATTTGCTTTTAGATCGGTAAGTAAAGAATCAACTGAAATCAATAAGCCATTTTTACCAACTACTGACTCTTTGGTGATACCAGCGCTAATAACTTTATATCCAGCCTCTTCCAACCGCATTTTAGTAACGTAAAATTCTAAGTCTTCAACCCCATCTGCTATTGGGAATGCGATAGTTCCACTTTTCATTTAAACCCCCGGCTGCTCAAACTTATTGATTTTATCCACCTTAGAAGCTGATGGTCCATTGGCGTCAAATTTATATTCTAACCAAGGAGTTATCAATGTTTTTGCTACTTCAAAAGTAACAACGCGAGCGCCAAAACAAATTATCTGACAATTATTACTAAGTATTGCCCGCTCTAATGAGTAAGGGTCGTGGGCGGTGGTCGCCCTAATTCCTGCAACTTTGTTAGCTGAGATCGCCATGCCAATACCAGTGCCACAAACTAAAAGCCCACGGTCAGCGTTACCGGCGGCAATATGCTTTGCCACAGCAAAGGCGATATCAGGGTAATCAGTTTTATCCACAGGGCTTAATACCCCTAAATCCACAACTGAGGTTGCCTTTGGGTTCGAGGCAAGTAGTTCAGCCAGAGCTAACTTCAATTCCAGCCCAATAAAATCTGATCCAAGAACAATTCTCATATCAAGTGAGCCCCTTTTGCGGTTTTTACCTGCGGGTAGTCACTTTACAGGCTGTTTCTACCCTTTGAAATGCTACAAGATTGTTACCCAGATAATTTCGCTGAATGCTTGACATATATCTGCCTGTGCCCAAAGATTTGAGCGTAACCACCCGTCTTGGGCTGGCTATGGGGAAAAGGAGTTCTATTGTCAACAATTATCGATAAGAAAATAGACCGCCGCTTAGTACTTAAGGGTGGTGCAGCAACAACTGCTGCAATCTCATTATCAAGTCTTCTTGCTGCCTGCAGCAGTGGTGATGATGCTGGTTCTATTGCAAAAGACAGTCCTCTATACGGAAGCAATGCTGAAAATATGCAAGGTAAGACAATTGACTTTGCTTATTCACGAATTGGTGGTTGGCCACCAAGTGCTGCTCCTGAAACACAATGGGCAGATTTCCAAGCATATGCAAAAGAAAAGTATGGATACACTGTTAACAAAATTACTTTCGCTGAGGCACCATTTGGTGAACTCTTCCAGAAAGTTGCACCAACACTTGCATCTCAATCTCAAGAGTTCAACCTACTTGTGGTTGACTCACAATGGTTAGGTGCACTATCTGAGCCAGGCTGGATTGTAAAAGCAGATGATGTTTTCGCAGCCAACCCAGAGCTAGATATCAAACCATTCTCTAGTTTGGTAACAAATACTTATCAGGTTTATCCAGATGGTTCTGGCACTCGTTGGGGCTTCCCACAAATGCCAGATACTCAAGGTGTATTCCTTCGTAAGGACATGTTAGAAGATCCAAAAGAGCAAGCTGCATTTAAGAAGAAGACTGGTAAGGATCTTCCTTCAACCTATGAGGTACTTAGCGAGATCGAGTACACGGATCTAGTGGAAATTATTGACTTCTTCCACCGTCCAGCAAAGGGAATGTACGGAACAGCATTGATGTACTCAAAAGAGTATGACTTCTTTAGCTGTGCTTACTATCCATTTGCTTACTCAACTGGTGGAAAGATTTGGGATCCAGAGACAAATGATGTTTATGGCATCTTGAACTCACCAGAAAATGCTGCCGCCATGGAGCAGTTCGTTGGCCTAAAGAAGTATCAGCCAAAGAACTTCGCAGCCTTTGGTATTGGCGACATGATCGACCTATTCACACAAGGTAAAGCTTTCTCCGCCTGGCAATGGCTAGCTGTTGGAAAGTTTATGTCTTCAGATAAGGTCCCAGCTGACAAGGTGATCTCAATTCCACTTCCTAAGTGGAATGGAAAACTAATTGGTGCAATGGGTGGTCAACCATGGGTGATTAACGCATTCAATGATGACGACCATATGCGCGTAGCTGTAGACGTACTTAAGTGGTGGTACACCAAAGAAACTCAAGACAAGTTCATCAAAGAAAATGGTGGATTACCTTGGAGTGCTGAAGGTGCTGCTAACCCTGAGTATCTAGCTGTTGCACACTATGTAAAGCCATTCCTTTACATGCTAGAAGAGGGACGCTCCCAAGACTTCTGGCACTTGCCTGAATATGCAGAAATGCTTGCAGTTCAGCAAGAAGCATTTAATGGATACGCAACTGGTCAGGTAAAGTCTGCTGCTGCCGCCCTTGAATATTCTGCTGCTAAACAACAGCAGATTTTGTTCAATGCCGGTCGCACTAAGACACCACCACCAGAGAATGTTGATTCACTAAAGCTCTAAAACCCTATAGATATAGCAATGTCCTAGTGTCAATTAGTTGACACTAGGACATTGTTCTTAGTATTTTAGTTATAATTCTTGAAGGGAGCGTAATGAGTAAGAAGTTAGAAAAATTCGAATCTAATCTAAAAGAAAAAAAATTAACTACTGCTCAAGCTAATAAGCGCTTAAGTTGGATATTACTGGTTCCAGTTTTGGTTTTCTTTGCTTTAATGAATATTCTGCCCACAATTTGGATGTTGGGCTTAAGTTTTTACGATTACACCTTAACTTCTGCAAAAGGTGCAACCTTTGCTGGTTTTAGCAATTACTTAGATTTTGTTAGAAATGAGCAGCTTTCCTCATCAATATCACGCACATTTGTGTTTTTACTTATTGCAATTATTTGCCAAACACTGCTCGGAATTTTAATAGGAGTTTTATTTTGGAAGAACGATAAAATGCCAGGGCGCCGTCTTGCACTAACCTTATTTTTTACCCCTATGGTAGTAACGCCGATGGCAACCGCACTATTTTGGAAACTTATTTTAGACCCGACATTTGGGGTAATTAATTACTTTGTAACCTCGCTGGGATTTCCGGGGACAGATTTTCTCACCGACACAAACTTGGCATTTCCGACCTTAGTACTTGTAGATACCTGGATGTGGACACCATTTATGGCGCTAATGACCTTGGCAGCACTGGGCTCAGTGCCAAGAGCCGAGCTTGAGGCTGCTGCAGTTGATCGACTTCCAATTCATCGTCAAATTACAACTGTTATTTGGCCTCATGCAAAGTTTATTTTGATGTTAGGAATTTTACTAAGATCAATTGATGCTTTTAAAACTTTTGATCTTACTTATATTATGACAAATGGTGGACCGGGTGATCGAACTGAATTAATTGCGCTTTCTTTATACCGATTTGCATTTAAATCTTTCAAGTTAGGTTACTCCTCAGCAGTTTCAGTATTTTTACTGTTTATCGCAATTGCCTTAACCGCTATCTATTTATATGTGCTAAATGCTCGAAAGAAATCTGAGGCACAGGCATGAGTAACTTAATTTCTATGAAGCCTAGTAGGCGTAAGGGTCCGATTAGTTTCTTTACTATTCTTGGTTGGTTTATCTCGATACTTTTCTTCTTGCCGATTGCTTGGATTATTGGTACTGCTCTTAAACCCAAAAACACCGTACTAGACATACCACCAAATTTTTTCTTTATGCCAACATTTCAAAATTTGTTAGACGCTTTAACATTCTCAAATACACTTGCTTACTTTGCCCATAGCTCGATCTACTCATTTACTTCAGTTTTCCTTGCTATTTTTGTATCTTTTCTAGCTGCTTACTCATTCTCTCGCTTTAAACCAGCTGGCACAGATTTCTTAATGTTCCTGCTGCTTTCAACACGATTTGTACCAGCAGCAGCTTTCGTTATTCCATTCTTCCAGCTATTTAATGTTCTTAAATTAAAAGACTCGTTCCTAGGATTAATTATTTTCTATACCATGTTTTCAATTCCATTCTCTGTTTGGATCCTTAAAGGATTTATGGATGGAGTGTCAACCAAATTTGATGAAACTGGAATGGTTTATGGTGCATCTAGGCTTCATATTATGTTTAAAGTTGTTTTCCCGCAGGTTCGTTCTGGCTTAGTAGCAGCGTTCGTATTTAATATAATTTTCGTTTGGAATGAATTCCTTTTCAACTTCCAACTTGGCGGATTAAAAACTTACGGAATTCCAGTTGGTTTATTCACCTCCATTACTAAAGGAGGCCAGGTCGACTGGTCCTTCGTAGCCTCAATCGGCACGCTCTATGTTCTACCGCTGGCCTTAGTTATCTACTTTTTCCAAAAGTACTTACTAGTGGGTCTTACCTTTGGAACAGTTCGGGGAGAGGTATAGATGAAGAGTGTCAAACCTTTTGCAGAGCGTCTGCAGCTATATGTGATCATTATTCAGGCCATCTGCCTATTTTTACTTGCGCAGAGTTTTTCTTTCCGCGTTTATACCTGGGCTTTTTGGCTGTTAATGTTGATTATCCCATTACAAGTTGCGGTAGGAAATATAAAGCCAGAGTGGGGCGCTAGCCGCTCAATTAAACGAATTGCACTCTACCTAGCTATTGTGGCTGCTGTTTTTGCACTATCAATAGCGGTTACGCCATTCTTGGTAAACCTTGGTCGGGTCTAGGGGAAAGCAAATAATGTCTAATTCTGCGTTAAATGTGGTTGGGCTTTCTAAATCTTACGGTACTAAAGATGTATTAAAAGATCTATCGTTTTCAGCTGCCTTAAATGATTTTACAGTTATTTGTGGCAAGCCGGGAAGTGGAAAATCAGTACTAGTTCGAACAATCATGGGTTTAGAGGATGTAGATTCTGGACAAATAACTGTGCGCGATACCGACGTCACTAATTCTAGTTCTGGCTCACGAAATATTGGCTATATCCCCCAATCTTTTGCGCTATATCCACATTATTCGGTGCGAGAGAATATTGAATATCCACTTGATTTAATTAAAGCCTCCCAAGCTGAGAAGCTTGAAGCAGTAACTCGTGTTTCTGAACTGCTTAAAATAACCGACTTATTAGATAAGAAACCAGCACAATTATCTGGCGGGCAAAAACAAAGAGTTGCAATCGCTCGTGGCCTTTCCAAGAGCACTGATGTTTATCTATTAGATGACCCACTTGTGGGCTTAGATTTCAAACTCCGCGAACGCCTGATTGAAGACCTATGTTTGACCCAGGAACAACTTAAGGTTGCTTTTGTTTATATCACCTCAGATCCTCTGGAAGCACTCCAATTAGCAAAAACTGTATGCATTCTTGCCGATGGAAAAATAGTGCAACAAGGTTTACTCACAGATGTTTATGATGAACCCTCATGCCTGCCATCAATGACTACCTTAGGTTTTCCAGAAGCAAATGTAGTTTCCGGACAATTACAGGGTTCAAAATTTTCTTCAAAAGTATTTGATTCAGAAACCCAGATTAATGGCTCTGTAAAATCTGCTATAGCCGGAATACGCCCTGAAGGAATTTTGGTAGGAAATTATCCTGGAGCAATTTCAGTAAACGCAAAACTGACCTTACTTGAAAACTTAGGATCAGAGTTTGCTGCCTATCTTGATGTGGCTGGCAATCAGCTGGTAACTGTAGTCTCAAGAACTGACCAAGAAGCCCTGACGGCACTTGAATCTAAATCTGTCACCATATCGATTAAGCCTGACGCAATTAGATTTTTTGATTCTACTTCGCATAAGCAGATTGGTAAGGGTGTAAGTAATGTATGAGATTAAATTAAAAAATCTAACTAAAAGTTTTGGCTCCCTAAATGCTGTCGATGACATCACCTTTACTATTCCAAAATCATCTGTAACAGTATTACTTGGCCCATCTGGGTGTGGAAAGACAACCTTAATGCGCATGATCGCCGGACTAGAAACTCCAACTACTGGCAGCATTTTCTTTGATGACACCGAGGTGACTAGGGTTCCTACTAAGCGCCGTAACTTGGGAATGGTTTTCCAGTATCCGGTGATTTATCGGGGAACAAGTGTAAGGCGGAATTTAGAACTACCTCTTCTTACTGAAAAATTGCCAAGTGAGGAGATTAATAAAAGAGTAAATGATGTTGCTGAGCTGCTAGGAATATCTGGTGATTTAAATAAGATGGTAGAAGAACTAGACAATGGCACTAGGCAGAAAATTGCAGTAGGCCGAGCGGTGGCACGTCAGCCTCAAATCATTCTATTTGATGAGCCGATTACAAACATTGATATTACGGCTAAGTTGGAATTAAAGCGATCACTTAAAGAGGTCTTTAGTAGATTATCTCAAACTATTGTCTACGTAACTCATGATCAAACAGAAGCGATGACCTTAGCTGATCAAATAGCACTGATGAAAGATGGTGTTATAACTCAATGTGCACCGCCGAAAGAGATTTATGAAAAGCCAAAAAGCCAATTTGCTGGTTGGTTTCTCGGTAATCCTGGTATTAATTTTGTTGAAAAAGAGCACATCGGTCAATCTGGTACTGGTATTACATCATCATTATTTACTCAGAGTATCGAAGCTGGTAGTAAAGCAGTGAAAGTAAAGGCACTTGGGGTCAGAGCAGAGGCAATTGAGGTTACAACTAAGCAAGTCCCTGACTCACAAACTGCTCATGTTCTGCGCAAATCATTAGGAATTGGTGGCCAGTACTTACTAGATTTAGAGTATGGCTCACTTAAAGTAAAGGCTAGAGTTCCACATCAACTTGGTCGTGAAATTGGTGAGAAAGTTTGGACCACTATCAAGTCAAGTGACATCATTCTCTTTGATGAAAACGGCGTAGCAATTTAACTGCGCAAGATTGTTTTTGTAATAGTTAGGTGGTCAGGTGTTTTACTTTGGTTCAAACACCAAACGAGATCTAAGTGAGTCTGCCCATCATGAAGTAACTCAGGCATTGATAGACCTATCTAATAACTACAAAGATGTGCAGTTTTTTCTCCTGCCCTCAATACCTTTTTTCCAGAGTTTAAAAGTAAAGTCAAAGGATTCTAGGCTTTGGCTTGGTAATCAAAGCTTGTCTACAACTTCTGGTGATGATGTAACTGGTGAGGTTTCTGCCAAAACCTTAAAAGCCCTCAACTCTGATTTAGTAATGATTGGTCACGCAGAGCGAAGGCGACTTTTTGATGGCCCAGATGAAATAGAAGCCCAACTAGCCGCTGCGGCAAAAGAAGGGCTTCGAACGCTATTTTGTATTGGTGAAAGTGCGAGGGCAACTGATCTAAATAACTTAAGTAATTTTCTTGAGAAACAGCTAAAGCCATTAACTAAAGTATCGGTAGATTTGTTAATCGCATATGAGCCAGTTTTTTCCATTGGCGAAAGTGGGTCACCAGCTGAGCCTGCCTATGTGGCAGAGGTGCTTGAAATAATCAAAGATCTGCTATCTAAGATGGGGCTGCCCAACGCTCCGCTACTTTATGGCGGCTCAGTAGATGATCAAAATGCCCCCATATACGCCAGTATTAGCGCCTGTCAGGGGTTATTTGTTGGCCGTAGCGCCTGGAGTCGTAACGGAATAGAAGCGGTTTTTACAAATGCCTACCAGGTGCTAAAGGCAAAAAATTAAGTGCAGATTTAAACCATTCCGGTTGGTCTACGAATTGCTTCCATAACCGCTGAATAGATTATGTCCTCATACTCTATGCCGGCATCTAACCAAATTTTAACAAAGGAACTATTGCGACCAATAAATGGGTGAGCATTAACCTCGACTACTAAAACTTGGTCATCTTCGGTAAGTAAAAATTCAACATGTAGGTAACCAGAGATTTTAGTGGCTTCAAATACTTTTTCAGCAGTCTCTTTGATTAATGTACTTGTTTTCTCTGGTAAATCGCTAGCAATCTTTTGAGTAAATTTAGTTGGATCAAGACGGGTAACATAATTAAAAATTCCGCCATCGTTTGTAGTGGTTTCTAAAATCGAACTAATGTAATTCCGATTTTCTGAATCTCCCATAATTGCACATTCAAAATGCCTAGCATCTTTGTAGTACTCCTCAGCCATAAATCGACCATCAAATCGACGTGCAATCGCTACTGCATCCCGCATCTGCTTTGGAAATTTTACTAGTGTTATACCCATACCGTTTGTGCCACGGCAAGGTTTAATAATTATTGGTAATTTTAATGAGGTTGCCCGCACTACATTTGAGAGTGCATCCCGGCGCCATGCTTTATCTGGGATTACAACATGCTTAGGTGTCGGAATACCAGCTGCTTCCAGGAGCAATTTAGTTGTGGATTTGTCTGAAGCGATAGCAGAGCCTAAAGAATCTGATCCTACGATTCTTACGCCAATGGTTTCAAAGAAACCGGCAAGTGATCCATCAGCGCCCGGGAAGCCAATAATTAATGGATAAACGGCGTCAAATGAAATAAATTCTGAGCTGGGGTAATTTGAGAGAATAGAACCGGAAATCTTCTCGACACTCTCATCAGTAAGTTCAAAATTCTGAGCCCCTACCACCGAGGTCACAGCATCTAAATTACTAAATGTCACCCATGTGCCAGTGAATGTTATGCCAAATATCTCAACCTCAAAATCTCGAGCAAGTAGGGCTGCCACTACATCTTTAACCTGTTGGCAAGAGCGGTAATTATCACTGTTTGCTCCGCCAAAAAGGACGGCTACGCGAAGTTTCTCTGTATTACTCACTGGGAAACCTTACCTTAATTATTTACCCTTTACATTCCGCTATCTAATACATCATTAAGAATTGAATCAGCGTGAGAGTTTTCCTCTCGCGGAATCCATTGGTAGGAAACAAGCTTTGGGTCATGGGCAGCAAATGCCTCTTTAACTAGCTTTTGCATATTTGGATGCTTAACCTTCCAGCGCCCACTCATCTGCTCAACTACTAACTTAGAGTCCATCTTTACCAAGATTGTTGCTGCCGGATCTATCTCATTAACTGCTTTAAGACCTGCAATTAAGCCGCTGTATTCGGCAACATTATTAGATGCCACTCCAATTGAAGCGCCAAGCTCCTTTACCACCTCATTATTTTCATAGACCACAGCGCCATAGGCAGCAGGACCAACTGGGTTACTACGTGCGCCACCATCTGCTGTGACTATGAAATGTCTTGCCATTAGATTCTTACCAATATTCGACGGCACTCCTCACAGCGCAGTACTTCATCTGCTGGCAGTGTTTTAATTCTTTGCATCTCAACTGCATTTATTGCCAGATTACAACCATTGCACTTATCACCAACTAAGGCCGCAGCGCCAACGCCGCCACCTGATGCTCTAATCTTTTCATAAAGATCTAGTAATACCTTTTCAATCTTTACTGCAACCACTCCCCTATCTTTCTGCTTTATTGTAA
>OFSF01000650.1_pt1 | contig 13197 bp, 11 predicted proteins | sample 1543271 | NCBI WGS metagenome assembly OFSF01 (sample SAMN07774227, study PRJEB24372) | wastewater metagenome | isolation source: Exp Tend VB 100WW | collected 2016-02
TTCGAGTTCCACCTCGCCCGCGAGAACGGCAGCATGACCCGCGTCGCCGAGCGCACCGGCCTGGAGCGCACCCACCTCTACCGCAAGCTCAAGCAGCTCGGCGTGGACCTGACCCGCAACAAGCGCGGCGCGGCTTGAGCGGCTCTGAAATTATTTATGGCCAAAATCATTGCCAAGGCCAAATCTTCAGTGTCATAATAGCGTTCTCTTGACGGCCAAGTAGCTCAGTTGGTAGAGCAGCGGATTGAAAATCCGCGTGTCGGTGGTTCGATTCCGCCCTTGGCCACCAGATTCTGCAAAAACGGACCAAATGCCCACGCATCTGGTCCGTTTTTCTTTATCCCGCCCCGCTGCAGGGCCAGTCCGCCGCCTTGCCCAGCGCATTGACCGGCAAGCGCTCACCGAGCGTGAAAGCCCTGGGGCGCTCGGGGGCCGTCAGATGCTGTGCGCTCCACCGGTCGAGCGCTTGCGGCAATGCGCACCGATCAGCGCCCCCACGCGGCACGACAAACGCCTTGAGCCGCTCGCCTTCCGCTTCGGTCATCCGGCGCACCGCTGCGTCCTGCACCTGGGGATGTCTCAGCAGAATCTGCCGCACACGCTCCGGAAACACATTCGTGCCGCAGACCTGCACGGCCTCGTCATGCCGCCCGCACACCCGGAACCGGTCCTCACCACACCAGGCGAGCCGATCCTGCAGCGACTGTCTGACCGGGTCTTCACCGGGCAGGAGGCGCTCCAGGGCCATGTCGTCGTCAGCCAGCCGCGACCAGTGCGGCATCAGGCGATACGGCGCATCGGCCCTGTCGCGCCAGCCGATGCCCGCGGTCTCCGAGCTGCCATAGACCTGCACCAGGCGCTGCAGGCCCAGATCGGACAGGGCTGTGGCCACAGCATCCGGACACGGTGCCGTGGAGCTGACCCCGACGACATCCGGCGGCAAGGGTCCGGCGTGCCGCGCCACCAGCGCCCAGTGCGCGGGATGGCTGACGAGCAGATCGCCCGGCGCCAGCCTCGACGCCAGTGCCTGCGGCGTCATCCGGCGCACATCGTGCACGGCCACCCCTGGCCAGCGGGCGGGCAGCAGCACAGTGAACAAGAAGCCGTAGATGTGGTGGGCGGGCACGGCACTGAACACGCGCCGCCGACCTTCGAGCAGATCGGCCAGGACATCCACCTCCTGCTCCAGCGCGGCCAGTGCATGGGTGCAGGGCTTCGGTGCACCGCGGCTGCCCGACGTGCGGAAGGTCATCCGCAGGCTGGCGTGGTCCAGCCCGAGGCCAGCCAGGTGCACCCACTCACCAAAGCGGCGACGCACGAGCAGCAGGTCTTCCACGCCGCTTTCGTGCAGGTGCAGCGTCTCGTTCAACGCCGAGGCCACCGACAGACGCTCCAGCGAATCCAGCCCCAGACCCTGCTCGTCCAGCAGGAAGTCGTCGGGCCACGGCGGCGGCTCGACCACGCCGCCCGGGCGCAGGTGCGCCAGCTCGTCCACGACGACGTCGCTCACCAGCCGCGCCAGAACTCCGGGCTGGCGCCACCAGGGCGCACGCATGCGCGCATCTGCCGCCACGTTCAGACCCGCTTCACGAAGATCCAGTAGGTCTGGCCGGACAGTGCACGCTTCATGTGCACCTTCACCTTGGTGGCCGCCATCTTGTTGTCGAACACGTATTCGAAGATGGTGTTCAGCCGACCCGACTGCACGCCATCGTCGAAGACACCCTTGAATGCCGGCCGGTTGGTGCAGGGCGCCACATCCCGGAAGAAGTTGCGCCCGATCACCGACTTGGGATCACGGCCCGTGATGGCGCCTTCGGTCGCGTTGTACTTGAGGATCTTGCCGGTGGCATCGACCTCGACGGCACCGAACGCGAGCTGGTTCAACTGCGCCGGATCGAGCCGGGCCAGCACGTTTTCGATGTCCGTCTTGCCGAAGCTGACCAGTTCAAGGGAAGTGTTCGTCGCAGTCGTCATGTCGCACAGCCTTCAGTAGAGGTTCAAAACCAGGGGAAACCCTTGGTGCATCGGACGGTGCACGGCGAACTTGAATATGGAACCCCGCCACAACGCTCAGAAGCGCTCCCAGTCGTCGGTCCCGGTCCGCTCGGCCGCCACGACCTGCGCCGCGTGGCTGGTCGATGCGCCACCCTCGGCAGCTTGCGCTGCGGGCTGGGGCATCGGTCTCGACGCATTCCGGCTGAAGTCAGGCCGCGTCACGTTGCGCGCGCGGTCTTCGCCACGGCGCTCGGCACCGTTCCAGGTGTCGGACGCGGCCGTGCTGCCGGACACGCCAGCCTGGCCCAGCCGGAACAGCGCCACGGCCTGGACCAGGTCATGCGCCTGCTGCTTGAGACCCTCCGCCGCCGCCGCAGACTGCTCGACCAGCGCGGCGTTCTGCTGGGTCACCTGGTCCATCTGACCGACCGCCTGCCCGACCTGCTGCACGCCCAGGCTCTGTTCGGCACTGGCCGCGCTGATCCGGGCGACGATCTCGCTGACGTGCTGGATGGAGGCCACCACCTCGTCCACGGTGCGCCCGGTCTGGCTGACCAGCGAGGCGCCTTGTTCGACCCGCTCGACGCTGGTGTTGATCAGGCCCTTGATCTCGCGGGCCGCCGCCGCCGAGCGCTGCGCCAGCGAGCGCACCTCGCCCGCCACCACTGCGAAGCCACGGCCTTGCTCGCCCGCCCGCGCGGCCTCGACCGCGGCGTTGAGCGCCAGGATGTTGGTCTGGAACGCGATGCCATCGATCACGCCGATGATCTCGGCGATCTTGCGTGACGCCGCGCTGATGCCCGCCATCGTGTCCACCACCTGGGACACCATCTCGCCACCCCGCACCGCGACATCCGAGGCGCTCCGGGCCAGGTCATTGGCTTGCTGGGCGCTTTCCGCGTTGGTGCGAACGGTCGTGTTCAGCTCGTCCATCGTGGCCGCGGTCTGCTCCAGCGCGCTGGCCTGCTGCTCGGTGCGCGCACTCAGGTCGAGGTTGCCCTGGGCGATCTGCACACTGGCCGTGGCCACGCTGTCGGCGTTCTGGCGCACGGTGCCGACCACCCGGGTCAGGGAAGCGTTCATCGCGGCCATCGCCGTCATCAGCTCGCCCAGCTCGTCGCGCGAGGTCGCAGCAGGCGCGAGTGTCAGATCGCCATTGGCAATCCGCACGGCCGAGGCCCGCGCCGTCTCCACCGCCTGCGTGATCGAACGGGTCACGCCGCGGCCCAGCGCCAGCCCCAGCAGACTCAGCAGCAGACAGGAGCCCAGCAGCAGCCACTCGCTCAGGCGACCCGCGTGCAGCCGGTCGGCGAGCGCGGCCTCCAGGAAGTCACCGGCCTTGTGCTGCAGGCCATACACCTGGTCGATCGATTCGGTCATGGCGCGGAAATAATCGGCCGAGGCAAAGGTCAGTGCCGTCGCCCCCAGCACCTGCTCCTGCGTGAGCTTCTGGGCCGAGGCAATCGCCGCCTGCACCCGTGCCACATCGTCCGACAGCACCGTCTTGGCGGCGGGGTCGAGGTGGAACACCTTGTCCAGATTCAAGGCCACCGCTCGGGCATCGCGCTGCGCCCGATCCACCAGCGTCAGCAGTGCGGCGCGCTGCTCGGGTGCCAGCTCCTGACGGGCCAGCGCCAGCGACCCGAGGGCACGCATCTGGCCCAGCGACTCCGAAAGCTCCGGCGACTGCTGCAGCGCCGCCACCGTCAGGAAATGCGGCACCGGCTCGGACTCCAGGCTCAGCCCGGTGGTGTCCATGACCCGGCCATGCAGTTCGAGCTGGCGGGCGATCAGCGCCGTGTGGCGCTCGAAACTCTGCGGACCGGACACGCTGCGGCTGGCCACATCCTTGGCCAGCGCACGCCAATCCGTGACCACACGCTCCCAGTCCGCCTGCAGCCGCCCGCTGTCGCTCAGCGCCCGCGACAAGGTGCCGAAGGCCTCCACCGCCTGCTCCGCCTCGGCCTGCCGGGCGCTGCGCTGTGGCTCGACATCGGACTTGCCACCCAGCAGGGACGCTGACAGCCCCCGATGCTGCTGCGTCAGCTGGACCACCCGCAGCAGCCCTCGCGATGGCGCAATGCCCTCCAGCTCGGAGCGGACCTGGTCGAGGCGCTCCTCCACGTTGTGCACGTAATAGGCCAGTGGCAGCAGCACCACCACGGCCGCCACCACGCCCAGCAGGGAAAACTTGTGCGCAAGTCGGAGGTCGCGGAGGAATTGGGGCATGTTGGGCTCGAATAGGCTGGAATCGGTGCAGCCCTTGCACTGCACCACGCACCGACCAGTATCGACACCCGCCCTGTCGCCCTTGGGCGAAAAGTGCCCGAGGAACGCCCGTCAATTCTTCAACTTCCGGACACCCGGATCAGCGGGGCGGCGCCACCATCGGCCAGCCCTTGCCCGCCCAGCCGCCCATGCCTCCGTGCACATAGCGCACGTTCGTGTAGCCCCGCTCGCGCAGCGCCGCCGCGACCTTGCTCGACCGGTTCTGCGTCTGGCAGATCAGCAGCACCGGCTGGGCCGGGTCGCGCGGGATCTCGCCGAGGCGCGCGCCCAGCTGGCTCATCGGCAGCAGATGGGCGCCGCGGGCCACACCGCCCACGTGTTCCTGCGGTTCCCGGAGATCAAAAAGCTGCACCTGGCCGGCGTCGATCGCCGCGCGCGCGGTCTCCAGGTTCACCGACCGGCCCTCGGCTTCGTCCGCGTTCGAACAGCCCTGCAAGCCGGACAGCGCCACCAGCGCCATGGCAAGTGCAAGTGCGGGAGCGGCAAACCCGCGCCGCGTCCACCCGGGGCGGGTGGCGGGAAGGAGTGGAGCATTCATGGCGCGCTTTATACACCCACCCGTATCAGACCTGCCGCAACAAGGACACGACAGGAACGCAACAGCACTGGTCAGGCGGGCGACGCTCCTATACCCTATAGGGCATTCAACACCACCGAATCCGTCCATGAAAACTGCCCATGATCTGGTCGCCGCCGCCCGTGTCCGCATCACCGAATGCCCCGTCGCCGAGGCCCGCTCCGCCTTGCTGAGCGCCGACGTGGTGCTCGACGTGCGCGAACCCGACGAATACGCCGCCGGCCACCTGCCGGGGGCCATCAACATCCCGCGCGGCCTGCTGGAGTTCAAGGTGTCGGCCACGCCGGCGCTGGAGAAACGCGATCTGGCGGTGGTGGTCTACTGCAAGACGGGTGGACGGTCAGCGCTGGCGGCCTGCGCGCTGCACGAGATGGGCTATGTCTCGGTACAGTCCATCGCAGGCGGCTTCGACGCCTGGGTCGCTCAAGGCGGCCAGGTCGTCCGGCCGGAACCGCTGCCGTTCGACTGAACCTCCCCCGATCACCACGCACCACGCCCGACACCACGCCCGATGGCCTCCACCCACCCCCCGCTCAAGTTCCTGTCCCCCGCCTGGTTCGCCACCGTGATGGGGCTGTGCGGCCTGTCGCTGGCGTGGCACCGGGCCGTGCCGCTGATGGGCGAGGTGGCGGAAGGGATCTCGCAGGTGACGGGCGGGGTGGCGGCGCTGGTGTTCGCTGCGCTGGTGGTCGGCAGCCTGCTGCGGCTGCAGCGCCACCCGGACGCCTGGCGCGAAGACCGCCAGCACCCCGTGCGCCACACCTTCCTGGCGATGATGCCGGCGGCGCTGATCCTGCTGGCCACGGTGGCGGTTGCGCAGTTCGGCGCACACCCGGTCGCCAATGCGCTGTGGTGGCTCGGCAGCGTGGGCCAGTTCGGCGTGACGCTGTGGGTGATGGGCCGCTGGTGGAACGGCAACAAGGCGGGCGGGCTGCAGTGGCCGGTGGTGACACCGTCACTGATCATCCCGGTGGTCGGCAATGTGCTGGTGCCGCTGGCCGGGGTGACGCTGGGGCATGCCGAGTGGTCAGCGGCGCAGTTCGGCATCGGGCTGCTGTTCTGGCCGCTGGTGATGGCGCTGCTGCTGGTGCGCATCGCCGTGCAGGGGCTGTGGCCGGAGCGGCTGATGCCGTCGGTGTTCATCGTCATCGCGCCGCCGGCGGTGATCGGGCTGTCGGCGCTGCAGCTCGGCGCACCGACGGTCGTGGCCTGGATGTGCTGGGGCATCGCGCTGTTCTGCTTCCTGTGGGCCGCCACGCAGGCCCGGCGCATCCTCGCGCAGGCGTTTTCGGTCGCGCACTGGGGGCTGTCCTTCCCGCTGGCCGCGTTCACGGGGCTGACGCTGCAGCTGGCGACCGCGGGCGGCCTGCTCGCCGTGCTGGGGCCGATGCTGCTGGCGATGACCTCGCTGACCGTGCTCGGGCTCGGCATGGCCACGGTGCGCGGGCTGCGCCAGGGCACGCTGCTGGCGCCGGAGCCGGTGGCGATGATCCAGCCGGTCAGCTCTCCGGCCTGAAGTCCACGCGCCGCACGATCGGCGCCCAAGCGGCACTTTCATCGCGCACGGCCTTGTGCAGTTCCGCCGGCGACATGGCGTTCACCTCCAGCCCGAACTGGCCCAGTGCAGCGACCACCTCGGGCGTGGACAGCGCGGCGCGAATCGACGCGGCGGTTCGCTCGACCAGCTCGGGCGCGGCCTTGCCGGGCAGGAAGAATCCGTACCACTCGGCCTGCTGCAAGCCCCGGAAACCCACCTCGGCCACGGTCGGCACCTCGGGCAGGAAACGCGAACGGCTCGGGCCGGACGTGAACAGCACCCGCAGGCGCCCGGCCTTCACATGGGGCAGAAAGTCGCCGATCGGTCCGACGAAAGACGCCGTTTGCCCAGCGACCACATCCTGCACACCGGGCGCCGCACCGCGGTACGGCACGTGACTGAGCACCACGCCGCTGTCGAATCCCAGCAAGGCGCCGATGTAATGCGGGGGACTGCCTGCACCGGGCGATCCGTACGCTGCCTGCGCGGCGTTGACATGGGCCCAGTCCAGAAACTCCTTCAGTGTGCGCACCGAGGCGGGCACCCGCGGTCCGATCGCCAGACCGAACACCGCCGAGGTCGCCCCGCACACGGCGGTCAGATCGTCCGGGCCATAGGACAGCTTCGGGTAGAGGTGCGGATAGAGCGTGAGCATCGCGGCCGGCGTGATCAGCAGGGACGACCCATCGGGCGCCGCGCGTCGCAACGCTTCCACGGCGAGCCGGCCCCCCGCACCCGCCTTGTTCTCGACCTGCACGGTTCGCGCATGGCTCCCGCGCAGCCGCTCCGCCACCTGGCGACCGACTGCGTCGACCGTGCCACCGGCTGGAAAGCCCGCCAGGATCCGCGCCATGTCCAGCGACTGCGCCAGTGCGTCCGGGGATCCGCCTGCAGCGGCCAGCGCCGCCAAGGCAGAGCACTGCAGGAAGCCCCGCCGGGTTGCCGAACGGGTCAGCCAGGTCGCGGTCACCGTCGTGGGCATGGGAGTCTCCATGTTCTGGAAGTGGCCGCCATCTTCACGTCAGCGAATCGGCACCGATCCGGGCATCTGACGGCGAAATGGCCCGCATCTTTCGAGAAACCCGGCCATCAGAAGGTGCGGCTGGCACTGACGCTGACTCGCGCGCGACAGCACGGGTGGGCCAAGCCGTGGTCTGCTTTGGGGCTGAACTCTTCCCCCTGCGCCACCATGACCCTCCACCACCGCCATGAACCCCATGACACCGACGCCACACTGGCGCGCTGGGAGGCCGACGAGGCCCGCGTGCGCGCCCGCCTCGCCCCGACCGGCATCGCCCGCCCGGACCAGATCGCCCACCTGAGCGGCCTGGAGTGGTTCGAAGGGGTCAGCCGCGGCGAGCTGCCCTCGCTGCCGATCGGCGAGACGATGGACTTCTGGCCGGTCGAGTTCGAACACGGCCGCTTCGTCTGGCAGGGCCGACCACACGCCCGCTACGCCAACCCGATGGGCACCATCCACGGCGGCTGGATCGCCACGCTGCTGGACTCGTGCGTGGCCTGCGCGGTCCACACCACGCTGCCGGCCGGGCGCGGCTACACGACGGCCGAGCTGAAGGTGAGCTACATCCGCGCGCTGACGCCGCAGGTCGGGCTGGTGCGCGCCGAGGGGCGGGTCATCAACGCGGGACGACAGGTCGGGTTCGCCGAAGGCCGGCTGGTCGGCGCCGACGGCAAGCTGTATGCCCATGCGACGACGACCTGCGTCGTCCTGGCGGGCAGCCGCGCCACCGGCGCCTGACGCCGGCGCACCCCGCGCGGTGCGTGACGGAATACCGGATCGACAGGCCTGGCGCCATCCAGTCGTGCACGGCTCCCGCCGATAACGACCTGACGCCCCCTTCCTCTCCGACCTCTCTCGCCCGTGCGAGCCGCGCATGACCGAAGCACTGGACGACCACACGCTGCAGACCCTGCACGCCTGCCTGCAGATGGCCTCGCCGGCCGAAGGTTCTCTGCGCTGGATCGCCGACCGCCTGCACCGCGCCGAGGCCGACCTGAAGGCGCAGAGCACGCTGCTGCGCACCGTGCTGGACGAGAGCCCGGATTTCATCCTGCTGAAGGACCACGAAGGCCGCTTCCTGCTGGCCAACCGGCCGGTGGCCGAGTTCTATGGCACCACGCCGGAGGCGATCGTCGGCCACCTCGACCGTGACTTCGGCGTGCCGCTGGAGATGGCCGAGGCGATGCGCCAGAACGTGCTGGGGATCATGGCCAGCGGCCAGACCGAGACCGTGCTGGAAGAGTCCCGCGACGCCCGCACCGGCGAGATCAACCATTTCCGCTCGATCAAGAAGCCCTTCACCGGGCCGGACGGCCTGCCCCGCATCCTCGTGATCGCCCACGACATCACCGACCTGCGGCACGCGCAGATGCGTGTCGAGGAAAGCGAGCGGCGCCTGCAGCACGCCCTCGAAGCCACGGGCGACGCGGTCTGGGACTGGCACCTGCCCACCGGCCGCCTGACGCTGAGCCAGCGCTGGTACACGCTGTTCGGCTACGAGGCCGCCGAACTCACTGGCACGCTGGACGACTTCTGGCGCTGCGTGCCGCACGAGGAACAGCCAGACGTGCAGCGCGCGCTCGACGACTGCCTGGCCGACCGCCGCACCTACCTGCACGAACACCGCATGCGCCGCAAGGACGGCCGGCTGCTGTGGGTGCAGGACCGGGGCCGCGTGGTCGAGCGGGATGCGCAGGGGCGGCCGTTGCGCATGGTCGGCAGCGTCGGCGACATCACGCAGCAGAAACGCGCCCAGGACCTCATCTGGCAGCAGGCCAACTACGACACGCTGACCGGGTTGCCGAACCGCAACATGTTCCTCACCCGGCTGCAGCAGGAAATGTCGCGCAGCGACAGCACCGGACAGTCGATGGCGCTGCTGATGCTCGACCTCGACAACTTCAAGGAAGTCAACGACACGCTCGGCCACGCCTGGGGCGATGTGCTGCTGCAGGAAGCGGCACACCGCCTGCAGCAGTGCGTGCCCGGCAGCGACCTGGTGGCGCGGCTCGGCGGCGACGAGTTCACGCTGGTGCTCGGCGGGCTGGATGACCCCGCCGCGGTGGACGCCGTCGCCCAGGCGGTGCTGTCGGCCGTGACGGCGCCGTTTTCGCTGGGCTCGGACCAGGCCTATGTCTCCGGCAGCCTCGGCATCACGCGCTACCCGGACGACGGCGTGCGCGACGTCAACGGCCTGCTCAAGAACGCCGACCAGGCGATGTATGTCGCCAAGCAGCTCGGACGCAACCGCAGCCAGCACTTCACCCCGTCGATGCAGCAGGTGGCGCAGGAGCGCATGCGGCTGATCTCCGACCTGCGGCCGGCGCTGGACAAGCAGCAGTTCCACCTCTGCTACCAGCCCATCATCGACCTGACCAGCGGCCGCATCTGCAAGGCCGAGGCCCTGGTGCGCTGGACGCATCCCATCCGCGGGCCGGTCAGCCCGGCGGAGTTCATCCCGGTGGTCGAATCGACCGGCATGATCCACGCGCTGGGCAGCTGGGTGTTCCACGAAGCGATGCAGCAGACCGCGCGCTGGCGCCTGCACCGGCCGCAGTTCCAGGTGAGCGTCAACGTCTCGCCGCTGCAGTTCCAGAACAACCGGCTCGACCTGGCCGGCTGGCGGCGTCACCTCGCCATGCTCGGGCTGGACGGCCACAGCGTGGTGCTGGAGATCACCGAGGGGCTGCTGATGGAGGCCGGCTCGCAGGTGCTCGACCAGCTGCTCACGCTGCGCGACGCTGGCATCCAGGTCGCGCTGGACGACTTCGGCACCGGCTACTCGTCGCTGGCCTACCTCAACCGCTTCGACATCGACTACATCAAGATCGACCGCTCCTTCGTGCGCGACCTGGCGCCCGATTCGCCGGAGCTGGCCCTGTGCGAAGGCATCGTGATGATGGCGCACAAGCTCGGCCTGAAGGTCGTCGCCGAGGGCATCGAGACCCTGGAGCAGCACGCCCTGCTGCTCGCCGCAGGCTGCGACTACGGGCAGGGCTACCTGTACGCCCGCCCGGTGGTGGCCGCCGAATTCGACCTGCTGCTGGACGCAGAGACCGCCCGCTGAACCCGCCCGCCGAACCTGCCCGCTTGCGCCGGGGCAAGGACAGCACCTGTCGCACCGGGTTGTCACGTCAAGTCCTTGACAATAGGCACCGTGCACACGGCGTGGCACATTCACGTTGCACTGACAAGCTGCGCCTGATGAAGAAAGCTTGAGAACTACAGGGGCTCGCCCCCGAGGACATACGCGATGAAAAGACTGGACGACTTCCGCATGCAGATGGGCCGCCACGAACTGGTGCCCATCATGGTCGGCGGCATGGGCGTGGACATCTCCTCCTCCGACCTGGCGCTGGAAGCCGCGCGCCTCGGCGGGGTCGGGCATATCTCGGACGCGATGATCAAGACGGTCACCGACCGCCGCTACAAGACCAAGTACGTCAAGGCCAAGCAGGCGATGTACAAGCTCAATGTCGAGTCTGACGACAAGTCCCTCGTCAAGTTCGACCTCGGCCACCTCGCCGAAGCCACGCGCCTGCACGTCGAGAGCACCATGACCCGCAAGCAGGGCAGCGGTCTGGTGTTCATCAACTGCATGGAAAAGCTGACGATGAACGCGCCGAAGGAGACGCTGAAGGTGCGCATGGCCTCCGCGATGGACGCCGGCATCGACGGCATCACGCTCGCCGCCGGCCTGCACCTGGGCTCCTTCGCGCTGATCGAGGACCACCCGCGCTTCCGCGACGTCAAGCTCGGCATCATCGTGTCCAGCCTGCGCGCGCTGCAGCTGTTCCTGAAGAAGAACGCCCGCCTGAACCGCCTGCCGGACTACATCGTGGTCGAAGGCCCGCTGGCCGGCGGCCACCTCGGCTTCGGCATGGACTGGGCCGAGTACGACCTGGCCACCATCGTCGCCGAGATCCTGGCGTGGATGAAGGCCGAGCAGCTCGACATCCCCGTGCTGCCCGCCGGCGGCATCTTCACCGGCAGCGACGCGGTGCGCTTCATGGAGATGGGCGCGTCCGGCGTGCAGGTAGCGACCCGCTTCACGGTGAGCAAGGAATGCGGCCTGCCCGACGACATCAAGCAGGAATACTTCAAGGCCGACGAGGACGACATCGAGGTCAACCAGATCTCGCCCACCGGCTACCCGATGCGCATGATCAAGTCGAGCCCGGGCATCGGCGACGGCATCCGCCCGAACTGCGAGGCCTACGGCTACCTGCTCGACTCGAACGGCAAGTGCGCCTACATCACCTCGTACAACCGCGAAGTGGCGGCCAATCCGGGCGTCAAGCGCATCTCGGTGATGGACAAGACCTGCCTGTGCACGCAGATGCGCAACTTCGACATCTGGACCTGCGGGCAGTTGACGTGGCGCCTGAAGGACACGACGCACCGCCACGCCGATGGGCGCTACCAACTGCTGACGGCGGAGCACGTGTTCCGGGACTATCAGTTCAGCACGGACGACAAGGTCAAGCTGCCGGAAGCAGGGCTGGCGGTGGTCGGTTGACCTTGCCCTGCCACGGGGTGGTCAACGCCGACGGCGGGGAACGGGCGGCAAGCGAGCGGGTTGATGCGCCTTGAGCCCAGCATCACCCGTCAGAATTTCGACGTGAAAGCCGGCCATGGCATAGTGCTCCGCGACGTTCTTGATGGTCGCATCACCAATGGTCAGCTTCTGTGCCGCCAATTCCGGCCATACCGCGGCCAATGTCAGCAGACTCTCGGATTCCCACAACTGCCCTTGGTCCGTGAAAGCGGCCCAGGGTGAAGTCGCTTCTGCCGCACTGCGCAAGTGATCAACCAGCGCATGGGCCAGCTTGAATCGATCACCACTGGACTGGGCAATGTGATTGCCAGTTTCAATCAAGGCCGCCAGCGGCAGTACAAATATACTCCCCGCTTGGCGCTCGGTCTCCAGCAACTGATCGATTCGCTCATGCGTCCATCGATCAGTCACAGGCCCGGCTGTTTCTTTTCCTGGAATCATCAACCAGCAGCACAGCACCGACGTGTCCAGAATAAAAACGCGCCTAGACATGCACGGATTCCTGTTGCTCTGCCGCTGAAAAGTCCATCTCCAATTGCAAAGCCTTTTCAATGAGGCCGTTGCTGGACAGTTTTCCAATCGAACCCTGCGCCAGCAGTTTTGGCAGCTTCTTCATGTCTTCCAGCAGCGTCAATTGACTCAGTCCGCTGTGCGGATTGCGGTGGGCCACCGTGATGAACGGCACCATCTCGGCGCCCATGGCATCAAGCAACGCGGGGTTGTGGGTCGTCACCAGCACATCGACTTCCTGTTCTTCACCCACTGTTCGAAGCATGTCCAGCAACATCCGCGCCCGCGACGGATGCAGCCCGTTATCGACCTCCTCGATCACCAGAAGACTGTGCCTGGGCCGGGTCAACAATGCCGTGAGAATGGCCAGAAAGCGCAGCGTCCCATCCGACATGCCCCGTGCATCGACCGTTGGCGGATCTCCCGAGTCGCTCCATTGCTCCTCGCAATACAGCATCGCATCCGACTTGAATTTCCCGACTGGCTCGGCATATACCCGTCGAATATCTTTCTCCGGCAGTTTCCGTGCATATCGGGTCAAAACAGATTCGATGGACACCTGTTTTTCCTGGGGAAGCGCCGCGATCACCCCCGCGATATTCCGCGCATCGGAATCGAGTCTCTCATTCAGTGGCGAGTAGCCACGCATGTGAGACGGTATCGGATCGAGGATGAAAATATCCCTGAGTGCAGCCACCACCACACCG
>OFSF01000653.1_pt1 | contig 13160 bp, 13 predicted proteins | sample 1543271 | NCBI WGS metagenome assembly OFSF01 (sample SAMN07774227, study PRJEB24372) | wastewater metagenome | isolation source: Exp Tend VB 100WW | collected 2016-02
GAGGGTGGGGGATGCCGCAGGAGATGCTGCGGGACAGGACGAGCGTGCGCTCAGATTTCCCGGATCAGCTGGTTGAAGGCGTCCACGTCCTCGAAGCGCCGGTAGACCGACGCGAAGCGGACGTACGCCACCTTGTCCAGCCGCTTGAGTTCGCGCATCACCAGCTCGCCGATGTGCGAGGTGGTGACTTCGCTCTCGCCGCTGGTGAACAGCGTGCTCTCGATGCGCGCGATGGCGGCGTCGATCAGGTCCACGCTCACGTTGCGCTTGCGCAGGGCCAGCATCATCGACGCGCGCAGCTTGGCGCGGTCGAACTCGATGCGGTTGCCGTTTTTCTTCACCACCGCGGGCATGGCCAGCTCGACCCGCTCGTAGGTGGTGAAGCGCTTGTCGCAGGCGCTGCAGCGGCGGCGTCTGCGCATCGCGTCGCCCTCGTCCGAGGCGCGTGTCTCGACGACCGTGGTGTCCTGGTGACCGCAGTAGGGGCAGCGCATCGTCAGGACACCCGGTCGCTCGAACGGATCAGCCGCGGTAGACCGGGAAGTCGCGCGTCAGCGCCGCGACCTGCTCGCGCACACGGGCCAGCACCGCTTCGTCGTTCGGCGCTGCCAGCACGTCGGCGATCAGGTTGGCGGTCAGCACAGCCTGCTCTTCCTTGAAGCCGCGCGTGGTCATCGCCGGCGAGCCCAGGCGGATGCCGCTGGTGACCATCGGCTTCTGCGGGTCGTTCGGGATGCCGTTCTTGTTGCAGGTCATGTGCGCACGGCCCAGCAGCGCCTCGGCTTCCTTGCCGGTCAGGCCCATCGGGCGCAGGTCGACCAGCATGACGTGGCTCTCGGTCCGGCCGGACACGATGCGCAGGCCGCGCTTGGTCAGCGTCTCGGCCATCGCGGCGGCGTTCTTGACGACCTGTTCCTGGTAGGCCTTGAACTCGGGCTGCAGCGCTTCCTGGAACGCGACCGCCTTGCCGGCGATGACGTGCATCAGCGGGCCGCCCTGGATGCCGGGGAAGATGGCCGAGTTGATCTTCTTGGCGATGTCGTCGCCGCGCATCAGGATCAGGCCGCCGCGCGGGCCGCGCAGGGTCTTGTGCGTGGTGGTGGTGACGACGTCGGCGTGCGGCACCGGGTTCGGGTAGACGCCCGCGGCGATCAGGCCGGCGTAGTGCGCCATGTCGACCATGAAGTAGGCACCGACCGCCTTGGCCACCTTGGCGAAGCGCTCGAAGTCGATGCGCAGCGCAAACGCCGAGGCGCCCGCGATGATCAGCTTCGGCTTGTGCTCGTGGGCCAGGCGCTCCATCTGCTCGTAGTCGATGTCCTCGTTGGCGTCGAGGCCGTAGGAGACGACCTTGAACCACTTGCCGGACATGTTCAGCGGCATGCCGTGGGTGAGGTGGCCGCCTTCGGCCAGGCTCAGGCCCATGATGGTGTCGCCGGGCTGCAGCAGGCCGAAGAAGACGGCTTGGTTGGCCTGCGAGCCGGAGTTGGGCTGCACGTTGGCGTGGTCGGCGCCGAAGAGCTGCTTGGCGCGGTCGATGGCGAGTTGCTCGACGACGTCGACGTGTTCGCAGCCGCCGTAGTAGCGCTTGCCGGGATAGCCTTCGGCGTACTTGTTGGTGAGCTGCGAGCCTTGTGCGGCCATGACGGCGGGCGAGGTGTAGTTCTCGCTGGCGATCAGCTCGATGTGCTCTTCCTGGCGACGCACTTCGGCGTCGATGGCGGCCGTGATCTCGGGATCGATGGCGGCGAGGGTCTGGGTAGCGCGGTCAAACATGGGGAGGCAGTCCTGTCGGTGATGTCCGGCCCCGCCGGCCTCGCCTGGATGGAAGGCGGAGGCGGTGGGCTGCCCAGGCGCACGGCAATGAATCCGCGGCGCAGATCCCGATCCGGACCTGCCGCGACCACGCTCCCCGGTGGTTGACCCACCTTGGACCCCGGGCGGGGTCCGTGAACGCCAGTTGCGTGGTGCGCGGAGTTTATCAGCAGCGCTGTCGCACCGTGGCTCAGTAGCTCAGGGCGGCGACGCGGTCCGGCTTGCTCTGCAGCACCGGGTTGACGGTGGCGGAGGGGCGGGTGGCCGCATTGGTCGGCGAGGTCAGCGCCGGAGCGGTGGTCGGCTGTTCGGCAGGAGCGGACACCGGCGGCACCGGCAGGCGGGCCGTCACCGGCACCGAGCGGCCCTTGATCAGCTGCAGCAGGAATTCCTGCTCGGCCAGCACCTTGAAGGCGTAGCCACCATCGCTGGCGAGATTGGCTGCACCGACGTAGTGGCGCAGACCGCCTTCGACCGACCCGGCCTTGGCGATGCAGTCCTTGAGCACCTGCACGCCCACACGCAGATTGGTCAGCGGGTCGAACGCAGCGTGGTTGCCACCGAAGGCAACGTACTTGTCGTCGTGCACCCGGGTCAGCACCTGCATCAGTCCCTGCGCGCCGACAGCGCTCTGCGCGAACGGGTTGAACGAGGACTCGATGGCGACGATGGCCAGGATCAGCGTCGGCTCCAGCCCGACGCGCTTGCCCAGCGACCAGGACTCCTGGACCAGGCGGCCGACCGGCTCGGGGGCGACCTTGTAGCGCCGGGCCAGCCATTGGGCGACGGCCGCTTGCTGGCGGTTCAACTCGCTCGGGTCGATGGCCGTCGCGCGGTCCACCGCCGAGAAGTCGCCCTGGGCCAGCAGACTGGGTTCTTCCAGCTGGCTGGATTCCGCAGAGCGGGCTTCCTGGCGTTCGACGAGCCAGTCGAGGGCGCGTTCTTCGAGCATGCCCCGCACATCGGCACGACCGCCGATGACGAAGGTGACACTCAGGACAGCCAGGCCGATGACGGCCAGACTGTTGTGGCTGACGGCCAGCAGGCCGTTGCCGAGATCCGCGATGAAGACACGCACCGACTCGGCGGTGGCGGTCTGGATCCGCGTCCAGGATCGGGGTGCAGTCATGCAACTCCTCTTTCGATCACTGCAGGCGCCGTGTGGCCATTGGCGGGCGCCCAGATAATCCCCGTTGCGCAACAGCCGACAGCCCTCGTTCGAGTGGTTCTTGTCGGGTGGTCAACCCCTCTACAGGCAACGGGATCGAAGGGGGCAGCTACACATCAGCGGCAGGCCACGAGCCCCCTGTGTTCGAAAACGGACGAATTCTAGAAGTCGTCCAAATAACCAGTCAACAATAAGAAACACTGCAATGAGATTGTAAATTCATGAAATACCGCGATCTGAGAGACTTCCTGGCCTTGTTGGAGCAACGTAAGGCCCTGCTCAAAGTGAAAGAGCCGGTTGCCGTCGAACTGGAGATGACCGCGCTGTCCGACCGCACCTTGCGCGCGGGTGGGCCGGCCTTGCAGTTCGAGCACCCGACGGTGCGTGGACACCGCTCGTCAACCCAGGTTGTTACCAATCTTTTCGGAACGCCGGAGCGTGTAGCACTCGGCATGGGGGCGGAACACGTCAGTTCGTTACGGGAAATTGGTGAACTATTGGCGCGTCTCAAGGAGCCGGAGCCCCCGAAAGGCCTGCAGGACACCGGTCGGCTGTTACGAATGGCCAAGACCGTGTGGGACATGAAACCGGCCCTGGTGCGGCGTCCGGCGTGTCATGAATTGATCATTTCGGGCAGTGAAATCGACCTGGGAACATTGCCCATTCAACACTGCTGGCCGGGGGATGTGGCCCCGCTGATCACGTGGGGATTGGTGGTAACCCGAGGTCCGCAGTCGGTACCGAATGCCCGGAAACGGCAAAACCTGGGGATCTACCGGCAGCAGGTGATCGGGCCTCGTCAAACCATCATGCGGTGGCTGGCCCACCGTGGTGGCGCGTTGGATTTTCGTGAATTCGGACACGCAAATCCTGGAATGCCCTTTCCGATAGCAGTGGTATTGGGCGCGGATCCGGCCACGATCCTGGGCGCCGTCACGCCGGTGCCGGACACCTTGTCCGAATACCAGTTCGCCGGATTGCTGCGCGGGGGCCGCACCGAGCTGGCGGAAAGTGGTGTCGGCGAAGGCGATCTGAAGCTGCAGGTGCCTGCGTTTGCCGAGATCGTGCTCGAAGGCCACATCCCGCCCGCCGCGCCCGGATTCGAGGGCGTGAGCGAACAAGGCATTCCGCTTAAGGAAAAGGATGGTTACCTCCACGCCCTGGAAGGGCCGTATGGCGACCACACCGGCTACTACAACGAGCAGGACTGGTTCCCGGTGTTCGAGATCGGGCGCATGACGATGCGCAAGGACGCGCTCTACCACTCGACCTACACCGGCAAGCCGCCCGACGAGCCCGCCATCCTGGGCGTGGCGCTGAACGAGGTGTTCGTGCCGATCCTGCGCAAGCAGTTTCCGGAGATCACCGACTTCTACCTGCCGCCGGAGGGCTGCAGCTACCGGATGGCGATCGTCAGCATCCGCAAGAGCTACCCCGGCCACGCCAAGCGGCTGATGTTCGGCATCTGGAGCTTCCTGCGCCAGTTCATGTACACCAAGTTCATCGTGGTGGTGGACGACGACGTCGACATCCGCAACTGGCAGGAGGTGATCTGGGCCATCACGACCCGGATGGACCCGGTGCGCGACACGACGCTGGTCGAGAACACGCCGATCGACTACCTGGACTTCGCGTCGCCGGTGTCCGGGCTGGGCGGCAAGATGGGACTGGACGCCACCAACAAGTGGCCCGGGGAGACCAGCCGCGAGTGGGGCCGCACCATCGAGATGGACAAGGCCGTGACCCAGCGCATGGACGCCTTGTGGGGCCGCCTGTTCACGAGCCGGTGAGCAGCCCGAGCACTTCGTGGAGGGCGTTGTGCACCAGCGTGAAGCCCTGGTGCGAAGGCATCCAGTCCAGCACGGACTGGTCGTCGCGGGTCACTGCGGCGACCGGCGCGGGGATGATGACCAGCCGCTTGCCGGCCGCCTCCCGGAAGGCCCGCATGGCCCGCGGCATGTGCGAGGCGTGCGTGACGAGCACGATGCGCTTCACGCCGGCGCCGTCCAATATCGGCACCATCAGGTCGGCGTTTTCGCGGGTGTCGCGCGAGCGCGATTCGGTCCAGCGCAGGCTGGTGCCGTGTTCGTCCTGCACGATGCGGGCGGCCGTCTCGGCCTCCGACTGCTCGCCGATCTGCGCCCAGCCCACACCACCGGCATAGCCCAGCGGCAGACCCGTCTGCCGCGCCAGCCAGACGCCGTAGCGCAGCCGCACCATGGCCTGCTGCGTGAGGTTGGAGGCGCCGTACTCCGCGGCGAGCCGGTGGCGTCCCGCGCCGAGCACGACGATGGCGGTCGGGGGCTGGTTCGGGCTGCGCACCAGTGCGCGGACCTGCACCGGGGTCAGCGCGGCGGGCGGTCGCAGCACGCTGTCCTGCAGCCAGCGGGCGGTGCCGACACAGCTCATCAGCCAGAGCCCGCCCGTGCACAGCACGATCAGCGCAGTGCCCAGGCCGGACCTGCGGCGCATCAGCCAAAGACCCAGCAGGATCAGCAACAGCAGACTGGCTGGCGGCTGCAACAGCGCCGACAGCAAGGGTTTCCAGGACGGGTCGAACTGCACGGGGAGGCGGGCGGGGTGCCGGGTGGGTCAGATCGGCGCATTCTGCCCCACCGAAGGCGAGATCTGCGCCGGATCGGGCTGACTCAAGGTGCCAGGCGTTCGCGCAGCCACTGGCCGTCGGCGTCCTTCCGGTACACGAGCCGGTCGTGCAGACGCGACTTGCGGCCCTGCCAGAACTCCCAGCGCTGTGGCACGAGCCGGTAGCCGCCCCAGTGCGGCGGACGGGGCGGGTGCAGGCCGTGCTGCGCCGCGGCGCGGGCGGCATTGCTGACGAGCACCGTGCGCGACGTGATCGGCTGGCTCTGCGGCGAGGCCCAGGCGCCGAGCCGGGAGTCCAGCGGACGTGAGGCGTAGTAGGCGTCGGATTCCTCGGCCGAGACCTTCTCCACCAGACCTTCGATGCGGACGACCCGCTCCAGCTCGACCCAGTGGAACTGCAGCGCGGCCCACGGGTGCAGCGCCAGTTCCTGCCCCTTGCGGCTGTCGTAGTTGGTGTACCAGACGATGCCGCGGGCGTCGTAGCCCTTGATCAGGACGATGCGGGTCGACGGCCGGGCATCGGCGCCGACGGTGGCCACCGTCATGGCGTTGGGCTCCGGCACGCCGGCCTTCAGGGCTTGCTGCAGCCAGAGGTCGAACTGCTGCAGCGGTGCGCTGGCGGCGCTGTGTTCGTCGAGTTCCCCGGCTTCGTAACTCTTGCGCAGATCGGCGATGTTGTTCATGCGTGGAGTATAGAAATCTCTCCTGGCGGGTGCACTGCTCCAGCGCAACACACCTCCCTGACGTCGGACTGATCCAGTGGGCGCCGCGTGGCTAGCAGTTCTCCTTAAGTGAAGGCACCAGTTTTCTTGGCGTGCGATGTGGGTTCCCATGTCGACATGAAAGGGAGAACAGCGATGCACCACGCAGATGCCTTGACGAGGAGCCCCCCATGAGCCCCACCCGGAGTCTGCCGACCGTGGTGGTGCTGGCCGCGGGGGGCGGCGCGCGCTTCGAGGGCGCAGGCCCCAAGCTCGGGCAGACGCTCGGACCGGCCAGCGTGCTGGCGCATACCCTGGAGGCGGTCGTCTCCGCAGGGCTGCCGCTGGTGGTGGTCACGGTTGCTGCGCTGGTGGAGGTGGCGCGCGGGGTCGTGGCGTCTCGGGACATTGTCCTGCTGCCCCCGGTCGGATCCGCCAGCCGCGAGCCCCTGGGTGTCGGCTTCTCGATCGCCTCGGGGGTCGGCGCCCGTCCGCATGCGCCGGGCTGGCTGATCCTGCCGGGCGACATGCCGCTGGTGCAGCCACAGACCCTGCGCGCGGTGGCGCGGGCGCTGGGCCAGGCGCCGGTGGCCTATGCCCAGTACCGCGGCCGCCAGGGGTTCCCGGTCGGGCTGTCGGCGGAGCTGTATTCCGAGCTGGTGCAGCTCAGCGGAGAGGAAGGGCTGCGGCGCCTGCTGGTGCGCTACCCGTCGGCGGCGGTCGAGGTCGCCGATCCGGGGGTGCTGCAGGACATCAACACGCAGGCCGATCTGGCACAGGCGCGTGCGTCAAGCACCGTCCTGGCCTGGCAGCAGTCCGTGGTCGCGGGCCAGCCGAACGAGGCGTGACACCTCGGCATCGTGGATCGACAGCGCCTGCAGGCATTGGGCCGTGCGGTGCAGGTAGTCCACGGTGCGGCCATAGCGGCCTGCGGCGTCGCGGAAGATGGCCAGATGCGCCGCGTCGTCGAGGCGGCCGGTGTGGGACGGGTGCTCCGGGTCGAGCGTGAACGCCAGCGCGGTGACCGGGCCCTGTGCGGTGTGGCAGCGCAGCCAGCGCGGCGTGTAGACCCCGTTGGGCATCTCGCGCTCCCAGAGGGTGTCGAGCTGGGACAGGGCGTCCGCGCCATCCGCCCGGTGCACCTGCCCGACACACGATCCCCCCGGCAGCAGCGCGAACACCAGCCCGGGGCAGTCCGCCGAGCCCCGGTTGACCCGCGAGCGCATCCGCAAGGCCCGGTGGTGGCCCCAGAGCCGGGCCGGCCGGATCTCCGCGGGCGTGAACTGCGGCTTCCACAGCAGCGAGCCGTAGGCGTAGAGCCAGAAGGCCTCGCCCTGGTCCAGCCGCTCGGCCAGCTGTTGCCGGGTGGTCTGCAGCAGGCGCAAGGCATGCGCCGAGCAGACCGTGGGACGGGCGGGATGGGGCGTTGGACCGTGCATGGTCTGGCAGTGTGACGGCAGTGGTGCAGGTGCGACAAGCGGGTGCTGTGACCGGATGCATCACGCCCTGACAACGTGCAGGCCTTTAAACTTGTGCACCTTTTAACGATGAGGAGGATTCTCCATGAGTGACGACGATCGCGACGACAGCCGCAAGGTGGGCCTTTGGGTGGTGTTTTCCAGCGTGGCGGTGCTGCTGCTGGGCGTGCTCGGCTTTGCCGTGGTGCGCACGATGAAGGGCCCGGCCGCGCCGGCCGCCCAGACCGTCGCTGCGGCGACCAGCGCGATGGACCCGGCCGATGTGCTGGTGGACTACACGACCACGACCGCCGCATTGGCGACCGTGTATTTCGACTCGGGCTCGGCCGCACTGCTGCCGGACGCGGACCCCGCGATGGCCGACACCGTCAAGGCGCTCGCTGCCGATCCGGGCAAGCGTGTCCTGCTGTCGGGCTACCACGACTCGACGGGTGACCCGGCCATGAACGCCGAGCTGGCCAAGCAGCGCGCCAAGGCTGTGCGCGCGGCCCTGCTGGTGGCAGGCATTCCGCTGGAACAGGTGCTGCTGCGCAAGCCGGAAAGCACCACCGGCACCGGCACCGAGCGTGAAGCCCGTCGTGTCGAGATCCGCCTCGTCGACGCCCAGTAAGCACGCGCGACGCACACCGGGTTACAGGCTGGTTACGGCCTGACCCCACCCGGTATCCCCCCTGTGCAGCCCGCCAGGACAGAAGACCTCTGTCTGGCGGGCTGCAGTCATTTCTGCAGGGGCTCGCGCGCCCTGCGGGCCTGGCATGGACGGTGCGTGCGCTGGCGGGTAGCCCTGTTCGCAGGGACGGAAAGATTTGACGCTGTAACTAAGTTACGTTTTAATCGACTGTCAAGTTTCACGACCGCCAACGCCATGAAAACCCAGATCGCCGACATCACCGCCCGCATCCGTGAACGCAGCCGCCCGCAGCGCGAGGCCTACCTTCGCCGGACCCGGGCGGCCGCGGCGCTGCCCCGGGGCGCCGACCGCATGGGGTGCGCCAACGTGGCCCATGCGTTCGCGGCATTGCCGGGCGCCGACAAGTTCCGCGTGGTGGCCGAGAAGGCGCCCAACATTGGCATCATCACCGCCTACAACGACATGCTGTCGGCGCACCAGCCCTACGAGGGCTATCCGGCCGTGATCCGCGACGAGGCCCGCCGCCACGGCGCGACGGTGCAGGTCGCGGGCGGCGTGCCGGCGATGTGCGACGGCGTGACGCAGGGCTTTGCCGGCATGGAACTCAGCCTGTTCTCGCGCGACACCATCGCGATGGCCGCCGCGGTCGGACTGGCGCATGACGTGTTCGACGCGACGCTGCTGCTCGGCGTGTGCGACAAGATCGTTCCCGGTCTGCTGATCGGGGCATTGCAGTTCGGGCACCTGCCGTGCGTGTTCGTGCCGGCCGGGCCGATGAGCACCGGCCTGTCGAACGGCGACAAGTCCAAGGTCCGCGAGCAGTTCGCACAAGGTCTGGTGGGCCGCGAACAGTTGCTCGCAGCCGAGTCCGCCGCGTACCACGGCCCCGGCACCTGCACCTTCTACGGCACCGCCAACTCCAACCAGATGCTGCTGGAGTCGATGGGCCTGCATGTGCCCGGATCGGCCTTCATCCACCCGCACGCCGGCCTGCGCGAGGCGCTGACCCGTGAAGCCGTGCGTACCGTGCTGTCGATCCGCAAGGGCCAGCGCTTCACGCCGATCGGCGAGCTGGTGGACGAACGCTGCATCGTCAACGCGATGGTGGCGCTGCTGGCCACGGGCGGCTCGACCAACCACCTGATCCACTGGGTCGCGGTCGCGCGCTCGGCGGGCATCGTGATCGACTGGACCGATTTCTCCGAGCTGTCGGCCTGCACGCCGCTGCTGTCGCGGGTCTACCCGAACGGCAAGGCGGATGTGAACCAGTTCCAGGCCGCGGGCGGGCCGGGCTTTGTGCTGCGCGAGCTGCTCGACAGCGGCTGCCTGCATGGCGATGTGCTGACCGTGGCGGATGGCGGCATGGCGGCGTATGGCCGCGTGCCGACGCTGGCAGCGGATGGCGCGCTGGTGTGGCACGACCTGCCGGCCACGCCGATCGACGACGCCATCGTGCGCACCGCGGCGGCGCCGTTCAGCGAGTCGGGTGGCCTGAAGCTGCTGGCCGGCAACCTGGGCCGCGGCGTGATGAAGGTCAGCGCGGTGCCCGAGGACCGCCACATCATCGAAGCGCCGGCCATCGTGTTCGACAGCCAGGAAGCGCTGCACATCGCGTTCAAGGCGGGCGAGCTGGAGCGTGACTTCGTCGCCATCGTCCGCTTCCAGGGCCCGAAAGCCAACGGCATGCCCGAACTCCACAAGCTCACGCCGCCGCTGGCCGTGCAGCAGGACAAGGGTTTCCGCGTCGCGCTGGTCACCGATGGCCGGATGAGCGGCGCGTCGGGCAAGGTGCCGGCCGCTATCCATGTCAGCCCGGAAGTGCTGGCCGGTGGTCCGCTGGGCAAGGTGCGCACGGGTGATCTGGTGCGCGTCGACGCGGTCACGGGCACGCTGGAGGCGCTGGTGCCGGCCGACGAGTGGGCGGCGCGTGCCATCGAAGGCCGCTCCGACGCGCTGGCCGATGACGCGGGCCACGGCATGGGCCGGGAGCTGTTCGGCGGGATGCGCCGCAATGTGCTGACCGCCGAAGAAGGCGCCGTGACCTGGCTGTGAACCTGTCCCTCCCGAATCCGATCTTCGATCCTGCAACCTTGAGCCTGACCATGAACACCCTCGAACTCGCCGCCTGCGGCCCCGTCATCCCCGTCATCGTCATCGACCGCGTCGAAGACGCCGTGCCGCTCGCCCGTGCGCTGGTGGCTGGCGGCGTGCGGGTGCTGGAGGTGACGCTGCGCACCCCGGCCGCGCTCGACTGCATCCGCGCCATGGTCGCCGCCGTGCCCGAAGCCATCGTCGGCGCCGGCACCGTGCGCTCGATCGCCGACGCGCAGGCCGCCAAGGACGCCGGCTGCCAGTTCGCCGTGAGCCCCGGCTACACGAGCGAGATCGGCCGCGCCTGCCTGGACATCGGCCTGCCGCTGCTGCCGGGCGTGTCCACGGCCAGCGAAGTGATGATGGCCAACGCCGACGGCTACCGCTTCCTGAAGCTGTTCCCGGCGACGGCGGTCGGCGGCCTGAACCTGCTGAAGGCGTTCGCCAGCCCCTTCCACGACGTGGTGTTCTGCCCGACCGGCGGCATCACGCTGGAGACGGCGCCGCAGTTCCTCGCGCTGCCGAACGTCAAGGTGTGCGGTGGCTCGTGGCTGACACCAGCGGACGCGGTCAAGGCGGGTGACTGGGCGCGCATCACGCGGCTGGCGGCCGAGGCGCAGGCGCTGCGCGGCTGAGTCTGCGTTCATCTGGGGTCGTTACGATGCGCCACCATGCAATTCACCGACCCCACTGACGATCCCGACGACACCGAGTTCACGGCCGAGGAGCGCGCCGCCGCGGCATCGCGCAGCACCTGGGTCAGTGTCGTCGTCAACCTGCTGCTGACGGCGCTGCAGATCACGGTCGGCATCGGGGCCAAGTCACAGGCGCTGATTGCCGACGGCCTGCATTCGCTGTCCGATCTGGTGGCCGACTTCGTCGTGCTCGCCGCCAACCGCCAGAGCCAGCGCGACGCCGACGAGAGCCACCCCTACGGCCACCAGCGGGTCGAGAACGCGGCCTCGCTGGTGCTGGGCGTGCTGCTGCTGGTGGTCGGGGTCGGCATGGTCTGGTCGGCGTTCCAGAAGCTGCAGTCACCCGACACCGTGGCGCCCGTCGGTGTCATCGCGCTGTGGGTGGCGGGCGCGGCGCTGGTGGGCAAGGAACTGCTGTTCCGCTACATGCTGGCGGTGGCCAAGCGGGTCAAGTCGAGCATGCTGGTGGCCAACGCCTGGCATGCGCGCTCGGACGCCGCCTCGTCGCTGGTGGTGGGCATCGGCATCGCGGGCAACCTGCTGGGCTACCCGATCCTCGACCCGATCGCCGCGCTGATCGTCGGCTTCATGGTCGGCCGCATGGGCTGGAGCTTCGGCTGGGAGGCGATGCACGACCTGATGGACCGCGCCATCGACGACGAGGAGGTCGCCGCCATCCGCCTGACGCTGGCCGAGACGCCCGGTGTCAGCGGCGTGCACGACGTGCGCACGCGCAAGATGGGCGACATGATCGTGGTGGACGCCCACATCGAGGTGGACGCCACGCTCACCGTCGAGCAGGGCCACGACATCGCCGTCGAAGCGCGCCACCGCGTCATGCAGCGCCACCGCGTGCTCAACCTGATGACCCACGTCGACCCGTGGCACCGCCCGGACCGGGACCACGCGCCACTGCCGGGCGCGTGATCTCCGGGAACCCCAGTTCTGGATGGTGCTTGCGCGCCGAGGCGCTCGCCCAGACCCGCTGCAGACGCGGGCCCAGAAAGTCGTCCGGCGGAATGGCCAGGCGCTTCAGGAACAGCACCTTCACCGTCCGCGGACGCACGTCGATCAGCTCGGCGACGGCCTTGTAGCACCAGTAGACCAGCTCCGAGCAGCTCAGCCGCTTGAAGTCGGTGAAGTCGAAGCCGAAGTCGTAGCTGCGCCCGACGTTGCGCAAGGCCTCGGCGATGGCCAGCGCGGTGAACTCCGCGCGCGGGATCGCCTCGCCGGACGCCAGCCGCTCGCGCAGGCTGTGCTCCTCGGGTGACAGCAGGGCTGCGTCGACGGGCGAGGGCGGGGCGCCTTCTGGCAGCGTGATGTGCTCGGGCAGCCGCAGCACCACGAGCTGGTCGCAGCGGCTGAAGGTCAGGATGTCCTCGATGAACACACCTTCCGCCATGGCGTGGATCACCATCTGCTCGCCGGTGTGGAACAGCGCGGACTGCGCCTCTTCACGGGCGCCGCGGCTGCGCTGGCGGGTGCCGGCCAGGGCGCGGTCCTCGTCCTGGATTGCGCCGCAGTAGAGCGCGGCGTGCGAGAACTTGCCGGGGATGAACTTGCCGTCGAGGTAGTTGCTGTATGCCCGCAGCAGGATGTCGCCCGGCTGCAGCACGCCCAGCAAGGCCCGCACGTCGTCGCCCTTGACCTGGTAGGAGCCGGGGTCGTAGACGAGAAAGAACGGGAAGCGGAAGACCTTGATGTCGCCGAAGATGGTCAGGAACCATTCGGAAAACTGTTTCAGCGCCATGCCTCGGTTCCTCCCGCGGGTTGTGCAATTTTGCCGGTGCGAGATGTTACCAAGTCCGCCGAGGTGTCACGATTGATCAATTCGGCTTCACTTTGGCTTCATGTCGGATGGGTTCAATGCGTTCATCGACTCCCGGCCAGGGGATCGATGGACCCCGAAAACCGATCGCACTCTCGATCACCCACTCCCTCAGGAAACCTCTCATGAACAAGATCCTCGCCCTCATC
>OFSF01000656.1_pt1 | contig 13144 bp, 13 predicted proteins | sample 1543271 | NCBI WGS metagenome assembly OFSF01 (sample SAMN07774227, study PRJEB24372) | wastewater metagenome | isolation source: Exp Tend VB 100WW | collected 2016-02
CACCTCGTGCTGCGCGGCGTGCAGGTCACCGCGTTTCGCCGCGAGCAGCTCGACCGCCTGCCGGATGCCGCGCGGCTGGTCGATCGAGACCTGCTCGCTGATGCTCAGGTGCATCGACAGGTGCAGGAAGGGGTTGGTGCGGCCCGCGTCGACCGTGTAGACGGCGGCCAGCGCGGCCTCCAGGTCGGCGAGGTCGGCGTGGTATTCGGGGTGGCGCTCGGTCCACTGCGCGGCCAGCGTGTCCATCGCGGACAGCGGCTCACCGGCGCGGTGCTTGCGCCACGCCTCGCAAAAGAAGGTCCGGACGTCGTTCTGGCTGGGTGCAAACATCCCACAATTGTCGCCCGTTCCCGATGTCCCGCGACGCGCCGAGGCTGCCCCGTGATCACTGACCCGATGTTCTATGCCGCGGCCGTGCCGGCGGTCTTCCTGATGGGGCTGTCCAAGAGCGGCTTCGGGGCGGGTTTCGGTGCGCTGGCGGTGCCGCTGATGGCGCTGACGATTCCCGTGCCGCAGGCGGCGGCGATCATGCTGCCGCTGCTGTGCCTGGCGGATTTTTCCGGGCTAACGGCGCTGATCCGGCAGGCGGACTGGCGGCTGCTGCGGCTGCTGATCCCGGCGGGACTGCTGGGCAGCCTGATCGGCTGGGCCTCGTTCGGGCTGATGCCGGTCAAGGCCGTGGCGGGTGTCGTCGGGGCGGTGACGCTGCTGTTCGTGGCACTTCGGCTGTACTTCCCGCCCAAGGCCGACGTGCCCGTGCCGCACCGCGGGCTGGGCTGGCTGCTGGGCGCGGCGTCGGGCTACACCAGCTTCATCGCGCACGCCGGCGCGCCGCCGATCAGCTTCTACATGCTGCCGCTCAAGCTGGAGCCGCTGCGCTTCAGCGGCACGATGGCGGTGTTCTTCACGGTGGTGAACCTGTCGAAGTGGATCCCGTACTGGCAGCTCGGCCTGATCGACCTGACCAACCTGGGCACCTCGCTGGCGCTGGGGCCGGTGGTGCTGGCCGGGGTCTTCACGGGGGTGCGGCTGGCGTCGCGGGTCAAGCCGACGCTGTTCTACCGGCTGGTGATGGCGGGGATGGTGCTGTCGGGGGGGAAGCTGCTGTGGGATGCGTGGCGATAATCTGCGTTGACCTCGAAGGAACGATCCCATGACTGCTGAAGTCCGTTATGAACGCCACGCCACGCTCCCCGACGTGGCCGTCGTCACCCTGTCCAACCCCGGCAAGCTCAACGCCGTGAACGTCGCGATGTGGCAAGCGCTGCGCGGCATCTTCGACGGCCTGGCCGAGCGCGAGCCGACCCTGCGCTGCGTCATCGTGCGCGGCGAGGGCGGCACCTTCGTCTCGGGCGGTGACATCGAGGAATTCCCCGCCTTCCGCTTCGACGAGGCCCGGCTGCGGCACTTCCACGAGCAGATCGTCGCCCCGGCGCTCGACGCGATGTACCGCTGCGACATCCCGCTGGTGGCACAGATCGAGCGGGCCTGCGTCGGCGGCGGGCTGGAGATCGCCTGCCAGTGCGACCTGCGCATCGCGGGCCAGTCGAGCCGGTTCGGCGCGCCGATCGCGCGGCTCGGGTTCCCGATGGCGTGTGACGAGCTGGCCGGCGTGGCGCGGGTGGCCGGGCTGGCGACCGCGGCCGAGATCCTGCTCGAAGCGCGGCTGCTGGATGCAGAGACCGCGCTGCGCCGCGGGCTGGTCCAGCGTGTGGTCTACGACGACGAGGTGGCCGCCGAAGCCGAAGCGACCGCCCAGCGCATCGCTGCTGGCGCGCCCCGCGCCGCACGGCTGAACAAGCGCGCACTGCGCCTCGTCGCCCCGCAGTTCCATTTCACCGAAGCCCAGCGCGCCGAGTTCGCCGCCTACGCCACCGGCCCGGACCACCGCGAAGGCATCACCGCCTTCATCGAGAAGCGCAAGCCGACCTTCACCGGCGTCTGACCACCTGACACCCGCACGACCACCATGTCCAACGCGAACCTGTTCACCGCGCTGCGCAGCGCCTTCCCCGCCGACCTCGACGCGGCCGCGATCGAGACCGACAGCGGCCTCGTCTACTCGTGGCGCGACCTGGAGCGCGCGACCGCGATGCTGGCGAACTTGCTGCAGTCGCTGGAAATCCCCGCCGGCAGCCGTGTGGCCGCGCACACCGAGAAGTCGGTCGAGGCGCTGGTGCTCTACCTCGCCACGCTGCGCGCGGGCTTCGTCTACCTGCCGCTGAACACCGCCTACCAGGCCGCCGAACTCGACTACTTCATCGGCAACGCCGAGCCAGCGGTGGTCGTCTGTGCCAGCAAGAACTTCCCGTGGATCAGCAAGCTGGCGTTCCAGAAGGGCGTGGCCCACGTCTTCACGCTCGACGACGACCGCACCGGCTCGCTGCTGGAGCGTGCCTCGCATTTCAGTGACCAGCACCAGCCCGTGGTGAAAGCGGCCGACGACCTCGCCGCCATCCTCTACACCAGCGGCACCACCGGCCGCAGCAAGGGCGCGATGCTCAGCCACGGCAACCTGCTGTCGAACGCGCAGGTGCTGAAGACCCACTGGGACTGGCGGCCCGGCGACGTGCTGATCCACGCGCTGCCGATCTTCCACGTCCACGGCCTGTTCGTCGCCAGCCATGGCGCGCTGCTCAACGGCTCGAAGATGCTGTGGCTGTCGAAGTTCGACCCGAAGGCGGTGGTCGAGCGGCTGCCGCGGGCGACGGTGTTCATGGGCGTGCCGACGCTGTACGTGCGGCTGCTGCAGGAAGCGGGGCTGACGCGCGAGGCCTGCGCGCACATGCGGCTGTTCATCTCGGGCTCGGCGCCGCTGCTGATCGAGACCTTCCGCGACTGGCAGACCCGCACCGGCCACACCATCCTGGAGCGCTACGGCATGAGCGAGACGATCATGCTGACGTCGAACCCGTGCCGCGCCGAGGACGGCGACCGGATCGGCGGCACGGTGGGTCCGGCGCTGCCCGGGGTCGGCGTGCGCGTGGTCGATGACGTGGGCGCGGCGTTGCCGGCGGGCGAGATCGGCAATGTGCAGGTGCGCGGCCCGAACGTGTTCGGCGGCTACTGGCGCATGCCGGAGAAGACGGCCGAGGAATTCACGACCGATGTGTCCGGTGAGTGCTGGTTCAAGACCGGCGATGTGGGGCGTTTCGGCGCCGATGGCCACGGCTACCTGACCATCGTCGGCCGCAGCAAGGACTTGATCATCACCGGCGGCTACAACGTCTACCCGGCCGAGATCGAGGGCTACCTGAACGACATGGCCGGCGTGGCGGAGTCGGCGGTGATCGGCGTGCCGCACCCGGACTTCGGCGAGGCGGTGGTGGCGGTGATCGTGCCGAAGTCGGGGGCGGCGCTGGACGCGGACGCGCTGGTGGCTGCGCTCAAGTCGCAGATCGCCAACTTCAAGGTGCCCAAGCGGGCCTTCGTCGTCGCCGACCTGCCGCGCAACGCGATGGGCAAGGTGCAGAAGAACCTGCTGCGCGACGCGCACAAGGCGCTGTTCAGCCGCTGAGCACTGGCGGGAAAACCAGACTGTGAAATAGTTGGTCAATGCCTGATAATTAAGTCGGTCATTCTTGACTTTCACGGGATCAGTGGCCGATGGATGCGAACACGACACGCTGCGGAGGTCCGAACGCACAGCCGCAGCCCCTGAGGGCTTTCCGGTGCGGGTCGCTGGCACGTGCCCTGGTCGCCGTGGCCGCGGGCCTGCTGCTGAACGGACAGGCCCGCGCCGAGATCCGCGTCGGCGCGCCGATGGCCCTCAGCGGCAGCATCGCGTCGCAAGCCCAGGACATGCGGGCCGGCGCCGAACTGGCGATGGCGCAGGTCAACCAGCAGGGTGGCCTGCTGGCGGACACCTACCGGCTGCAGTTCGCCGACACCGCCTGCGACCCGGACAAGGGCGTGGACGCGGTGCGCCAGCTGATCCAGGCCGGCGCGGTGGCGCTGGTGGGGCCGGTGTGCTCGGGCGTGACGCTGCGGGTGGCGCGCTCGGTGACCATTCCGGCCGGGGTGGCATTGCTGTCGGTGGCGTCGGCGTCGTCGCTCATCACGCAGCTGGACGACCAGGATCTGGTGTTCCGCACTGCGCCGTCGGATGCGCTGAAGGGCTCGGCCCTGGCGCGGGTCGCGCACGAGATGGGCGTGCGCAGCGTGGCCGTGAGCCATGCCAGCGATGCCTACAACACGGGCGTGGCGCAGATGTTCGCCGAGGCGTTCAAGGCCCTGGGCGGACGTGTCACCGTCAACCAGTCGCATGAACCCAGGCAGGCCGACTACCAGCGCGAGGCCCGTGCGGTGGCCTCGGGTGCGGGCGACGTGGCGCTGTTCGCCTATTCGGGGTCGGGCGGCGTGCAATATCTGAAGGATGTGCTCGACCAGCCCGGCGTGCGCCGCGTGTTCGGCACCGATGGCCTGATGTCCAAGGACCTGGCCGGCGCGCTCAGCCCCGAGCAGCTGGCGCGCATGACCTTCGTGCTGGCCGCGGCCGACACCGAGCGCGAGGGCTACAAGCGCTGGCTGGCCATGGCCACGGCGGCCAAGGTCAAGGCCGATGGACCCTATGTGGCGAATGCCTATGACGCCGCCTTCCTGATGGCGCTGGCCATTGAGGCGGCTGGCGTGGCCGACAAGGGCAAGGTGGCCGCCGGCCTGCGCGCGGTCTCGGGGCCCAAGGGCACGGTCATCTACCCGGGCGAGTTTGCCAAGGCCAGGGGATTGCTCAAGCAGGGGGTGCGCATCAACTACGAGGGGGCGTCGGGGCCGGTGGATTTCGATGCGGCGGGGGACATCGTCGGCCGGTTCAGTGTCCACCGCTACAGCACGGGCGCCTGGCAGGCGACGCCGCTGAAGTAGACCCTGCCCGCCCATGGTGTCCGTCTCCCGCTGGATCGCCCGTGCCTGGTACCGCGCCTCGGTGCAGGTCAAGTACCTGTGGATCTCCGTGCCGGCGGCCTTGCTGCTGGCGGTGGGGGGCAATCTGCTGCAGCGCCACATCGCTGGCGAGCGGGCGGTCAACAGCGTGGTGCTGCAGTTCGACGAGATGGGGCGCCGCACGGCACAGGCCCTGTCGAACGAGATCTGGAACTACAACGTCACGCAGGCGCGCGCGATCGCCCATTCCCTGACGCTGCTGCCGAATGTGGTGGGCGTGTCGGTGCGGGAGATGGCCAAGGGGCAGGTGCTCGACGGCGGGCAGTTCCAGTTCGACCACACCGACCCGGCCCTGGCGAAGACCGAGGCCAGCACCCAGCGCACGGTGGCCTTCCCCATCCGCATCGAGCGTCCGCCGGCCGAGCCGGAAGTGGTCGGCCGGCTCACCATCACCTACAGCCTGAAGGCGGTGCTCGACGAGAACGACTGGGTCCGCAACCGCGCCATGGCGACGGGCACGGTGGGCGCACTGCTGATCATCTTTGCCGTGACCTATGCGCTCAGCCGGGCCGTGCTGCAGCCGATGGCCGAGGTGGCCGCCAGCTCCCGGCAGGCCGACGAGGACTTCGTGCCGATCAAGATGCACCAGGGCGACCAGGTCGGCCAGCTGGTGAGTGCCTTCAATGACATGCGCATCCGCCAGATCGAGGGCAAGCGGCTGCTGCAGGCCGCACGCGACGAGGCCGTGGCCGCCAACGCCGCCAAGTCCGCCTTCCTGGCCATGATGAGCCACGAGCTGCGCACGCCACTGAACGCGGTGATCGGCTACAGCGAGATGCTCAAGGAAGAGCTGGCCGAGGAGGGCGCGTCGGCGTCCACGCTGGAGGATCTGGAGCGCATCCGCTCGGCCGGCCGGCACCTGCTGGAGCTGATCAACAGCGTGCTGGACCTGTCCAAGATCGAGGCTGGCAAGATCGAGCTGGACATGGGGGAGGTCAGCGTGCCGCAGCTGGTCGACTACGCCACCTCGACCGTGCAGCCGCTGATCGCCGCGGGCGGCAACCAGCTCATGGTGCAGATGCCGCCGGACATCGGCCTGATCCACTCGGACGCTACGCGGCTGCGGCAGGTGCTGCTGAACCTGCTGTCCAACGCTGCCAAGTTCACCCATCAGGGCACCATCACGCTGGCCGTGCACCGTGACGCCCCGGCCGGCCAGCCTGAGCAGATGGTCTTCGACATCCGGGACACCGGCATCGGCATGACGCCCGAGCAGGTGGACAAGCTGTTCCAGGCCTTCGTGCAGGCCGACTCCACCACCACCCGCAAGTACGGCGGCACGGGCCTCGGCCTGGTGATCAGCCGCCGCCTGTGCAACCTGATGGGCGGCGATGTCACGGTGACCAGCACGCCCGGCGCGGGTAGCTGCTTCACCGCCCGGGTGGCCACGCATCCGCCGTCACTGTCACCTTCACCGGCCAAGGCATAGGGGCACGGCATGCACAGGATCCTGCTGGTCGAGGACAACCCGATGAACCGGGACATGCTGACGCGGCGTCTCGTCAAGCGCGGCTTCGACGTGGTGACGGCGGAGGACGGCCTGCAGGGGGTGGACGTCGCCCGTCGCGACCTGCCGGACCTCGTGCTGATGGACATGAGTCTGCCTGGCATCGACGGCTGGGAGGCTACCCGCCGGCTCAAAGCGGCCGAGGCCACACGCGGCATCCCGGTGATCGCGCTGACCGCACATGCCATGGCGGATGACCGTGCCACGGCCCTGGCGGCCGGCTGCGACGATTTCGACACCAAGCCGGTGGACTTCGCCCGCCTGCTCGACAAGATGAACGCCCTGCTGGCGGCACGTCCCCTCCGATGAGCGACGCCGCGCTGGACCTCACCCTGCCCGCCGTGCCCACCAGCCTGCCGTCGTTCCAGGCTGGGCTCGATCAGGTCTGCGACCGCACCGGCATCACGGCGGAGATCCGCAACGACCTGCAGGTGGTGCTGGACGAGGTCTGCTCCAACGTCTTCCGGCACGCCTACGCGGCCGCGCCGCAGGCCGGGACGCTGCGGCTCATCGTGCGCTGTCAGCCCGACGCCATCGAGCTGACCTTCATCGACCAGGGACAGGCGTTTGACCCCTTGTCCTCGCCCGCGCCCGACCTGACACTTCCGCTGGAAGAACGACCGCTGGGGGGGCTGGGCATCCACCTGGTCCGCCAGTTGACCGATCGCCAGTCCTACCGCCATTCGCCGGTCGAGGGCAACCGCCTGTCCTTGACCAAGACTTGTCACCCCAGGGGAAAGAACGATGGAAGTCGCCGCTTCGCACCATGAACATGTCACCGTGCTGGCCATCGCCGGCAGCGTGGACAGCCTGACCGCCGACCGGCTCACCGCCAGCCTGAGCGCGCAGCTCGGCACCGGCCGCATCCACCTCGTGGCCGACTTCGCCGCGGTGGACTACACCAGCAGCGCCGGCCTGCGCTCGCTGCTGGGCGCGGTGAAGGACAGCCGGCGACTGGGCGGCGATCTGCGGCTGGCGGCGGTGCAGCCGTCGGTGCTGCGGGTGCTGTCGCTGTCGGGCTTTGCCAGCATCATCAAGATCTTCGGCGACGTGGGCGAAGCCGTCTCCAGCTACCAGCCGAAGGTCTGACATGGCCGCCGCACAGCAGACCACTGCCGCCGCAGGCGGCCCCAGCGTCACCCTGGTCATCGGCTCGGGCAGCGTCAAGTGCGCGGCCGCCATCGGCGTGGTGAAGGTGCTGACCGAGGCGGGCATCCGGGTCGAGCGGGTCGTGGGGTGCAGCGGTGGCGCCATCTTCGCCACCCTGGTCGCCCAGGGGCTCGACGCCGACACCTCCCGCGACATGACCCTGCGGCTGTGGACCGCCGAGATCTCCGCCAAGCGCAACCTGCGCGCCCTGTTCAGCGCGATCGCCCCGAAGCTGCTCGGGTTCTCTGCCAAGCGCTTCGGGCTGCGCGACGACCGGCTCATCAACAGCCGCCTGCACAAGGTCTTCGGCGACCTGCGCATCGAGGACATGCCGATCCCGCTGCACATCACCGCGACCAACCTGATGGACGGCGAGCTGGTCGAGCTGTCGAGCGGACCGGTGGCGCAGGCGATCCGGGCGAGCCTGGCGATTCCCTTCGCGTTCGCGCCGGTGGAGATCGACGGCCGGCTGCTGGTGGACGGCTACGTGTCCGACCCGCTGCCGATCAGCGTGGCGATGAAACACGGCGCCCGGGTCATCGTGGCGGTGGGCTTCGAGAGTCCGATGATGGAGCACATCGGCAGCGCCGGACGCTTCGCGATGCAGTTCAGCTCCATCATGTCCAACAACCTGCTGCGGGCGCGCTACGCCTTCCACAGCGTCGCCCACCATGCCGAGGTGATCACCATCATCCCGGAGTTCCAGCAGCGCATCCGCCTGTTCGACACCGAGAAGGTGCCCTACATCATCGACGCCGGTGCCGACGCGGCCCGCGAGCAGATCGCCTACCTGCGCCGCCTGCTGGCCCAGGACGCAGCCGCCGCGGCATGAGCGGAGCGGTCCAGCACAAGGTGGCCCTGGTCATCGGCTCGGGCGGGCTGCGCTGCGTCTCGGCCTTCGGGGCGCTGGCGGTGCTGCAGCGCGAGGGCATCGGCATCGACATGGTCGTGGCCTGCAGTGGTGGCGCGGCGGTGGGCTACTGGATCGCCTCGGGCGCGACCGACATCGCCGAAGGCATCGCCCGCTACACCGCCGGCATGGCCCACGGCTTCGACAAGCTGAACTACCGGCAGGTCCTGAGCGCCGTCTTCCCGCGCCTGTTCGGCTACAGCGCCCGGTTCGGCCTGATGCACGACAAGGCGTTCAACCAGTACATGGCGAAAGAGCTGAACGGCGTGCGCTTCGAGGATCTGGCCATCCCGCTGCACCTCGTGGCGGTGGATGTCCACGCGGGCGAGCAGGTGGTGGTGTCGCGCGGGCCGGTGTTCGATGGCCTGCGCGCCTCGCTCGCCTTGCCGCTGCTGCTGCCGCCGTGGGAAGTGGAGGGCCGGCTGCTGATGGACGGCGGGGTCTGCAACCCGCTGCCGGTGGATGTCGCCATCCGCGAGGGCGCCGACGTCATCCTGGCCATGGGCTTCGAGGATCCCCTGCAGCCCGCCATCCAGTCTGGGGCTTCGCTGGTGCGGCAGGTGCTGGCGGTGTCCACCAACCACCTGCTGCGCGCGCAGTTCGCGTTCCAGTCGCTGACGCACCATGCGGAGGTCGTGGCGGTACTCCCGGATTTCGAGAAGACGGTGGGGCTGCGCGACCTGCACCTCATCCCCTACCTCGTGCGCCAGGGGGAACTGGCCGCCGAGAAGGAGGTGCCCTACCTGCGGCGGCTGCTGGCCTCCACACAGCGTGTTTCCGCATGAGCGCACCCGCCACGTCGCCGAACTCCGTGGGCCAGCCCGCCCACGTCCTCATCGTGGACGACCTGGAGGTCAACCGCGACCTGCTCGCCCGCCGCGTCGCGCGCCTGGGCCATAGCCACGCCTTCGCCGACAGTGGCCGCACGGCGCTGGCGCGGATGCGCGCCGCCAGCTTCGACCTGGTGCTGCTCGACATCACCATGCCCGAGATGGACGGCTACGAGGCGCTGGCGCAGATGAAGGCGGACCCGCGGCTGGCGCACATCCCGGTGGTGATGGTCACGGCCATCGACGGCGTGGACAGCGTGGTGCGCTGCCTGGAGCTGGGCGCCGAGGACTACATCACCAAGCCCTTCAACCCGGTGGTGCTGCGGGCGCGCATCGAGTCCTCGCTGAACAAGAAGCGGGTGGCCGACCTGAACGCCCGTCTGCTGAAGGCCCTGTCGCGCGAGATGCAGATCGCGCAGCGCATCCAGCTCGGCTTCCTGCCGCTGTCACTGCCGCAGTTGCCGGGCTGGCCGCTGGCGGCGTCCTGCGTGCCGGCCCGGCAGGTGGGCGGGGACTTCTTCGATGCGCTGCTGCTGGCCGACGGCCGGCTGGCTTTCACGGTGGCGGATGTGTGCGACAAGGGCGTGGGCGCGGCGCTGTACATGGCGCTGATCCGCAGCCTGCTGCGCATCCGCCTGCAGCAGACCACGCCGGGACAGCCTGCCGGTGCCGCGCTGGAGCAGGCCGTGGCCTTCACCAACGACTACATCGCCACCGTGCACGGGCGCGACAACATGTTCGCCACGGTCTTCACCGCGGTACTCGATCCCGCGACGGGCCGTCTGGACTACATCAACGCCGGCCACGATGCGCCGCTGCTGCGGCGACGTGGTCAGTCGGTGCTGGAGTCTCTGGTGCCAGAAGGGCTGGCGGTCGGGATGATGGAGGGCGTCCGGCACACCGCGCGGTGCACCACGCTCGGCGCAGGCGACTGGCTGCTGGCCTACACCGACGGGCTGCCCGAGGCGATGAATGCCCGCGACGAGCCCTTGGGGGAGGCGCAGGTCGTCTCCGCGCTGCTGGCGGCCGACGCGGATCCGGCCACGCTGCTGCGGCAGTTGAGCACGCGGCTCGACCAGCATGTGGGCGACCGGCCGGCACACGACGACGTGACGCTGCTGTGTCTGGCGGCAGCGCGTGCGTGATGCGCTGACGGCTGCTGGGGCATGCGTCGCTCGGGCACGCAGCTCAGAGACTCAGCCACCACCCGCCCCAGGCCGCGGCGAGGATCAACAGCAGGCCGGGGACCACCTGCTGCGCGAACGGCCGTCCGCCTGCCGACACGGCGGCCACGCACTTGGACAGCGTGTTGGTCGTCAGCGCCAGCAGGATCGGCAACGGCGCCGCGCCTGCGCCGATCGCGCCCGACGCCACCAGCGCGGCCACCGACACCGCCGGCGCGTGCGTGTCGGCCAGTCCGGCCAGCGCGGCGCCGACCGCCAGCCCCGCCTGCCCGTACGCGCGGCTGAGCGCAGCCGACGCCAGCGAGACGGTGGCCAGCAGGGCGCCCATCCCCAGCGCCGCCTTGAAGCTGAAGGCCTGGCCGAGATCGGTCGGGGCCTCGCCACTGCTGCGCATCGAGCGCCAGGTGGCCACGCCGCCGAAGGCCAGTGCCACGCCGCCCGCGCCGAGCAGCGGCATTGCCATGGCGCGCAGCGTGGGCAGACTGGTCACCGCCAGCAGCAGTGCCATCTGCACCATGGTCCCGACCGTGGAGAGCACCGCGCCCGCGACCGCCGCCTGGGCCAGCGCCGGGTTGTTGCGCGCGCGGGTGCCCATCGCGCCGATGGTGGCGGTGCTGGAGACGAAGCCGCCCGACAGCCCGATCAGCGGCAGCCCCCAGCGGTTGCCCAGCACGCGCAGCGCGACATGGCCCGCCGCCGCGATCGACATCACCAGGATCACCACCAGCCACAGCGCCCGCGGCTTCAGCGCGCCCCAGGGGTCGATCGGTTCGTCCGGCATCAGCGGCAGGATCAGCAGCGAGGCGACCGCCAGCACGAGCAGGTCGTGCAGCTCCTGCTCGGTCAGCCAGCCGTGGACAAACCGGTGGATCGGGTCACGCGCGGCCAGCAGCACGGCCACGACCGCCGCGACCGCCGCCGCCCACGCCGGCGCCTGCATCGCCCACGCGCCGAGCAGCAGCGTCACCAGCAGCGCGATCTCGCTGGTCAGCCCCGGGTCGTCCGAGCGGTTGCGCAGGTAACTCACCACCGCCAGCAGCGACACGCCGACCACGCTCGCCGCCAGCAGCCACGGCCCGAGTCCCGCCGCGAGCGCGCCCAGCAGCGAGACCAGTGCGTAGGTGCGGATGCCGGCGGGGCTGCGGCTGGCGCCGGTGCCCTTGCGGCGTTCGCGCTCCAGCCCGATCAGCAGGCCGATGCCGAGTGCCACCGCGAGGTGGGGCCAGGAGACATCCGACAGAGGGGTCATGGCGCCGATGGTACGGCGCCCGCCATGGCCGCTTCGATCGGACCTTCGCGCCAGGCCTTGGGCGTCACGCCGTGGTGGCTGCGGAAGGTGCGGATGAAGTAGCTCGGCGCCGCGAAACCGCAGGCCCAGGCGACCTCCTTGCCCGACAGCGTCGTCTCGCGCAGCAGCCGCGCGGCCCGTTCCATCCGCAGCCGGTTGATGCAGCCGATCAGCGTCTCGCCGCTGACTTCGCGGAACAGGTGCGAGAGGTAGTCCGCGGTGCAGCCCGACTGCTCGGCGAGGCGGCGCACGCTGAGGGTGTGGTCGCCGAGCTGGTTCTGGATCAGCACGCGCAGGCGGGCGATCAGCGTGGGCTCGCGGCCGGGCTGGCCCCCCTGGTCCTGCAGCAGGTGCAGCACCCCGGCCAGCGTGGCCGCCACCAGTGCCCGGGCCTGCACGTCGCCCCAGGCGGGTGCGGCGGGGTCGGCGGGCGTTTCGGGGCTGCGGCTGGCGTCGAACAGCCAGTCGTGCAGGCGGCCGACCTGGGCGTGTTCGCAGGTTTCGAGGTGGCGGATGCCCGGTCGGCCGGAGCTGCGTTCATGCGCCAGGTGGCAGGTCAGCGTCGGCGCTTCGGCGTAGAGCACGAGGTTGCAGAAGGGCTCGCCCGCCGCGCCGACGCCCACCCGCTCGTCGTGGCGCAACTGCGGCGGCACCAGCAGCGCCTGGCCCGGCGTCACGCGGCAGTGGCCCTGCGGAAAGCGGAAATCGGTCCAGCCGGAGAGCTGCAGGAACAGCTCGGGCGCGAGGTGGAAATGCCCCTCGCCGCGCGGCAGCGGCTCGCTCAGGCGCTGCGGGCGGTGGACCACCAGCGTGCCGGCGTTGGCCGCGGCCAGTGCGGCGCGCAGGCCGTCGAGCATCTCGGCAGGCGGCGGGGTGCCCGGAATGCGCGGCGGAAAGTCGAAGACCTCGGCGCAGCGGATCGGCCCGGAGGTGTCCAGGATTTTTTGCATCATTGTCGGAATTCTGCTAGCGGAGCGGCTTGGGGGAGGGCGGTGTCTACCCCTATTCTGTGGGCCTGTCGTCCCGTCCACCCTGTTTCGGATCTCGCCCGTGAAAACCAAGATTTCTGTCATTGTCTGGAACGAATTCCAGCACGAACGCCAAAACCCCGCCGTCCAGGCGATCTACCCCGACGGCCTGCACGCTGTCATCGCACAAGGCCTGCGCGACACCCCGGCGCTCAACCCCGGCGCGCTGCCGCTCGACATCTCCACCGCGACGCTCGACCAGCCTGAGCACGGCCTGAGCGAAGAGCGCCTGGCGGGTTGCGACGTGCTGGTCTGGTGGGGCCACAAGGCGCATGACCAGGTGAGTGATGCCATCGTCGAGCGGGTG
>OFSF01000657.1_pt1 | contig 13144 bp, 15 predicted proteins | sample 1543271 | NCBI WGS metagenome assembly OFSF01 (sample SAMN07774227, study PRJEB24372) | wastewater metagenome | isolation source: Exp Tend VB 100WW | collected 2016-02
GGGCGTCGCCGGGTCCCAGCGCGGCGCATTGTCCTTGTCGACGATCACCGCGCGCACGCCTTCCAGAAAATCATGCCGCTGCACCACGCGCGCGCCGACCGCATATTCCTGGCGCATTTCGTCCTCGAAGGTCGGCATCGTCGCGCCTTCGTGGAGCAGGCGCAGCGATACCTTCATCGTCTGCGGCGATTTGGTGTTGAGCGTGGCGAGCGTCTGCATGGCCCACTCCCCGCCATCGGCGGCGAGCGCGGCGAAAATGTCTTCCAGCACGTCCGACGCGAACAAACGGTCGATCGCCTCGCGCTGATCGAGCAACCGCGCGACCGGCGCTTCGACCGACCGATCCGCCAGAATCTCGGCAATCGCCTGCGGGTCCGCCGTGATCCGCGCCTTCGCTTCTTCCAGCGCGGCGCTCGGCAGATAATGCGTCGCCAGCCCCAAAGCATGGCATTCCGCACCATCGAGCCGGTGCCCGGTCAGCGCCAGATATTGCCCGATCCGCCCCGGCAGCCGCGACAGATACCAGCCGCCGCCAACATCGGGGAACAGGCCGATCCCGGTCTCGGGCATGGCGAATTTGGTGTTCTCGGTCGCGATACGGAAATCGCAGGGGCAGGCCAGGCCCACCCCGCCGCCCATCGTGATGCCGTCCATGAACGCGACCGTCGGCTTGGCATAGGCGAACAGCCGGTGGTTGAGCCGATATTCGGTGTGGAAAAACGCCCGCGCCTCGACCCCGTCCTTCGCCCCGCTTTCGGCGAGCATCCGAATGTCGCCGCCCGCGCAAAACCCACGGCCTTCGGCGTGGTCAATCAAGACCGCTTCAACAGCCGGATCGGTCCGCCACGCATCGAGCGCCGCCAGCATGGCGACGCACATATCGGTGGTCAGCGCATGCAGCGCCTTGGGCCGGTTCAGCCGAATCCGGCCGACAGGCCCTTCCCTCTCAATCACAACATCACTGGTCATGCGCACACGTCTTTCATGGTCGTCTTCGTGCCTTCGCGGCTTCGCGTGAAAAGGATACGCGCATCGCTCAGCGCCGCAGCATCGCCTTTTTCAGCTTGGCGTGCGCCGAGGCCTTGATCTGGCACACGCGCGCAGCGCCGACGCCAATCACCTGGCCGATCTCTTCAAGGTTCATTTCCTCGACATAGTAAAGCTGCACCACCAGCATCTCGCGCTCGGGCAGACTAGCGATCGCCGCGATCAGCGTGTCGCGCTCCTCGCCTTCGGACAGTTGCGCGAAGGCGTCCGGCTCGTCGCTCGCAAACCACGGCCCTTCGTCCGAATAGACATCCTCGATCGGCTCGAAGCGCACCGGCTGCGCATTGGCATAGTCCAGCCGCAGCTTGTCCGGGGTCACGCCGAGCCGCGCGGCGACCTGCGCTTCCTGCGGCGCGTGGCCGAGTTCTGTGGTCAGCGCAGCGACCGTGTCGGCATAAAGGCGCTTGCGCTGCATCGCGCCGCGCGTGATCGTGGCGCTGCGCCGCAATGCATCGATCATCGATCCGCGCACGCGCGTGACCAGATATTGCTCGAACGTCACTTGCCCGCGTTCCTCAAAGGCACTGGCCGCTTCCACCAGGGCGACAAGCCCGATCTGCACCAGATCCTCGACTTCGATCGCGGACGACATGCTGCCATGCACGTGCCACGCGATCCGGCGCACCAGCGGCAGATGCTTCTTCGCCAGCAGCGACACATCGGGCGCGCGGGAGCGGCGATAGATCAGCGGCATCGCCTCGGTGAAGGTCGCGAAATCGGGCTGCGCGGTCATGCGGGCAGAGCTCCAGGGGCACCGATTACGGCGACGACTTCGACCGATTTGTCCTCGGGGACTTCGAAGAAGCTCATCACCGGAATGTCGGGCAGACAGGTTTTGACGAGTTTGCGGATCGCCACGCGGATTGCGGGCTGGACGACGAGCGCGAACGGCTTGGCCTCGTCGACAAAGGGTTGCGCGGCGCGTTGCAGCGCGTCGACGATGCGGCGGCCGAGATCGGGCTCGATCGTGTGGCGGCGCGACGGATCGCTGCGCATTGCCTGGCCGAGCAGGCCTTCCAGCCCGCCCTCCAGCGTCATCACGCGCAGCGGCTCGCGTACGCCGCACAGTTTGCCGATGATCAAGCCGCCAAGATCGGGGCGGATCGCCTCGATGATCTCGTCGGCATCGAGCGTCTTTTGCGCGGCGACCGCGATCGCGGCGGCGATGCGGCGGAATTCCTTGAGCGGGATATTCTCGGCCAGCAGCCCGCGCAGCACTTGCGTCAACGTGGTCAGCGGCAGCGGGTTGGGCGACAGCGACGCGACGAGGTTGGCGGCGCGCTCCTTCAGCCCGTCGAGCAGCGCCTGCACTTCGTCGGGGCCGAGCAGTTCGGCCGCATGGACGCCCAATTGATGGTTGAGATGCGTCGCCATCACGGTGCCCGGATCGACCACGAGATAGCCCGCCCCGGTCGCGGCATCGGCATCGCCCGGTGCGATCCAAACCGCGTCGAGCCCGAAGGTCGGGTCCTTGGCGCGCTTGCCCATCAGACCGCCGACCGCTTGGCCCGTGTCGAGCGCCAACATTTCCTCGGGCGAGACGCTGTCCTCGCCGACGACCACGCCGCCGACGATGATGCGATAGGCATAAGGCGACAAATTGATGTCGTCGCGCACGCGCACTTGCGGGATGACGAAACCCATTTCCTTGGAGAGCTGCCGCCGTACCCCGGTGATCCGCCCCATCAACGGCGCACCGCGACGTTCATCGACCAGCGGCACCAGGCCGTAACCGATGTCGAGATTGACCTGCATCGTGTCGGCGACTTCGTCCCAGCCGATCTTGGAATGGTCGACCGGCTCGGCGGGCGCGGTTTCCACAGGGGCCGGGCGGTTGGCGGCCTGGCGCATCTTCCACGCGGCAAAGCCAGCCAGCGCGGCGGCTGGCAGGATGACGAGGTGCGGCATCCCCGGCATCAGGCCGAGCAAAGCGAGGATGATCGCGACCGGCGTCCACGTCCGCGCCGAGCCGAACTGGCTGCCGATCTGGCCCGCCAGATCCATGCTCGAGGTAACGCGCGTCACGATCGCCGCCGCCGCGATCGACAGCATCAGCGACGGGATCTGCGCGACCAGCGCGTCGCCGATCGCCAGCAGCACATAATTATGCGCCGCCGCCGAGATCGTCATGCCGTGGCTGACTGGCCCCAGGATCAGGCCGCCGATGATGTTGGCGGCCAGGATCAGCAGGCCCGCAACCGCGTCGCCCTTCACGAATTTGGACGAACCGTCCATCGAGCCGTAGAAATCGGCCTCGGTCGCCACTTCGACGCGGCGCACTTTGGCTTCTTCCGGGGTGATCAGGCCGGCGTTGAGATCAGCGTCGATCGCCATCTGCTTGCCGGGCAAGGCGTCGAGCGTGAAGCGTGCCGACACTTCGGACACGCGGCCCGCGCCCTTGGTCACCACAATCATGTTGATGATGACGAGGATCGCAAAGACGAACAGGCCAACGACATAGTCGCCGCCGATGAGGAAGGTGCCGAACGCCTCGATCACATGGCCCGCGGCGCTCTCGCCCTCATGGCCGTGCACCAGTACCACGCGCGTCGAGGCGACGTTGAGGCTCAAGCGGAACAACGTCGCGAACAGCAACACCGTCGGGAAGGCCGAGAAATCGAGCGGCTTCTGCGCGTTGAGCGACACCATCAGCACGGCCAGGCTGATCGTGATGTTCATGATGAAGAACACATCGAGCAGCGCCGACGGGATCGGCACCACCATCAGCACGACCAGCAGCAGGATCGCCACCGGCAAGGCGGCGGAGCGCAGCAGCGGCAACACGCCGCCAGATTTCAGGCCACCCGACTTCAACGCAATCGCCACCGCTTACGCTCCCATCTGCGCGAGCATCATGTAGGCCAGCCGGGCATTGGCAGGCGTCGGACGCAGCAGGCTAGCGCTTTCGACGCGCGCGCCATTGCCGCCGGCCGCACCGCTTAGCCGATCGAGCGTCGACTGCGCCCACACGGCCGCATCGGCGGTCGAGCTTTCGTCATTGCCGGGAATGACATCCGCGCCCCAACTGCCGAGCCGCGTCGCCGCGAGCCCCGACACCGCCGCAACCGGCGCGCTGGCCCCGGCGGCACTCTGGTCGAGCTTGGCCGAGAAGCGGCTGTAAATGTCGGCAAGCGAGCGTGGCTCGCCATTGGCGGCAAAGAAGACGCTGCGATTGGCATGGGCGGCGGCGGGGAATATCGACGCGCCGCTTTTATCGGGGGAGGTCTGCAAAGCGGTCAGGAACGAGCGTGCGCCGCCAAGACCCAGGAAGTGGGCCATATAGAGGTCCGTGCCGGTCGCCGTCCGCCCGGTCGCGCTTTCCAGCGCATTCTTGTTATCGCTGGCATGTTCGGCCGCCATCATCGACGCCGTGGCGGGATCGTTGCGCAGCGCCAGGATCGCGCGGCGCGTCGCGGGATCGGCAACCGTCGCGCGGCCGGTCGACGTGACGCTGATCGCATCGGCCGCCCAGCCAAGCCCATGTTCGGCCCCGTGCGCCTTGACCACGCGCAGCCAGCTTTGGTCGACGAATTGATACAGGCCGGTCGCGCTCGATGTGCCCGCTTTGGCATCGGCGCGCAGGCCGCTTTCCAGCTTGGCCTGGCCCAGCAGATAGTTGAAATCGATGCCGGTCGACTGGCTGGCATTGGCGATCGCCGTACGAATCGCCCCGCCGCCGAGGCTTTTCACCTCGCTGGCGGCACCGTTCAAAAGGGAGAGTGGATTGAAAGGCATCGGTCCCCGGCTGCGTCCTGGCTATTCGAGCGAATAGTCAGACGAACATCAGCAAGAGCCGTGCCAGTTATCCTTAATTAGACGTAAGCCACGCTCGGGTCAGGCGTAAGCCGCAATCCCCATGCCCGGGCGATACACCGTCCCCGGGGCGGAGCCGACCGCCACACCGGCAGACCCGGTCAAGGTTTGCAGGCGGCGGCGAACATTTGCCGCCATCAGGTTGACATAGATGCGGCAGGTCTCGTTCAGGCGATGCGCTTCATCGGCAAGGGCCCGCAATTCCGGGCTGGCAGGCCCCGTGCCGAACGCCGCAACCGCTTCGATTGCGACGAGCTTTTCCTGCGTTGCCGCCTCGAGCGCGAGCACGTCATTGGTCTTGAGCGCGGCGATCTCTGCGTGGAGCGATTCGATGACGCGGATCAGCGCATCCCGCCGCGAGGAACCGGGAAGGTTCATTTTTTCGGGCTCCAATAGAGTTTCAGGGCGAGCATCCGATCGGCAATGGTTTCGGGGAAAAGCGGATAGCTGCCGTCGCGTACGGCCTGGCGCACCTGCTCGACCCGCTTGCTTTCGACCGGGGCCTGCTTGCCGAAGTCGAAAGCGAGCGCCGACAGTTCCAATTGCTTGGCCGCGGCCTCGCTCGGCTGCGCTGCCGCCTTTGCCGTTTGCGCAGATGCTGCCACCGGCACGACCAGACGGTCTTGTGTCGTGACAGCCTTTGCTCCGATCGGTTCCACCATTGCCTGCACCTTTGCGGTTTCCGCTGACATGATGGAAGAACGACCGATCGCGACGGACCTTAAGAAATTATTCTATCCATCGGCAGATACCGTGCTGACTCATTCGGTCCAACCGGGCAGTGTCGCGCGGCCACTGGCGATCGCGACCGCCTGCACCGGCGCGCGCGCGCTGTCGACCTTGACCAGAAACCGTCCCCCCGCGACCGCATCGCCCGCGGCAATCCCTTCCCGGGTGATCGAAAAGCCCGGCGATCCGGCGCTGATCGTCACCGGGTCGCCGCGCTTGATAACGTAGACCGGCCGCAGCGGGGTCGCTTCCGATGGCGTGATGACCAGCGGAGCCGCCCCCTTGGGCACCACGGCCGGGGTGCGGATTGGCACGAACAACCGCCATTGCGGCCCAGTGCACGTGACCACCACCGCGTCATGCGTCTCCGACCGCCACGCCATCGAAACCATCGGGCAGGCCGCCAGCTTCAGGCGGCTGTCGACCGGGGTACGCGCGCCCCCTTCATCGCCGATCGCCTTGCCGGCAAAGGCGGCGACCGCACGATCGAGCGTCGCGGTATCCTGGAAGGTTGGTGCCGCAGCCGCCGGAGTGGTCACCGCGATCAAGATTAGGGGGAGACGACGCAACATCGCATTATCCTCTGCAAAGGCGGCAAAGCGCGGTTGCCGGGCGGCACATCATTGCCGCCCTCCCGCATAGCCGGTGGAAACGGTGACGCTGCGCTGCCCCGGGCGGGCGGCAGCGACAATGGTGATACGGTTGGCGGGAACCGCGTGCGCCAGCAGCAGCGCGCTTGCCACCGCCCGCGCGCGGTCGGCAGCGAGCACGGCACCGCTGCCAGTGACCGGGTCAACATCGGCAGGCGAGCCATCGACCGCCCCGGCAACGCGAAACAGCATCCGGCGGTCGCGGGTCGCTTCGCGGGCCCAGCCGATCAACGCGTCAGGGGCCGTCGGCAGCACTGCCGAGCCCGGCGCAAAACCACGTATCGCGCCCGCCGACACCGCCATCGGCTCGGGCGTCGGGACGGACGACGGAGCAACCACATCCGGCACGCCAAAGCCCGCGCGCAGCCCGCGCGCGAGCGCTGCACGGTCAATCTGCTGGCTTGCCTGCAACAATACGAAAAATCCGACCAGCAGCAGCGCGAGATCGGCGAGTGTCATCAACCAGATCGGTCGTGAGGGCGTGAGGTCGGGAAGATCATCGTCAAGGGCGAGCGACATCAGGCCACCTCCGCCATCCGCGCGCGCGGGGCCTCGCGCGCTGCGAGCGCAATTAACGGGGCGTCGAGCCGCAAACGTTCCACCGCCTCATCCCGCGCGTGGCGGCGCAAGCGTGCCGCAATCGGCGCAAAGACCAGATTGGCGAGCACCGCGCCATAGAGCGTGGCGAGCAACGCAACCGCCATCGCCGCTCCGATCGCGCTCGGATCGCGCATTTTGACGAACATGCCGACCAGGCCGATCAAGGTGCCGATCATCCCCATCGCAGGGGCCGTGTCGGCCGCCCCGGCCCACAGCTCGGCTGCCGCCACGGCTCGTTCGCTGCGCGCGCGGCGGCGCTGGCGGAGCAGATCCGCCACCTCCTCCGACGTGCCACCATCGACGATCATCGCAACTGCGGCGGCGACATCGGTATCGGCAATGACCGAACGATCCAGCGCCATGACGCCGTGCCGCCGGGCGATCCGGCCGAAAGCGGCGATCTGGTCGAGCAGCGCATCCGCAACGAAATGCCGCCGCCCCAGGGTCAGCAAAGCCGCAAAGCCGTTCGCCAGATCGCGCGCGGGGGTGCGCAGGATCATCGCGGCAAGCGTGCCGCCGCCAACGATCGCGAAGGCGATGGGATCAAGGAACGGGGCGAGCAAGGCTATCATCCGCCTCGACACTGCAAGGCGCGGGCCAGATTGACCCGGATCGACGACACGCCGAGCGATGCCAACCGTCCACGCCGTCCCCGCCCGCACCGGAGGCAAAACCGGCAATCGCGTTGCCGCCGGGCGGCAAACCCTTGCCGGTCACGGGTGCCGCAGGCCCTTTTCTGCCGCTCCAGTGCATTTGGCACGGCCTTTGCTGATACCCCGTTGCGCAATCCGGCGCAGGAGACGGGCAATGCCCAGCGAAGGCCTTTTCGGAGTTCATGGTGCCGCACTCGAAGTGCGCTCGCAGCGCATGGGTGTGCTCGCCTCGAACATCGCGAATGCCTCCACGCCGGGCTTCAAAGCGCAGGACGTGGATTTCCACGCCGCGCTTGCAGCTGTGGAAAATGCGACGAACACCGGCGGCGACGTCAGCATCAAGGGCGCGTTGCAATATCGCGTGCCGTCGCAGCCGTCGCTCGATGGCAATACCGTCGAGCTGTCGACCGAACAGACCGCCTTTGCCGAAAACGCCGTCGCCTATCAGACGACGCTGTCCTTCCTCAACGGGCGCATCGGGCAAATCACCCGCGCGTTGAAAGGCGAATAAGCATGGCCGATCAGCCGCTCAGCATTTTCCAGGTCGCCGGGCGCGCCATGTCGGCGCAGCTCGTGCGGATGAACACGACCGCGTCGAACCTCGCCAATGCCGGGTCCGTCGCGACCAGTGCCGACACCGCCTATCGCACGATCAAGCCGGTGTTCCGCACCCAGTTCGACAAGGCGACCGGGCTCGCCACCGTCAATGTCGAAAGCATCGTCCAGGCCGGCGAAACCCCAAACAAACGCTACGATCCGTCGCATCCGCTCGCCGACAAAGACGGCAATGTGTGGGAATCGGCGGTCGATGAAACGCGCGAGCTGGTCGACATGATGGAGACCGCGCGCAGCTACCAAAACAATGTCGAGGTCATGCAGACCGCGAAATCGCTGATCCTCGATACCCTCAAGATGGGACGTTAAACCATGGCTTCGACCTTCGATTCCACGCTGAACAGCCTCGGCATAAACTCCACCACCGCCAACACGACCAGTTCGGCGGTGGCCAAGAGCTCGCAATCGCTCGGCACGTCGGACTTTCTCAAGCTGATGACCGCGCAACTCCAGAATCAGGACCCCTTCGCGCCCGTCGACAACAACCAGATGGTCGCCCAGCTCGCGCAGATCACCAGCACGTCGGGCATCAGCGACATCAACACGACGCTGAAGGCCATTCAGGACAAGCTCGGCTCGACCTCTTCCAGCGACGCGCTGTCCTATGTCGGGAAGACCGTGCTGACCGAAGGATCGACCGCTTATGGCCGCACTTCGGGCGGCCTGGCCGGCGCGGCCGAGCTCGATGCCGATGCGACCGACGTGACCGTCTCGATCCGGGATGCCAATGGCCAGACGCTCAAGACGCTGTCGCTCGGCGCGCAAAAGGCCGGCACCGTGTCGTATGACTGGGATGGCAAGACCGCGAGCGGTGCCGACGCCGGCACCGGCCCGTTCACCGTGTCGGTCGCCGCCGCCGCGAACGGCACCAGCGTTACCAGTCGCAACCTCGTCTGGGCCCCCGTCGCGGCGGTCTCAATGCCCAGCTCAGGCACCCCTGTCCTCACCGTGCCCGGCGTCGGGCAAGTCCCCATCACCGCCGTCCGTCAAGTCGGCTGATCCCCTCATCCCCCTCGTCCAAGGAGCACCGCAATGTCTTTCTACACCTCGCTCAGCGGCCTGCAGGCGGCCCAGACCGAACTCTCGGCCGTTTCGCACAACCTCGCCAACGTTTCGACCAACGGCTTCAAGAAGAGCCGCACCGATTTCGCCGACGTGATCGCATCGAGCATCTCGACGGATCCGACCAAGATCGTCGGATCGGGCGTGGTGGTGAAGGCCAACAAGCAGCAGTTCACCGAAGGCAATCTCAAGACCACGGGTGCCGCGCTCGATCTCACCGTCGCTGGTGACGGCTTCTTCGCGGTGAAGACCAGCGGCCTCAACACCAGCACCGCTTATACCCGCAACGGTGCCTTCCAGATCGATCCGACCACGCACAACATCGTCGACGCGCAAGGGTCAACGCTGCTCGGCTATCCCGTCGATGCCAAGGGTAACGTGACGGCGAGTGGTGCCGATGGCCTGGTGCCGATCAACCTGCCGCAAACGAGCGGAACCCCGGCACCGACCGGCAATGTCGCGCTGAAGGTCAACCTCTACGCGGCCGCCTCGGTCCCGACGACCACCTTCGATCCGGCCAACGCGTCCAGCTACAACAGTTCGACGACGTCGACGATCTATGACTCGTCGGGCAAAGCGAGCACGTTGACCAATTACTATGTCCACACCGGCACCGACGCGTGGACCGTCCACAGCTTTGTCGGCGACAAGGAACTCAGTGTTGGCGGCTCGACGACCGGCACCCCGGTCACCTTCGACGCAAGCGGCAAGATCACCGCGCCGACCACGCCGGTGTCCTATGATGCTTTCACGCCGACCACGGGCGGCGTTTCGCAAACGCTGAAGTTCGATCTCTCCGGATCGACCCAGAATTCCACCGCTTTCTCGGTCAATGCGCGCAGCTCCGACGGTTCGTCGGTCGGCGATCTGTCCGGCGTTACCGTCAATTCCGAGGGCATGGTCACCGCGACCTATTCCAATGGCGATACCAATGCGCTCGGCAAGGTTGCGCTCGCCAACTTCTCCAACCCCGCCGGCCTGCGCCAGGATGGCGACAGCTATTGGTCGGCCAGCGGTGTGTCCGGCCAGGCGACGCTTGGCTCGGCGAAGGAAAACGGCTTCGGCTCGCTGCTTTCGGGCACGCTCGAAGGATCGAACGTCGACATCACCGAGGAACTGGTCGCCCTGATCGCGGCGCAGCGCAATTTCCAGGCGAACTCCAAGGCGCTCGATACCAGCAACCAGATCACGCAGACGATCGTCAACCTGCGCGCCTGACAGGAGCCTAATCGGAGCATAGCATGGACAAGCTGGTCTATACGGCGGCCTCGGGCCTCAAGGCGCATCTCGCGTCGCAGGCGGCGATCGCCAACAATATGGCGAACGCGTCCACGACCGGCTTTCGCGCCGATCGCGTCGTGTTCGACCGGCTGTCGCTGCAAGGCTCCGATTTCGACACCCGCACCCCGGCCTCGGCCGAAGTGGTCGACGCCGATCGCAAGCCCGGCGCGATCCAGCAGACCGGGCGGTCGCTCGACATCGCGATCACCGGCGAAAGCTGGCTCGCGGTGCAAGCGACCGACGGGAGCGAAGCCTATACCCGCCGCGGCGATTTGCAGGTCGCGCCTTCGGGCGTGCTGCAGACCGGCGACGGGTTCCCGGTGATCGGGTCGGGGGGCCCGATCACCGTCCCGCCCGCGCAGAGCATTTCGATCTCCGAGGACGGCAAGCTGTCGATCGTCCCGCTGGGCGGCGACGCCCGCAACCCGCAAGTGATCGACACGCTGAAGCTCGCCAGCCCGAAGGGGTCGGAGACGGTGAAGGGCACCGACAATTTGCTGCACGTCAAGGGTGGCGGCGTGCTGCCGAGCGACCTTGACGCCAAGCTCGAGACCGGTGCGCTCGAGGGGTCCAACGTCAACATGACGCAAGCGCTGGTCGATATGATCGAGAATCAGCGCAGCTACGAAGTCCAGGCCAATTTGATGAAATCGGCCAAGGACATGGATGAAAGCGCCGCATCTGTGATGCGGCTGCCGTCTTGAAGGGAATAGACCATGGGTAGTGCAGCCATGCAAATCGCGCGGACTGGGATCGATGCCCAGGACATGCGCATGCGCGTCATCTCGAACAACCTCGCGAACGTCAACACGACCGCGTACAAGAAGGATCGCGCGGCGTTCGAGACGCTGGCGTACCAGACCGTTACCGCGCCGGGCGCACCGAGCACCGCCGAATCCAAATATGCCACCGGCCTGAACCTCGGCACCGGCGTGCGGGTGCAGGGAACCGCGCGGATCGACACGCAAGGGTCGTTTCAGCAGACCAATGGCAGCCTCGATCTCGCGCTCGACGGCGACGGCTATTTCCAGGTGCAGATGCCCGGCGGCACGCTCGGCTACACCCGCGCCGGCAATTTCTCGCGTTCGCCCGAAGGCCTGCTCGTCACCAGCGAGGGCTATCAAGTGCAGCCCGGCATCACCATCCCCGAAAATGCCAGCGGCATCACCATCGGCACCGATGGCACCGTCTCGGCGATCGTGTCGGGCCAGACCGGCTCGACCCAGCTCGGCCAGATCCAGGTGGCCAGCTTCCCCAATGCGGGGGGGCTGCTCAACAAGGGCGACAATTACCTGGTCGAAACCTCGGCCAGTGGTGCCGCCAATCTCGGCGTGGCCGGGCAGGATGGGCGCGGCAACATCCGCCAGGGGCAGCTCGAAGGCTCCAACGTCAACGTCGTGGAGGAGCTGGTCGACATGATCGAGACGCAGCGCGCCTATGAGGTCAATTCAAAAATGATCTCGGCCACCGACGAAATGCTCAAATATGTTAACCAAAATATCTGATGGTTAATCCGATGAAACCATCCGCCCTCCGAATCGGCCTGATCGTCGCCGCCCTGCTGGCCCCCAGCGCCGCCAACGCGAATCTGTTCGGCAAGAAGAAGCCGCCGGTGGATTTCTCGGCGGCCTTCCCGCCGCCGCCGCCCGCCGCCCCACCGGTCGCGACCGGGTCGATCTTCCAGGTCTCGCAAGGCTATGCCGCGTTGTACGAAGGCACGCGCGCGCGCCGCGTCGGCGACCCGCTGACGATCGTGCTGGTCGAACGCACCAGCGCGTCTAAGTCGGCCGGATCGCAGCTCGACAGCGGCGGCGGCTTCTCACTGACCCCGCCCACCACCGGTGCGCTCAACCTGTTCAACCAGAGCGACGCCAGCATCAGCGGCAAGCGTAACTTCAAGGGTGCGGGCAGCGCCGATCAGTCGAACGCACTGTCGGGCGAGGTCACGGTCACCGTCGCCGCGGTCTATCCCAACGGCACGATGCTCGTGCAGGGGCAGAAGCGCGTGACGCTCAACCGTGGCGACGAGTTCGTCCAGATCAAGGGCGTGGTCCGCGCGACCGATATCGATGCCAACAACCGCATCGCCTCCACCCGCGTCGCCGATGCCCGCATCGCGTACACCGGCAAGGGCGACGTCGCCCGCGCCAGCCGTCAGGGGTGGCTCAGCCGCTTCTTCTCAGTCATCAGTCCGTTCTGAGGAAACTGCCCATGACTCGCTTCCTCATTGCCCTGCTTGCCGCCCTCTTCTTCGCCCAGCCCGTCGCGGCCGAGCGGATCAAGGATCTCGGTACCTTTCAGGGCATCCGGACCAACCAGCTCACCGGCTACGGCATCGTCGTCGGGCTTCCGGGCACGGGCGACGACAATCTCGAATATACCGTCCAGTCGATGAAGGGCGTCACCGCCCGCTTCGGCCTGGCACTGCCGCCGGGGGTTAACCCCGCGCTCAAGAACGCGGCGGTGGTGATGGTGACGGCCGAACTGCTGCCCTTCGCCAAGCCGGGACAAAAGCTCGACATCACCGTCTCGTCGATGGGCAAGGCCAAGTCGCTGCGCGGCGGCACGCTGGTGATGACGCCGCTGCTCGGTGCCGACAGCCAGATCTATGCGATGGCGCAGGGCAACCTCGCCGTCGGCGGTCTCGGTGCCGAGGGCAAGGACGGATCGCAGATCGTCGTCAACACGCCCTCG
>OFSF01000659.1_pt1 | contig 13080 bp, 19 predicted proteins | sample 1543271 | NCBI WGS metagenome assembly OFSF01 (sample SAMN07774227, study PRJEB24372) | wastewater metagenome | isolation source: Exp Tend VB 100WW | collected 2016-02
AACCTATTAAGGATTTGTTACAGGAATACGCCAACATCAAAGCTCGTGACCAAGAATTTAATACAAACCGTACTGACTCAGGACGTTACATCCCTGGCAACCAACAAAAACCTATTTTTGTAAAGCAGGCTGATGCACCACCTCGCCCCGATCTTCCTCCTGCTGACCCAGGGCTTACGCAAGCAGGCACTCTAAACACAGGTGCAGGAACATTGGATCAACGACGTGCAATAGAAGAACGTAATTATCAAACACAATTAAATAATGCTAAACAACAATATGCAACACCTGATCCTATGTCTCCCGACTTCCAAGGATATCCAAATGAATTAGCAGCAAGATATGGACTAGAACAAGCCTACGGTCAAGAATTAAAACAAGCTGGAACTTTAGTACCCCAATTACAAGAAGCAGGAGCAGGAGCAGGTATGACACCTGAGAACTTTGCAGCCTGGGCTAAAGCTAACCCAGGACTTGCTGTGCGTTTACTAAGTCAAGGACAAAGAAACTAAAATGGCACCTAACACCACTAACCAATTTGGTATCCCAAGAGATGTTTTTAGAAACATGCTCCGGGTAGCAACACTAGAAGCAAGAGATCCAAGAACAGGAGCTAGCCCTGGTACCGTGGCTTCGATGATTAATCGTTACCACAGTCCTAGTTATGGAAGTAACGTAAATAATTGGTTGATTCCAGGGCAATATGCTGTAATGGAAAAACCTGATTTTAGTAGAACAGATCCCTCACGCGCTGTTTCTTATTACAGTTCTCCTGCTGGACAACAAGAACTTTTAAAAGCAGGACAAGCACTCCGTGGAGCAACTGATTTTAGATCTACATCGTACTTAAAAAATACAGGTAATTTGTTTAAATATCAAGATAATTTAATTCCTGCAATGGTTGGAGGAACGCGTAAATATTTAACTCCTAAAGAATTACAAAGCACAGGAGCTAAACCAGATTACAGTGAAAATACTTTTTTTAATGAAACTAAAAGACCAGCTCCATCCAAGTGGTGGGAGAAATACAGTGATCAATCAGCAGCTCCTAATGTTGCACCGCCAATTCAAACAGCAATAGGCACAACTCCATCTGATGTACAATCAAAAGTACTAGCTGGTAATTTATTTGGAGGAATGTCATTAGAAAACATTATGAGGCAAGGAATACAAGAAGAACTTTTAACTAGTTTATTTCAATCAGAAGAAGATAAAACCAATCTGTTTGCTCAACTTCTGAATCAAACTAGACCATATTAAAGTTCAATAAGCTAGAATTTAAATACGAAGAATTAAGGTAAGGAACTTGTCATCTACTTCCACAAATAAACAACCACTGTTTATTGATCGTCCTTTATTTGATACTGTACGTGTAACAACACAGACAGTTGGTAGTGCAGGCTCCAATACACTAGAGGTACAAGGTGGGCAGGCTCCTTCTATCCTTGTTGATGTGGATGCAGCTCTTAGTGATGACACGAACAATGGTGTTGTTGTAGACGCTATTACAATTGCCCGCAGTGATTTCTATAGGGCAGAAGATTACACCCTGAGTGCATCCACATCAGGTACGGTAGTTTCAATTGCTAGTGGTCAAATTATCAACGTAACAACAACAGGAAGTTTCACTGGTGCAGGCGTTGTTGAAAGTGGTATTGGTTATTACACATATACAGGATCAACTACATTAACAGGCGTTAACACAACACTACGTTACTCAGGGGGCACCTCCTCAGGTTTTACATATAAAGGTGTATCCTATGGGCAACAACCTGCCGTAACTTTTGTCTTCTATCAAACCCGTGGCACAACAGTACCAATCCCCGCATCTTTCGACTACCACATATTATTTGCTAAGACTGTTCCTGACGGTAGCGGTGTAATTGATTGCTCTGATGTGATGCCCCAGTTGGCTGCTCCTGTGATGTCTGCTGGTAATACCAACGGTTTAGGTAGTACTGCACCACTCCGCAACAAAGGAATCTACCTGGAACGGGGCGACCGTTTATACGTAGGTGTTTTTCCTGATGGGCCTAATGTTGGTGGATATACCCCAGGGGCATATGTGTATGCACAAGGTGGTTTCTTCTAACAATGCCTCTTAAAGGCAATACTAGTTTTGGATCCTTTGGTAGACCAAAAGATTTTAAACCTTTTGAAATAAAACCGATCACCACAGAGTTTTCACAAGGTGGTGTGCCAGGTTCAATTACTGTATTAAACAGAGAATCAGCATGGGCTAGATGGCGTCGTGGCTATGAAATATACTCTTCTAATATTTACAACAACCCATATGAATTTAAATTTATTTATAACATTCCTTTTCCTTCTGGGACAATAACACCCTCCGGTTCCAATCCGACATCTATCGTCTCAGGTGCTTTTAAAGGTTTTCCAACTCGAACAAAAGAATTTGGAATGCATTGGACTGGATTAAGACGAGGGGGAAATATGCGTACAGATAATTTACTTGATTCAGCTGGCACCAGGCTTTCTATCGCAGGTGTAACAGAAGATTCTTCTTATTGGTACGTACAATTAGCCGGAACCTGGAGCTCAGGTAATCCTTTACCTTCTCCTTTATTTGCCACGGTATCTGGTATAACAACACCTTTGAAACCAACTAATGGCGAAATACTAGAAGACAGGATCCTCACTGTTAGTGGTGAAGTACTCACACCTGATTCTATTAATCCTGATACACAAAGAAGATATGGTTATGTACAGGCTGTTTTGGTAGATGTTATTGAAGACACAGGCGTCTTAAAACTAAAGAAGGCAGGGTCAGTAGAGGTCACACCTGATAAACAATTCTTAACCCCCTCGACAAAACCTCCCGCTGTTGGACGATTCTTATTGACAGGTAATAGATATGCCTGCACGTGTCAAGACTTTACACGCAGAGAATATACCTTTATGACAACAATCAATGATACAAGTAAAACTAAAAGGAGAAAATACTTTCCTCACTCTAGTGTTGCTTCTGTTAAGCCAGGAAGACACGAAGACACTTTAAGTGACGGCGTATATAACAATAGTGCAATGGTAACATCTTTAGAAAACAGATCTTTGAATGTAGAAGCGCCTAGTGCATCGTTTGTACTACCTGATTCAATTGCAACATCAGCAGTAAACCGCTTATCAACAAGAGACAACCCTGGCATATTCCAAGATTTTGGAGCTACGTACAAACGTAACATAGAAGCTCCGTCTCTCCCTGGTAACAAACCAGATGGGTTACCTGTATTTGAAGACTACACTGTTGTTCAAGACGTTATAACTTCTTTGGGAGATTACTGGGAACCTATATTAGATGAGATGCGTTATTGCAAGCATGTCTATGCACTTAAATTTGCAGAAAAAGTATTTCCTCCTGAGCCTTCCGATTATCCTGTTGAGTATGAATCAATGGCGGAATGGGAACAAACCCTGGTACAAGAAGCAGAAAGTAATCAACAAAGATATGAAACGTTTCAAGTAACCAAGAATTCTTTAAGCTATATGGATGTTCCTCCTTATAATTGTCAATCACCAACTGTTGCACCCATGTTGCAAAAGCTATTTAATATTCCTAATCAAATCGTATTCTTGTCAGGGTTCACAATGATAGACAAGACAGGGCGTACATATGTACCAGCCTCAGGTGAAAAACCTTCCCTTTAACTTTTTGTAGTATAATACAACAAAGGTTAAAAACCTTGTAAGTTTAAGGGCCGACAAATCTTGTATTCAGGGTCGGTTCTGTCTATAGTCCAGGTAAAAATATGATCCCCTCCCATGACCCATGTAATTTCCCCTCCTCTAGACCAGAGGATAGTTGACGATTTTTTCCAGCTGGCACAAAGCAGAAAAACCTATAAGCTAGCCTGGTTCTATGGAATGCTTGCCACCTTTGGTGTAAAAGCTGAACATCTCTGGGGTTTTACCTGGAACCCAGATGGTACTATAAACATTCAAAACAAAAAGAAACCAATTCGACCCATGCACCCGCAGTGGGTTTTCTTGTTTCAACTAAAAGAAAAACAGCCTTCAGATCTTGAAGACTGTTGGAAAGATGCTTGGTTACTAATTTATAAAGCAATGGCATGCAAAGAAGTTCAATGCAATGTGTTTGAACTACTCTTGGCCTACAAGATGCGTAAAGCCTTCTACAAGCCCTCTAAAGCATCGAAGGTACTAGAACCTGCTCTTGCTTGTTCATAGTCTTCTGAACAGCTCTGCGGTTCCATAGGTAGCTCCCCCTGGAGTATGTCTTACCTTTGAATGCAGCATAGTGACGTCCTAGCTTTAATGTGCCATCATCTCGCATACGCAATAGGTCTGTGCGAGGGACTTCAAGCGTTTCTGCCATTTGATTGGTTGTCAACCATCCAGTGGGTGTGCACATAAAATAAAAGGCCTTGTACATATTTACAATACATAAAAGGACACCTGATAGCAAGGGTTTAACAAAGGCTTTATAAGTTTACTATTCGTCACAGAGATTGGGCTATCTTAAAATTAGGTAATGGCAATTATAGAGTATGTTCGCAACAGAGCATGACCCTCTCGCCCTACTGGTTGAATTAACCCCGAAGCTTGCTAAAAGACGTTTTCGAGAAGAGATATACAAATCCTGGGATCACTGCTGTGGTTATTGTGGTGCTACTGCAACAAGTCTTGATCACATTATTCCACGTTTTAGGTCTGGTTCTAGTAATAGAAACAATCTTTTACCTTCTTGCCAGCAATGCAATAATCATAAAGGCAGCACCAAGATGGAAGAATGGTACATGACACAAGATTTTTTTAGTGATGAAAAATACCAACGAATCAAAGACTGGACAAACCAAGAAGTTCTTGATCTTTTCCAGTACACTAGTGATTATATGAATTATAAACAGACAAGTTAATGGGACTTTCATATCTAGCAACAAACCCTGAAGGTCAGCGGTGGGTGATAACACCAGAAAAAACAGATTACGAAGAAGAAGCCTCAACTAGTGCAGCAGCTACTTATCAAACTGCAATAAATTTATATATAGCACAAGGAGGTAAAGATGGAGACGAAATGAAAAAAATGGTTGACAAAAAAAAGGAATTACTTGCTAAAGATAAAGCAAATGATGACGCTAACAAAGCTAATGCAGCTTTAAACATCGCAAATATTAAAAAAAATAATATTTACCAAGAAGTTGTAAAGATAGCAAACAATACAGTAGGAGGAGAGTATAAAAAACAAAGAGAATTTATAAGACAGTTAGACATTGATGAAGCCACAAAAACAAAACTTGAAAATAGCTTTAATATTTTTTACAGTAATGAAAAACTGCCCTTAGCAAGCCGTTGGGATCCGAAGAAAGCATTGAATGCACCTGTTCCTTTATCAGAACGTTACAAAAATACAGGAGACGTTAACACAGAATTTTACAAAACACAAGATATCCCATCAGTAAAAGAGGCGGTTGCAAAATGGGAAACAGCAAAAGAAGAAAAAGATCTTGATGTTTTATTACTTTACAATAATAATGAAAATGATTTTTATCGCGCACACTACGCAGAAAATAGTCCAAAAGACAAGTCTATACGTGCTTACAAAACAGAAAAAATAAAAGACGTAGACACAGAAAAGCTTTTAGATATTGATAAAAAATTTATTACAGACATTACAAAATTAACACCAGAACAAAAAGATGCACCTGGTACAACTTTTGAAGCCTACCTCACAAAAATATTAGGAGCTGATGAAATAGAGAACACAAAAAAATACGGGGCGCTTGCGCAAAACGTATTAAAGGATACTATAGCGGAATTAGAAAAAGTAAAAGCACAAGAAGCCCAATGGGATATGTATCGAAATCTAGGGGGTTTTGCTGAAATCCTTGATCTAGGATCAACACTAGCTGATTCAATTCGAGCTGAAGTAGGAGTAGGAGGATTTTTGCCTAAAGGTAACGATGTGACAAAAGACTTAGAAACACAATTAGGAAATATTACAGGCATACAAAGTCACGTTACGTACAATTGGCAAAAATGGTTTGATGAAACACTTACTAAAAAATATGGAATAGATTATACGGAATTTGCAGCAACAGAAGAAACACTTGATATTGTTAATGCAGCTTTAAAAAATGCATTAAAAACTGAACCTAGTAAAATTTTTAATGAAACAGATAAAAAATTTACTAAAGAGTTTATAGCACAAACAGGATTTAAATCTAACGAAGAACTTGTTCAATTCTTAGGAAAACAAGGAGAGACAGGAACAACCCTACTAACAGTCCTTCAAGCTGAAACATTAACCAAAGAAAATCTAGAAAATCTAGAAGAACAAAAAACAAAGCTTGATGCAACTATTACTGAACTTGAAAGTAAGAAAAATAGAGACCTTAAACTTACATTTAAAGACGGAGAAAAAATTCCAGAAGAAGTTGCTGTGGAAGCTTCTTTTGCACGTCAATTTATAGATGAATATTTAAAACCTCGTTTTGATTACTCCAAGTCTATGGACGAATTTAGAGATTATATGAACGTAGATAAAGAATATAAAAACCCATTTCAAACAACAGATCGCTTAACACAAATAAAAGATTATGCTTACACACAAGCTAAACAAATAGCAACAAATTTAAAAGATGAAACATATAACGAACTTTATATAGATTCTACGTTTGATGAAAATTTTTACATGAATCCAGTAGATGAATATGCAAATGAAAATAAACAAAATATCTACAAAGAACAAACAGAAACAATTAATGCTACTTGGGAAAGTGTGAAAAACAATCCTGACCAACTTATTGATCCAACTAATCCAGGTTCAGGTACATGGGCAGAATACGCTTATTATTATGGGTCAGATTTAACAAAACAAAGAGATTTTGCAGCTTTGCATTATGACCTTATAGGTAAGAGAAAGAATTTTGATGCAGCTAAAGATCCCGCATCTAAACTACAAGAGAAATTAGATCAACCAATATACGAAAAAGCACAGAGTATAGGAACAGTTTTTGGTGAATTTATTACAGCAGATGGATTTGCAGATCAATTATTAAAAAATCTTAACCCATTAGATAACAATGAAGGATGGAAAAAAGTACTAGCTAAGTTTAATTTAGATTCAGACACTTCAACTGATGAAGTAAGAGACGCAATTAAAGCAGGTATTACTACTGGATCAGCACAAGTAATTAGAGATAACATTAAAGAATTACAAGAATTAGGAAAAACTCCTACACAAAAAAACTTAGGAGCATCTTATATTGAACGCCCTGAAGAGGATACAACATCAACAGAAAAAAGTGAATTGTACAATAAATTTAAAGCAGCAGGATACAAAGGAACCGAGCAAGAATTTTATTCTGATTACATGCCGGACACTAGTCCTGAAGATATTAGATTTCTATCTTCTGTTACCAAGGGTAAGATACCTGAAGTTGATACAAGTTTCTTAAAAGGCTCTGATCCATTTGCAATGCTAGATAAAATATCAGAACTAGAATCACCCATACCTAGATCAACAAAAAAAGCAAAATCAGATAGTTACTTTAAAATAGGATTAGATGATGAAGAAGAGGATCTTCCTTCGGCTGATTCATTTCTTGGAGACTACGCCTCATTATTTAAATAACAATGTCAGACAAACATAGAAAAGCAGCTAGTGCCGCTGGCCGCTATAAAAAAGAATCAATGGAATGCAACAAACCAAGACGTGCTCCAGCTGGTGACAAACACAAGTATGTTGTAAAGGGGTGCCAGGATGGTAAAGAAGCTATTGTTCGTTTTGGTCTAAGAGGATACTCTGATTACCTTTCACATAAAGATGAAAAAAGACGAGCTAACTTTAAAGCTCGCCACAACTGTGATGAAAAGAAAGACAAACTAACTCCTGGCTATTGGGCTTGTAACCATAATTGGTAACTATTTCTAAAGCTAACAAAATTAAAATATTGTATGTATGATAGGTGTAATGTGCCTACCTTTATCATGCAAGACTTACCCACTGGTATTGACATCATTATAAATTATGAAGGGTACAATGAAAAGGCGTTTCCAGATCCAACTACTGGTGGGGCACCCTACACGATAGGTTTTGGAACACAATACTATCCTGACGGTGAACCAGTAGAGCGAGGGCAGCTTTGTACCTATAAAAAAGCTAAAGAATATCTTCTGCATGAAATAGAAAAAATCAATAAACTTTTAATGAAAGAAGTGCCTGATCTAGACGAATGTATGAAAGAAGCTTTAATTTCTTTTATCCACTCCATCGGATGGGAGCCTTTTCTTTACAGCGATATCCTGGATGCAATAGAAGAAAACAAATGGGACGCCGCAGCAGAAGAAATGTATAGATGGGTATTTGATCAAGATTACCAAGTAATTAGTAATTTGATCCATAGGCGTAGGGATGAAATTGATTTGTTCTTAACAGGGGTACAGAAGAACGGTTATGGGTTTGGCGGACAACTTTTACTGAATGCTTTTATGCTTTTTGATTCATCTCCTAATCAAATCAAAGCTATTAAACGTCTAGAGTCGGGTATTCATGCCGTTATCCTTGCTGAATTTGCTAACGAATTCAAGTTGCCGGTATTGCACCAAGGTGAAATTACAGTGTAAGCTTTAGAATAGATACAGGCAGAAAATGAAACCTCTAATGGACCCCTCATGTGAGCCCAAAGAATTAGAACTCCCTCTGGAGTTTAAATTTGCTATGCGCAAAGCTGAGTTACGTGCATCAGAAATGACATGGGAGCAGCTTCACCAAGCTCTACTGAACCTATATCAACAACGCCTTATTGAGATCACAGCTATCAAAGACATAATGGAAGAAGAGGGCGTCAATATTGAATTTGATATCCCCACAGAACTGGAACTAGAAGAACTAGCTTTTATGTGTGGAGATGACGAAGAAGATGACGAGGAAATTGATGAGGACAATCTTCAGCCATTCTGAAGACGGTCCAGATACCACGTAGCTTTCTTGAGGGATTCATCTTGTCCCTTCAGGCGTTCACGCCATACATATTTAATTGCATTACCCTTGCAGTAACCACGAAATTCTTCAGGTGTTAATGTCGCTTTGATCGCTTCAATGCACTCAACAGATCCCTGGTTGTAGTGAGGAGGGTTATTGATTGGATCTACTAGATGCCGCGACGCATCGCTGACAACTTCTTCTCCCGTGTTGGTATTGCACCTAGATCCAGTACTACTGCACCCTTCGGTAGAGGAGCAGCTCCCACTTCCATCCCCTCCTCCACACTTGGAATATATCCCGTCAATCCTGGACGAGTGTTTGACATTGGTGAAGTCGGACATTGGTTACCTTCTAGGGCAAGGTTTTGACGAGGCCGGTCTGCTTGGGTAACAGCCAGACCTCTATTATACTGATCATACAAGGGAACGTCATTCTCTTCGTTATCCAGTTGTTCACCAAAGTCACAGGCAGTTAGTGTCCGTCTGTTAACTTCGTCACCACTGTGCATGAAACCGTCAAGGAAATCGTGAGCACCTATTGCGTTATGCATTTGCTTAAATCTTCTTCGTTTACAATATTAACATGGGACGATTCAACCAACCACTAAATAAAGCAGGGAAACAGTCAATCCCTGGTACTTACGACCCGTCACTTGACGCGGGAACATCAGCAACAGATACGTCAGATCTTAATCCAGGTCGTGCATACGATGTTGATATTCGACGTCTAGATAGCGATGAACGCACCACTGCTAAAAAAACTGATAATGAAAGTCAACAAGAAAGAATAAATAAATTCATGGCGGCAGCAAAGTCAGCAGGTAAGTTTAGACAAAGCGCATTGCTTAATGAATCAACCAGTGCCGATCAAGGAGAGACTTTCTCTCCTGTCGGAAGTGTAGGGTATGCCCGTAAACCACAACCTAACTTTGGCTCACCCTTCATCTAGGTAATGTCCATAATCTTGCATTTCTAAAGCATCTTGTAATTGTTGAAACATCTCTTTAATCATATTTAAAGTCCACTGAACATTGTCTGCTTTAAACCTAGATAACTCAGCCATCAACAAAGGATTGTTTTGATGGACTACTGTATCAGTAATAATTTGTAACACCCTAAGGCGTTGATCTACATCAAGTGAAGTTGTTTTCATACTCGACACGTCACAATTTCTTTTGCTTGATCCTGGTACTTACCTGCGCGATCTTCGTAGGTAATGCTGCAAGGGTTACCACGGAAAAACAAGAGTTGAATAATACCCTCATTGGCATAAATACGATTAAACAATGGAGTAGCATTACTGATTTCAAGTGTTAAATGTCCACGCCACAACGCTTCTGCAGGCGTAATATTTGCAATAATCCCTGTTCTAGCATATGTACTTTTCCCCATTGCAACAACAGTTACATCCGCTGGTAACGATAACCGTTCTTCTGCTACTCCTAAACAATAACTGTAAGGAGGAATAAGAAAGTACTTACCTCTTTCATCTTCTAATAATTCAACAGGACGTAAGATATCAAGATTAAAATTCTTTGGATCAGTTTCACCGACATCGATACGACCAAGCACTAGACATTGCGTTGGCGATAGCCGAATGTCATAACCGTAAGAACCAAGTCCATAACTTAGAACACGCCTCCCTTCCTCTTCCTTAACCATATGATCAACAAACGGACTGATCATCTCATGATTTAAAGCTAAATCCTTGATTTCAAGATCGCAAAGAATGCTCATCTGATGCCTGACTTTTGTTTACTGTACTGCAGTTACAAGGAAAGTGCTTGTTTCTTAATAAAGAACACGGCCTTTTTCTTCGTAAACATCAATAAATCTTTGGGTAGCTTCTCCAGAGTTATCCTTAGGCTGTAGGTAGACTAGTAAACTTGTACACGTCCGGTGTTTATCTATTCCTTTGCTGGAATATCTAATTAATTCAGGAGGTGTTTTAAGGATACAAATAGGAAAGTCAAATATTTTTTGCTCGTATCGAATCATGTCAGGACAGTTGGTAAAGAATAGACCCTGCTCAATTTCATTATTTAACCAAGCACGATACAATCTCTGGAACCACACAGCATGAGATGACGTAACAGTACCAGCACTAACTCGAGTCATCTTCCATTTGTCTAACGCCTTATTAAAAAAGTAAGATCCACTAGGTGGAAATAGATACACCTTACCAAACCATTGTTGTGCATTAAGACCATCGTCTTGAGGCGTGAAGTATTTTATAGCACCTACGTATTCATTTGCAGTGTGGGAACTAGCAGGATCCAAGTCAATTTCACCCATCAACATATGAGCGGCTGCCACTAGATCAGAGTTGGTGATTAACTCTTGATCTTCTTTCCTTAATGGTTTCATTGGTCCGTTAGCTGGTTATAGTCTATTTGGAAATAGCGAATGCCATCGTTATCGTTGATGATATAACCGGCACTTGCTTCCGGATCAATCTTTTGAGCTGACTCAAGAATACGTCGCAAACTCTCTGCTAAATCACCATTATTATCTTGTTCACACGTTTCTTTTGCTGAATGAATTTCCTGAAGAGTCCAGTAAAACATACTACGTTCTTGTGACGTAGGTTGAAATACCATAACACCAGGACCTTCGGTATTCCAGAAATCAATATACATTTTACCCATATCACTAAGGATAAAACGCACCGTGGTATCAAGGATTTTAGCCTTCTCTTGTGAAAAGTCTTTATCTAATAGGGTTGATAGTAAACGCTCACGTTTGTTCATGATTGCACCAGGTTTTGTTTAACAAGAGATTCAAGAAGTTTAGGAAGGGGTTGGTAAACACACACCATTTTACCAATGGCACCACGGCGTTTGATCAGTACACCTTCATCATCTTTTAATTTATCAAACTCTTTAGCTCTAATCAAGTATTCAGCTACACACCTTAACCTTCTCTTAAGAGACAATTCAGCCTGTGGAAATCTTCCACAGATTGTATCAGGTTGCATGTTAGCAAAAGCAATACGAAGCCTATTGGCAAGAGTCAAACTTGAATTAGCGTCTTCTTCTTCATAATCTCTTATGTTTTTCAAGTATCGCTGCAGACAGCCATCGTCAAAAGAGCCAGAAGGAGGCAGGAAAATTTTAACCTGCTTACCAATAATACTAGGTAGTAATTGAGAATAATTCTCAAGAGTGACGGTTGTAACGTCTAGATCTTCAATTAGATGTGACATATCATAAGTGACTGCTATGACTACTTTGGTACAAAGACCTGTTCCTAAAATCAGTGACGTCTGCTTCTCTGTTCTTAGCAAAAGAACGGATTAGCTCGTTCCAGGGGATCCTAATGATAGCCTTTTTATTTTCTCTTGGGCAAATATTAATATAATGAATGCCTTCAATCCAACCTTTACCTTGAGTACTTTTAGATTGTGCAATCCAATTCCTGATGGTCTGATCTGATATCCCTAATCGTTTTGCACATTCCTCAGTCGAAATATATTCATCTGCATAAAGCTCTGGATTCATCAGATCAGTTTCTTCTGTCTTGTAGCGAGAATGCCACATGGAACCTAAGATTGTCCTAATGCCCTTCAACTCAGCAGCAATGTCCTCAAGACCTTTTCTTAACCCGTAATTCATAATGTCAATATAACTTTTTTTATGCTAGCTTTAAATCAAGTAAATTGTCACTCATGGAAGAAAATCAAGTTCCTGCCAGCATGCCTTCACAGCCCGTGCCCTCAATGGAAGACTATCTCACACCTGAAAACCTAGAACAACTTAAAGCACAGGCCCGTATGCAGGCCATGCAAGCAGCAAGAGTACAGGTGCCTCCACCTGGACGAGTTGTTTATGTACGACGAAATCTAACTGTTGCTGAGCTTATTGTTGTATTTTTAATCTCCTGTGGTCTTGTTCTAGGTGTCCAAGGAACCTGGCACCTTGCTAACAACCTTCCTCGCATTGAAGTTAAGTGGAGTAAGTAAAAGGGACCTATAATTAAAATAGGAGTATTTGTCGCTTAATAGATGGCTAACAGAAGGATATCTGAACTTCCTATATTAGATGGTAGCCAAGTAGCAGAACAGGATCTGTTTACGTTGGTTCACGTTTTTGAAGTTGATCCAACATTAAAAAATAAAAA
>OFSF01000664.1_pt1 | contig 13026 bp, 10 predicted proteins | sample 1543271 | NCBI WGS metagenome assembly OFSF01 (sample SAMN07774227, study PRJEB24372) | wastewater metagenome | isolation source: Exp Tend VB 100WW | collected 2016-02
TGTTTATTCATCATACGAAAGTACCGACATCGCCCGGAAAGGTCAACCCGCGAAACCCGCCTTGTCCACCTGCAGCGCGTCGCTATAGTGGCCGGCACACGCCGAGGAGATCTGATGACCGATGACATGGCCGATGACACGACGGGCCGCCCGCTGCGCCTGCGCTGCCGCTGCCTGCTGATCCACGCGCCGGACGACCTGCGCATCGAGGAGCAGGACGCGGGCGAGATGGCGCCGGGCCAGGTGACGGTGCAGGTCGGCATGGGCGGCATCTGCGGCTCGGACCTGCACTACTTCCACCACGGCGGCTTCGGCACCGTGCGGATCAAGCGGCCGATGGTGCTCGGGCATGAAGTCGCCGGCACGGTGATCGCGGTGGCGCCGGACGTGACGCGGGTGCAGGTGGGCGACCGCGTGGCGGTGAACCCGAGCCGGCCGTGCGGGGCGTGCAAGTTCTGTCTGGAGGGCCTGCCGAACCAGTGCCTGGAGATGCGCTTCTACGGCAGCGCGATGCGCGATCCGCATGTCGAGGGCGCGTTCCGGCAACTGCTGGTGTGCAACGCGGTGCAGTGCGAGACGGTGGCGCCGGGCGTGCCGTTGACGCTGGCGGCGCTGGCGGAGCCGTTCTCGGTCGGGCTGCACGCGGTGTCGCGGGCCGGGTCGCTGCTGGGCAAGCGGGTGCTGGTGTCGGGCTGCGGGCCGATCGGCTGTCTGGCGATCGCGGCGGCGCGGGTGCATGGCGCGGCCGAGATCGTCGCGGTGGACGTGACCGACGAGACGCTGGCCGTCGCCCAGGCCATGGGCGCCGACCGGACGATCAACGTCGCCACCGACACCGACTGGGTCGCGCGCTACAGCCCGGACAAGGGCACCTTCGACGTGATGATCGAATGCTCGGGCAACGAGCGGGCGCTGCGGGCGGGGCTGGACGTGATGCGCCCGCGCGGCGTGGTGGTGCAGCTCGGGCTGGGCGGCGACGTGAACATCCCGCAGAACCTGATCGTCGCCAAGGAGCTGAGCCTGTGCGGCAGTTTCCGCTTCCACGCGGAGTTCGCGCTGGCGGTGCGGCTGATCAACGAGGGGCGGGTGGATCTGCGGCCGATGGTGACGCGGACCTATCCGCTGGAACAGGCGCGGGAGGCGTTCGAGCTGGCGGGGGATCGGCGGCGGGCGATGAAGGTGTTGATCGACTTTGAAGCGTAGCGAGCGCATCGGCGGCCCGCCGCACCAGATCCGCCACGGCCTGCACCACCGCCTCCAGCACTTGCGCACGGGTGGCGAGGTCCAGCAGCTCCGGCGCCCGCCCCCGCTTGAAATCGGTGATGTCCAGCGGCGTGCCGTCCGGCAGCAGCAGATCGCCCGTGGCCAAGGACGCCGACGATCGGATCAAGTTCGGGGCCAGTGCGCACAGCGACTTGGACAACGCTTCCTCCCCTGGCAGGTGGACCACCTGGCCTGACGCCGCTGCGCTGCGGAGCTGGAATTTCCACGTCAGACACGGCCGGTGCCTGTCCGGCAGCAGCTCCAGTGCCAGCACCAGCGGATGGTCACGCCAGCGCAGGCCGGTATCGTAGAGCCGCCCCACGACCGGCCGGTCACGGCCTGCGCCGTAGTAGCGCCGCACCAGCGCGGTGTCGGGCGTCGCCCTGCCGACCTCGGGCCAGCTGGGCAGCGGCAAGGTCAGCGCCTGCCAGAACGCGGCCTGCGCGTGGATCTTCGCTTCGGCGAGCGCCTCGACCAGCGCGGTCGCCGCCTCGAAGTGGACGCGCTGCTGCAGCAACGCGGTCAATGCCTGTCGGTCTTGAGTGCCCATGGTGTTGCCGCCGATCCGGTCGGCCAGGTCCGCATATTGTTGAATCACCTCGGTCAGCCGCACCTTGCCAGCCACCGCCTCCTGACACGTCACCAGCCAGCCCACGAGGCTGGGCGATGCCTGCCCCCCGTAGCCGCAGCAGACCAGTTGCACGCCGGCCTCGTGTACCGCCTTCATGCCAGCATCGGACTCGGAATCACGCCCAGTCGGCGTGAGAAAGACCAGCGCCGCCGGACGCATGCCGCGCAGTGTTGCCAGCGAGTCCGCATAGGACCGCAACTGTGCCTTTCCCTCGGGGGACAGCACCTTGTTCTCGATGCCGACGATGGCCTCCGGCCCGTGGAGCAGCAGGTCGATCCGGCGCCCGCTGTCGCGGAATGTCACCTCGGTCTCGACGCGCCACTGGTCCCACTGCCACGTCGGCGCCTGCACTTCCTCGATCAGGCCCAGCTCGATCAGGAAGCGACGTAGAAACAGCGCACCCTGTCCGTGCGCCCCTCTGGGGTTGAGCAGGCTCGCCAGGAAGCGCGAATGGCGGTTTTCATCGTGGAAGGCGCACAGGGCGGTGAAGAAGTTGTAGCCCTCACCGGTAGCTTCGCGCCGGTCGCGCTGCGATCGGAGAGTGCGGGCTATCTGGTCGAGCAAGGGCTCGATGGCGGTGGTAGGCATGCCGATCTGGTTCCGTTCACTCCGCGTCATCCACCGTCGGCACACCCGCATCGGATAGATGCTGCTGGAGCTTCGCTTTGTCCAGTCCGGCATACCGCGCCGCCTTGGCCAGACTGAGCACCCCGTCCTGGAACAGCTTCATCGCCAGCGCGACCCGGACACCGTGCTGCAGCATCGGCTCGTCCAGCGGCACGGCCACGAACACGGGCTGGCCATGCTTGGCGACCACGCTCAGGTGGCCGGCTTCCGCCTCGCGGATGAGTTCACCCGTGCGGTCGCGCAGGTCGCGTACGGAAAACGTCTGCATGGAGCACCTCCTGGATTTCCTGGGATCGTTCAGCCATGGCCATGCGGAAAATATTTACCGCTACTTGATGGCACAAACTGGATTGTGCGCTGATTCCGGGGAAGCAAACGACTGCGCCACAAACCCCACGAACGCCCGCACCCGCGCCGCCAGCCGGTGCCGCTGCGGATAGACGGCATAGACATCGGCATCCGGCGTGAAGCACTGCGGCAGCACCTGCACCAGCCGGCCGTCCCGCAGGTAACGCTCGATATCCCACTCAGCACGCATCAGGATGCCGTGGCCGTCCAGCGCCCAGTTCACCGCGATCTCGCCGTCGTTGGTGGTGAGGTTGCCGCGGGTCTTGATCGCCTCGGTGGTCACGGCGCCGCCCCGCCCGCTCGACAGCCGCCACAGCCCGTAGGCCTCTTCTCCCTGGCGGATGCCGATGCAGTTGTGCTGCGTCAGGTCGTGGGGCACCTTGGGCGTGCCGTGGCGGGCGAGGTAGGCGGGTGAGGCGCACAGCAGCCGCCGGTTCGGCGCCAGCCGCTGCGCGATCACGCGGGCGTCGGGCGGCTCGCCGAAGCGGATGCAGACATCGAAGGCGTCCTCGGTCAGTGGCGGCGGGTTGACCGAGAGCTGCAGTTGCACCTCGACCTGCGGGTATTGCCGCAGGAAGCGCGAGATCAGCGGCGCGATGTGGCTGCGGCCGAAACCGAGCGTCGCGTTGACCCGCAGCAGCCCCGTGGGCGTCGAGCGGGACACGCCCAGTTCGTCCTCCATGTGGCCGATCTCGTCGAGGATGCGCCGGGCGTGTTCGAGGTAACGCTCGCCCTCCGGGGTCAGGCTCATGCGCCGCGTCGTGCGGTTCACCAGCGACACGCCCAGGCGCGACTCCATCAGCGCCAGGTGCTTGCTCACGGCCGGCGTGGTGATGCCCAGCTCGCGGGCGGCGGCGCTCAGGCTGCCGGCGCTGGCCAGCGTGGAGAAGAAGCCCAGATCGGCGGGCTGGATGGCGTCGGGCATTGTTGAATCCAGGTGAACGATGGTTTCACTTTAGCCCTCGGCGCAGGGCATTTCCAGTCCCTAAAGTGCCAACACTCCCTCTTTGCACACGAACCCACCACAGGACACCCCCATGAAGACCTACTCGATCGCAACCATCCCGGGCGACGGCATCGGCAAGGAAGTCGTGCCCGCCGGCCAGCAGGTGCTCCAGGCGCTCGCGGCCTCCGGCAACAGCTTCCGCTTCGATTTCGAGGACTTCGACTGGGGCGGTGACTACTACCGCCAGCACGGCGTGATGATGCCGGCCGACGGGCTGGACGCGCTGCGCGGCAAGGACGCGATCCTGTTCGGCTCGGCCGGCGATCCGCAGATCCCCGACCACATCACGCTGTGGGGCCTGCGCCTGAAGATCTGCCAGGGCTTCGACCAGTACGCCAACGTGCGCCCGACGCGCATCCTGCCCGGCATCGACGCGCCGCTGAAGCGTTGCCGACCCGAAGACCTGAACTGGGTGATCGTGCGCGAGAACTCGGAAGGCGAATACTCCGGCGTCGGCGGCCGCGTGCATCAAGGCCACCCGATCGAGGCCGCCACCGACGTGACGATGATGACCCGCGTCGGCGTCGAGCGCGTGATGCGCTTCGCCTTCAAGTTGGCGCAGTCGCGGCCCCGCAAGCAGCTCACCGTCATCACCAAGAGCAACGCCCAGCGCCACGCGATGGTGATGTGGGACGAGATCGCGGTGCAGATCGCCCAGGAGTTCCCGGACGTGAAGTGGGACAAGGAGATCGTGGACGCGGCCACCGCGCGCATGGTCAACCGCCCGGCCACGCTGGACACCATCGTCGCCACCAACCTGCACGCCGACATCCTCTCGGACCTGGCCGCCGCACTCGCCGGCAGCCTGGGCATCGCGCCGACCGGCAACATCGATCCGGAGCGCCGCTACCCGTCGATGTTCGAGCCGATCCACGGCTCCGCCTTCGACATCATGGGCAAGGGGCTGGCGAACCCGGTCGGCACGTTCTGGAGCTGCGTGATGCTGCTGGAGCACATCGGTGAACCCGAAGCCGCCCAGCGCCTGATGACCGCCATCGAAGCCGTCACCGCCAACCCCGCGCTGCACACCGGCGACCTGGGCGGCAAGGCCACCACCGCCGCTGTGACGCAGGCCGTGTGTGAACTGCTGGCGCGCTGAAGCCGCCAGACCCGCCCAGACCCACCCCGTGCGAGGAGACAAGCCCATGAACAAGATCCCCCAGACCACCGCCGCCCTGCTGCTGGCCGCGTTCGCCACCGCCGCCTCGGCGCAGAGCTGGCCCGCCGCCAAGCCGATCACGCTCGTCGTGCCCTTCCCGGCCGGCGGCACGACCGACGTGCTGGCGCGAGCCCTGGCCGACAAGCTCGGCACCGCGCTCGGCCAGACCGTCATCGTCGAGAGCAAGCCCGGTGCTGGCGCCACGCTCGGCGCCGACTTTGTGGCGAAATCCAAGCCCGATGGCTACACGCTGCTGATGGGCGCCATCCACCACACCATCGCCCCGGCGGTGTTCAAGAAGGTGCCCTACGACCTGCAGAAGGACTTCGCGCCGATCACCACCGTCGCGCTGGTGCCCAACGTGCTCGTGGTCAACGCGAACAACCCGGCGAAGAACGTCGCCGACCTCGTCGCGCAGGCCAAGGCCAAGCCCAACGAACTCAACTACGGCTCCAACGGTAACGGCACCGCCCAGCACCTGATCGGGACGCAGTTCGAGAACATGAACGGCATCCAGATCACCCACATCCCCTACAAGGGCAGCGGCCCGCTGACCACCGACCTGATCGGCGGTCAGGTGACGATGTCCTTTGACACGGTCACGCCCGTGCTGCCGCACATCAAGTCCGGCAAGCTCAAGCCGCTGGCGGTGACGACGGGCAAACGGTCTTCCGCGCTGCCGGACGTGCCGACGCTGGCGGAAAGCGGGCTGAAGGGCTTCGACATCGGCACCTGGTTCGGCGTGCTGGCGCCGGTGGCGACGCCGAAGGACATCACTGCCCGCCTGAATGCCGAAGCGGTCAAGATCATCCAGTCGCCCGACTTCCGCAAGCGCATGGAGGAGATCGGCGCCGAGCCGATCGGCAATACGCCCGAGCAGATGGGCAAGCAGATCCGCGACGACGTGGAGAAGTTCGCCAAGCTGGTCAAGGACGCCAAGGTCGTCATCGAGTGACCAAGTGACCGTGATCGTGATGTCTACGGCCGCACATGACCCTGCCGCGCTGTTGCGGGCGATGTTCGATGCGGCGGTCGCCGCCGCGCAACCCGCCCGCTGCCTGCCGCCGCACCTGCCCGCAGCGCCTGCCAAGGGACGCCTGATCGTGATCGGCGCGGGCAAGGCGTCCGCCGAGATGGCACAGGTCACCGAGGCGCACTACCGGCGCCAAGGCGTCGCGGTCGAGGGGCTGGTGATCACGCGCTACGGCCACGGCGCGCCGTGCGAGCACGTCGAGATCGTCGAAGCCTCGCACCCGGTGCCGGACCACGCAGGACTGATCGCGGCGCAGAGGCTGCGTGCGCTGGTCACCGGCTTGTCCGCCGACGATGTGGTGGTCGCGCTCATCTCGGGCGGCGGCTCGGCGCTGCTGGTCGCGCCCGACGAGGGGCTGACGCTCGACGACAAGCAGGCCGTCCACCGCGCCCTGCTCGCCAGCGGCGCGGGCATCGGCGAGATGAACCTGGTGCGGCGCCACCTCTCGGGGCTCAAGGGCGGCCGGCTCGCGGCGCTGTGCCACCCGGCCACCGTCCACACGCTGCTGATCTCCGATGTGCCGGGCGATGACCCGATCGACATCGCTTCCGGTCCGACCGTGGCCGACCCGACCACCTGCGCCGACGCGCTGGCGACGCTGGCGCGTTACCGCATCGCGCTGCCGGACGCGGTGATGCAGCGGCTGCGCAGCGGGGCGGCCGAGTCGGTCAAGCCCGGCGATGCACGGCTGGCAGGCCACACCTGCACCATCGTCGCGGCGCCGCGTGCGTCGCTGGACGCCGCTGCCGAGGTAGCGCGTCAGGCCGGGGTCACGCCCTGGGTGCTCGGCGACGACCTCGAAGGCGAGGCCCGCGCCATGGGCACCACGCTGGCCGGACTGGCCCGGCAGACCGCCCGCCACGGCCACCCGTTCGCCGCGCCGTGCGTGCTGCTCAGCGGCGGGGAAAGCACGGTGACGCTGCCGACGGACGCCGCCGCTGTCGCCGAGCTGGGCCGGGGCGGGCGCAACGTCGAGTTCCTGCTGTCGCTCGGTGTCGCGCTGAACGGCGAGCCGGGCGTCTGGGCGCTGGCCGCCGACACGGACGGCATCGACGGGCTGGAACCGATCGCGGGCGCCGTGCTGCACCCCGACACCCTGGCCCGCGCCTGGGCGACCGGACTGAACCCGCGCACCCACCTCGACCGGCACGACGGCCACGGCTTCTTCCAAGCCCTCGGCGATTCGGTCGTGACCGGGCCGACCCTGACCAATGTGAACGACTTCCGGGCCGTGCTGATCGACACCACGCGCGCCGGACCGACTGGAATCCGCTAGATGCAACGTCCCTGCAATGCCAAGATCGTCGCGACCCTCGGGCCGGCGAGTTCCGACCGCAGCACCATCGAGGCGCTGGTGCAGGCCGGGGCGGACGTGTTCCGCCTCAACTTCAGCCACGGCACCCACGCCGACCATGCCCAGCGTCTGGCCGTGATCCGCTCGATCGAGGCAGATCTCGGTCGCCCGATCGGCGTGCTGCTGGACCTGCAAGGCCCCAAGCTGCGCGTGGGCACCTTCGCCACCAGCCCGGTGATGCTGGTGCAGGGACAGCCGTTTCGCCTCGACCTCGACCGCAGCCGTGCGGGGGACGCTTCGCGTGTGGCCCTGCCCCACCCGGAGATCTTCTCCGCCCTGCACGCCGGGGCCGAGCTGCTGCTGGACGACGGACGCTTGCGCCTGCAGGTCGAAACCTCGGGGACCGACTTCGCCGACACGCGGGTCATCACGGGCGGCATGCTGTCGGACCGCAAGGGCGTGAACGTGCCGGGGGTCGTGCTGCCGCTGTCTGCGCTGACCGACAAGGACCGTGCCGACCTGGCCTTCGGGCTGACCCTGGGCATCGACTGGGTGGCGCTGTCCTTCGTGCAGCGGGCAGCCGACATCGCCGAAGTCAAGGCGCTCGTGCAGGGCCGTGCCGGCATCGTGGCCAAGATCGAGAAACCGGCCGCCCTCGACAGCTTGGACGACATCCTCGCCGAGACCGACGCCGTGATGGTGGCGCGGGGGGATCTGGGCGTCGAGCTGCCCGCCGAACAGGTGCCCGCGCTCCAGAAACGCATCGTGCGGGCCTGCCGCAGACTAGGCAAGCCCGTGATCGTCGCCACCCAGATGCTGGAATCGATGGTCACGGCGCCCGTGCCCACCCGAGCCGAAGCCTCGGATGTCGCCACCGCCATCTACGACGGGGCCGACGCGGTGATGCTGTCTGCCGAATCGGCTTCGGGCCAGTTCCCGGTCGAATCGGTGGCGATGATGGACCGGATCATCCGGCAGACCGAAGCCGATCCACAGTACCGCGAAGCCATTGACGCCTCGCACACGCCCAGCGTGGCCAGCACGGCTGACGCCATCGGCTGGGCCGCCCGCTCGGTGGCCGGGTTGCTGGACGTGGCGGCGCTGGTGGCCTACACCAGCTCAGGCTCGTCGGCGCTGCGCATGGCGCGTGAACGCCCCCGCGCCACCATCATCGGCATGACCCCGCAAACGGCAACCGCCCGCCGCCTGGCCTTGGTCTGGGGCGTCAACCCCGTGCTGTGCGAGGACGTGCGGCACGTCACCGAGATGACCGACGAGGCGGTGCGGGCCGCCGTGCGGCTGCAATTCGCACAAGCGGGCCAGACGCTCGTCGTCGCTGCCGGCATGCCGTTTGGCACCGCCGGCAGCACCAACCTGCTGCGCATCGCACAGATCCCGCACTGACCCGCACGGCACCGTCAGTACTCGGCGTCCGGCTGTCCGCAGAACGCATCCACCGGACTGACGCCAGTGAACGCATCTTCGCCCAGCAGCTTGCGCACCACCGCCTGCTGCACGGGCGACGCCGCCGTGTAGGCGTTGACGACACACGGCATGCGCGGCGCGTCGTACAGGTAATACGGATGCCCGAACGACACCAGCGCGCACGGGATGTCGTGCCAGTAGCGGCGCATCGCCGTCGTCCAGTGGCCGTGCAGGCGCGCCCAGTCCAGGTAGATGTGCGACTGCACCAGCAGCGACTCCTGCGCCAGCAGGTAGAGCACGAGGTCGGTGTCGGCCGGCGTCGGCGGCTGCGCAGCATCGAAGGCGCGGACCTCGAAGCCCTGCGCGGCCAGCAGCGCGGGCACTTCCATCTCCTTCGGTGCCTGCCCGGCGAAGCCACCCCGCGCCGGGTCGGTGACGACGACGATGCGGCGGTGGCGCTCGACGCTGAGCGGCAGCAGCCCGCGCACATCCTTCACCAGCGTCACGCTCGCGCTCGCCACGCGCTGCTCCACCTCCAGATGCGCCGGCTGGCGGACCACCGCGCGCGCTTGCTCCAGCGGCGGTAACAGTTCATCCAGCGTCTTGCGGTGCAGCCCCAGCGCCGCCTTCAGGCCGAGCACGCGGGTCACCGCCTCCTCGACACGCGCCTCGGTGAGCCGGCCATCGGACAGCGCGCGCAGGACGTGGCCAAAATCCGCCTCGAACGGGCTCGGGAACAGCAGCACGTCGCAGCCGTTGGCGATCACCTCCGGGATGCACTCGGCGCGATCCGCCCAGCTCGACAGCCCCGCCATGCCGCTCGCGTCCGAGACGATCAGGCCGTTGAAGCCGAGTTCGCCGCGCAGCAGGTCTTCATTCAGGAATCGCGACACACACGCCGGCCGGCACAGTTCCAGCCCGGTCGCACCGTGCTCGCGCGCATAGGCGGGCAGCGCGATGTGCGCCGACATCACCGTCATCAGCCCGTCGTCGATCAGGCCGCGGTAGATCCGCCCGAAGCGCTCGCGCCACGCGGTCATGTCCAGCGGGTTGATCGTGGTGACGAGGTGCTGGTCGCGGTCGTCGAAGCCTTCGCCCGGCCAGTGCTTGGCGGTGGCGGCGATGCCGTGGCGCTGGAAGGTGGCGACGTTGACGCGGGCCTGCGCGAGCACGGTGTCCGGGTCCGAGCCGTAGGAGCGCGTGGCGACGATGGCGCTGCGGAAGGCGGCGTTGAGGTCGGTGACCGGCGTGAAGGTCCAGTTGTAGCCCATCGCCCGCGCTTCCCGCGCCAGCACGGTGACGGCCTCCTCCGCCAGCGCGGTCGACCCCGTGGCCGCCAGTCCCAGCTGGTTGGGCAGCGCGGTCCCGAACGGCAGGCCGATCGCGCCGCCCTCGATGTCGCCGCTGATGAGCAGGGGAATCTCGCTGCGTTCGATCAATGCTCGGGTGGCGCGCCAGCTCGCGTCGAGGTCCGTGCCGCCGAAGCGGGTGACGCCGCCGACGCCGAGCGCGGCGAGGGCGGCCACCTGCGCCTCGTCATCGCCGTGGGCGGCGACGTTGAAGAGCTGGCGCACCTTCTGCTCGGTGCTGAGCGTGCGCAGCGTGTCGGCGACCCAGGCGATGCCCGCGTCGTCCAGGTGGAATGGGGACAGACGGAGCGAATCCAGCGTGGTGGTCATGGGGCGGTCTGGGGATGGAGGGACGAAGCGGACAGCTTAGCCCGACCCCGTGCCTGGCGCAGCACGCGGGGGGCGCCACGCCAGCAGCATCTGCCCCAGCAGCACCAGCACGGCGCCCAGTAGCACGAACTTCAGCGCCGACAACAACGCCACCCCGCCCGCCACCAGTCCCACCAGCACCTCGTGCGACCACCAGCCCGGTGTGAGTTCCGGTGGCGTGGACAAGGCCAGCGCCCACAGGGTGCCCTGGTTCTCCAGCAGGTCCACACCCGCCAGGGGCAGCATCACCCGCGCCAGCGGCCCGCCCGACCGGCGCTGCGGATAGCGCGCAGCGGGCACCTGCGGCCACAGCGCCACGGTCAGCATCAGCACCGCCGTGTAGACCAGCACGAACACCTGGTCGCCGCGCAGCAGCGCCACCACCTGCGGCCACTGCGCACCGGACCAGTCCAGCAGGGATCGCCCCAGATCCCACCAGTGCGTGCGGGCCAGCCCAAGCTGTTGCTCCCAGGCGAGAGACAGGCCCTGCCCGGTCAGACTGTCCCGCAGCCGGGTGATCAGCAGCAGCAGACACAAGACCCAGGCCGGCAGCATCCAGCGTGGCGGACGCTGCCATCGGTCGTGGTCACCGGAAGCCGCCGCCGGAGCCGACCAGCGTTCGAGGGCGTGCGCCGGCTCGACCCGTGCATCCGGGGGCAGCGGAATGCGCTCCGGCCCATGGACGGCCGCCCGCGCCACGACCGAAGCGTGGACGATCTCCTGCCGCAGATCGACCTCGCGCTGGAACACGCCGACCAGCGCCCAGGTCGGGCACAGCGTCACCTCGCTGTGGATCGTGCCGCAGGGGTCACCCTGCCAGCGCGCCAGCCGGGACAGGTCGAGCCGCAAGCCCAGGTCGTGGGCCTGTCCCGCCATCCATTGCAGGGCGATGGTGGACAGGCCGGCTTCGGCATACCCCCCGCCCACGTCCGAATGGGCGCCCCGGAACCAGACCTGGCGGAAGGTCTGCCCGGGGTCGAGCGCTTCCGTCGGCAGGGTGTACCGCCGCGGCAGGAAGGTCCAGCGCAGCTCGTCCAGCGCCAGCGCGTGGCGCACATGGCAGAAGCTGGACTTGACCTGCGTGTTGCGCGGGTTGCTGGAGCCGACCCCGAACAGCTGCGACATGCCCACCGTCTCGACCGTGTCCCAGACCCCGATGAAATGCACCGGCACGCCCGAACGGCAGAAGCGGTCGCTGAACTCGCGGATGTCGGCCTCCTCCGAGATGGGATGGGCGGGATCGGGGGGGTGGCGGTACAGCCGCAGCAGCGTGGACATCAGGTGCTCATGCCCCGGCCGCAGCAGTCCGAACAGATGGATCAGCCCCGACACCACCCGCACCGTGAACGCGCCGCGCGAGAAGCCGAACAGGTAGATGCGGTCGCCCGGCTGGTGGTGGTGGCACAGGAAGAGGTAGGCCTGCGCGACGTTGTCCCAGACGCCATCGCCCCAGGCCAGTCCGGCCACCCGGCGCAGCGTGTCGAGCGAGAACAGTCCCGCGCGTCCTCCGGTGCCGACCAGGCCGTCCGGGGTGCCGACCCCCGGGTCGTAGTAGCTGAGCTGCTGCTGCGGATCGTCTGGCGGCAGGGCCTTGAAGAGCCGGACCACGTTGGTGTCGCAGGCACCGGGGCGCCACAGATTGCCCGTGCCATCACAACACACCACCAGATTGCGGCCGACCGCAGAGTCGGAGTCCATCGTGCACCTCGCCAGGATCGAAGCAGTACCTGACGGTACAGCCCCCGGCAACGGGTGTCATCCTCCAGAGAGGGGAAGACGACTCAGAACTCCCCCGCCGCCGCCCGGTCGAGCAGCGCGCGAACGGCGTCGCGCACCCGCCCCGTCTCGGCCTTCAGTTCGGGCGGCATGCGCCGGCCCATGCGGGTCATCATGTCCATGTTGAGCGTGTAGAGCCACAGCCCGTCCTCGCGCTCCATCACCGTGACACGGCAAGGCAGGAAAGCCGCCATGCTGGGCGAGAAGTCGAGCATGCGCCGGGCGGTGCCCGGGTTGCAGTAGCTGTAGACCTGGAGGAACTTCTGCGGCTGGCCGCTGCGGGCCTCCAGCTCCTTCGACAGCGGCAGCTCGCCCACCGCGCGCAGGTTGTACTCGGCGGCGACGCTGGCAAAGGCCTGCTCGATCTGCGCGACCGTCACGCCGGGGGCCACCTTGCGCTCCCAGGTCGTCGCCGCAGCGATGTCGCCGCCGCTGTCGACCCAGCGCGTCCACATGCGCAGGGCTTCGGGGCCGGCACCGTCTTCGAGGTTCGAGACCGCGCGCAGCGTGCCGCAGCCGGTCAGCAGCGCACACAACACCATGCCCCACAGCCAGATCACGGGTCGCAGGCCCCGGGGCAAACCGGAAGGGAAGACGGAACGGGACTCGACAGCGGACAGCATGAACAGGGCCTCTTCCAGCAAAGGCTTCGCAGTGTACGGAGCCAGGCTTGACATCCTCCCCGCCCTAAAGGACGGGGATTCCTCCTGCGAGACGCGCATGTCCGCGCGCGGCGATGTTCCTCG
>OFSF01000667.1_pt1 | contig 13005 bp, 9 predicted proteins | sample 1543271 | NCBI WGS metagenome assembly OFSF01 (sample SAMN07774227, study PRJEB24372) | wastewater metagenome | isolation source: Exp Tend VB 100WW | collected 2016-02
AGAAAGTATCTCCATGTCCACGCTCATCATGACCGCACCCACCTCCAGCACCTCGCTGGAACTCTGCCTGCGCCTGACCCGCGCCTGGGCCGTGCTGACCCGCCGGCTCGACAACAAGCTCTCCAGCGTCCACGGCCTGAGCTTCAGCGATTTCATGGTGCTGCACAGCCTCGCCCGCGCCGACGGTGGCCGGCTGCGGCGCATCGACCTGGCCGAGCGCATGGGGCTGACCGCGTCCGGGGTGACGCGCTCGCTGCTGCCGCTGGAGAAGATCGGGCTGGTGGGGCGCGAGTCCGACCCGCGGGACGCCCGCGTCGGCTATGCGACGCTGACCCCGGCGGGGCAGGAGCTGCACGGGTATGCGCTGGCGTCCGCCGAGGTGATTTGCCAGGACGCGACGCAGTCGGTGTCACGCGAGCAACTGGCCAGCGTGCTGGACCTGCTGGGACAACTGGCGGGGATCAACCTGTCCAACGCCTGATCGGCGCTCAGACGCCGACGGTCAGCGTCGCCGCGAAGCCGCTGGTGACGTTGCCGGTGACGGTGGCGATCTGCTTCACGCCCGCGTCGTCGCTGAACACGTTGTCGCTGGTCAGCGAGATGGCGCTGAAGTTCGCCACGCTGGCCGAGTAGCCGCTGACCACGCCGTAGACCTGCGAGCAGGCCGACGACGGCAGCGCGAGCTGCGAGGTGCGCACGTCGTTGTTGCCGCTGATGGCGACCGCGAGGTTCGGGAAGACCTCGAAGTGGATGTGCGGCCAGCGCCCGCTGTAGCAGCCAGGGAAGAGGGTCGTGAACGTGACCTGCCCGTTCGCGTCGGCGACCTGCACGCCGCGCAGGTAGTTCTGGTTCGTGGCGCCGCTGGAGTAGAGCGAGTAGCTGCCGTCGGCGGTGCAGTGCCACAGGTAGACCGCGTGGCCGGCGAGGTCGGCACACGACGCCGCCGTGTTCACCAGCCGCAGCGTCACCGTCAGCGGCACGCCAGCCGCCGTGCCACTCAGCCCGCCGAAGCTGCTGCGGAGGTCGCTGCGCACGACGCCGCTCTGCGTCAGCACGTTGACCACGCTGCCGCTGAGGGAGTTCGTGCCATCGCCGGGGTAGGGGCCGGCGGTTTCGCTGGGGATGCTGGTGCAGGAGGTGACCGTGCCGGTGCCGGTCCCCGTCGTCGTGCCTGTCGTGGTTCCGGTGGTGGTCGTCGTGCTGTCGTCGCCACCGCCACCGCCACAGCCGATCAGCGGCATGGCACCCGCCGCCAGGCCACCCAGCACCCGCAGCGCCCGCCGCCGCTGGGCGATGCGGGCGAGTTCCTGGTCGATCTGGGCGAGGTCGTGGCGGAGTCCGTGCGGGTGGTGAGCCATGGCTTGATGCGGGTCAATGTGGAGGTGCTCGATTTTTCGCGCTTCCACGTTGCTGGTGTATCAAGCGGGTGTGTCGAAGTTCACACGGCCCCTGGCACGGAAACCGGTCAGAACCGCGTCTCCGCCCCCGGCGTGCGCATGCGCTGGTAGATCTCGCGGGCGTGCTGCACCCAGCCGTGGGTGGTCCAGCGGTGGTAGAGGATGGTGCCGCGAATCCATTCGTCGGCGGCGTAGGCGATGAAGATGCCCGGCAGCCCGAAGTAGCGGCTCAGCACCACCGAGCCGACCCCCAGCACCAGGATCAGCGACGCCATGCTCGCTGCGACCGGATACACCACGTCGCCCGTGGCCCGCAATGCGCCGAGCACGACGATGTTGGCGACCCGGCCGGTCTCCAGCGCGAAGGCGATCCAGAGCAACGTTTGCGCCGCGTCGATGATTTCCGGGTCGCGGGTGAAGGCGCGCATCAGCCAGGGGGCGCCGGCCGCCGCCAGCAGCGCGAGCGCCCCCGACGCCAGCATGCCGTTGCGCAGCCCCTTGCGCACGAGCTGGTGCGCGGTGCGGAACTCGCCCGCGCCGACGAGGTGGCCGACCATGATCTCGCAGGCCCAGCCGATCGACAGGCTCACCAGCATCACGTACTTGAGCGTCTGCAGCGTGTAGGCCTGCGCCGCCAGCGCCGGCACGCCGAGCTTGGCCGCCGCGGCCAGCGACATCATGAAACCGATCCGGTAGACCAGCTCCAGCGACGCCGCCGGCACGCCCGTGCGCAGCACCGGCATCAGCGAGCGCACGGGGCAGACCCACCAGTCGCGCCGGTGCGGCACCAGCTGCAGCCGCAGGCGCCAGAAGCGCAGATGCATGGCCAGCCCGATCACCCGGCTGATGACCAGCCCGACCGCGTAGCCGTAGAGCCCCAGCCCGTCCCAGCTGCCCACGCCGCGCATCAGCACGAAGGCCAGCAGCAGGTGCACGCTGTGCATGACCAGCATCACCTGCAGCGTGTCGCGGGCGTGCAGATGGGCGCGCAGGATGGCGGCCATCGTCAGGTTGTAGGCCTCCAGCACCATCGCCAGCGCCAGCACCTGCATGTAGGGTGCCGCCAGCAGGCTGACGCCGAGCGGCGCGTTCAGCACGTCCAGCGTCCACTCGTTGGCCAGCAGCATCCAGGCCGCCACGAACGCCCCGGCCCAGGTGCTGGCCCCCAGCCCGACCAGCGCCGTGCGCCGCGCCGCCTCGGGCCGCTGGCCACCGACCGCCTGCGTGATGCCCACCCCGACGCCGATCGCCAGCACGCGGAACAGCACGAACAGCGTCTCCATCACCTGGTTGGCCATTCCGAAGGCGCCGGCGGCCACGTCCGAGGTCTGCGAGGCCAGCCACAGCCCGGCCATCGCCACGCTCATGCCGACGAGGAATTCACCGAGGATGGGGCCGGCGATGGCGTTCAGGCGCGGGCGGGTGTTGGGGTTCATGGCGTGGTCATGGAAGCGGTTCCAGTCGGGCTGCGCCGCGCATTTTGCGCTGTAATGTTCGTGTAACCCAGGGGGTGGGATGGCCGACACGACAACAACCGATCCGCAGTCCTGCACGGCGGGCTTCGATTTCTTTTTCAGCTACCGTTGGCGAGATGCGGTATGGATTCAGCAGCGATACAGCCTCGACCCCGTCAAATGCGCCAGCGCGATGCCCAGCGCCCGATCGTCGAACACCCGGTTCTTGCGCTGACCGGCGTCCGCGACGGGCCAAGCCAGCAGACCAGCGCGCAGCGCACTGACCTCCGGCGCCGTGTTCTCCCGACTCAGCAGCCAATCGACCGTGGCCAGCAGTTCCAGTCCGAACGGTGACTCGAAGCCATCGATCAGGTCGGAGGTGAGTTCCAGCGCGTCCGAATAGTCACGCGCCTCGCCACTGTCCAAGTAGGCGTGCAGCGGCTCGCGGCGGCTGTCGTCGAAGCGGATCACGTCCAGTGCCCCGGCGTCCTGGATGCGCTTGTCGCAGTGCAGGTAACTGCCGTCCAGATCGTTCAGCACGAAGGTCAGGCGGTGTGCGTACGGGCCATAGCGGTTGGGCGTGAACTGCAGCTGCAGCGGGTTGTGCTGCGGCATCAGGTGCTCGATCGAGCGTTCCAGGAACCACGCCAGCTTCTGAATTTCCAGCAGGCTGCACTCGACGCCGAGCACCCAGTAGCGGCGGATCAGCTCGGCGATCAGCGCACGGGCCGGTGTCAGCCGTTCGACACCGCTGCGCTTGGCGACGTTCTGGTATTCGTCGGTCGGTGCATAGATCTGGATGTCGATCGACTCCAGATCCCCCAGCGCCCGCTCGATGCAGCCGCGCACCAGTGGCCAATCGAGCCCCCCATTGCCAGCCCCCAGCGGCGGGATCGCCACCGAGGCCACCCGATGTTCGATCAGGAAGCGCCGCAGATCCTGCAAGCCCGATTCGACCCACTCCAGCCGCGAGGGCGCACGCCAGTGCTGCTTGGTCGGGAAGTTGACGATCCAGCGAGGGCCATCGAGTTCACCGGGCTCGGTCACGAACATGCGCCCGGTCTGCACCTCGCCAACCTTGCAGGCCGCCGCATAGCGCCGAAAGTTCGCTTCGAAGCGCTCCCGGAACATCAGGGCGATGCCCTTGCCCATCACACCCACGGTGTTGACGGTGTTCACCAGCGCCTCGGCGCGGGCTTCGAGCAGGTTGCCTTGGGTGTAGGTGATCATCGGAAATACCAGTGCGGGCGTGCATGAACCGGCAGCGTCAGCCCTCGCTGCGCGATTGTCTGCCGTATCAGATCGGCCTGTGCATCGGTGCTGCACACGATGCCGAGCAGTGCGTCGAGCGGCAAATGGCGGTGGACCAGCGCCTCCGCCTGATAGCGCTCAAACCGGGCTGGATCATCGGGGTCACGCCTGAAATCCCGCCGCTGCAGCAGGGGCCAGTCGATGCCATCCAGCCTGGCCAGGTCGGTGTGGAAGGTCGCCCACGGGTAGTAGGCGTGCATGTCGGTGAACACGAATGGCAGCCCGAGTGCATGGACCCGGTGCAGGCTCGACACCAGGATCACGATTTCCTCGGGGCCACGTCTGGGCACGCCACCCTGGCCGGTCAGGATGTTGTAGAGCATCACCGAGAACGGCGTGAAGTAGAACGGCACATAGTCGTTCAGCACGCCATGCGGTGGACAGGGCACTGGTCTGCGCCCACGTTTGCTGATCAGTTCCGGTTGACCGATGCTGACCCACTGTGCCGAACGCTGTGTGCTGTGGCCGCAATGCAGCCCGTGGTCCAGCACCCAGGGCAGGTTGTCCCGGTGGAGGATGCGCCAGATGAGCGCCTTGTCCGGATTCAGCTTGGGATAGGCCATGGTCTTTGATTGTCGTGTGGATCGCCCATCCCCTGCGTGCGTCAGCTCACCGGAAATCCCGGCTCGCCCCCGACGCCAGCCGCCCCAGCAGCGGCGTCCAGTCCGCCACATGCCCGGCGATGACGTGGCCGACCTCGCCGCTGCGCTCCCAGCGGCCATGCACCACCAGCAGCCGCGCGTGCAGCAGCGCCTGGCGCACCGGCTCGCGCTCGCGCAGCCGCTTCCAGACGATGACCTGCACGCTGCCGGTCTCGTCCTCCAGCGACAGGAACAGCGTGCCGTGCGCGGTGCCCGGGGCCTGGCGCACGGTGACGATGCCGCAGGTGCGCACGAGGCGGCGGTCCGGCTGTGCCATCAGCTCGGTGTGGGTCAGCAGGCGGTGCGTGGCCAGCCGCGGGCGCAGGATGGCCATCGGATGCCGGCGCAGCGTCAGGCCGAGGGCGGCGTAGTCCCAGACGACTTCCTCGCCTTCCGGTGCCGCGGGCAGCACGAGCGGGGCTTCGTCGACCGGCGCATCGCGCCACAGTGGCGGCGTGGGGTGCTGCGCGGCGGCCTGCCAGACCTGCTGGCGGCGGTGGCCGGACAGCGGCTGCAGCGCATCGGCCGCGGCCAGCGCCGAAAGATCCTGGCGGCTCAGCGCGGCGCGGCGGGCGAGGTCGTCGGCGTCGGTGAAGGGGCGTGTCTGGCGGGCGGCGACGAGGCGCTCCAGCGTGTCCTGCCCCAGCCCGGCGATCTGGCGCAGTCCGAGCCGCACGGCGCAGGGGCCGCCGGGCAGGTCGGCGTGCAGGTCTTCCAGCGTGCTGTCCACCGCGCTGGTGCAGACGTCCACCGGGCGGACCTCGACGCCGTGCCGCTGCGCGTCCTGCACCAGCTGGCTCGGGCTGTAGAACCCCAGCGGCTGCGCGTTCAGCATCGCCGCGAGGAACGCGGCCGGGTGGTGGCGCTTGAGCCAGCAGCTCGCGTAGACCAGCAGCGCGAACGAGGCCGCGTGCGACTCGGGGAAGCCGTATTCCGAGAAGCCCTTGATCTGCTCGAAGATGGATTCGGCGAAGGCGAGGTCATAGCCGCGCGCGGTCATGCCGTCGATGAGCCGGCTGCGGTAGCGCTCGATCCCGCCCTGGCGCTTCCATGCCGCCATCGCGCGGCGCAGGCCGTCGGCTTCCCCCGCGCTGAAACCGGCCGCCAGCATCGCGACCTGCATCACCTGCTCCTGGAAGATCGGCACGCCCAGCGTACGCCCGAGCGCCTGGCGCAGCGCCTCGCTGGGATACGTGACCGGCTCCTGACCCAGGCGGCGGCGCAGGTAGGGCGGGACCATGCCGCCCTGGATCGGCCCCGGCCGCACGATGGCGACCTCGATCACCAGGTCGTAGAAGCAGCGCGGGCGCAGCCGCGGCAGCATCGACTGCTGCGCCCGGCTCTCGATCTGGAACACGCCCACCGTGTCGGCGGCGCAGACCATGTCGTAGGTGGCGGGGTCTTCGGCGGGGATGTCCTGCAGCGCCATCGGCGGGCCGCCGCGGCGCTGGCCGATGAGGGCCAGCGTCTTGCGGATCGCGGTGAGCATGCCGAGCGCCAGCACGTCCACCTTGAGCAGGCCGAGCGCGTCCAGGTCGTCCTTGTCCCATTCGATGACGGTGCGCCCCGGCATCGCGGCGCGCTCGATCGGCACCATCCGGTCCAGCCGCCCGCGGGTCAGCACGAAGCCGCCGGAATGCTGCGACAGGTGGCGCGGAAAGCCCAGCAGCGTGGCCGTCAGCGCCAGCCACTGCTGCACGGCGGGGTCGTCTGGCGACAGGCCGGCCGCGTCCAGCGCCTCGGGGCGGATGCGCTGGCCGTCGCCCCAGTGGTGGTCGCGGGCGAGCAGGTCCACCACCTCGGGCGCGAAGCCGAGCGCCTTGCCGACATCGCGCACCGCGCCGCGCGGGCGGTAGGTGTGCACGGCGGCGGTCAGGGCGGCGCGGTCGCGGCCGTACTTGGCGTAGAGGTACTGGATGACCTCCTCGCGGCGTTCGTGCTCGAAGTCGACATCGATGTCGGGCGGCTCGTGGCGCTCGCGGCTGATGAAGCGCTCGAACAGCGTGGACAGGCGCTGCGGGTCGACCTCGGTGACGCCCAGGCAGTAGCAGACCACCGAGTTGGCCGCCGAGCCGCGCCCCTGGCACAGGATGCCGCGGCTGCGGGCAAAGGCGACCAGGTCGTGCACGGTGAGGAAATAGTGTTCGTAGCGCAGCTCGGCGATCAGCGCGAGTTCGTGCGCGATCAGTCCGGCGATGCGCGCCTCCGGTCCGCCCGGCCAGCGGCGTCTGGTGCCTTCGTCGACGAGCTGGCGCAGGTGGTCGCTCGGGGTGATGCCGGGCGGGACCAGCTCCTCGGGGTATTCGTAGCGCAGCTCGTCGAGCGAGAACTGGCAGCGCGCTGTCACCCGCAGCGTCTCGGCCAGCAGCGCGGGCGGATACAGCCGCGCCAGCCGCAGCCGGCTGCGCAGGTGGCGCTCGGCGTTGGGCTGCAGGTCGAGTCCGCAGTCGGCCACCGGGCGCCGGGTGCGGATGGCGCAGAGGACATCCTGCAGCGGCTTGCGCGAGCGCACATGCAGGTGCACATCGCCCGCAGCGACCAGCGGCACGCCGGCCCGCGCACCCGCTTCGCGCAGCGTGTGCAGCCAGTGTTCGTCGTCGAGCTGGCGCAGCAGGGTCACCATCAACCAGCTGCGGCCGTCGAACTGCGCCTGCAGCCAGTCGGCCAGCGCCTGCACCTGCTGTGCCGATGCCGCTCGCGTCGGCGCCGCCAGCACGAGGCAGCCGACCAGCGCCGGGCCGCCCAGCCGCGTGTCCAGCGCGGTGCGGTCGAGCTGGTAGCGGCCTTTCTCGGGGGTGTCGGTGCGCAGCCGGGTGATGCACTGGCAGAGGTTGCCGTAGCCGGCGCGGTCGCAGGCGAGCACGACCAGCGTGCAGGCCTCGCCCGGCTCGGCGGCCGAGACCTCGAACTGCGCCCCCACCAGCAGCGGCAGGCCGCAGGCCTTGGCCACGACATGGGCGCGCACGATGCCGGCCAGCGATGCGTCGTCGGTCAGCGCCAGCGCGGCGTAGCCCAGCGCGTGGGCCCGCGCGACCAGCTCCTCGGGGTGGCTTGCGCCGCGCAGGAAGGAGAAGTTGCTCAGGCAGTGCAACTCGGCGTAGTCCGGCAGCGGACGGCTCACGCCGCTCACGCGAAGTGCCCCTGCAGGAACCAGCCCGGCTCGGCGTCGGTCGCCCGCGTCTGCGCGGTGGGGCGTTCCTGGTAGATCCACAGCAGACCGGCCTGCGCGCTCAGCGCCACCCAGTAGTCGCGCTGGACACGGGGCAGCCCGCGGGTGTCGTGCCACCAGCCGGCTTCGACCCGGTGCGGACCCACCAGCAGCTGCAGCGGTCCCTGGTAACACGGCCGGTGGTCGTGCACCGCCAGCCGCACCGGCTCGGGCAGCAGCCAGGTCGGCTGCGGGATGGGCGTGGCGCGGGCGGCGGTGTCGGCGCGGGAGCGGGGGGCCGTGGTCGCGCCGGGCTGCCAGATCTGCATCCCCTCGACGCGGTGGTCCTCGTGCAGCACCGGACGGCAGACCCGCTGCGCCCCGAAACGCGCCGCGATGCAGGCCAGTGCCTGCCCGAACGAGGCCGACGCCGCGCCCCCTGGATCGGGCAGCAGCGGCGCGCCGGTGCCGACCAGCGGTGCCACCTCGTCGGCCTGCAGCGACAGGGCATCGACCGGCGCGGCCAGCGTGGTCTGGCGCAGGTGCTCGGCCAGCAGGCGGCCGAGGTGGGCCACATCGCGGGTGGTGTCGGTGGTGCGCAAGTGGAGGGCGTCGCCGGCGGCCACCGTGCGGGCGCGCAGGGCGTCGTGGTGCCAGTGCAGCGTCAGCGCGCGCACGCCGGACTGGCGCGCGGTGAGCCAGGTGTCGAGCTGGGCGAGCAGCGGTTGTGCCTCGGCGAGCAGGGCGGCGGCGGTGTCGATCCGGCCCTCCAGTGCGCGGTGGGCGTGGAAGCGGTCGGCCATCGACACCCAGTCGTGGGCTTCGGTGGCCTCGCCATAGGCGCGGTCGAGCGCGAGTGCCAGCGCCGGGCCGAAGCGCCGGTTCAGCCCGCCGCGCGGCAGCCGGCGCACGTCGCCCAGCCGGCGGCAGCCCAGGCGGCCGAGGGTCGCGGCGTGGGAGGCGGCCGCGCTGAGGGTCGCCAAGGGCAGCGGGTCGAGCAGGGCGCTCAGATCGGGTGGCGAGGCGCCAGCCTCGTCCTCGGCCGGATCCGGCGGGTGGCCGGCGCGGGCCAGGGCGAGCGCGGCCAGGCTGGTCGGCGCCCGGCCCAGACCGCCCGTGCCGTCGAAGGCCCCGGCCTCGCGCACCAGCCGCGTCCGCAACGCCGCCGCCCCCCCGAACAGGCGCACGCTGGCCGAGACCTCCAGCGCCACCGCCTCCTCCAGCCGCGCCACCCGGGGCGTGAACTGCAGCGCCCAGGCGATGACCGGACCGGCCTGATCGGCTGGACTGGCCGCGTCAGTGGTGGACGCGAGCCGCAGGACGTACCAGTGTCTGGACATGGGGGTTCACCTCCGGGGATGCGGCACCGGCCGGCAGCAGGCGCGGCGTGAGCAGCCGCGCGAGTCCGGCTGGCACGGCGGGCAGGTCGAGCACGCCGTCCAGCGCCGGCCCGCGGCGCTTGAGCAGGCGCACGCGCAATTGCCAGTCCGCCGCCGGCAGCACGGCCACGCGCAGCGGCGCGGGCGAGGCCTCGTGCGCGGCACTCTCGGGGCGGAACAGGAAGACCGGGCAGGCGCAGGTCTGGGCCCGCACCTGCAGTCGGCGCAGCGCTACCGCCTGTACCTGCGGCAGCCAGACCAGCAGCGCGCCGCCCTCCGGCTGCGACTGCAGCAACTGCTCGGCCGCCCACAGGCGCTCGGCCACGGTGCGCGCGTCGATCCAGACCAGATCGCGGGCCTGCAGACCGGCCTGCAGCAGCCCCGGCAGGTGCGGATCGCGTGGCGGGCCGACCAGCACCACCGGCCCGCCCGCCTCGGCCAGTGCCCGCAGCCCCGGCCCGAGCAGGCGCCATTCGCACAGGGCGGGCTGCGGCGAGAGGATCTCCGTCAGCGCCTGACAGGGCCAGCCGCCGCCGGGCAGCGCGGCATCCAGCGCGGCGTGGCCGCTGGGGATGCAGCGGGTGTCGCCACCGCCCAGCGCATCGCCACGCCAGAGCGCAGCCGCCACGCCCGCGGGCAGGGCGGACAGGTCGTGGCTGCGGCTGTGCGGGGCCATGTCGGGCAAGGGCGTGGACATCGTGGTGTGTCGTGAGGCGTCGTGGGTCGACTTGGTTTCAGGGTCTGAATACTGGTTGTTTATACAGTAAATTGCCCCTCTTGCGGCATCTGGAGGCTGATCCTGTCTTGCGGTCGGCCCTGCAAAAAAATACAAACCTGTACTCTTCTGTCGCTGCTAATGGAAAACACCAAGTACCTGATGCAATTCAGTACATGAAGGAGTGGTGCCAGTATCGAGAACGACATCACGGCGCGCCTATCGTGGCGGTGTCGATCGGTTCCTTGTTCCACCCCCAAGAGGAGACACCCCATGAAGCTGACGCTCAAAGCATCCCTGGCCCTGGCATTCGGTCTCGCGGCCGGCATGAGCCAGGCGGCGACCGAACTCGTCGTCGCCACCGTCAACAACGGTCACATGATCGAAATGCAGAAGCTCACCAAGCATTTCGAGTCCGCCAATCCGGACATCAAGGTCAAGTGGGTCACGCTCGAAGAAGGTGTGCTGCGCCAGCGCGTGACGACGGACATCGCCACCAAGGGCGGCCAGTTCGACGTGATGACCATCGGCATGTACGAAACCCCGATCTGGGGCAAGAAGGGCTGGCTGCAGGAACTCAAGACCGACGCCGCCTATGACGCCGACGACATCCTGCCGGCCATGCGCAACGGCCTGTCGGTCGGCGGCAAGATGTACGCCGCCCCGTTCTACGGCGAAAGCTCGATGCTGATGTACCGCAAGGATCTGGCGGACAAGGCCGGCATCACCGTCGCGGCCAACCCGACCTGGGCCGACATCAAGACGCTCGCCGCCAAGATCCACGACCCGAAGAACGGCGTGTACGGCATCTGCCTGCGCGGCAAGCCGGGCTGGGGCGACAACATGGCCTTCCTGTCCACGCTGGTGAACACCTTCGGTGGCCAGTGGTTCGACATGCAGTGGAAGCCGCAGCTCGAATCGAAGCCCTGGAAGGACGCGATCACGTTCTACGTCGACCTGCTGAAGAACTACGGCCCCCCGGGCTCGTCGGCCAACAGCTTCAACGAGATCCTGGCGCTGTACAACGAAGGCAAGTGCGGCATGTGGATCGACGCGACCATCGCGGCGTCGTTCATCACCGACCCGAAGCAGTCCAAGGTCGCTGACAAGGTGGCCTTCGCGCAAGCGCCGACCATGAACACGCCGAAGGGCGCCAACTGGCTGTGGGCCTGGGCGCTGGCGGTTCCGTCGGGCACCAAGAAGCAGGACGCAGCGCAGAAGTTCGTGAGCTGGGCGACCTCGAAGGAGTACATCGAGCTGGTGGCCAAGACCAACGGCTGGGCCGCGGTCCCGACCGGCACCCGCAAGAGCACCTACGCCAACCCGGCGTTCCAGAAGGCCGCCGTCTTCGCCGCGGCTGAAAAGGCCGCCATCGACAGCGCCAACCCGAACGACTCGACGCTGCCGAAGTCGCCGTATGTGGGCGTGCAGTTCGCCGCGATCCCCGAGTTCCAGGCGATCGGCATCGCGGTGGGCCAGCAGATGAGCGCGGCCCTGGCCGGCAAGACCTCGATCGACGCCGCGCTGAAGGCCAGCCAGCAGTCGGCCGAGCGTGAGATGAAGAAGGCCGGCTACTACAAGTAAGTCAGCCAGCCCGGCCCGGGTGACGCGCGTTGGCGGCCCGGGTTGTTCGACCCTCTCCCTGTGGTGAGGTGAGACCCGCCGGCGGGCGTGGCGGAGTGCAGCTTCCAGGTGCCTCCGCCACGCCCCCACCGGCCTTGTTCCAGCCCGGTGAGGGCCGCCATGAACCGATTCCTGCCCCGCGCCTTGATGGCGCCCGCCGTGGTCACGCTCTTCCTGTGGATGATCGTGCCGCTGGTGATGACGATCTACTTCAGCGTCATCCGCTACAACCTCATGCAGCCCGAAGCCACCGGCTTCATCGGGCTCGAAAACTTCGAATACTTCATCACCGACCCGTCGTTCTCGACCTCGGTGGTCAACACGCTGCTGCTGCTGGGCAGCGTGATCCTCATCACCGTGCTGATGGGCATCGGCATCGCGCTGCTGATCGACGATCCGTTTCCGGGTCGCGGCCTGGTGCGCATCCTGCTGATCTCGCCGTTCTTCGTCATGCCGACGGTGAACGCGCTGCTGTGGAAGCACATGATGATGAACCCGATCTACGGCGTGCTCGCCCAGGTCTGGATCTTCTTCGGCGCGACCCCGGTGGACTGGCTGACCGACTGGCCGCTGCTGAGCGTGATCATCATGGTGTCGTGGCAGTGGCTGCCGTTCGCGACGCTGATCTTCATCACGTCGCTGCAGAGCATGGACCGCGACCAGCTCGAAGCCTCGCGCATGGATGGTGCCACCTACCTGCAGCAACTGCGCTACCTCTACCTGCCGCACCTCGGCCGCTCGGTCGCGGTGGTGGTGATGATCGAGATGATCTTCCTGCTGAGCGTGTTCGCGGAGATCTACACGACCACGGGCGGTGGGCCGGGTGATGCCAGCACGAACATGGCCTTCCTGATCTTCAAGCAGGCGCTGCTGAACTTCGACGCTGGCGTGGCCTCGGCGGGGGCGCTGTTCGCGGTGGTGCTGGCCAACATCGCGGCGGCCTTCCTGATCCGCATGGTCGGCAAGAACCTGGACAAGTGAGCGACAACATGGCCCGACCCTCCACTTTCACGCCTGCGCTGGCGGTGCGCACCGTCGTCGCCTGGCTGGTGACGCTGATCCTGTTCTTCCCGCTCGGCTGGCTGGTGCTGACCGCGTTCAAGACCGAGCTGCAGGCGATCTCCGTGCCGCCGCTGCTGTTCTTCACACCGACGCTGGAGAACTTCCACGAGGTGCAGGAACGCAGCGACTACCTGCTCTACGCCCAGAACTCGCTGGTCACCAGCGTGGCCTCGACGCTGCTGGGGCTGTTGCTGGCGGCGCCGGCGGCGTACTCGATGGCCTTCTTCAAGGGGCCGCACACCAAGGACGTGCTGATGTGGATGCTGTCCACGAAG
>OFSF01000670.1_pt1 | contig 12986 bp, 16 predicted proteins | sample 1543271 | NCBI WGS metagenome assembly OFSF01 (sample SAMN07774227, study PRJEB24372) | wastewater metagenome | isolation source: Exp Tend VB 100WW | collected 2016-02
GCGCGGTCGGCTCTTCATTGAGAGCAACCCACCCCCGGCCCCTCCCTTCCAGGGAGGGGAGATTCAAAGACTCGTTCATTCCACACTTTCCTCAACCGGGGGCATATTATGCCCCAGCAATCTGAGCACTTCGCCCGCCGCCTCGACCAGATTGGTGCCGGGCCCGAAAATCCCCTGCACGCCCGCATCGCGCAGGAACTGGTAATCCTGCGCCGGGATCACCCCGCCCGCGATGACCTTGATGTCGCCGCGCCCCGCGTCGCGCAAATGGCCGATCAGTTCGGGGATCAGCGTCTTGTGCCCCGCCGCGAGTGACGACGCACCCACCACATCGACATCACGCTCGATCGCGAGCTTGGCGGCTTCGGCCGGCGTCTGGAACAGCGGACCCGGCACCACTTCGAAACCGAGATCGCCGAACGCCGACGACACCAGATTGGCACCCCGATCATGCCCATCCTGCCCCATCTTGGCGACCAGCATGCGGGGGCGGCGGCCATTGCGCGTCTCCAGCGAGACGACGCCGTCCTTCAAGCCCTGCCACGCCGCATCAAATGCGTGCGCGCCACCGTAAATGCCCGATACCGGCGTCGGCACGGTGTCATAGCGCCCGAACACATCTTCCATCGCCGAGGAAATCTCGCCCAAAGTCGCCCGCTGGCGGGCGCATTCAACGGCAAGTGCGAGAAGGTTCGATCCTCCCCGGAATGGGGAGGTGGCAGCCGCAGGCTGACGGAGGGGGCTCTCCCCAAGCGACCCGCCCGCCTGTGGCACGCCCCCTCCACCCTTCGCTATATGCTCACGGTCCCCCTCCCCGTGCCGGGGAGGATTTCGCGCACCTTCCCTCAAAGCCTCCAGCGCCGCCTGACACTTCGCCTCATCCCGCCCCGCCTTGGACTTGGCAATCCGCGCGATCTGCGCCTCGCGCACCGCGACGTTGTCGACGTCGAGAATGTCGATCGGGTCCTGCTCGGCCAGCTTATATTTGTTGACGCCGACGATGACGTCCTCGCCCTTGTCGACCCGCGCGGCGCGCGCAGCCGACGCTTCCTCGATCATCGCCTTGGGCCAGCCCGCCGCCACCGCTTGCGCCATGCCGCCCTCGGCCTCGACGCGCTCGATGATCTCCCACGCTTTGTCGACCAGTTCCTCGGTCAGGCTCTCGATATAATAGCTGCCGCCCAGGGGATCGACGACCTTGGTCATCCCCGTCTCTTCCTGCAGCACGATCTGCGTGTTGCGCGCGATCCGTGCCGAGAAATCGGTCGGCAGTGCGATCGCTTCGTCCAGCGCATTGGTGTGGAGGCTCTGCGTCCCCCCCAGCATCGCCGCCATCGCCTCGATCGTGGTGCGGATCACATTGTTATACGGGTCCTGCTCGGTCAGCGACACGCCGCTCGTCTGGCAGTGCGTGCGCAGCATCTTGGAGCGCTCGTCCTTGGCTCCAAGATCGGTCATCACGCGGTGCCACAATTTGCGCGCCGCGCGCAATTTGGCGACCTCCATGAAGAAGTTCATGCCGATCGCGAAGAAGAAGCTCAGCCGCCCGGCGAACGCATCGAGGTCGAGCCCGCTCGCCATCGCCGCCTTGGCATATTCGCGCCCGTCGGCGATCGTGAAGGCCAGTTCCTGCAGCTGCGTCGCCCCCGCTTCCTGCATGTGATAGCCGGAAATCGAGATCGAATTGAACTTCGGCATATATGCCGAGGTGTAGGCGATGATGTCCGAGATGATCCGCATGCTCGGTTCGGGGGGATAGATATAGGTGTTGCGGACCATGAACTCCTTGAGGATGTCGTTCTGGATCGTGCCGTCGAGCTGATCCTGAGAGACCCCCTGCTCCTCACCCGCGACGATGAAGAAAGCGAGGATCGGGATCACCGCGCCGTTCATCGTCATCGAGACCGACATCTTGTCGAGCGGAATGCCGTCGAACAGGATCTTCATGTCGTCGATCGTGTCGATCGCCACGCCCGCTTTGCCGACATCGCCGGTCACGCGCGGATGGTCGCTATCATAGCCGCGATGCGTCGCCAGATCGAACGCGACCGACAGCCCCTTCTGCCCCGCCGCCAGGTTACGCCGGTAGAAAGCGTTGGAGGCTTCCGCAGTCGAGAAACCCGCATATTGCCGGATCGTCCACGGCCGCCCCGCATACATTGACGCGCGCACCCCGCGCGTGAACGGCGCAAAACCCGGCAGACCGGGATCGATCCCGGCCACATCGGCTGCAGTGTAGAGCGGCTTGACGGCGATCCCTTCCGGCGTGTGCCAGGTCAGATCACGCCCCTTCACCTCTTTCGCGGCGAGGGCCTGCCAGTCTTCAAGGGTGGGTTTGTCTGTCATCGGTCCATTCCTCCTCTCCCATCGGGAGAGGATACGAAGGCTTAGCCGCGCAGCGGCTTAGCCGAAGTTGGTGAGGGTGACCCTCACCCTTCCGCCGCCTTACGGCGGCTCCCTCCCTCTCCCAAAGGGAGAGGGAATGCAACTCACGCCCCTTTGAACACCGGCTTGCGCTTTTGCAGGAAGGCGATGCCGCCTTCCATCGAATCCGCACTGCCGCGCACGGTGCGCTGATTCTCGGCTTCCTGCAGCATCGCGGCGGCATAATCGACTTCATAGGCATGGCGGATCTGCCGCCGCATCAGCCCCAAGGCGAGCGTCGGCCCCGCCGCCAGCCGCTCGGCCAAAGCGAACGCCTCGGCATCGAGCACATCGTCGGCGACGACCTTGTGGATCATCCCCCAGTCGAGCGCCTTGGCCGCCGCGATGCGCTCGCCCAGCAGCATCATTTCGGTCGCGCGCGCCCGGCCGATCAGGCGCGGCAGCATCCAGCTTGCGCCGCCATCGGGCACCAGCCCGATATTGACGAACGCCTGCAGGAAATAGGCCGTCTCGGAGCCCACACAGAAATCGGCGGCCAGCGCCAGGCTGCAGCCGATCCCCGCCGCGGGCCCGCGCACCGCGCTGACCACCGGAACGCCCAGATCGGCGATCGCGGCGATCGTCGGGTTATAGGCCTCGGTGAGGGCGGCGAAGGTGGCATTGCCGGGATCGTCGCTGCCCAGCGCCCCGCCCGCGACATCCGCACCCGAGCAAAACCCCCGCCCCGCCGCCGCGATCAGCACCGCGCGCGCACCGTCGAGCGCACCGAGCGCGCTCCGCAATTCCACGAACATTGCAGGCGGCGCGGCATTCAGCCGCTCGGGCCGGTTGAGCGTCAGCACCAGCACATCGCCGCGCCGGTCGGCCTCGATCATCGTATAGCTCATGGCATTCCTCTCCTGTCCCCGGCACAACGCGGTGCCAAGGTATCAATGGGCGTCGGTCGGCGTCTCCATCAGTTCGACCAGCACGCCGCCCATATCCTTGGGGTGGACGAAGACGATCGGCGTGCCATGCGCGCCGATACGCGGCTCGCCCAGAATGGTCGCCCCCTTCGCCTTCAACGCGGCGACGGCGGCATGGATTTCGGGCACTTCGAAACAGACATGATGCTGCCCGCCCGCCGGGTTCTTGCGCAGAAAGCCCGCAATTGGCGAACTTTCATCATAGGGCTCGATCAGTTCGATCTGCGTGTTGGGCGTGTCGATGAAACAGACCTTCACGCCCTGCGCCGGCAAATCGAAGGGTTCGCCAATCCGGGTCGCACCCAGCACGTCGCGATACAGCGCGATCGAACGTTCGATCGACGGCGTCGCCACGCCGACATGGTTGAGCCGTCCGAGCGTGAAGGCCGTCATCGGCAAATGCCTTTTGCGGGCGCAGGCAGGGTCATTGATCGTCCCCCGGCTCAGGGTTGGCTGGCGGAGTAGCGGCGGTTGCCGCCACGCGCGGCGGGGCCTTGCCGAATTCATAGCCGCAGGCCGACAGCACTTGTCGGATCGGCGCTTCGCCCGGACCGACGAACTGCGCCTCGACCACCTTTTCCTCAGGGTCGATCACGCGAACGCGGATCGATTTGCCGTGCGCGATCATGACGGACAGGTTGCTGACGACCGCATCGTTGCTGATGAAGGCACCGCTGCCGGGGAATTGCCAGTTGGTGCCAAGCCAGCCGCCATCATCGACATTGATCGATACCGGGCGCGGCAAAGCTGCCGAAAAGCCGGGCTTGGGGATGAACTGGATCGAAACGATCTTTTCGTTGGTCACGTCACAGCGCACGACCAGCCGCGCCTTGGCGTCGGTCGACCAGGCCGAACTCGAGGTCGATGTATTTGCGCCGTTGACGTGCGTTTGAATCGCCCACGGCGCTGCGGTGGGTGCGGGCGCTGCCGCCTGGAGCAGGAGCAGCGCGAGCATCACTGCGCCACCACGCTTTCGGGCAGATCCTTGCCGAACACCCGCTGATAATATTCCGCCACCAGACTGCGCTCCGTTTCGTCGCATTTGTTGAGGAAGGACAGGCGGAAGGCGAAACCGACATCGCCGAAGATCAGCGTGTTCTGCGCCCAGGTGATGACGGTACGCGGGCTCATCACCGTCGAAATGTCGCCATTGATGAAGCCGCGGCGCGTCAGGTCCGCCACGCGCACCATATTCTCGACTTGGCGTTTGCCCTCGGGGTGATCATATTCGCCCGATTTGGCGAGCACGATCCGCGCCTCGACGGCGGCAGGCAGATAGTTGAGCGTGACGACGATGTTCCAGCGGTCCATCTGGCCCTGGTTGATCTGCTGCGTGCCGTGATACAGGCCCGACGTATCGCCCAGCCCCACCGTATTGGCGGTGGCGAACAGGCGGAAATAGGGGTTGGGGCGGATCACGCGGTTCTGGTCGAGCAGCGTCAACTTGCCCTCGGTTTCCAGCACGCGCTGGATCACGAACATCACGTCGGGGCGGCCCGCATCATATTCGTCGAACACCAAGGCGGTCGGCGTCTGCAACGCCCAGGGCAACAGCCCCTCGCGGAACTCGGTGACTTGCTGGCCGTCCTTCAGCACGATCGCATCGCGCCCGATCAAGTCGATGCGGCTGATATGCGCGTCGAGGTTGATGCGGATGCACGGCCAGTTCAGCCGCGCCGCGACCTGTTCGATATGCGTCGATTTGCCGGTGCCGTGATAGCCCTGCACCATCACGCGGCGGTTGTGCGCAAAGCCTGCGCAAATCGCGAGCGTGGTGTCCTTGTCGAACACATAGGTCGGGTCGAGATCGGGCACGCGCTCATCGGCTTCGCTGAACGCGGGGACCTGCATATCCGAATCGATCCCGAACAGATCGCGGACCTTCTTCATCTGGTCGGGCGCGTCGAGGATCGTAGTCTCGCGGCTGTCGGGCTGAGTGTTCGGAATCGTGGTCATTGCTGAATGCTCTGCAAGGTGGTTGCCCCCTCCCTAGCCCTTCGTATCGCGCGAAGTCGAGACGTGAGTTTCATGCAATTTTGGGCGGCAGTTCGAACACAGTGCAGAAGCGTGCGGCGAGCGCGGCATCGCCGCTGACCGCCAGCCGCCCCCACGACACCACCTCCGCCAACGGCGTCGTGCCGAACAGCGCGGGCAGAAAGGCGTTGGGCTCGCCTTCAAACACCGCATCGGGATCGGCGACGTCGCCGCGGCTGACCGTCAGCGCGCCATCGGCGATGCGGGCACCATAACGCTCCTTGCCGAGCACGAAACCGAACGCCCCGGCAAAGCCGCCCGCCCGCTCGGGATGAAACATCATGCGCAGCGCCAGCATCAGCGCCACGCGCGAAAAGGGCAGCGACGGGTCATGCGCGGGCGACCGCAACGCCCAGCGCCCCAGCGCCATCACGATCGGCTCGGCTTCATACCCCCACGGCGTCAGCGCATAGACCTGGACATTGGCGGGCGACGGCAGCGTCGCGCGCGCGAGAATCCCTGCCGCCTCCAGCCCCTGCAACCGCTGCGTCAGCACGTTGGCGCTCAGGCCCGGCAAACCGCCGCGAATTTCGCTGAAACGTCGCGGCCCCAGCAGCAATTCGCGGATGACCAGCAGCGACCAGCGCTCCCCCACGAACTCCAGCGCCAGCGCGGTTCCACACGCATCGTCATACCAGCGCTTCGTCGCAACCGGAGGGGTTTTGGTCACTTTTTCTAACTTCATGGTTGTTTTAAGTAACCTGAAGATGCATCAAATACAAACAGCGAGTCGCAAAAGGAGAGGTGCGCCGTGGCCAACGCCGTCTTTATCAATTTGCCCGTTGCCAACGTCGCTGCGTCCATCGCCTTTTACGAAGCGATCGGCTGCACCAGGAACGAGCAGTTCTCCAACGCCTCCGGTGCCGCGATGACGTGGTCGGATTCGGTCAACTTCATGCTGCTCGCCCACGATCTGTACAGCAGCTTCACCCCCAAACGGATCATCGATGCGCACGCGACCAGCGGCGCGCTGTTCGCGCTGGCGCTCGATTCGCGCGAGGCGGTGGATGCGTTTGCGGCGCGCGCGCTGGCGGCGGGCGGGCGCGAGGCGCACGGCGCGGAGGACGAAGGCTTTATGTATTCACGCGGGATCGAGGATCCCGACGGCCACGGCCTCGGCCCGTTCTGGATGGATGCCAACGCCGCGCCCGCTGCGCAGCCGCAGGCGGAAACGGCCGGCTGACCCGATCAATCCCGCCACCCACCCTCGAACGATCAGGAGAGGACGCATGTATATCGACGGCTTCGTGATCCCCGTGCCGACCGAGCGCAAGGCCGAGTTCCTCGACCATGCGCGCCTGGTCGACGCGATGTTCCTGGAACTCGGCGCGACGCGCATCGTCGAGGGCTGGGGCGACGACGTTCCGGCGGGTCAACACACCGATTTCGCACGCGCCGTCGCCGCGACGGCGGAGGAAACGGTGGCGTTTTCGTGGATCGAATGGCCCGACCGGGTGACGCGCGATGCGGCAATGGAAAAGATGCGCAGCGACCCCCGGATGGCGGACACGCCGATCCCGTTCGACGGCAGGCGCATGATCTTCGGCGGGTTCGACCCCGTCCTCGACCTCACGGCCTGACCTTAACGCGAGAGGAGCGCCCCATGACCAACCCACACGGCACCCCGATCTGGTACGAGTTGCAAAGCATCGACCCGCCCGCGTCGAAAGCGTTCTACGATCACGTCATCGGCTGGTCGATCGGCGAGCCGACTCCCGAAATGGATTACCGCATGATCGAAACCGGGCACGGCGCGGTCGGCGGGGTGATGCGGCTGACGCCCGAGATGGCGGCAGGCGGGGCCAGGCCCGGCTGGCTGTTCTATCTTGGCGTAGACGATGCCGATGCGACTGCCGATGCGATCAAGGCCGCAGGCGGAACGGTGCATATGGGCCCATGGACCATGCCGGGGGTCGGCCGCATGGCGGTGGTCGCCGATCCGCAGGGCATCCCCTTCTACATCATGCGCGGCGACAGCGACGCATCGAGCACCGCTTATGAGCGCACCGGCATGGGCAAGTGCAACTGGAACGAGCTGATCACTCCCGATCAGGACGCCGGCGACGCCTTTTACCGCAGCGTGTTCGGCTGGAACTATCCCGACGTCATGCCGATGGGGCCGATGGGCGAATATCGCTTCATCGCGGTCGGCAACCTGACCTTCGGTGCGACGATGCGGCATGACGGCTCGGGCCCGCCGCCCGGCTGGCGCTTCTATTTCCGCGCGCCCGACATCGAGGCGGCAGCCGCCAAGGTGACCGAGGCGGGCGGCAGCGTGACGATGGGGCCGATCGAGGTCCCCGGCGGCGACCGCATCATCGTGGCGAGCGATCCGCACGGCGTCGTCTTCGGCGTGGTCGGCCCGGGTGACGCTGCCGTCGCGGAGCATTGAGCGTTCAGGCGAACGCCGCCGCGCTCTTTAGCTGGGTGTAGGCCGCGATCACGTCCTGCAGCTTGCTCTCGAAACTGCGGTCGCCGCCATTGCGATCGGGGTGATATTTGCGCACCAATTCGGCATAGCGTTCGCGCAAACCGCGCCGGTCGACATCGGGGGCGAGCCCCAGCACCTTGAGCGAGCGCCGGTCGACCTCCGACAAAGGCCGCCCGTCCTTCCGCTCTGGCTCCATCTTGCGCCGGAAACGCGCGCCGATCGCGTCGAGCGGATCGCTGAAATCGGACCATTTCGGCGGCACGTCCCCGCCCGAATGCGCGAAGGCGCGCGTCTCGCGCTCCCATCCGGCGAACGGGCGCTGTTGCGCGTGGATTTCCTCGGGGCTCATACCGTTGAAGAAATTGTAGCGCGCGTTGAACGCGCGGACATGGTCGAGGCAGAACCAGCGATAGCCACGCGGGCCATCCGCACCGAAACGCGGTCCATCGCCCGCCGGCGCGCGAAATTCACCGGCTTCGTCGCAGCCCGGTTCCTCGCACACGCGCCCGCTTCCCTCCACGCGTCCGTGGAAGCGCGGGGCGGGCCGCTCTCTCGCGCCATCTTTCTTGTCGTCGTCGCGGGCCACGCGGCTCCCTCAAATGCAAAAGCGGTCTATATAGGCGCGATGACAGACCCTGCCACCGCCCCCCATCCGATTCCGCGCCCGATCGTCGATGAGATTCGCGATCGCCTCGTCGCAGCCCTCTCCCCGACCGCGCTCGATGTCTCCAACGACAGTGCGCAGCATGCCGGGCATCTCGGTGACGACGGCACCGGCGAATCGCACTTTACCGTCACGGTCGAATCCGGGGCCTTTGTCGGTCTGTCGCGCGTTGGGCGACAGCGTTTGGTCAATCAGGCGCTGGCGGACCTGCTGCGGGGCCGCATTCACGCCCTCGCGATCCGCGCCCGGGCTCCGGGAGAATAAGCGATGCGCTACGGTCTGTGGTATTGGCCCGGAATCCAGGGCCGTGGCGAATTCATCAGATTGCCGCTGGAGGCAGCGGGGATCGCCTATGTCGAATGCGGCCGCGTCGAGGGTGAGGACGCGCTGGTCGCCAACATGGCCAAACATGCCACCAAGCGCGGCCCCTTCGCGCCGCCCTATCTTGAACTCGACGGCATGGTGATCGCGCAGGTCGCCAACATCCTGCTTTTTCTCGGCGACCATCATCAGGTCGGCGCATCGCGCATTGCCGACCGGTTGTGGCTCAACCAGTTGCAATTGACGATCGCCGACATGGTCACCGAGGTCCACAGCGTCCACCACCCGATCGCCGGGTCACTGACCTATGAGGCGCAGAAGGACACTGCGCTCGCGGTAGCCAGGGTGTTCCGCGAGGAGCGCATGCCCAAATTCCTCGATCACTTCGAGCAGGCGGCCAATAGCGGCTCGGGCGAATGGCTGATCGACCATCACTGGACCTATGCCGACACGTCGCTGTTCCAGTTGGTCGAGGGGCTGCGCTATATGTTCCCCAAGCGGATGGCCGCGCTCGAGCCCGCTTATCCCGGCCTGATCCGCATCCACGATCTCGTCGCCGATCTGCCCGGCATCCGCGCCTATCTGAAGAGCGAACGCCGCCTGCCCTTCTCGCAGAACGGCATCTTCCGCCATTATCCCGAGCTCGACGCTGCATGACCCGCACCCCCCGCCCCGCCGCGCGCATCGTGTTGCTCGATCCGGCGGGGCGCGTCCTCTTGTTCCGTTTCGACCCAGATGACCGCCCGCCTTTCTGGTGCACGCCCGGCGGCGCACTCGATCCGGGCGAAGACTATCCCGCCGCCGCCCGACGCGAATTGCTGGAGGAAACCGGCTTCGATCTCGATCCCGGCCCCGAAATCCTACGCCGCGTGGTCGATTTTCTGACGATCGAAGGCGTGCCCGTCACCGCCGACGAACGCTATTTCCTCGTCCGCGCGCCGCACGACCGGATCGAGACGCACGGCCACACCGCGCTCGAGCAGCGCGTGATGACGCGCTGGCGCTGGTTCACCCGCGCGGAACTGACGCAAGCGACCGAGCCCTATTTCCCGAGCGACCTGCTCGCCCTTCTCGCCGATCTGGAGGCACAGCCATGACCAATGACGATCTGATCCTGCAGACGATCACCCCCTCGACCCACGATCTCGGCGGCTTCAAGGTGCATCGCACCTTGCCGTCGCGACCGCGCACGATGGTCGGCCCGTTCATCTTCTTCGACCAGATGGGCCCCGCACGGCTGGAGGTCGGCACCGGCATCGACGTGCGCCCGCACCCGCACATCAATCTGGCGACGGTCACCTATCTGTTCGCAGGCGCGCTCGGCCACCGCGATTCGATCGGCAGCGACGTGGTGATCGAGCCCGGCGCGGTCAATCTGATGACGGCAGGGCACGGCATCGTCCATTCCGAACGCTCGCCCAGCGCCGAGCGCGCGGTCGGCCCCGAATTGTCGGGCATCCAGACCTGGCTTGCCTTGCCCGAAGCGGATGAAGAGCGCGATCCCGCCTTCGAGCATGTCGCCAAGGCCGATCTGCCGACGGTCGAGACGCCGGGGGCCCGTGCGCGCGTGGTGATGGGCAGCCTATGGGGGCAGAGCGCGCCGACCACCACTTATGCCAGCACGATCTATGCCGACATCGTGCTCGATGCAGGCGGCGCGGTGCCGATCGATGCAGAGGCCGACGAGCGCGCCATCTACATCGCGATTGGCGAAGCGACGCTCGACGGCATGACGCTGGAGCCGATGACGCTCTATGTGCTCAAACCCGGCGTCGCCGCGACGCTGCGCTCCGCCATCGGTGCGCGCGCGATGCTATGCGGCGGCGAGGCGTTCACCACCCCGCGCCACGTCTGGTGGAATTTCGTCTCCTCCAACCGCGACCGCATCGAAGAAGCCAAGCGCGCCTGGACCGCAGGCGAATTCCCCAAGGTGCCCGGCGACGACAAGGAATGGATCCCGATCCCCGGCGTGCCGAAGACCGTGAGTTATCCTTAAATCTACTCCCCTCCCGCTTGCGGGAGGGGTCGGGGGAGGGCATGTTGAATCGAACGCGCGGTGAGAGAAGGTCAGGCCCTCCCCTAACCCCTCCCGCAAGCGGGAGGGGAATTTCAATGCCCACCTTCACCCTTACCCCCATCCCCCTCCCGACCGGCGTAACGCTCGACGTCGCCACCGCCGGCGACCCGGCGCACCCGCCGATCATCCTGCTCCACGGCTTCCCCGAATCGCACCGCACCTGGCGGCACGTCATCCCGCAGCTCAGCGCCGATCATTTCGTCATCGCGCCCGACCAGCGCGGTTTCGCGCGCTCGTCCAAGCCAGCAAATGTGTCCGATTATACCCCCGACAAGATGGTCGCCGACTTGCTCGCGCTCGCCGATCATTTCGGCCTCACCACCTTCACGCTGGTGGGCCATGATTGGGGCGGCGCGATCGCGTGGATGGCGGCGCTGCAAAACCCTAAGCGCATCACGCGGCTGGTGATCGTCAACGCGCCGCACCCGTTCGTCTTTCAGCGCACGCTGTTCGACGACATGGCGCAGCGCGCGGCGAGCCAATATATCCGCGCCTTCCGCAACCCCGATTTCGAAAAGCACGTTGCCGGTATCGGCCTGTCGGCGTTCTTCGACGGCAGCTTTTCGGCGCATACCGATCTCGCCAAGCTGGCCGAGGAAAAGCCCATCTATCTCGACCAATGGGGCCAGCGCGGCGCGCTCACCGCCATGCTCAACTGGTATCGCGCCAGCCCGATTATCGTCCCGGCAATGGACGAAACGCCCGAGCGCCCGGCCTTTCTCGACGCGCCGTTTCCCCCGATCCAGCAGCCGACGCTGGTGGTGTGGGGCCTCAAGGACGCCGCCCTCCTACCAAGCCAGCTCGAAGGTCTCGACGCGCTCGTCCCCGACCTGACGCTGGTCAAGGTCGATGCCGGGCATTTCGTCCCCTGGGAAAACCCCGACGCGATCGTCGCGGCAATCCGGGAGTGGGAGCGCCCCTGATCCTCAAACCCGCACCCGCGCCGCCTCGGGCAACGCGACCGAAGGCGACGCATCGCCCGCCTCCCCGCGCGTATCGATCCACGTCCCATGCGCATGCGCCGTCGCAACCGTGGTCCACGCGCCATCCCCCGGCCACGACCGCGCCCGCACCACCTGATGCCCCAGCGCCCGATCGGGCTCCATCATCACCCAGCCGAGCGGCCGCTCCGCGCTCGCCCGCGCGCCCGCCGCTTTCATCGCAGCGCGGATACGCTCGGCCACCGGCTCGGGCAGATATTGCCACACCACCGAATGCATCAGCACCCGCGTCACGCCCGCTTCCTGCGGCTCGGCCAGCCGCGCCTCGACCCAGTCGGCGGCATCGGCCCGCACCAGATCGACCCCGCGTTCGACCTGCATCGCGATCGCCGCGCGCACCCGCACCAGCCGTTCGGGCGTCTCGGGCCAGACATAGGCTGCCAGCCGCGCCGCCACCGTGGGATCGGTCGCATCGAGCGGCTGGACGTCGCACCCGCGCACCGACACGATCTCCAGCGGCACCACCGGCGCGGGCGGCCCGCTCCACACCTGCGTGATCGTCACCGGCGAGTCGCCAGGCCCATAAAAGGTCCCGCCCAGATCGAAGCGATAGCGGTCGATCAGCAAATTCAGCCCCGCGCTCGACCCGATCTCGAGCAGCTCGATCCTCGGCCCGTGCCGCCGTGCGATCTCGATCAGCCCCAGCAGCAACGCCGCCGATCGCCCCGGCTCATTGGTCTGCGGCGGCCCGTCGAGCCACGGCAGCAGCGCCGCTTCGTGTTCGGCCAGCACCCGCTCCAGCGTGGCGATAATCTCGGCCTGTTCGGTCACGCGTCCCGCAAAGACCGCCGCCAGCCCGTCATCCCTGCCCGCCTGCACCAGCGCATGCAGCCCGCCAAAAAAGCGCAGCGGCAACGCATCGCGCGTCGGCTCGCCCGGCCAATCGAGGATGCGCGCGCCCATCGCGGTGTCGCGCGTCAGCCCCGCCGCCACCGCCGCGCACATCCGGCCATAAATCGGCGCGGCATTGGCGTCGCAATAATGCTGCTGAATCAGGAACGCCCCGCGATTATTCTGCTCGCTCGCCATCTGCCATCTCCGTTTGCATATCCGTTCGTTTCGAGCGTCGTCGAGAAACCGGGCCTGGCGCGGCGCTGCTGTTTCTCGA
>OFSF01000671.1_pt1 | contig 12984 bp, 12 predicted proteins | sample 1543271 | NCBI WGS metagenome assembly OFSF01 (sample SAMN07774227, study PRJEB24372) | wastewater metagenome | isolation source: Exp Tend VB 100WW | collected 2016-02
CCGGACTTTTGCAAGGAAAAGCTGGCCCTGCCGCCGGTAATTAAGTGGGAAGTTGCACACGAAAACCACCTGACCCGGGTTAGTCCAGATCAGTTGCGCGGGCAGGTGTAAACCCTGATTCACATTCATCGTTCGTCATATATATTCGAACATCCGAATATACGAACTTAAATGTAAGTACAAGATGACATTGAACCAAGATGAGGTAAGGCGCTCAGGTGTTTTATCGGATTGCAGACGACATAGCAGCAAAGGCTTGCTGAGCGGTTTGCACGCAGGTGGCCATTGGTCTGGATGTGAATGATCAAACCAACAAGGAGTTTGTGTGAACGCAGACAACATCAATTCTGGAAGAGTGCAAAAAGCACCTGAAAACTTCCTGACCCCAACGGGCATCAAGGAGGTCTTTGCCGAAGGCAAAAAGGGCCGCCGTGATTTCATCCGCAACGCCTTTGCAGCAGCTGCAGCTGGCGCAGCAGCCCCCATGGCCATGGCCCAGGGCAACCCGGTACCCTTAGAAGGTGGAGACCCCAACATCCTCAACCTGCCTGAGCACGCCGTAGGCCTGGGGCAGGGCGTGGCCGCTGAAGGCTATGGCAAGCCCTCCAAGTTCGAAGCCAACTTACAGCGACGTCAAAGCCCGGGCCTGACACAAACCACCCAAGCCTCTGTGTCGTTTGCACCACTTCAGTCTTTGTTTGGCATCGTCACGCCCAGCGGTTTGCACTTCGAGCGTCACCACCAAGGCTGGTGGGACATTGACCCGTCAAAGCACCGCTTCATGATCAATGGCATGGTCAAAAAGAACATGGTTTTCACCATGGACGAGATCATGCGTTTGCCATCCGTATCGCGCTTTGCCTTCATCGAGTGCGGTGCCAACACCGCCACCGAGTGGGGCAACGTGGCGGTGCCCACGGTGCAGTACACCCACGGCATGATTTCTTGCAGCGAGTTCACGGGCGTGCCCCTGATTACCCTTCTGCAGATGGCCGGTGCTGACCTGAAAAACGGCAAGTTTGTTTTGGCCGAAGGCGGTGACGGTTCGTCCATGACCCGCACCATCCCCATGAGCCTGATCACGTCGGGTGAAGTCATCGTGGCCTATGGCCAAAACGGTGAAATGCTGCGCCCTGAAAATGGCTACCCCCTGCGCTTGGTGGTGCCAGGCGTGCAAGGTGTGAGCTGGGTCAAGTACCTGCGCCGAGTGGAAGTAGGCGACAAGCCTTATGCAGCCAAAGACGAAGCGATTCATTACATCGACTTGCAGCCGGATGGCACGCACCGCCAATACACCAACCTGCAAGAAGTCAAGAGCGTGGTGACCACGCCCTCGGGTGGTCAGGTTTTGCTGGACAAAGGTTTCTACAACATCACGGGTCTGGCATGGTCGGGCAAGGGCAAGATCAAGCGCGTGGATGTGTCCACCGACGGGGGGCGCAACTGGCGACAGGCACGTCTAGAGACGCCTGTGCTCTCCAAGGCTCTGAGCCGCTTCAACATCGATTGGGTGTGGGATGGCAAGCCTGCCATCATCCAAAGCCGGGCCCAGGATGACACTGGTCATGCGCAACCTACTTATCAACAGCTTCGCTCAGTGCGCGGCACGCGATCGATCTATCACAACAACGCCATCCAGTCGTGGTTGGTGCAGGAAAACGGTGAGGTGAAAAATGTCCAGGTTTCGTAATGCCCTTTTGATGTTGGCTCTGCTCGCTACAGCGGGTGTGGTGGCTGCTCAATCCAACACGTTTCCGGGCATTGGTCGCGCCGCCACGCCCTCCGAGGTCGCCAAGTGGGACATCGATGTGCGCCCGGACTTTAAGGGCCTGCCAGCAGGCTCCGGTTCGGTGGCCAAAGGTCAGGATGTGTGGGAAGCCAAGTGCGCCCATTGCCACGGTGTGTTTGGTGAGTCCAACGAGGTGTTCAGTCCGCTCATCGGCGGGACCACCGCAGAAGACATTAAGAAAGGCCGCGTGGCTAACTTGATGCGATCCGATTACCCCGGCCGCACCACCATGATGAAAGTGTCCACAGTCTCAACCCTCTGGGACTACATCAACCGCGCCATGCCATGGACTAACCCCAAGACACTGAGCACGGAAGAAGTCTATGCTGTCACGGCCTTCATGCTGAACATGGCCAACATCGTGCCGGACAACTATGTGCTGTCTGACAAAAACATCGCAGAAGTGCAGGCGCGCATGCCCAACCGCAATGGCATGAGCACAGCCCATGCGATGTGGCCTGGCAATGAATTGAGTGGTGTTAAAAAACCCGACACCGCCAACAAGATTTGCATGAAGGACTGCACGCCTGAAGCCAAAGTGGCGTCATTTCTGCCTGACTTTGCGCGCAATGCCCACGGCAACTTGCAAGAGCAAAACCGCAACGTCGGTCCGCAGCGCGGCGCAGACACCACCAAACCCGAGCCCAAGGCTGGTATGCCGGTGGCCGCTGCTGCCCCAGTGGCCGCTGCCAAGCCTGAAATCAACGAAGCCAAAGCAGCTATTGCTTTGTTGAACAAGCACAGTTGCACCGCTTGCCACGGTGTGGACAAGAAGATTGTGGGCCCTGGTTTTAACGAAATTGCGAAAAAACAAGCCGGTAAGACCGACTATATTTTGAGCAAAGTCAAGGCCGGTGGCGTGGGTGTTTATGGTCAAATCCCCATGCCACCCCAGTCCCTGCCTGGCGCTGATGCCAAGCAAATTGCCGAATGGATTTCCAAGGGGGCCAGCAAGTAATTCAGGGTCATCCCTGTTGCACTTCTGAACCTGTTTCTTTAGCATCACTCAACCATCAAGGAGATATCAGATGCAAAACCGTCGCGAGACACTCAAGCAAAGCGCTGTTGTGGCGGGCCTCTTGGCCACTGCGGGTTTCCCACAGTTCGCCCACGCTGCCTTCAACAAAGCTGCATTCGACGCCAAGTCGGTGCAAGACTCCGCCAAAGCTGCTGGTGCTACCAGCATAGCCGAGAGCAAAGATGTGACCATCACCGGTCCGGACATCGCCGAAAACGGCGCTGTGGTGCCTTTGGGCGCCAGTACCGCACTGCCTGGCGTCAAGCACTTGATGATCATGGTCGAAAAGAACCCGTCCTCTCTGGTGGCGATGTTCCATGTGACCGATGCCGTCGACGCCAACTTCTCGACTCGCGCCAAAATGGGCCAGTCTTCTGATGTCTACGCTGTGGCCATCATGAACGACGGTAAAGCCTTGTGGGCCAAGAAAGAAGTCAAAGTCACATTGGGTGGTTGCGGCGGTTAATCCCCAGCGCCTATTGTTTAAAACATTGATTCATTGAAAGATTTAGGAGAGAAAAATGGCAGATCCAATGCGCATCCGTGCCCAGTCCTCTGGTGACAAAGCAACCGTTCGTGTGCTCATGAGCCACGAGATGGAATCCGGCCAGCGTAAAGACGCTTCCGGCAAAACCGTGCCCGCCTGGTTTATCCAGGAAGTCACAGCCAAACACAACGGCAAAGACGTGTTCTCCGCTGAGTGGGGTCCCGCAGTGTCTAAAAACCCCTTCCTGCAATTTGCAGTCAAAGGTGCCAAAGCCGGTGACAAAATTGCTGTGACCTGGAAAGACAACAAGGGCGATACCCGCACTGACGAAGCCACCGTTTCGTGATCGTGCAAAGATAAAGCAAAGGGTGAAGTCAAAACTTCACCCTTTGTGTTTAAGAATACCAACAGAGGTGACAATGAACAAAGCATCAAGTTTGGCCGTGGCAACTGCACTGGCCCTAAGTACCATGCCCGCGCTGGCCCAAAAGACCGCTAGCCAAGGCATTGATGAATACCGCGCCATGCTGCAAGACGGCAACCCCGCTGACCTGTTTGAAGCCAAAGGCGAAGACCTCTGGAAAAAAGCACGTGGTCCCAAAAACGCCAGTCTCGAAAAATGCGATCTGGGTAAAGGTCCGGGCGTGTTCAAAGGTGCTTTTGTGGAGTTGCCCAAATACTTTGCAGACACCCAGCGCGTGCAAGACCTGGAGTCCCGCTTGGTGACCTGCATGGAAACACTACAAGGTTTTAACGCTGCCGAAATCTCTAAGACCGCATTTGGTCGTGGCGAGATGGCCAACGTGACCGCTTTGGCCACTTGGATTGCTGCCGAGTCCAAAGGCCAGCGCTTTAACTTGTCACAAGCGCATCCTCAAGAAAAAACCTTTTACGAAGTGGGCAAACGCCTGTTCTTTCAGCGTGGCGGGTCGCATGACTTTTCCTGCGCTTCCTGCCATGGCGAAGAAGGCAAACGCATCCGCTTGCAAGATCTGCCCATCTTAACCAAGAACCCTGGTGACGGTGTTGGCTTTGCTGCCTGGCCCGCCTACCGCGTCTCCAACGGTCAGATGTGGAGCATGCAACTGCGCCTGAACGATTGCTATCGCCAGCAGCGGTTTCCGTACCCTGGTTTTGGCAGCGATGCCACGATCGCCTTGTCGACCTATCTGGGTGTGAATGCCAAGGGTGCAGCTTCGGTTGCCCCGGCCATCAAGCGCTGATCTGAACAGGAGAACCTCATGAACAAAAAGACCCAACTCGTACTGGCTAGCTTGGCCACCACTTTGCTTGTAGCAGGCTGCGCATCTGGCCCTTCGTTTGTAGAGCTCAATGCATTGACCGACAAGATCGTCAAGGCTTCTTTTCGTGACCAAAGTCATGTGAAAGTCGAGCGAATTACCGCCACCGACGAAACCAACCGCCTTTGCAGTGAAGCCGACGTAGCAGGCAAACCCTTGGACGAAAAAACTGCCAAGCGCATCGAAGAAGCCAACCTCAAAGCCATCAAGTGGCCCTCTGATGGCAAGTTCATCGGCGACTGGAAAGAAGGCGAAAAAATTGCTCAAAGTGGTCGTGGCCTGACTTGGACCGATAAAGCCGATGACGTCAACGGCGGCAATTGCTACAACTGCCACAAGATTGACCAGAAAGAAATTTCTTACGGCACCATTGGCCCCAGCCTTTACAACTACGGCAAGATTCGTGGCGTGTCCAACCCCAACGATCCCGCCAGCAAGGCCATCGTGGAGTACACCTGGGGCAAGATCTGGAACGCCAAGGCCTACAACGCTTGCTCCAACATGCCTCGCGCAGGCCACACGGGCATCTTGAACGAGGCCCAAGTACGTCACATTGTGGGTCTGTTGCTAGACCCCAAGTCTCCTGTCAACCAGTAAGCTCTAAAAAACCCGGCTAGCCGGGTTTTTTAGCCTCACATATATCAGTGATTGCAAATATGAATCTCTCCAAACGCGAATTTATTCAAGTCATGGGCGCTGGCACAATGGCTGGCTTGAGCATGGGCACTTATGCTGAAGCCAGTGCGGCCACTGCTGCAAATGGTTTGTACGACATACCCAAGTTCGGCAATGTGTCTTTCCTGCACATGACCGATTGCCATGCCCAACTCAAGCCGATTTATTTCCGCGAACCCAGCATCAATCTGGGCATTGGATCCATGCAAGGCAACCTGCCGCATTTGGTGGGTGAACATTTGCTGCAATTTGCCAAGATCCGTCCGGGTACAGCTGAAGCCCACGCGCTTACTTTTTTGGACTACGAGAAAGCCGCCAAGCGCTACGGCAAAGTGGGTGGTTTTGCCCACTTGGCCACTTTGGTCAAGCGCATGAAGGCCAGCCGCCCTGGCGCTTTGTTGCTCGACGGTGGTGACACCTGGCAAGGCTCGGGCACCAGCTTGTGGACCAATGGCCAAGACATGGTCGACGCCTGCAAACTGCTGGGTGTGGACGTGATGACCGGTCACTGGGAATTCACCTTGGGCATGGAACGTGTCAAGGAAATCGTTGAAAAAGACTTTGCGGGCAAGGTCGATTTTGTGGCGCAAAACATCAAGACCAGTGACTTTGGCGACCCGGTGTTCAAGCCCTACGTGATTCGCGAGATCAATGGCGTGCCTTGCGCCATCATTGGTCAGGCGTTCCCCTACACCCCGATTGCCAACCCACGTTACATGGTGGCCGACTGGGAGTTCGGCATCCAGGACGAGAACATGCAAAAGATGGTGAACGAGGCCCGTGGCAAAGGTGCACAGGTGGTGGTGGTGCTCAGCCACAACGGCATGGATGTGGACCTGAAGATGGCCACGCGTGTCAGCGGCATCGACGCCATCATGGGCGGCCACACGCACGACGGCATGCCGGTCGCGTCCATCGTCTCGAACAAAGGCGGCAAGACCATCGTCACCAATGCGGGCTCGAACAGCAAGTTCCTGGGCGTGCTCGACTTCGATGTCAAAGACAAAAAAGTCAGCGACTTCCGATACAAGCTGCTGCCCGTTTTCTCGAACATGCTGCCCGCCGACAAAGAGATGGACGCGCTCATCACCAAAATCCGCGCGCCTTACGAAACCAAGCTGTCAGAAAAGCTGGCCGTGACCGACGGTTTGTTGTACCGCCGTGGCAACTTCAACGGCACGGGTGATCAGTTGCTGATCGACGCGCTGCTGGACGTGCAGGGCGCAGACATTGCGTTCTCCCCGGGCTTCCGCTGGGGTACCAGGCTGCTGCCGGGCCAGGCCATCACGCGTGAGTGGCTGCTCGACATGACCGCCACCACTTACTCGTACGCCACGGTGACTGAGATGACGGGCGAGACCATCAAGACCGTGCTCGAAGACGTGGCCGACAACCTGTTCAACCCCGACCCTTATTACCAGCAAGGGGGCGACATGGTGCGCGTGGGGGGCCTGACTTACAGCTGCAACCCGGTGGCCAAGGCAGGCCAACGCATTGGCGATATGCGCCTAAAAGGCCAGCTCATCGATGCTGGCAAAAAGTACAAGGTGGCGGGCTGGGCCCCTGTGGCCGAAGAAGCCCGCAACCAAGGCAACAAGCAGGTCTGGGATGTGGTCGAGACCTGGCTCAAAGCCCAAGGCGGTCGCATCAAGCCACGCCAACTCAATACGCCCAAAATCATGGGCGCATTGCCCAACAAGGGTTACGCCGTTTGATGAGTGTGTGCAGCGCAACCAAGCGCTGCACCTATTGAGGGATCTCCATGAAAAGAAGACAACTGTTGTGGGCCAGCGCTGCCATCGGCGGTGCAACCCTGTGGCCCGAGGCTCGTTTGCTTGCGCAGCAAGCGCAGGACTTCATCGAAGGCCCACCCGTGGCCGACATTCCGGCACAAAAGCTGTCGCCCCATGTGTGGATGATCTACTCGCCCGACGGATTTCCCACCCCTGAAAACCGGGGCATGATGGCCAACGTGATCTTTGTGGTCACCACGGCCGGCGTGGTGGTGATCGATTCGGGTGCTTCTCTGCAAATTGGCCAGATGGCTATTCGCATGATTCGCAAGGTGACCGATAAACCTGTGGTGGCCGTGTTCAACAGCCACTACCACGGTGACCATTGGCTGGGCAACCACGCGTTTGTCAAAACCTTCGGCGACAAGCTGCCCATTTACGCACTGCCCAGCACCATCGAAAAACTCAAAGGTGCAGAAGGCAACTTGTGGCGCAGCCTGATGGAGCGCTGGACCAACCAATCCACCTTGGGCACCCAGGTGGTGTTGCCCAACACGCCCGCGCAGCATGGCCAAGCGATTCAGATCGGCGATGTGACATTTCGCATGCACCACTACGGCACGGCGCATCAAGCAGCTCTATTTGTTTGCCGCATCGCTCGGCTCAATAAAAGCACGGGTATCAAACCAACAAGCACCAAAGCCAAACTGGGCAAGGCAGCCTCTCCCAGCCTTTCGTCTCTGGCCAGTTGAAAAGCCACCACAGCCAAGGTATCTGTATTGAATGGCCGTAGCACCAAGGTGGCGGGCAACTCTTTCATGACATCGACAAACACCAACAAGGCTGCAGCAAAAACAGAGCGCTTTAGCAGGGGCGCGTGAACGCGGCTTAGCAAGGCCAAGCCCGTAACGCCAAGTGTTCGCGCTGAATCATCTAGGCTATGGGGAATTCGCGCATAGCCACTTTGAATCGATTGCAAGGCCACTGCGCAGAACCTGACCAAGTAAGCCCAAACGAGTCCCAGTATGGAAGCCGTTATCCAGAAACCCACATGAGTTTCTGGCCATTGCTTTTGGATCCAAGTGACGGGTAGCAGCAAGCCGACCACCACCACGGCGCCCGGAATGGCGTAGCCCAAGCCCACTAATTGAGAGATGAAGCGTGCAAAGAAATCCGCTTTGTTGCGCAAACTAAAAGCTATGAGCAATGAAAAGCCAACGGCCAACAGGGCCGTGATGCCGCCTAAGCGCAGGCTGTTGTAAGACCATTCCAAAAACCGTTGCCATGGAATGATGGTGTCTGACATGAGCAAGGGTTTGAGCATGAGCAGGATGGGCAAAACAAAACCCAAAAAAACCAGCAAGCTACACCAAGCGGCCATTGCCAGCCCAGAAAGTTGGCTGAGTTCGGCGGGCTGTGCTTCGCGAGAATTTGCAGAATTGGTGTTGCTTGATGTAAATCGCATGCGTGCTTGGGCTTGCTTTTCAAGTTGCAACAAAATAAGAACCACGACCAATAAAAGGGTGGCCAATTGCGCAGCTGCAATGCGGTTGTCCATGATGAGCCAAGCTTTGTAAACGCCTGCTGTGAAAGTTTGAATGCCAAAATAACTGGACACACCAAAGTCAGCCAAAGTTTCCATGAGCGCCAGTGCCACACCCGCCGCAACGGCAGGCCTGGCCAAGGGCAAAGCCACCTCAGAAATGCGCCTGAAAAGGGGCGCACCCAGCAACCTGGCAGCTTCCATGAGGTGCGATGCACGCTCACTCAATGCAGTTCGTGCCAACAAATACACATAGGGATAGAGCGTGAGCGAGAACACAAAGATGGCGCCACCTAAGCTTCTGATTTCGGGAAAGACGCGACCCTCTAATGCCCATGTCGATCGAATGAAAGTTTGAAGCAGACCACTGAATTGGAAAAAGTCTGTGTAGGCATATGCCACCACGTAAGCGGGCATGGCCATGGGCAATAACAAAGCCCACTCAAAAAACGATTGACCCGGAAACTTAAACAATGTGACAGCCGCCGCTGTGCTCAAACCCAAAACCGTGACGCCTACTGCAACGCCTGCACACAGCAGCACACTTGTGAGCAAGTAATCGGGAAGAACGGTTTGAGCCAACTCATTTAAAACCTGAGCAGATGCAGCATTCCACTCAAGCCATGAACCGATCAATGCCAAGATAGGCAAACTGATTAAAAGGGCTGTGAAAATAAAAACAACCGAACGGATTCGGAAAGCGTGCATCAGTTAGAAATTTTGAATTGAAGATCGGAGAAGGGTATAGCGACAAAACCATTCATATCTTGCATTGTAGAAGCCCCTTTCATCTTCCAAACAGGGGGCTTTGATCAGTCCTTACAATTGCAGGCATGTTTCTCACAGTTTCAAATGTTGATGTTTGCTACCCCGGCAATGCCAAGCCCGCCATCAACGGCGTGTCTTTGCAGTTGAAGGCAGGCCAAATCGGTGTCCTCATTGGCCCTTCAGGTTGCGGCAAAACCAGTTTGCTAAGAGCCATTGCGGGTTTGGAGCCTGTGGCTACCGGCACGGTTCAGTTGTCCGATCGGGTGGTCAGTCAACCAGGTTTAACGGCACCGCCAGAGAAGCGCCGCATGGGCATGGTGTTTCAAGATTACGCACTTTTTCCGCACCTGTCGGTGGCCGGCAACATCGCCTTTGGCCTTCATGGACAAAGCGCATCGAGCAAAACACAACGCATTGCAGAAGTGCTTCATTTGGTAGGCTTAGAGGCTGAAAAAGATCGATTTCCGCATGAATTGTCGGGCGGTCAGCAGCAGCGGGTTGCCTTGGCCAGAGCATTGGCCCCCAAGCCCGAATTGCTGCTTTTGGACGAACCTTTTTCCAACCTCGATGTTGATCTGCGCGAGCGATTGGCTTTAGAAATTCGCAATATTTTGAAGGCTGCCAACGCCACAGCACTGTTTGTCACGCACGATCAAATGGAGGCATTTGCCATTGGCGATGTGATTGGCGTCATTCAAGAAGGCCACCTGCACCAGTGGGACGATGCTTACCACTTGTACCACCGGCCAGCGTCGCGGTTTGTGGCTGAGTTCATTGGTCATGGCGTCTTTATTCCTGGCGTTCGTTCACAAAGCCATGGGCACCTTCACGTGCAAACTGTTTTAGGTGACCTAACTGACCCCCATGAATCCGCTGATTCTGATGGGGAGGAGGCCAAACATTGCGATGTCTTGTTGCGCGCAGATGACATTGTTCACGACGATGAAGCCATGGTCAAAGCCGAGATTTTGAGAAAGTCATTTCGAGGTTCAGAGTTTTTGTACACCTTGCGATTGCGCACAGGCGAGACGGTCATGGCACATGTGCCTAGCCACCACGATCACACAATTGGCGAGTGGATTGGTATTCGCGCTGAAGTTGACCATGTGGTGACTTTTGAGCGACAAACCTAAAAATTCGCTCTAGCCCCTTTTTTTGTTTCCGCATGCAAATGCGAATCATTCTTGTTTGATGTAGAATCTCTTCATTCTGAAGATCAAACGAAACAAAATGAGTTCTAAATTATGCAAATTAGCAGGCCTTTGCGTGGCTGCTATTGTCTTTTTGCTTCCGCCCTTGGCCATTGCTCAGCCGGCCGACGGGGCCTTTGTCAACATCTACTCGGCCCGCCATTACCCAACCGATGAAGCCCTGTATGCAGATTTCACCAAAAGCACGGGTATCAAGATCAACCGCATCGATTCAGATGACGCCGGCATTTTGACGCGATTGAAAGCGGAGGGTGCAGCATCTCCCGCCGATGTCATCTTGTTGGTCGATGCGGCCAGACTCTGGCGAGCCGAAGTAGAGGGTTTGTTTCTGCCTGTCAAATCCAAATTACTTGAAGAAGCCATTCCCGACAATCTGCGCGCCAAGCGGGCAGACAACGGTGGAATTCCTTGGTTCGGCTTGTCAACTCGCGCCCGAGTGATTGTTTACGACAAGCTCAAACTTCAAAAATCTGATGTCGACAGTTATGAAAAGTTGGCAGATCCCAAGTTAAAAGGCAAGCTGTGCATTCGTTCTGGCTCTCACCCTTACAACCTTAGCTTGTTTGGCGCGATGACTGAGCACATCGGTGCTCAGCAAACAGAAATTTGGCTGAAGGGCCTGGTATCTAACTTAGCCAGAAATCCGGCGGGTGGCGATACCGATCAAATTAAAGGTGTGGCCTCTGGCGAATGCAATGTGGCAGTCACCAACACCTATTACTTAGCGCGCCTCATGCGATCTTCCAACCCAGCTGAAAAAGCAATGGTAGAAAAACTTGGCGTTGTATTTCCCAACCAATCCAGTTGGGGAACCCACCTGAATATTGCAGGTGGCGCAGTGGCCAAAAATTCAAAAAATCAAACGAATGCCTTGAAGTTTTTGGAATACTTGGCCAGTGCCTCAGCACAGAATCATTTTGCCAATGGCAACAACGAATGGCCTGCTGCTAAGGGGATGAGCTTTGACAATCCAGCATTGAAGGCCATGTCGGGCGGTGTCTTCAAAAGTGAAGTGTTGCCAGTCAGCGCTGTTGGCATGAATCAAATTAAGGTTCAGCAGATGCTAGACCGGGTGGGGTTTAAATAACCTCAATTCTGAAAAACAAGTTCATGGCTATTTGGATTGCCAGAGTCATTCCAAATGTCGTCTATTTTTCGAAGTTGTTCTGGATCAAAGTGATTAACGCTTTCCCAATACCGACCCGATGCAACGAGATAGCCTAATTCTGTTTCTGCTGAAAGCGCTTGATTGATTTTTTGGGTATCAAACAAATGGTTTTGATGTTCGATCATTTCCTGATGACAGGCTAGCTGCTGAATGTCTGCAAACTTTTTTCTTGGGAATGTCAGTCTTGATTCTGGCAATAATGACAAGTTCACAATGGCACAATTTTGCTTGTTTGCCATGGCCATCAATCGATTGGATTTGGCCTCCAATGACTGAAGCGTCAAGTCATCTCTCAAGGGGTCGGCTGTTCCATGCCCATAGAAATGGCTCGTTTTACCCGCCTCAGCTGAATACACCATGTCGCAGCCGATGTAGGCAATGATGTCTGGTTTTAATGCACCCAGTGCCCAATAGCCGGCCGTGAAAGACATCGTCCCTCCGGCGTAGATAAAACCACCAAATTGATTTTGGTGAGGCACAAACTCATTGGCAGTGACCCATTGCTGATGGGAGTTAAGAGGTAGTTGTGGTCGCCGATCAATCGGAAAGTCTTCTGGAAAAATAAGATGGGTCCACTGGGGTGTGACCTTCCAAGCGTTGTTGATGGCGATGCAACTTGTGAAAATGGAAAGGTCCCAGTGGCTTATTTCGGTGACGTCTGGCGCGCTTCCAAAGATCAAAACAATGTTCAATTGGCGCATTTCATCATTTCCTCACGGGGTATTTGTTTTGACTTCAGACCGTTGAAGACGAGTTTTTATCAAAGTCCTATGACACCCTTTTGAATGAGGAAAATTTACAACACTTGGCTTCCAAGCTCGTCATCAACGAAAGACTGGCGGTCACTCGTCGTCAATGACGGCCGCTAAACTGCTTACCCAACAACGGACGCATGGCCAAAACTCCTAAAAGAGGGCCTATACCTAGCCAAGGCAGAAGCGAAGACAACTGATGTTCCTGAGCCAAACTCGTAAAGAGTTCAATGCTCACAATGGAAAGTGCAAAGCCAATGCAATTGGTCAAGGTGAGCACACTGCCTACTGCATGCTTAGGCGCATTGCTGGCTGTGAGTGTTGAAAATTGGGGCGAGTCTCCAGCTGCAGTGATGCCCCAAACAGCCAACCACAGTAAGAACCAAATTAGCGGTGCAGACAATAACCAAGGCGCTAGAAGACAACACATACCGCTCATGCTTAATTGAAGTGTGGCCACGCGGGCACTGCCCCATCGCTTTGCAAGCCATCCGCCCCCTATGCACCCCACGGCCCCAATACCAAGCACACCAAAAGCT
>OFSF01000672.1_pt1 | contig 12977 bp, 12 predicted proteins | sample 1543271 | NCBI WGS metagenome assembly OFSF01 (sample SAMN07774227, study PRJEB24372) | wastewater metagenome | isolation source: Exp Tend VB 100WW | collected 2016-02
AGACGAAGGTCTTCGAATTCATTTCCAGCGAGCACACCGGCAAGAATCTGATGATTGCCGCCACCAGGCGCCCCGGCCTCGCCCGCGGCGACGAGGCGTGGGACGTGATCGAGGCCGACGCCATCCTGCCGGAGTCGTCGCACAGCGGCCTGCTCTACAGCGCCGAGTTCCTGCGGACGGTGCGGGGCCGGCTGAAGCCCGGCGAGGCGCTGGAGCTGACCGTCAAGGTGGCCCAGCGGCCGAAGGCGAAGGTGGCGACACGCCCCCGGCAGGGGGAATGAACCGGGCGTCTGCGGCGGGGGACGGGCCGCTCGGGCGCTGTGCTCAGGTCGGTGTCTGATCGACCGGCGCCTGTGTGTGCTTCAGGAAGAACTGGGACGCCACGATGCCCACTTCGTACAGCAAGCCCATCGGGATCAGCAGCGCGATCATCGACACCGCATCCGGCGGCGTGACCAGCCCGGACACCGCGGCGGCAGCCACCCAGAAATAGCGGCGGAACTCGCGCAACTGCGCGACCGTGATCACGCCAAGCCGCGTCAGCACCACCACGGCCACCGGCACCTCGAACGCCACGCCGAAGGCGATGAACATCGTGATGACGAAGTCGAGGTAGGCCTCGATGTCCGGACTCACGGCCACCGAAGCCGGTGCCATCGACTGGATGGCCGGAAACGCCTGCCCGAACACGAAGAAGTAGCAGAACGAGACGCCCATGTAGAACAGCAGCGTGCTGCTCGTCACCAGCGGCAGCACCAGCCGGCGCTCATGCTTGTACAGGCCTGGTGCCACGAAGGCCCAGATCTGGTAGAGCACCCACGGCAACGCTGCACCAAACGCGACCAGCAGCGTCACCTTGATCGGGATGAGAAAGGGCGAGACCACGCCGACGGCGATCATCTTCGAGCCCTCGGGCAGCGCCTTGACCAGCGGCAGCGCCAGCAGGTCGTACATCCGCGACGGACCGGGAAACAGGCACAGCAGCGCGAAGATCGCACCGACGCCGTACACGGTCTTCAGCAGGCGGTCGCGCAGTTCGATCAGGTGGCTGACAAAAGGCGCTTCGGTGCCTTGCAGCTCATCGGTGGGTGTGGGCATGGAACCAGGGGATCAGAACGATCGCGTCGAGCGCGCAGGGCGGAAGCGTGCCACCCGGGCGGCGCCCGACTGCACATGGCGGCGCACGTTCTCGCTTTTCTTGTACCACTGGGGCACCGCGGAACGCTTGATGCGCCAGTTCTTCTTGGGTGGCTGGTAGGCCGTGGGCGCAGGCGTGCTGTCCCAGTTGTAGGGCTCGTAGGTGGGCGTGTCGCCATCGACATGCTGGCCGAGGGCAGTATTGACGTCGCGTGTGGCGTCATGCAGCCCGCTGGACACCGACTGGCTCACGTCCCGGGCGGCGTTCTCGAACTGCTCGCGCACCTTGGTCAGTTCTTCCAGCTCGATCGAGCGGTTGACCTCGGCCTTGACGTCGGAGACATAGCGCTGCGCACGGCCGATCAGCGTGCCGGCCATGCGGGCCACCTTGGGCAGCCGCTCCGGGCCGATCACGACCAGCGCGATCCCGGCCACGAGCATGATCTTGGCAATGCCGATGTCGAACATGGGTCAGGTCACTGCTTGGTCTTGACTTCGACGTCGATGGCTTGACCGTCGAGGCGCTTCTCGGCGACGACCTGGGCGGCCGGCGCAGCGGTGGTGGCCGCGGCTGCGGGGTCGGTCTTGTCGCTGTCCTTGACGCCATCCTTGAAGCCCTTGACGGCGGAACCGAGGTCCGAGCCGATGCTCTTGAGCTTCTTGGTGCCGAAGACCAGCACGATGATGACGAGGAAGATGATCAGGTGGGTGGTGGACAGGCCCATGGCGGTGCTCCGGTGCAGTGGTGTGTGGGGTCGACCGTGACGTGAAGTGGTGACGTCGGTCGACAGTGCAGGGAATTCTAGGTCAGCCGTGTTTCCATGGCCGGGGTCCGCCCATCACATGCATGTGCAGGTGGTAGACCTCCTGCCCGCCGTCCGGCCCTGTATTGATCACTGTGCGAAAACCGTTGGTGGCACCCTGCTCGACCGCCAGCCGCGGCGCCAGCGTCAGCATGCGGCCCAGCAGCGCTTCGTGCTCGGCCGTCACGTCACCGAGGCCGGTGATGTGCTGGCGCGGGATGATCAGCAGGTGCACCGGGGCGACCGGGCGGATGTCCTTGAACGCGATCAGTTCATCGTCCTCGTAGACCTTCTGGGCGGGGATCTCGCCAGCGGCGATGCGGCAGAACAGGCAGTTCGGATCGTGGCTCATGGCACAGCAGGGGTTGGGTGTCGGTGGATTCGGATCGGGATCGAGATCGGAAACAGGATCAGGTCTTCGGCCGGCTGGCGAACTCGGCCAGCCCGGACAGGCCTTCGCGGCGCTCCAGCTCGGCGATCACGTCGGCCGGCGTCAGGCCGAACTGGGCCAGCGCGACAACGCTGTGGAACCACAGGTCGGCCACTTCGTAGACGATCTTTTGCGCGTCGCCGTCCTTGGCGGCGATCACCACTTCGGTGGCCTCTTCGCCGATCTTCTTCAGGATGGTGTCGGTGCCCTTGTGGAACAGGCGGGCGACATAGCTCTTGTCCGGATCGCCGCCGCGGCGCGAGGCGATGACCTCGGCGAGGCGGGCCAGGCTGTCCTGGGAGGTCAGGGACGTCGTCGGCGTGGTCATGGCTTGGCGTAGATGGTGCTGGGGTCTTTCAGGACCGGATCGACGGGTTGCCAGCCGAGCTGGCCGTCCGTGCCGGGCAGGAGCCGTTCGTAGAAGCAGGAATGGCGCCCGGTGTGGCAGGCAATGCCGGGTTCATGGCCGCGCTGCGTCACCTTCAGCAGCACGACGTCCTGGTCGCAGTCGATGCGGATCTCGTGCACCTGCTGCACATGGCCCGATTCCTCGCCCTTGTGCCAGAGCCGGTTGCGCGAGCGGCTCCAGTACACGGCTTCGCCACGCTCGGCGGTGAGCGCCAGCGCCTCGCGGTTCATCCACGCGAACATCAGCACGTCGTTCGTGCCCGCTTCCTGCGCGATCACGGGCACCAGGCCCTCCGCAGTCCATGTGATCTTGTCCAGCCAGTTCATGCGGGGGAGTGTAGCAACCGGACATGACCGAACTTCCCGTTCCGTGACAATCTCCCCATGGCACACCTTGACCCTGTTCAATCTCCCGCCACGCCTCCGGTGGTGATCACGCTCGGCGACGCGCTGGGCATCGGCCCGGAAATCATCGTCCGCGCCTTCCTCGATGGGCGCACAGGCCCGGCCGGCCAGACGCTGGTGCTCGGCGAGCCGGCGGTGCTGCGCCGCGCGGCGGCGGTGTGGCGCCAGCGGGCCGATGTGCCGGAGCTGCCCATCGCCGTGATCGATGCGGTGGCCGATCTGGCGCTGGTGCCGCCCGGCGCGCTGCCGGTGCTGCTGCCGAGCTGGCGCTGCCCGGAACTGGCGCAGGCACCGTGGGGCACCGTGGACGCCCGCTGCGGCCGGCTCGCGGCGGCCTGCATCCGCGACGCGGTGGCGCTGGCCAGCCGGGGCGAGGTCTCGGCCATCGTCACGGCGCCGATCCACAAGGAAGCGCTGTTCGCCGCGGGCGAGCCGTATCCCGGCCATACCGAAATGCTGGCGGCCGAGAGCGCGCTGCACGGCCAGCCGGCGGACGTCCGCATGATGCTGGCCAACGAGGAACTCAAGACCGTGCTGGTGACAGTGCATTGCGCGCTGCGCGAGGCCATCGAGCGGGTGACCTTCGACGCCGTGCTGTCCACGCTGCGCATCGCGCACGCGAGTGCGGCGCGCTGGGGCCAGCCGACGCCGCGCATCGCCGTGGCCGGACTGAACCCGCACGCGGGCGAGGGCGGGCTGTTCGGCCGCGAGGAGATCGAGGTCATCGCGCCGGCCATCGCCGCGGCATGCGCCGAAGGCATCGACGCCCGCGGCCCCTACGCACCCGACACGGTCTTCATGCGCGCCCGCACCGGCGAGTTCGACCTGGTGCTGGCGATGTACCACGACCAGGGGCTGATCCCGGTGAAGTACCTGGGGGTGGAGCAGGGCGTCAACGTGACGCTCGGCCTGCCCTTCGTGCGCACCAGTCCGGACCACGGCACGGCCTTCGACGTGGCCGGGCGCGGCGTGGCGGATGCGTCCAGCCTGGTCGCCGCGCTGGCGATGGCGCGCCGGCTGGCTCAGCGCAGCGCGTAGTCGAGCAGGGCGCCGGCGAAGACCGCCGCGCCCACCCAGTGGTTCTCGCGGAAGGCGCGGAAGCAGCCGTCGCGCGAGCGGTCGCGGATCAGCGTCCAGTGCCACAGCGCCTGTGCGGCGGCGACCGCGATGCCGGCGAGGAACGGCGCGCCCAGCCCCGCCTGCAGGCCCAGCCAGGTCCAGACCGCCAGGTAGACCGCGTAGAACGCCATGATCGCCGCCACGTCCCAGCGGCCGAGCGTGATGGCCGAGGTCTTCATGCCGATCTTCAGGTCGTCGTCGCGGTCGACCATCGCGTATTCGGTGTCGTAGGCCAGCACCCAGAACAGGTTGCCCAGCAGCAGCCCCCAGGCCAGCGGCGGGATCTCGCCGCGTGTCGCCGCGAAGGCCATCGGAATGCCGAAGCTGAAGGCCACGCCCAGCACGGCCTGCGGCATCGACACGAAGCGCTTGGCGTAGGGGTAGACCAGCGTCACGGCCAGCGCGCCGAAGGACCAGGCGATCGCCAGCGCGTGGGTGGTCAGCACCAGCGCAAACGCGACCAGGGCGAGCGCGGCGCCCACCGCCAGCGCTTCCTTGACCGACACCGCGCCGCTGGTGACCGGGCGCTGCGCGGTGCGCTTGACGTGGCGGTCGAAGTCGCGGTCGGCCACGTCGTTGATGCAGCAGCCGGCGCTGCGCATCAGGATGGTGCCGAGCGTGAACACGGCCAGCAGGTGCAGCCCCGGAAACCCGTTCGCCGCCAGCCACAGCGCGGTCAGCGTGGGCCACAGCAGCAGCAGCCAGCCGGCGGGCCGGCTCCAGCGGATCAGGTCGAGGTAGAGGGCGAGCCGGTCGGCGGGGCGGGAGGCGGTGGCATTCATGGCCGCGATTGTCTCGCGTCACCGCACCGCGTTCCCCGGTTCAGAGCATGGTCTCGGGCAGCGAGGGCATCAGATCGGCGGTGCGGGTGTCCTCGAGTTCCAGCTCGCGCGGGCGCTGCGGCCGGTCGCGCTCGCGCCACTTGAGGACGAACTCCAGCACCTGGTCGGCCGGCATCGGGCGCGAGGCGAAGTAGCCCTGCACCATGTTGCAGCCCTCGGCCTCCAGCACATTGACCTGCAGCGGCTCCTCCACGCCCTCGGCCACGGTCGACATGCGCAGCGACTTGGCCAGCGCCAGGATGTTGCGCACGATGGAGCGCGCGTCCCGGCTGATCAGCAGCTCGCGCACGAAGGCGCGGTCGATCTTCAGCGTGTCGAAGGGGAAGCGGCGCAGGTAGGCCAGCGAGGAGTAGCCGGTGCCGAAGTCGTCCAGCGCGATCTGCACGCCCAGCCGGCGCAGCGCGTGCAGCCGCTCCACCGTGCCGCGGTTGTCGTTGATGAAGACCGATTCGGTGATCTCCAGCTCCAGCCGGCCCGGCGCGAGACCGCTGGTCCGCAGCGCGCGCTGCACGGCCTCGGGCAGGTTGTGCGTCATGACCTGCACCGGCGAGATGTTGACCGCCACCTGCAGCGGATCCGGCCAGCGCGCCGCCTGGCAGCAGGCCTCGGTCAGCGCCCATTCGCCCATCGGCAGGATCAGGCCGCTTTCCTCGGCCACCGGGATGAACTCGGCGGGCGTGATCGCGCCGTGTTCCGGGTGGTTCCAGCGCAGCAGGGCCTCGAAGCCGATGATGTCCCAGCCGTGCAGGCTGACCTTGGGCTGGTAGTGCAGCGAGAGCTGGTTCTTCTCCATCGCCTCGCGCAGGTCGCGCTCCAGCACCAGCCGGCGGCGGATCTGCTCGCCCAGGCGGGCGACGAAGAAGCGCATCGAGCCGGTGGCATTCGCCTTGGCGTCGTAGAGGGCGAGGTCGCCGTTCTGCATCATCTCGTCGACGGTGGTGCCGTCCTGCGGGAAGCGCGCGATGCCGATGCTCACGCGCACCGGCACCGCCGCGCCCATCACCTCGCAGGGCGCGCGCATGGCGTCGACGATGCGCTGGGCCGTGGTGCCGATCTCGGCCTCCTCGCGCACCGACCGCAGCAGCACGGCGAACTCGTCGCCGCCGAGCCGCGCCACGACGTTGTTGCGCCCGACCGCTTCCTTGATGCGCCGCGAGACCTCGACCAGCAGCGCGTCGCCGGTGGCGTGGCCGAGCGTGTCGTTGACGTTCTTGAAGCCGTCCAGGTCCAGGCACATCACGGCGCCATGGCTGAGGCGCGTGCGGCTGTTCTGCAAGGCACCTTCGAGCAGCACGCGGAAGTGCGCCCGGTTGGTCAGGCCGGTGAGGGTGTCGTAGTGCGCCAGCCAGGCCAGGCGGCGGTCGGCGATGCGCGCCTGCGTCACGTCACGGGCCACGCCGCGCCAGCCGATGGCGCTGCCGCGTTCATCCACCAGCGGCTTGGCGGTCATCGACCACCAGCGCTGCTTGCCCTGGACCACCATGGGCAGCAGCACGTCGCGGAACGGGTGGCCCTGGGTGAGCCGCTCGTGCAGCGTGTTGGCGGATTCGCGGTCGGATTCGCTGAGCTTCTTCTGCAGGTCGGCCAGCAGCGCGAGCAGCGAATGGTCGTTGAGGTCTTCCACCGTCAGGCCCAGCGCGCCGGCGAACTGCTTGGAGACATGCTTGAGCCGGCCGGCCGAGTCGATTTCCCACAGCACGTCGCTGCCGTGTTCCTCGAAGTCGCGCAGCAGCAGGCCGATGAGCTGGTTCTGGTGCTCGGCCTTGACCTCGGCGCTGACACGGGCCTGCAGATTGCGGCGCACCCCGCGCGAGGCGCCGATGGCCAGTCCCGCCAGCAGGATCCACTGCGCCACGCCGTAGGTCTGCAGCGTCGAGCCCCAGCCGATGTAGCACACCAGCGTGCCCGCGCCCATGGCGCCGACGAAGGCGTTCATCGCCCGGGGCAGTGACAGCAGCGTGAACGCTCCCGCACTGAGCATGGCCACCATGGTCAGGCCGATGGCGAGCTGGTGCGAGGGCCCGTGGTCGAAGATCAGCGTGGTGGGGGCCAGTCCCCAGACGGCGCCGATGAGTGCGGCGTGCAGGTCGTAGGCCGTGATGCGCCGGGACGAGACCGCCGAGGCGCGGTGGCGGCGGTGGTTGAACCAGAACTGCAGCTGGGCCAGCGTGAGGGCGACGATGGCGGTGAGCCAGACCAGCAGCAGCGCCTGGGGAATCTGCGGCGAGGCGGTGAAGGCCAGCAGCAGCGCGCTCATCAGCGACATGCCGGCCATGAAGGGCAGGGTGCGCAGCACGGCCGCGTGCTGGCGCAGGCGCACCCGGGCCTCGACCGCGGCTTCGGACGACTGCACGGAGTTCCGGCGGTCCTTGCTGCGGCGTTCCGCCTCGCGGCGACGCGGTGACGTCGGGGAAGTGCGGCTCGTTTTCGGGGAGGAGGGCATCGGGAAACTCGCAACCGGACATGACGGACCATGTCCCCGTTGCTGATTTCGGCTGCGATGCGGGCAGCTTGAGCCGGCGCGGTGGTGCGCCGGTGGTCTCCCGTGGTCTGCGGTCAGTCGGTCACGCGGCGCACGCCCGGCAGCGGGCACTGCATGACGGCGTTGCGCAGGGCCGCGATCGCCTCGTAGCGCGTGAAGGAACGCCGCCACGCCAGGACGATGCGCCGGGTCGGGACCGGGTCGCTGAAGGGGATGTAGCGCAGCAGCGCGTGTGGCTCGGCCGCTTCATGCCCGACCGGCACCGACAGCTGCGGCACGACCGTGATGCCCATGCCCGAGGCGACCATGTGCTTGATGGTCTCCAGCGACGAGCCTTCGAAGCTCTTGCGGATGCCCTCGGTGTCGCTGGAGAAGCGGGCGAATTCGGGGCAGACCTCCAGCACATGGTCGCGGAAGCAGTGGCCGGTGCCCAGCAGCAGCATGGTCTGCTGCTTCAGCTCGGCCGACGAGATCGAGGCCCGTTCTGCCAGCGGGTGGTGCCGCGGCACGGCGACCATGAACGGCTCGTCATAGAGCGGCGCGATGGCCAGACCGGTGTCCGGGAAGGGCTCGGCCAGGATCGTGCAGTCCAGCTCGCCGGTGCGCAGCATCTCCAGCAGCCGCACGGTGAAGTTCTCCTGCAGCATCAGCGGCATCTGCGGCAGGTGCGCGATGGTGTTGCGCACCAGGTCCGGCAGCAGGTAGGGGCCGATCGTGTAGATCACGCCCAGCCGCAGCGGGCCGGCCAGCGGATCCTTGCCGCGCCGGGCGATCTCCTTGATCGAGGCGGCGCTTTCCAGCGTGGCCTGCGCCTGCCGGATGATCTCCTCGCCGAGCAGCGTGACGCTGACCTCGCTGCCGCCACGCTCGAAGAGCTTGACCTCCAGCTCCTCCTCCAGCTTCTTGATCGCCACCGACAGCGTGGGCTGGGAAACGAAGCAGGCTTCGGCGGCCCGACCGAAATGCCGCTCGCGTGCGACAGCCACGATGTAGCGCAGTTCGGTCAGGGTCATGGCAGGTCCCGGGGACACGCGGCGAAGATGCCGCACCTGCGGGATTGTCCTCAAAAAGCCGGGTGGCGTGTCATGGTGCGTGCCCGGATGTCCCGCTGGCCTTGCTGGGCGAGAATGTGGTGTATGGGCATCGACCGGGTTTTCGTCAACCCGAAAACGGGGCGGATGTCAGTGATGCGTATCTATAATTCGCGGCGTTTTTGCTTGATCGTCATCAAACACCTCCCATATGAGCAAACAGATACTTGCCACGGTCGCTTCCGCTTTTGCACTCGCAGCCGGTATGTCTTCCGTGCATGCTCAGGACAATCCGGCTGGAGATGCGGCCAGCGGTCAGAAGAAGGCCGCGATGTGCATCGGATGCCACGGCATCCCGAACTACCGCGCCAGCTTCCCCGAAATCCACCAGGTGCCGATGATCTCGGGCCAGGGTGCCAAATACATCGTGTCGGCACTCAACGCCTACAAGAAGGGCGAGCGCAAGCACCCGACGATGCGTGGCATTGCCGCCTCGCTGTCGGACCAGGACATGGCCGACCTCGCCGCCTACTACGCCGCTCACCCGGTGCCGGCCACGGCTGCAGCCGCTGCCAAGGTGCCGAGTGCCGCTGTGGCCGAGCTGCTCAAGAAGGGCAACTGCGCGTCCTGCCACGGCGAGAACATGAACAAGCCGATCGACGGCAGCTACCCCAAGCTGGCCGGTCAGCACGCCGACTACCTGTTCGTCGCGCTCAAGGCCTACAAGACCGAGAACAACGCCAGCGTCGGCCGCGGCAACGCGATCATGGGCGGCATGGTCAAGCCTTTCACCAACGCCGAACTCAAGGCGATGGCGAACTACATCGGTTCGATGCCCGGCGACCTGTCGACCGTCACGAACGCGAAGTTCCGCTGATCAGGGACGTGTGCCCGGCCTGGTTTCCCGCCTGGGTGACCACCGGGCCAGCAACAGCGCGTTGCTGATGACGCTCACGCTGCTGGCCGCCATCGCCGCCCCCGCCACCACGGGGCTCAGCCATCCGAAGGCCGCCAGCGGTATCCCCACCACGTTGTAGGCAAACGCCCAGAACAGGTTCTGGCGGATCTTGGCCGTCGTGCGGCGCGAGATGTCGATCGCGTCGGCCACGGCGCGCGGATCGCCGCGCATCAGCGTGATGCCGGCCGCGTGCATCGCCACGTCCGTGCCGGTGCCGTCGCTGTGCGTGATGGCCATGCCGACATCGGCGGCGGCCAGCGCCGGCGCGTCGTTCAGGCCGTCTCCGACCATCGCCACCCGCGTGCCATCCGCCCGCAGTGCGGCGATCACCCCGGCCTTGTCCCCCGGCAGCACCTCGGCCCGCACGTCGTCGATGCCGAGTTCCCGCGCCACCGCCCCCGCCGCATCGCGGTTGTCGCCGCTGACCAGCAGCGTGCGCACGCCCAGTGCGTGCAACTGGTCGATCGCCTCCCGCGCGCCCGGCTTGAGCGTGTCGCCGAAGGCCAGCAGGCCGAGCAACACGGGCGCACCCGATGCACTGTCCGCGGGCATCTGTGCCAGCCAGGCCAGCGTGCGGCCCTGCGATTGCCACTCGTCGGCCCTGGCCTGCAGCGGTGCGACCACCACGCCCAGTTCCTCCATCCAGCGCCGGCTGCCCAGCCGCAGTGCACGGCCCAGCACCACGCCCATCACGCCGCGGCCCGCCTGCGCCGACATCTGCTCGGCTGGCGGGACGGGCAGACCGGCGGCGGCGGTCACCACGGCGCGGGCCAGAGGATGCTCGCTGCCCGACTGCAGCGCGGCGGCCCAGAGGAGCACGTCCGCGTCCGCCTGCCCCGGCGCAGCGACATGGCCGACCAGCGCCGGCTTGCCCGCCGTGAGCGTGCCGGTCTTGTCGAAGGCGACGGTGCGCACGGCGTGGGCGAGTTCGAGCGCCTGCGCGTCCTTGATGAGGATGCCGTGGCGCGCCGCTGCGCCGGTCCCGACCATGATCGCCGCCGGCGTGGCCAGCCCCAGCGCACACGGACAGGCGATCACCAGCACCGCCACCGCCCGCAGCACGGCCATCGTCCAGTCTCCGCTCGTCAGGCCCCAGCCCAGCAGCGTGATGACGGCGATCACCACCACCGCCGGCACGAACACCGCGCTCACCTGGTCGACCAGCCGCTGGATCGGCGCCTTCTTCGCCTGCGCCGACTCGACCATCCGCACGATGCGCGACAGCGTGGTCTCGGCGCCAATGGCCAGCGTGCGCACGACCATGCGGCCCTCGCCATTGACGGCGCCACCCGTCACGCGCTGGCCCGGCTCGCGGGCCACGGGCAGGCTCTCGCCGGTCAGCAGCGATTCGTCGACGTGGCTGGCGCCTTCAAGCACCTCGCCGTCCACCGGAATGCGCTCGCCGGGGCGGATCACCACCCGGTCGCCGACCCGCAGCCGGGCGAGTGGCCGGTCGGCTTCGGTGCCGTCCGGGCCGATGACGTGGGCGAACGCCGGGGTCAGGGCCTGCAGCCCGCGGATGGCGTCCACCGTGCGGTGCCGGGCGCGCGACTCCAGCCATTTGCCCAGCATCACCAGCGTGATGACCACGGCGGCGCTCTCGAAGTAGAGGTGCGGCATGCCGGCGGGATCGTTCAGCAGCAGCCAGACCGACAGCGCGTAGGCGGCCGTCGTGCCCAGCGCGACCAGCAGGTCCATGTTGCCGCTGCCGCTCCGCAGCGCCGCCCAGCCGGCGCGGTAGAAGCGTGCGCCTAGCCAGAACTGCACCGGCGTGGCCAAGGCCCACTGCAGCCAGCCCGGCAGCATCCAGTGCCCGCCGAACACCTCGGCCAGCATCGGCAGCACCAGCGGCGCCGACAGCAGGGCCGCGATCGCCACCCGCCGGCCCTCGTTCAGCCAGGGCTCGACCACGGTGGGCGCGGAGGCACCTTCCGCCACCTCGTCTGGCACGCTGAAGCCCGTGCGCTTGACGGCCGCCTGCAGGGCCTCGCGGGTCGCGGTGTCGGCACGGGCCACGACATGGGCCTGCTCGATCGCCAGATTGACCTCGGCCTCGACCACCCCCGGTACCTTCTTCAGCGCCTTTTCGACCCGTGTCACGCACGAGGCGCAGGTCATGCCGTCGATCGGCAAGGTCCACTCGCAGAGGGCAGGGTCGGCAGCCATGACCGGACTGGCGGTGTTTGCGGTGGTGGTGGAGGTGTCCATGGACGCATGGTGCCCGGAATCCCGGGACTCGTCTTGATGCTGGTCAAGCCGGCCATCCGGGAACATTGCACGGCCGATCGGCCTACACTGCCGCTTCCGCTGTCCTCAGGAGCCTGTGCCATGTCCCACGCCCGTTCTCTGCTGCCCACCGTTGCCGTCGCTGTGCTGGCGGCGGCGCTGGGGCTGCCCGCCTCGGCCCAGACCCTGCGCTGGGCCACCCAGGGCGATCCGCAGACCATGGACCCGCACTCGCAGAACGAGTCGCTGACCAACCAGATGAACGCCCAGGTCTACGAGACGCTGGTCGGCCGCGACAAGCAGCTCGGCATCAATCCGCAGCTCGCCACCGAATGGCAGCAGACCGGGCCGCTGACGTGGCGCTTCAAGCTGCGGCCGAACGTGAAGTTCCACGACGGCTCGCCGTTCACCGCGGACGACGTGGTCTTCTCCATCCTGCGCGCCCGCGAGCCCAGCTCCAACCTGATCGCCTACGCCAACCAGGTCGGCGAGCCGAAGAAGATCGACGCGCTGACGGTCGAGTTCCAGCTCGCGCAGCCGAACCCGGTGTTCCTGCAGCACATGAACACGCTGTTCATCATGAGCAAGGCGTGGTCCGAGAAGAACCGGGTCACCAAGCCGCAGGACTTCAAGAACAAGGAAGAAAGCTTCGCGGCGATGAACGCCAACGGCACCGGCCCGTTCATCCTCGTCAGCCGCCAGCCCGACATCAAGACCACCTACAAGCGCAACCCGGCGTGGTGGGGCAAGTTCGAGGGCAATCTGCAGGAAGTGGTCTACACGCCGATCAAGAGCGACGCGACCCGGCTCGCTGCGCTGGTGTCGGGCGAGGTGGATTTCGTGCTGGACCCAGCGCCGCGTGACGTGGCGCGGCTGAAGAGCACGGCAGGTGTCAAGGTGGTCGAGGGCGTGGAGAACCGCGTGCTCTTCATCGGCATGGACCAGTCCCGCGACAAGCTGCTCTACGGCCAGGTGCCGGGCGACGCCAACCCGTTCAAGGACGTGCGCGTGCGCCGCGCGCTCTACCAGGCGATCGACATCGAGGCCATCAAGACCAGGCTGATGAACGGGCAGGCGATCCCGACCGGGGCGGTGGTGCCGAGCCCGCTGGGCAGCTTCAACGACCCGGAGATCGA
>OFSF01000681.1_pt1 | contig 12873 bp, 7 predicted proteins | sample 1543271 | NCBI WGS metagenome assembly OFSF01 (sample SAMN07774227, study PRJEB24372) | wastewater metagenome | isolation source: Exp Tend VB 100WW | collected 2016-02
GCACCGCCCACCGACTACGCCACCTGGAAACTGCGCATGGAGGACAGCGCGCTGCGCGAAGCCGCCTGGGCCACCGTGCGGGCACAGCCCGGCGGCGTGCTGCGCACCGACTACGGCGTGCTCGTCGGCAGCAAGTCGGCCGTGGCCGAGGTGTTCCTCGACCCCCACCAGCGCTACTCGGTGCACGGCTACGGCGAACGCATGCGCAGCTCGGTCGGCCTGGGCTACCTCGGCCAGGACGGCGACACGGGCCACGCCGAGACCGCGCCGGCGGTCAATGCGGTGATCGAATCGGTCCGCGAGGACCAGGCCTACGACGAGACCTACCGCCGCACCACCGCCCTGCTGCAGACCCTGCGCGCGGCGCTGCCCGCCCCCATCGCTGCGGCCGGCGTGCCGATCGACCTGCCGGAGCTGTGCGAGACCGTGCTCGGGCAGCTCTGCACGCACTGGTTCGGGCTGCCCGATCCGGACGGCAGCTACATGGCGGTCGGCCCGTGGGAGACCGGGGCCCGCACCGTCCCGACCTGCCCCGGGCATTTTGTGTCCGCCTCGAAGTTCATCTTCTCGCCGCGCCCGAGCGAGACGGTGCGCCAGCATGGCCGCCAGCAAGGCCGGCTGCTGCGCGAGATGGTGACCGAGTACCTGCGGATGGCCCCTGCCGCGCAGTTCGGCCCGCTGACACGGGACATCGTCCAGGCGCTGGGCGGCGGGACCGTCACCGCAGCCAACGCCGACCTGCTCGGCCGCACGGTGACCGGCGTGATGCTCGGCTTCGGGCCAACCGTGCTGGGCAACCTGCGCACGGTGCTGGGCCGGTGGGTCCATGCCCGCACCCTGTGGGATCTGCAGGCCGCCCTGCGCGACGCCGACGGCCCGCCGCCCCACGGCTACATGCTCGCCAACGCGACCCTGCGCCGGCCGCTGGTCCAGGCCTTGATGGAGCGCCCGACCCCCGAGGTGGTCTGGCGGACCGTGCGCGAGGACCACCGGCTCCAGGGCGTCGCGCTGCGCGAGGGCGATCGGCTGGTCGTCGGCATCGCCTCGGCCACCCAGTCCGACCTGGCGGCCCAGGTGCGCGACCACTACACCGTCTTCGGTGGCAGCCGCACCCCCGGCGACTGGCCGGGCGACACCGCCCCGCGCCACGCCTGCCCCGGCTACAGCATGGGCATGGGTGTGCTGCTGGGGCTGATCAGCGCCCTGCTCGACGCCGGCACGCTGCGCGCCACCGCGTCGCCGAACACCCTGGTGCTCAGCGCGTGAGCGGGCGCAGCGCGCGGGCCTGGGCCAGATGCCACGGCATCCGCATCGACTCGAACGCCGCCTCGGCCGGGTCGAGCCACTCCCGGGCGCGGGCCGTGTCCTCGCCGATCAGCGCGATGCGGGCCGCCATCCACTGCGTCACCGCCAGCTCATGGGCCGAGTCACGCTGGTAGGCCACCTGCAGCGCACGCGCCAGGCCACGCTCCGCACGGGCCGCGTCGCCCGCCAGCGCGGCGGACCAGGCCATCGCCCGCGCCGCCATCGCCCCGCCCAGCAGATCGCGCCGACGCCCGCGCTGCAGCGCCCGCGCCGCGTGGCGGCGCGCCTCGGCCAGGCGCCCGGCCTGCACCAGCCCGTCGGTGAGCCAGCCGTGGTTGAGCGACGCGAACAGCCCGCCTTCCCGGGGGGCGAGCCAGGCCGTCGCGTCCAGCACCCCCTGCAGCGCGCTGTCCGAGCCATCGAGCCGCCACTGCGCATAGCCACCGGCCGCGCGGCTCATCGAGAACGAGAACAGGCTGCGCACCTGCTCGCCGATCCGGTAGGCCTCGTCCGCCGTCTGGCGTGCCTCCTCCCAGCGGCCCTGCCACAGCAGCACCGCCGCCCGCCAACCGCGGATCGAGGCCCCGACCTCGTGCCCCGTGTCGCGCACCACCTCCAGCGCCTCGTCGAACAGCGCGCTGGCCAATCCGAAATCGCCCCGGTCGCCGTGCGCGGCGGCCATGCAGGTCAGCGTGTAGGCCAGGCCCACTGCCGTGCCGCGGCCGGAATGGTGCTGCCGCTTGATGGCCGACGCCTCGCCGAGCAACTGGAGCGCGGCGCCATAGTCCGCCGACGAGGCCAGCGCCTGCCCGAGCGTGGCGCAGATCTGCACCTCCAGCGGCCCGTCGCCGACCTGCCGCGCCAGCGCCAGCGCCCGTTCGCCGTGCAGCACGCAGGCATGCGCCTCGCCCAGCGCGTAGTGCAGATAGGCCAGCCAGTACAGCGCCTTGGCCTGCGTGGTGGCGTCCCCCGCCAGCTCGGCCAGCTCCACGGCACGCCGGAACAGCGCGAGATCCTGCCGCGAGGCATCGAACACGCAGGCCAGCCCGAGGCACTGCGACAGCCGGATCCAGTGCAGCAGGCGCTCGCGCGACGGCGGCAGCTGGTCGAGCGCCACCAGCGCCGCGCGGAACTGCACCCGCGCCCGGTCCAGCGACGACGCGGCCAGCGCCTTGTGGCCCGCCAGTTCGGCGAAGCGGGCGGCCAGCTCGACCTGTCCCGCGGCACCGTAGTGGTAGGCCAGCACTTCCAGCGACTCGTCCGAATCGCCGGGCGGACGGTGCTGCTGGATGGCCTCGGCGATGCGCAGGTGCATGGCGCGGCGCGCGTGCAGGCCGACCGAGTCGTAGATCACGTCCCGCGTGAGGCCATGCTTGAAGCGCAGGGTCCGGGCACGCTCGCCGGGGAAGATGAAATCCAGTTCGGCCAGCGCCCGCACCAGCGGATGCTCGTCCCCACAGCCCGTGACCACCTCCAGCAACCAGGTCGGCACGACATTGCCGATGACGGCCGCCGCCCGCAGCAGTTCGACCTGCGTGTCCGGCAGCCGGGACAGACGCGATTCGATCAGGATGCGCAGCCACGCCGCCCCACCATGGAGCCGGCCGGGCGGGCGCTCGGCCTCCGGCTGCGCCATCGCGTGGCACAGCTCCTCGATGAACAGCGCATTGCCACCCGCGTAGCGCTGGACGGTCACGGCCTCGAAGGGGTCGATGCCCGGCAGCAGGTGCTGCACGGTCTGCACGGCCTCGGCCTCGTTGAACGGCAGCAGCGGCAGCGGCTCGGCCCCGATCAGGTTGAGATCGGCCGGGGCCAGCTCGCGGGCCGTGAGCAGCACCAGGACCGGCAGCCCCTCCAGCATCCGCACGGCCGCCAGCGTCTGGCGCGACGCCTCGTCGGCCCACTGCCAGTCGTCCAGCGCCAGCACGAGCGGCTGCTGGCGCGCCAGGGCCGCCAGCAGCGCACGCAGCGCGGCCACCAGCGCATCGGCCACCAGCCGGCGCGGCGGCGCCCCGAACACCGCGGACGGGTCCGGCAGCGACAAGGCCCGCAGCAGCACGGCGCCGTGGGGGACCAGCGCTGGCGCGATCGCCTCCAGCCGGCGCACGACCTCGGCCGCTGCCTGCGCCGGCGCCTGCCCGTGCGACAGCCCGAAGAGTTCGCGCAGCATCTGCAGGAAGGGCTGGAACGGCTCGGCGCTGAGCGGGTTCTCGCAGTCGCCGCGCACGACGCGACAGCCCTGCGGTGACTGGCGGGACAGGAACTCCTGCACCAGCCGGGTCTTGCCGACACCCGGCGCCCCCAGCACCGCCACACACTGGACACGGCCCGCCCCGACCGCCGCCAGGCGACGCGTCAGCACCTCCAGCACCTCGCCCCGCCCGATGAAGGGCAGCAGGCTGCGGCGGCGGCGCGCCTGCTGGCGACCGGCCTCGCCGGCACGCCCGAGGATCCGGTAGGCCGTGATCGGCTCCGTCCGGCCCTTGACGGAGACGCAGCGCAGCGGGCTGGTCTCGAAATAGCGGTACTCCGGCCCGAGCGCTTCCTCGCTCACCACGATCTCGTCCCGCCCGGCCGACTCGCACAGGCGGGCGGCCAGGTTGGGCACGGTGCCCACCAGGTCGAGACGGCCACGCATGGCATCCCCCCCCTCCAGCAGCACCAGGCCGGAATGGACACCCGAGTGCAGCGCCAGCGACAGCCGCACGCCCGTGCCGGTCTCCGGTGACATGGCACGCACCACCGCGTGCAGCTCCAGCAGCGCCTGCGTGGCGCGGCGGGCATCGTCCTCGCGTGTCACCGGATAGCCGAAGATCGCCAGCGCACCGTCGCCCTGGACCCGGACGACCTCGCCCCCGTGCCGCTGGAAGACCTCGGCATAGGCGTGCCGCAGCTCGGCCAGCAAGGCGGCATACCACTCCGCCTCCATTGAGGCGCCCAGCCGCGTGGATTCGCACAAGTCCGCGAACACCACCGTCAGATAGCGGCGGTGGGTGCCTGCGGGAGACTTCACGGCCTCGGTGCTGTGGTCATTCATGGTGTCCCGACGTGTTCAAAAGCAGGGTTCACTGCAGCGGTCGATTATTTCCCGACGCTACCCCACTACCGTGTCCTCAACCCTTGGGATATGCCTTGCAACAGCGCAATACCGTTGCCTGTGAATAAACGTAAAAGTACCAGTGTGCACGTACCGTGACTTATTTCACGAATCGCGACAAAGCAGTACCTGCCCATCAACCTCCGTCCCGCTGACGTGACGCTCCGGCAAAGTCCTGTCGGCATGGTGCGGTCGGTAAAATCACCCGATTCACCCGAATCCACCGCACCGAGTCTGCCCCCATGTCCCTCTCCCCGCTCACCGCCCTCACCGCCCTGTCGCCGCTCGATGGCCGCTACGCCGGCAAGGTCACCGCCCTGCGCCCGCTGCTGAGCGAGTTCGGCCTGATGCACCGCCGCGTGCAGGTGGAGATCGAGTGGTTCATCGCGCTGTCGGACGCCGGCTTCAGCGAGTTCCCGGCGCTGTCCGAAGCCGCGCGCGGCCTGCTGCGCTCGCTCGTCATCCACTTCAAGGAAGAAGACGCGCAGGCGATCAAGGACATCGAGAAGACCACCAACCACGACGTGAAGGCGGTCGAGTACTGGATCAAGCGCCGCATCGCCGGCCACCCGGAGCTGGAAAGCCGCGGCGAGTTCGTGCACTTCGCCTGCACCAGCGAGGACATCAACAACACCAGCCACGCGCTGATGCTCAAGAGCGCGCGGGACGAGGTGATGCTGCCGATGCTGGACAAGGTGATCGCGAAGATGACCGCGCAGGCGCAGCAGTTCGCCGCCGTGCCCATGCTCAGCCGCACCCACGGCCAGACCGCCAGCCCGACGACCGTCGGCAAGGAGATCGCCAACGTCGTGGCGCGCCTGAAGAACGCCCGCGCCCGCATCGCCGACGTGAAGCTGCTGGCCAAGATGAACGGCGCGGTCGGCAACTACAACGCCCACCTGTCGGCCTACCCCGAGCACGACTGGGAAGGCTTCAGCCGCGGTGTCATCGAAGGCGCGCTGGGCCTGACCTTCAACCCGTACACCATCCAGATCGAGCCGCACGACTACATGGCCGAGCTGTTCGACGCCTTCACCCGCGTCGACACGATCCTGATCGACTGGGCGCGCGACGTGTGGGGCTACATCTCGCTCGGGTTCTTCAAGCAGAAGACCAAGGAAGGCGAAGTCGGCTCGTCGACCATGCCGCACAAGGTCAACCCGATCGACTTCGAGAACGCCGAGGGCAACTTCGGCCTGGCCAGCGCGCTGCTGACGCATCTGGCGCAGAAGCTGCCGGTGAGCCGCTGGCAGCGTGACCTGACCGACTCGACCGTGCTGCGCAACATGGGCGTGGCGCTGGGTTATGCGCTGCTGGGCTACGACAGCCTGCTGCGCGGGCTGGACAAGCTGGAGCTGAACGCGGCGGCGCTGGCGAATGATCTGGACGACGCGTGGGAAGTGCTGGCCGAGCCGATCCAGACGGTGATGCGCCGCTACAGCCTGCCGGAGCCGTATGAACAGCTGAAGGCGTTCACGCGCGGACAGCCGATGACGGCGGAGCTGATGCGCGGGTTCGTCGCGGCGCTGGACCTGCCGCAGCACGAAAAGGACCGGCTGCTGGCGATGACGCCGGGGAGCTACACGGGGATGGCGGCGGAGCTGGCGCGGCGCATCGGCGGCTGATCGGCGCTCGGCCCCCTCGTTGCAGCATCACAATCGACGTCCATGACCTCCTCGATCTTTCTGACCCGCGTGGTGCTGCGCAATTACCGGAGCATCGGATCTTGCGATGTCCGATTGGGTGCACTGACCTATCTGGTCGGTGCCAACGGGTCGGGCAAGAGCAACTTCCTGGACGCCATGCATCTGGTCAGAGATGCCTTGACCGGGTCACTGGACATTGCCCTGAACGAACGAGGCGGGCTGTCCGAAGTGCGCCAGCGTTCCAGCGGACACCCAAAGAACTTCGGCATCCGGCTGGAATTCCGCCTGCGGGATGGCCAGACCGGACACTACGCCTTCAATGTCGGCGCGCTGGCGGACCGCGGTTACGAAGTCCAGAACGAGGAATGTTCGGTCGGTGGCAAAGGCCACGGCCCCCATTTCGAGATCGAACGTGGTCGCATCAAGGCCAGCAGCGAGGCATTCTTTCCCGCCATCACCTCGGACCGGCTCGCGCTGGTGTCGCTGTCCGGCCTGAAAGCCTTTCGTCCGGTGTTTGATGCCCTGACCGGCATGGGCTTCTACAACCTCAACCCCAAGGTGATGCGCGACCCCCAGAAACCGCAGGACGGGCGCTTGCTCAAACCCGTCGGGGAAAACATTGCCAGCGTGATCGGCCACCTGGAGCGCACATCGCCAGACTCGCTGGCCCTGATCCAGGAGTACCTGCAGATCGTCGTGCCGATGATCGAAGGGGTCGAGCGCAAGCAGATCGGCCCGATGGAAACGCTGGAGTTCCGCCAGAGCATGGCGGGTGCAAAACACCCCTGGCGCTTCACGGCACAGAACATGTCGGACGGCACGCTGAGGGCGCTGGGCGTGCTGACCGCGCTGTTCCAGGGCAACCCGGACCACGCGCCCACGCTGATCGGCATCGAAGAGCCGGAAACCGCCTTGCATCCTGCCGCCAGCCGCGCCTTGCGGGATGCGCTGAACCGCGCCTCCCAACGCACCCAGATCATCGTCACCAGCCACAGCCCGGACCTGATGGACGACCCGGATCTGGACGCAGACACTGTGCGGGCCGTCGTCTCGGAAGGCAGCGAAACCCGCATCGCGCCGCTGGACACAAGCTCCAAAGACGCGATGAAGCAGCACCTGTTCTCGGCGGGTGAACTTCTGCGCCTGAACCAGTTGGCGCCTGACCCGGAAAGCCTGCTGGCCCAGCAGCGCCAGGTCTCGCTGTTCGGCGAGATCGAACCGTGACAGTCAAGGTCAGCGCCATCGTCGAAGGCGATGGCGAGGTACACGCGCTGCCGATCCTGCTGCGGCGCATCGCGCAATGGCTGACCCCGGAATGCCCTGTGCAGATCCTGATGCCAATCCGCGTGCCGCGCATGAGTCTGGTGAACAGACCGCAGGAGTTCAGCCGCCACCTGCAACTGGCGGCCAGCAAATGCGGCGAGTCCGGCTGGATTCTGGTCTTGCTCGATGCGGACGACGACTGCCCGAAAGCGCTCGGCGAGCAATTGCGCGAGCGTGCGCAACAGGCCATGCCCCACCGACAAGTCGCCGTGGTGCTGGCCAACCGCGAATACGAAGCCTGGTTCATCGCAGCGGCTGCATCGCTGGAGGGTCACCGCAGCCTGCGCATCTCGCGTGACGATGCCGAAGCAGACGCTGAACAGCCGCGCAATGCCAAAGGCTGGCTGGCCCTGCGCAAGGCAGACCGCAGCGGCTACCACCCTGTCACCGACCAGCCAGCGCTCTCGGCACGCATGGATCTGCAAATGGCCTTCGATCGCAGCCGGTCGTTTCGCAAGCTCTGCAGCGACTGGATCACCAAGACACGCCTTTTCTGTCCGGCCGACTGACTCGCACACCACTTCCGCACTCCCGCACCATGACCTTCACCACCCAGCTCGCCCGCGCCACCCAGCAGAACCACTCCCTCCTGTGCGTCGGCCTCGACCCCGAACCGTCGAAGTTCCCCGGCGCCTGGGCCGGTGATGCGTCGAAGATCTACGACTTCTGCGCCGCCATCGTCGACGCGACGAAAGACCTCGTCTGCGCCTTCAAGCCGCAGATCGCCTACTTCGCCGCGCACCGCGCCGAGGACCAGCTCGAACAGCTGATGGCGCACATGAAGGCGGTCGCGCCCGACGTGCCCGTCATCCTCGACGCCAAGCGCGGCGACATCGGCTCGACCGCCGAGCAGTACGCCCGCGAGGCCTTCGTGCGCTACCGGGCGGATGCCGTCACGCTGTCACCGTTCATGGGCCGCGACACGATCGAGCCGTTCCTGGCCTACGCCGACAAGGGCGTGATCCTGCTGTGCCGCACCTCCAACCCCGGCGGCAACGACTGGCAGATGCAGCGCCTGGCCGACGTGCCGGGCCAGCCGCGGCTGTTCGAGCACCTGGCGCACCTCGCGCAGACCGAATGGAACACGACCGGCCAGATCGGGCTGGTCGTCGGCGCCACGTTCCCGGCCGAGATCGCCCGCGTGCGCGCCATCGCCCCGACGCTGCCGCTGCTGATCCCCGGTGTGGGCGCACAGGGCGGCGACGCGGAATCGACGGTGAAGGCCGGCCTGACCGACGCGGGCACCATCGTCGTCAACAGCTCGCGCGCCGTGCTCTACGCCAGCCGGGGTGAAGACTTCGCCGAAGCGGCCCGCCGCGTGGCGCTCGCCACCCGCGACCAGCTCAACGCCGCCCGCGGCTGACCCGAATCCCCACCCAGGAGGTGCCTGTGCATCCGACGCGACGTGATCTGCTGACCGCCGCCGCGGCGGGTTCAGGCCTGATGGCCACACCGGACTGGCTGCACGCCGCCGAGTCCGGCCCGGCCGCCGGACCGAAGAAGGTGCTGCGCTACGCCTTCAACGCCGCCGAGACCGGCTTCGACCCGGTGCAGCTCAGCGACATCTACTCGCGCACCATCGCCGCGCACATCTTCGAGACGCTGCTGGAGTACGACCACCTCGCACGGCCCTTCCTGATCCGGCCCTGCACGGCGGTCGCGCTGCCCGAGATCGCCGACGAGCACCGCACGTTCACGCTGAAGATCCGCCCCGGCATCCTGTTCCACGACGATCCGGCGTTCAAGGGCAAGCCGCGCGAGCTGACCGCCGAGGACTACATCTACACCCTCAAGCGCTACTACGACCCCGCCACCAAGAGCCCCGGCCACACCTCGCTGGAGGAGCAGGGCATCGTCGGGCTGCAGGCGCTGCGCGACGCGGCGATCAAGACCAAGAAGCCCTTCGACTACGACCAGCCGGTCGAAGGCGCACAGGCGCTGGACCGCTACACGCTGCGCTTCCGGCTGCGCGCTTCACGGCCCCGCTTCCTCTACACGCTCGCCGGCCTGGAGGCGATGGCGCGCGAAGTCGTCGAGTTCCACGGCGACAAGATCATGGAGCACCCGATCGGCACCGGCCCCTTCCGGCTGGCCGAGTGGCGGCGCAGCTCGATGATCGTCATGGAGCGGTTCACCGGTTACCGCGAGCGCTTCTACGACGCCACGCCCAATGCCGACGACGTGGAGGGCCACGCGCTGCTGGCCCGCTTCAAAGGGCGGCGCATCCCCATGCTCGACCGCGTGGAGGTGTCGATCATCGAGGAGTCGCAGCCGCGCTGGCTGGCCTTCCTGAACGGCGAGCAGGATCTGCTGGAGCGCGTGCCGGCCGACTACATCCCGCAGGCCCTGGTGAAAGGCGAACTCGCGCCCCACCTCGCGAAGAAGGGCATCCGCAAATACCGCATCGCCGGCTCGGACGTGACGATGTCGGTGTTCAACATGGAAGACCCGGTGATCGGCGGACTGGCGCCGCAGCAGGTCGCGCTGCGCCGCGCGATCAGCCTGGGGCTGGACATCCGGCGCGAGATCCGCCTGGGCCGCCGCGGCGAGGCCATGCCCGCGCAGGCCGGCATCCAGCCCGGCACCTACGGCCACGACCCCGCGCTGCGCACCGAGATCGGCGAATACCAGCCGGCCCGCGCCCGCGCACTGCTCGACACCTGGGGCTATGTCGACCGCGACGGCGACGGCTGGCGCGAGCGGCCGGACGGCTCGAAGCTGACCATCGTCGTGCTGACGCAGGCCGACCAGACCAGCCGCCAGCTCGACGAGATCTACAAGAAGAACATGGACACGCTGGGCCTGAAGATCGAGCTGAAGGTCGGCCAGTGGAGCGAGAACCTCAAGTCGACCCGCGCCGGCAAGTTCATGCTGTGGCGGGTCGGGTCGAGTGCCGGATCACCCGACGGGCAAGGGGCCTTGGAGAGCGGCTACGGCCCCGCGGCGGGCCAGGGCAACATGGCCCGGTTCCGCTTGCCGGCGTTCGATCAGGTCTACGAGCGCATCACCGCCCTGCCCGACGGCCCCGAGCGGCTGGCCGCCTTCCGCGAGGCCAACCGGCTGATGCTGGCCTACGCGCCCTACCGTTTCCACGTGCACCGGCTCATCACCGACCTGACCCATCCGCAGGTCATCGGCTACCGGCGGGCACCGTTCTGGCTGAACTGGTGGTCCTATCTCGACATCGACACGCCAAGGACAAGCGGACAGAAATAGCGGGAACCCGGGGATTTCTGATAAAAAGTTGGCATTCTGTGCACGCACCCTCGCGCCTGCACACCGTCAGCTGAACCCTGGATCCCCCATGAAGGCGCCCCACGAGCCGCAGATCTCCCGCTACCTCCGCTGGCTGCGGCTGAACCGCCAGCGCAGCTTCGACACCTACGACGCCCTCTGGCAGTGGTCGGTCACGGATCTGGACGGGTTCTGGCAGTCGCTCTGGGACTACTTCGAGATCGAGTCGCCCACCCCACCGACCCGGGCCCTGGCCGAATCCCGCACGCCCGACGCCGTCTGGTTCCCTGGCACGCAGCTGAACTACGCGCGCCAGGTCTTCCGCCACGCCGACGCCGCACACGGCGCTGACCTGCCCGCCATCCTGTTCCGCAACGAACGGCTGCAGGACGCGGGCCGCACGCTGTCGCTGAGCTGGCCGGAACTGCGCCGCGAGGTCGCATCGCTGGCGGTCGCGCTGCGCAGCATGGGGGTGCAGCGCCATGACCGTGTCGCCGCCTACCTGCCCAATGCGCCGCAGACGGTGGTCGCCTTCCTGGCCTGCGCCAGCCTGGGGGCGGTCTGGTCGGTGTGTTCGCCGGACATGGAGGCACCGGCCGTGCTCGCCCGCTTCCGCCAGATCGCGCCCAAGGTGCTGATCGCCTGCGACGGCACCACCCACGGTGGCCGCGACCACGACCGCCTGCCCCTGGTCCACGCCCTGCTTGATGGTCTGCCCAGCGTCGGGCATGTGGTGATCTGGCCCTGCCTCGACAAGGATGCCGAGGTCGACGAGTTCGCCCGCCCCGGCCGGCGTGCCTACGACCTGCGCCCGATGCTGGCCGGCAACCCTGACTTCGAGCCCGAGTGGCTGCCCTTCGACCACCCGCTGTGGATCGTCTACGCCAGCGGCGCCTCCGACCGGCCCGAGCCCATCGTCCATGGCCATGGCGGCATCGTGCTGGAGATGCTCAAGCTCAACACCCTGCACAACAACCTCGGCGCCTCGGTCGACACCGGCGACCGCTTCCACTGGACCTCGTCCACCGGCCGGGTGATGTGGAACCTGCAGATCGGTGGACTGCTCGGCGGCACCACGCTCTGCCTCTTCGACGGCCACCCCGCCGGCAGCACCGAGGCGCCCGACTGGACCCGCCTGTGGCAGTTCGTCGGCGAGACCGGGGTGACCTTCTTCGGCGCCAGCGCCGCCTTCCACACCGGGGTGATGCAGGCGGACATCGACCTGGGCCGCACGACCGACCTGTCCACATTGCGGGCCGTCGGCTCGGCCGGCACGCCGCTGTCTTCGGCGTGCCACGACTGGCTGTGGCAACAGCTGCCGCCGGTGAACGGCCAGCTAATCTGGATCACCAGCATCGTCGGCAGCACCGACATCGCCGGGGCCTTCGTCGGCGGCCTGCCGACCCTGCCGAACGTGCGGGGCGAGGTGCAGTGCCGCTGCCTGGGCGCGGCGATCGAGACCCGCAGCACGCCGGACGACGGCGCGGGCGTGCTGGTCTGCACGCAACCGATGCCGTCGATGCCACGCGGCTTCTGGCGTGACGGCGAGGACGCGGTCTGGGCCCATGGTGGCCGGATCCGCCTGGTGCCCCACCCCGAGCACGGCTACACCGGCGCAGTCCTCGCAGACCGCAGCGACAGGCCGGAGGCAGGCCCTGCGACTGTGTGACGATCCGGTGCAGGTTTGTTACCGTACGCATCGAAAGCACTTGCAACGGAACCCCCGGATCATGGGGAACCCTTCCAATAAATGGGCATTTTTCACGTTTTTCATGTGGCTGAAGCCATTCCGACCCACCGACATCACCAAACCCGACCAAGGTACTGGCCAGATCTGGTTACTTGCCGCGCGCCGCGCCATGCGTCAATGCATTCCATGTTGTCCCGGGACGCACCGGGCAACGACAACGACTGCGCAGCGCACGCCCCGTGCGGCGCGCTGACGGTGGCGCTGTTGGAATCTGACGATCCCATCGCCGCGGGCTGAGGTGCAGAGAGCGCCAGGTTCAGACCCCACGCGACGCGGAGCCGGATTCCAACAGCTTCCCTCCCGGCACCCGCGCCCGGATGACCCGAACGAAGCGACAAGCCCCGAGGTTCAGCCCGGGGCCGAGCGTTCAAGCCGGAACAGCTTGCCACGGCACCTGTATGAAATTACAGTCTTTGGGTGGAAGCCGTGAAGACCCTCAAGCTGCGCATCAAGGACAAGCACGCTGGCGTGCTGTCGGCGATGGCGCGTGAGGTGAACTTCGTGTGGAACTACTGCAA
>OFSF01000685.1_pt1 | contig 12841 bp, 13 predicted proteins | sample 1543271 | NCBI WGS metagenome assembly OFSF01 (sample SAMN07774227, study PRJEB24372) | wastewater metagenome | isolation source: Exp Tend VB 100WW | collected 2016-02
TGAATCGAAAATGAAAATCTCTATGAAACACCAGAATGACGTACCTGAATGATACGCTTACGATTGGCCTCGTGCTGGTTCTCTTGTTTGGATCAATCGCCCTCTATTTGTACACGTGTATTCAGCAGTCCGAGCAGAAAATCAGCTTGCTCGAGTCGATTTTGCTGGATATCAAGATGAGTGGGGAAATTAAATCCTATACGGAACTACCGGCAGACGATGCACCGAGTGGAAGCGTTACCCCAAATAATTCGCCGAACGCAAGCAACGCAAGCAGTCATACGGACGACACCTATGCCCCATTTGATGAGGAGAAGGAGACAGTAGTGGAGGCGGACACCGTTATCGATGTTGATGGCGATCTAGAGGAGAAACTGAATGAGGCGGCAGAGTACCAGGCGGCCGTGTCGGATGCCATTGAGGAGGTCGCTTCGAGTCCTAAGGCATATGATGCCGACCAAAAGGCATCCACCGACCCAAAGGCGTACGACGCCATGTCCTTGAAGGAGCTCCAGGCACTCGCGAAATCACGAGGAATCGTGGGTCTGACGAAGAAGGGCCCGCTGATGGAGGCGCTCAAGACATCGGATCGCAGCCAGGTGAAACCCGGCTCGCTCACCGCGGTGGGTACAAATTCATTTCTAGAAAGCAGTGCATCCGTTAGCGATGAATCTTCCTGAATTCATTCCCAAAACAAGTAGTAACGATAGATGGATAACGGATTTACAAGAGATACTAGTCCCAATCTATTTAGCTCTCCTTCATTGGGTTCAGAGTATCGTGGAGCACATCAAGCAGCAATACCATCGTCTAAAAACATATTTCCAGCACGAGACAGTCGTTATCCCGCCTACGCCGCGGCGCTTAACGATGGTCGTTTGGTAACGGATTATCGTTCCCAATGTTCCAAAAACATTCGTGTAGGACAGCAGTTTCATACCAAGAAATGGATGATCACGCATGCAGATGAGCTAATGCACGAGGCTCGTAAACGTCAAGTGGAATGGTCTGGTGCATCCCTTCCTATGGCAAACACGGTTCCACCACCTGCCGCAATCGTTCGTTCGACTCCGTTTTATTCTGAAGTGAACCCGACACATTGGAAAGGAGGTCTGGGCGTGGAGCGTGCGAATGCAGAGTCCCCTGATCTGTTTGGAACGTTTTCGTATGCCCCGACGATGTCTGAGATTCAGAACAATCGCAAGAATATTTCGATGACAACACGCGAGGAAGGTGGTCGCAATTCGAAACGCGGACAGTTCTGAACTTAAAGATTTTTCAATAAACTATCGTAGGGAGAAATCCCTCAAAAGGACCTGTAGCTCAGTCGGCAGAGCATCGTTTTTATAAGGCGCTGGTCGTGAGTTCAATCCTCACCAGGTCCACTTTTTCCGATCCATGTGATTGTCTCGGAAAATCATAGCAATAACAACAACGCAACAGTCGTCCCCACGCTCACCATAAAACCAGCCGTATAATAATACCAGGAACTCTGGTACGTTTGAGCAACCGCAACGGTATTTGCAGCGACTTGAACATCTTGTTTGGAGGTCAGAAGAACTTCTTCCATCGTATCGAGATAGGGCTGTTGGTCGGACACCATTTCATTCAGAATTTGCATGCTGTCTTTTAAGGACAGAACATCCCGCTGGATCTGCTCTAATATGTCCGTCTCGTTCATCTACTCCATGCTGCGAATCTAAACTGATCGCTTCGTGTATGAGTAGTATGTCTTCAAAAATCCTAGCGTTTGACATTGGAATCAAAAATCTTGCTTTCTGTATTTTGAAAGGAAACGTTGTCCTTGACCTACAGAATGTCAATCTGTTGCCCCCTGTCGAACCCGTTTCGTGTTCCAATTGTAAACTGAAAGCGTCGTACCGTGTAAAAGACAACGTCATGGATAAAGTCTACTGCAAACGACACATTCCCAAGACGCACACGATTTTGCCTGAATTGGATAAAAAGAAACTCCCTGTTCATGCGATCTTGAAAGAGCTGGTAAAAACACATGATTGCGAAACGGATGGTAAGACAAAGGAGAAATGTCTAGATGCTCTCGGAAAGAAGTTCGCGTTTCCCTTCGAGCAACCCAAGCAAGCCAACGCATCTCATGTTTCGCTCGAGATCATTCATGATGCTCTTCGCCAGTTTGTACAGGAATCGTGGCCACAAATGGCAGGATGCACCCATGTTCTCCTAGAAAATCAGCCCGCCTTCAAGAATCCACATATGAAATCTGTCCAGGTCCTTCTCTTCGCCTGTCTACGAGAACAGTTCCTACAAAACGGAGAAACTCCGTCCTATCATTTCGTTCATGCTAAGAAAAAAGTACAGGACGCCGAGAAGGGTGATGCGGGGTATGCGGAGCGTAAGAACAAATCCGAGGCGCGCTTGATCGAACTATTTGATTCAGGTGTTCTTGCCGCGTCCACGTGGTATGATGAGTGGAAGAAGGCCAAGAAGAAATCCGATATGGCCGACGCGTTATGTATGGCGGTGGATCATATGGAAATCGGGACCTCCAAGTAGAGATGCCACGCATCAAGGGCCACTACGGAGTAGCCATTTACGATAATCCTACAGACGCCGAGTATCAGAATCCCTATCATATGGGTAAAAAAGGGAGTCGATTTGAAGGGATGCGTTATGGAGTCAAATATGAATGTGTCGAGTATGCTAGACGATACTACATGCATGTGTTTGGGTTAACTTTTAAAGATGTGGACAACGCAATCGATTTGTTTAAACTTTCAACCATGACGGACCTGGAAACGAATAAGAGAATTCCTATCAAGGTCGTTCGAAATGCGTCCCATGAACTTCCAGAACCTGGTGATCTGATCATTTGGAAAGCGGATGGACCATATGAAGTAACGGGGCATGTCGCGGTCGCCGTTCGTGTACTAGGATTATCTACCGTTCAAGTCGCGGAACAAAATGGGCCGACGGCAAATGGGATTCGAAACGTCCATATTCATCATCCTCGAATTATTGGTTGGCTTCGGATAGAATGATCATGGATCCACGCGACGTCGTTGCAATATGCATGATCGTATTAGTTTTCATATTCTTTTTTATAATTTTTATAACACGTTGTAGACAACAAGAATGATTTCTCTTATATAAGAAATGATATGGGATTGGATATCTATTTCGGCGGGAGGAATGTACGCGGTTCCCGTCATCCTGTATTTCATAACACTGGATCCCTTCCAGCTCCTAGGATTCTTAGGTCTGGTGGCGACACTGGGAATCGGTGAATTTATTAAGCATTATATCATCAAAACGGCGAGCCCAAGACCGAAGGGAGCGACGGACTGTAATTTATGGTGCACGGATGGAAATCAGGAGGGGCGACCCGGTATGCCGTCTGGTCATTCGTCCCAGGTAGCATTTTTTACGTCGTTCTATTATTCTCAAACCAATAACCCTTGGATTCGCGGTGGGCTTATCGTCTATGCTCTCCTGGTTATGTATTCTCGGTACGCCAAACACTGTCATACGATTCCGCAAATTGCAACAGGTTCTCTTCTCGGATTCCTTATTTCCAAGTGCGTCTATCATCGTGCTTAAAAAAGACGTTATAAGGAAAGAATATGAGCAGCGTATCCCTCTCCGATATGCAAAACTTCGTAGAAAACATGGGCTCATCAGATATTCAGATTAGTTCCAATATTGGAAACGTCATTGAATTGGGAGGTGAGGATCTAGGAGATGATTTGGGGATTGGACTATTGTCGAATCGTCCGTCTCGTCCGGCCTCTCAGGTTCCCAACTTTCAAAAAATTGATGATATCGGTATTGGTTCATTGGAGCCCATGGAGTCTATCTCCTTTGATATTCCGGAAGCAAGGGGAGAGAATCCTCTCCCCGATGTATTCATCAATAGAGAAACGGGCGGATTTTCGAATGATCAATCGGCATCTGGCCCTTCCATTCAATTGGCGGCGGCGAACCGTCTGAGTCCCGAGGAGGAGAAAAAGAAGAAGATGGAGCTGATCAACAAGTTGAATCGTCTAGAAGGGAAGGGATATACGTTGACGAAGCGGTTTACGATGGACAATGCCCTGGATGAGATTCAGCAGGAGTTTGATCGTTTGGTGGATGCTAAGAATCTGGAGGCCTCTCTGCGATTCCAGCGTCAGTGTCTTATGGGTGTGGCGACTGGTGCGGAGTTCTTGAATAGCAAGTTCAATCCGTTTGATTGGGATTTGGATGGTTGGTCAGAGTCGGTGCATGAGAATATTGAGGATTTTGATGAGGTATTTGAGGAGCTGTATGACAAGTATAAGGGTCGTGGCAACATGCCTCCAGAGGCGAAACTTCTTATGTCTCTCGTGGGAAGCGGCTTCATGTTTCACATGAGCAATTCTTTCTTTCGCTCGAAGTCAAATAATTTCGATGCAGGTGATATTTTCAAGAACAATCCTCAATTGGCGAAGCAATTCGCCCAGGCCGCGGCCCAACAGGCTGGCCCGGGTTTTGGTAATTTCATGGGCGCGGCCATGGGCGTACAAGGAATGCCGCAAGGTATGCAGCAGCAACAGCAACAGCCCCAGATGGCGAGCCCAGGTCCATTCTATCAGTCATCAGCACAGATGCCACCCCAGATGCCGCAGATGATGGCGGCACAGCAATCCGCCCCAGGTCCTCGTCGTGAGATGAAGGGTCCATCGGGAATCGATGACATTCTGAAGACGTTCCAGGAGGTTCGTTCGGCGGAGTTGGATCCACTCCCACCGATGTATAATCAATCGCAAGGTATGAATCAGCCCGCGATGCAAGCCATGCAGGCGGTAGAGGACATTACGAGCATCCATTCAGGCGACATTTCGGACAATGACAGTGTGCGTACAGGAACCACCGGTCAGCGTCGTGGCCGCAGAAAGGCGAGTGCACCGGTCGGAAACACCATGACACTCAATTTGTAAACATTAATCTAACTAATTTTTTACATATCCTATGTAATCAATTACTTATTTACATATCCTACGTAAATAAATATAATAAATAGATGAAACACACTTACAAAAGAAGTTCGCGTAAGAGATATCGTAAAACAATAAAACAGATCGGTGGTCAGGAATATAAGTTAATACAGGATTCAGATCGATTTTCAATTTTACAATACAATAATCCACTAATATATGATAACAAATTGAATCGTTCTTATTTATTTAACAACGCACCTATACAAACCATATTAAATACGATAACTCATGAAATAATTAGTTTGCCATTATATGTAATAATAGATATGGTTAATAATGAATATTATGCAATTAATAACGAATCTACGCCAATACAAAGTGATAGTATAGCTTCTAATTATATTGAAAATAATTTAAACATTACGACATCTATACTACAATTAAAAAGAAAAGGAATACATATTAAATTTATAGTTAAAGGATGCGAAAATCCAGATGATGTACCGTCAATACAACAAATTGTTCAACAATTAAATAATAAATTACAAAAAAAATGTAATGCATTATCTATTCATGTAGAAAGATATCACAAAATGAAAGGAGAATTAACATTATATACAATAAAGAATGAATGGATAATATGCTTATATCATAATGAAAAATGTATATCGAGTATTGTATTACACTATATAGACGATATTTTCGAAATTATGATTGAAACACATAAAGAATACAATGGTAAAAAATATATGAAATTATTATTAGCTGCGGCAGTCATAATTTGTAATATTTTTATATGCAATGGTAAAAAAATAAATAAGATTAAAGCGTACATTGCAAATCCAATCACTGCATGGATATTAATTGATAATTTTATGGTAGAAGTTAATGACTGGCAACACAAAAATACATTATCAAATCAAAATAACAAAAAATACACCACATTATTTTTAATAGTAATCAATCTCCCGAATTAATATATCTTCCTATAAATGATATAAATGTTAAAAAAGCATCCGATTTATTTGATAAATTATGTGAAACTGGAGAATTGCAGGAACAAATTATATGTCCTTAAATTCAACTATCGTCGAAGAAGGGCCAAATTGGCAGCATAGACATCGGTATCAGGAATTTCGTTGTCTGGAAGAGATTTTGGCCCCATTCTCTGGGCTTTGGCGGAAAGACGTTGAAGAATATCATTTTCTTCAGGGCTCATCTGCTCTTTTGCTTGGCTAGGGTCTGCACAAGTCGATCCTGATTGTCCTCCTTGTCCGAAGAGACACATGGCCGAATTCTCGTTGAAGAGATAACCGAGTAGTAAAATAACCACGAGGGTCGCCCAGAATGCAACCCATATATTACGTGTTCCGACGAAGAGAACAATAAAGATCAAGACGCGGCGTACCCATGGATGTTGTAGGAATTGTTCCTGTTGTTTGGATACTTCTAAGCCAATGAAACGTCCACCCAAGTTCAACGTTAACATCGTGAGTCCAATAAAATAAGGATTGCTGTTGAATAAATGTAGAATACTGTCCAGTGGACTCATGGCCACGGCGGTCTGAAGGGCCGGAGCGGCAAGAGCAGCCGGAAGACTCATCCTGTTAATAGGAAAGCTCTTCTCATAGGTTCGGCAATGGGCTAATCAAGAGATTCATATCGCTCAAATAAAAAAAGACGACGAGGGCTAATAAGATGCCGATACGAGGGCACCAAGAAGCACCAGCTAATAGGAGCAATACGATGAGAATACGCCACCAAGGGTACGTATATAAGTGAGCGAGTTTGGAGTGATACTCTTCTTCGAATACGGAGCTATAAGGGATAATAAAAGCAATGATCAACAGTACAATCATTGCACGAAATACGCCATCGGAGTGTCCATTCACTAGAAAAGAAGAAAGCCACGCGGGAGATCTCATTACTATGGACAAGGATTAGTCTTCAATCGGATGGGTCATGATTCGATCGACAGCAATTTTCTTGGGTTTTTCTCCTAGAAGCATTTCGACAAACCATTGTTTATTAACAGTTTTCTTCTCGGAAACTGTACCGCCTCCATCAAATCCTTCGATCATGCGGCTCGCTCCGTTCAAAAGAAGAAGAAAGGCCATGGCCGTAAGAAGACCGTATACCCATCCCATGGATTGAACGACGGCATAGACCATTCCGATTCCGAAAATACGTCCTAGGACGGAATCAGCAAATGAACGAATCTCTCCGGAAATGATGGGAGCATAGACAATGGTTAAGATCAGTACAACACCGAACATTAAGCGATAGGGGGAATCAAGTTGTTCTGTCAAAAAGGAAGGCAACCTAGCACCACCTTGTTGCGCCATTCTGATAACATGGGTGATTTGTTCCAACCGTATTTGGTCGAGGAACCATGGTTGATTTGCCTTTTAGAAGAATGATTGTAATTGGTAGTAGGCGATGAACTATTGCGCGTTGGACGATGCCTTTCAGGCAATCGGAGGGGCACCCTCTCCGGGATGTTCAATGGATGCCGCCTCCAAAGCGGCACGAAAAGAGGAACGCCGAAAAGCCCGACGCTGCAAGGGGCCGGCGGCGACCTATCTGGATTTGGATCCGGATCGTCCGTCGGTACAGAATAATTCTGGAATGACGGAACATGTTTCCGTGACGGCGCAATATGGTCCATCCGAGCCCTTTAAAAATAAGAAGTCTCAGGTGGATCAAAACGTCCCCAATTTTGATAAGGATCCGTTATATGATTATATCCAATCCGATATTTCAGAGCATGTTATGAAAGTTAAAACATCCGATGGTGCACTGGCCGCTCCACGTAAAAGCTATTTTGGGGCATCGATGGAGGATGGTGATGATGGATTTGCCGATTATATTCCGGATGAAACAGTTGAACCGACTGATTTTCGTAAGGCGTTTGATCATATGGGATCAGGATCGTCAGCGACTCTTCCGAATGCGTCGGCCAATATGTATTGGAAACCGTTGACTCGAACGGGGGCGAATACTGCATTTGTGGAACATTTGCCACCGTCTTCTTTGCACAATTCGAATGCGTATACTTCGCATTCGCATTCGCATTCGCAGTCGCAAAGAGACCATGGATCCATGAGCGATGTTATGAAGAAGATCGATAAGCTATTTGCACGGTTGGATGACATGAACTCATCAACATCTCCTGAGCAAGCCACTTCGGAGATCATGATGTTTGTGTCAAGTGGAATCTTTGTTCTTTTTTTAATGGATTTGATGGTGAAGAAGGGAAGCACCATGCGATTCTAAATCAATATAAATCAACGATATCATGGGTCATGACGAGATTGATTTATTTTTTGCTTGTACTGCGTTTACTACTGCGTTTACGTGTTTGTAGTTTTTTACGACTCTGTTTGGTTTTCTTGCGAGTTCCACCTTGTGATTTTAAAATTGCTTTTTCATTTTTCGTGAGTGGTTGTCCCAATTCAGCTTTTAGTCTTATTTGTTCTAATTTCTTTGCTTTTGCTTTATTCATTTTCGTGATAGGTGGAGCATTTTGTAATGAGGATGGATTGAAAGATTGTGGTTCAGGTAGAGGCTGGGGTGCAGACTTAGGTGCAGGCATAACGCTTTTTCCAGAAATTGTGGGAGCACCCTTCAATGATGTTAAATTTTTCTGTTTGGCTTCGGCTTTGGCTGCCTCTGCGGCCTCTACAGCCCTCCTACCTACCAATGCTTCACTGGTTTCCTTTTTCTTTCTCTCTGCGTTCTGAGCTGCAAATTTTGCCTGTTTTTCTAAGTATCGCTCCCTAGCACCATTATTTGATTTATAAAATTCATTTTGTTGTTTCATTAAAGATTGTGGTATTTCAAAAGGTGCCGTTTGAGCGGTAGGAGCGGTAGCAATCGATTTAGAAGCAGGAACAGGAGCAGGAGGCTTAACAGATGATGAGTGATTTATACCTCGAGTATAGTGATCGAATCCAGGAAGTTTTGGTTTATTCGGAACCGTCTGAATGGGTATGACATTTGCGGAAGAAGGAATATTGGTAGAGGAAGAAGTATTCTCAGATACAGAAGCGGTGGCGGGTTTAGACTCTTCTGAAATAGATCTTGAGGTGGTAATACCTTGATGACGCTTTTCATTTTCAATCAGTGCATTTATCTCTTTCTGTTCTTGTTGATGTCTTGCCATTTCAGCATGTAATTGTTGTTCGATCGGAACCGGTGCTTTTGGTCGCTGATTTGCAAAAATCCCATTTATATTAGCTTGTAAAACGTTAAGATTTGCATTTTCTTCAGCATTTGCTTGTCTTACATTTGCTTGTCTTGCATTTGATTGTGTTGTTTGCGTTGGTTTTACAGCAAGTGCATTATTAAGAGCTTGCATTTCCAAAAATTTGGGATGCTTACCGCGAAGCCCATTTAGCTCTTTAACAATAGCATTGTATTGGGGTGTACGCTTACGACCCTTATTAAGGGATTTGGGTTTTATCAATCCATCTACCAAAGGTGCACTTGCTTCTACCAAAGGTTCACTTGCTTCTACCAAAGGTGCACTCGCAGCAATCGAAGGTTTGTTTGATTGAGAAGAAAATGACAATGATGGAACGGAGGATGGTTGAATACGTGGTTTAGGAGGAGGTGCCCAGTTTGGTTCTTCACTGTTAGAATTCGATTCAGAATTTGATTCAGAATTGGGCGGTCTTGCTGAAGCACTCGCTGAAGCATTCACTTCAGGAGCCCAATGAAAATTCGCTGACGCACTCTCATTAATACCATGAATTATACTAGCCATAACATTAGCACCACTATCTAATTGGATTGAAGCCTTACCAGAAGCACTTGCATCGGCGTCCTCCTGTTCTTGTCCTGCAGCGTCAGCTGCAATAACTGCATCTAATTCAACTGCTAAATTGGATACCCCAACAGAAGAAGATACGACATTTCCTACTTTTTCCCCAATCTCTTGAATATCAATCTCACTTAATCTAGTCCATTCTGCATTTGCATTACCATTTACGACCGCTGCTTTTTCAACAGCTACCCCCAATTCCTCCACTGCAACGTCTTCAGGAGAGGGTTCTACTTCAGTACACTGCAGCGATTCATCTAATACATGAAAACCTTCCAGCCCTCTTTTCGTACATTCTAGTTCTACTTGCTTTTGATATTCAGTATAGGTTATCCAAGCAATTGCACATTTCTTATCTGCTTCATACTTTTCAGTAAAATAATAAATATGGGTTTTATGCCAATCTTTTCGTGATTCATATAGTCGTTTTAATGTAAATTTATGATCCAATGATGCAATCCACGCTGTAAAGAAACGCGTCTGATCCGATTCTTTCCAACGAGCAATTTGATCAATAATTTCATAAAGTTTATCCGATTTTTTGACGATTTGATAATCTTTATTTGCCTTGATTTTAATCTGAATGGCTTCTTCTAGATCATTCTTATACCTTTCACATTTACTATTCCATTCGGTTGATCTTTGTTTTACAATCTGTTCTATATCCTCTTTTGGAAGGTTTAATTCGGTAATTTGTCTCTCTTGATCTTCTTTCGATTGTTTCTCTTCTTCTCTCTTTCTGGTCATGGTTTGTTGCAATTCGACATTTTTGGCATCTAATAATGCAGTCCATTCAGTCGCCCATGTTTTTACATATTCGAATTGTTCTGCACTGGTCGCTCGCTTTTCAATCTCTTGATCAAATTCATCCGCTTTTTGCTTTATCGTAAGATCATCGATAGCTTTTGAATCATCAGAAAGACGCTTGAAAAAAGAAACGGTTTGCAAATGTGCTTCAACGTTATTTTTGGCAGAAGCATCAGATTCGATGGAACTATTAGGATCATATTTTTCTTTTTGATTTTCTTTGAGATCTTCCAATCCAGTATTCAATGCTTCCATCATTTGATTAATCGCAGCGATTTCTTGTTGAATGGGAATGCATGTATGGGTATCGCCTGGTTTTGCCAAATAAGACATGTCATATATATCATATTGAACCGAACCAGTTATCGGTTGTGTTCGATGAATCGTTACTGTTGTTTTCTGTATACATAGACCAGTCGGATCATCTATGTTTGGTTTATTAATTGATGTATACTGCATTAAGTTAATATATTCAAATATAATATTATCTCGATTAATAGTAAACGTACCACGTCTATAATGTGGAAGTGGTTGTGTATATAAAACTTGGTTTATATACATAAAACAATTCCCATATACATCTTGGTATATAGAATGTACATAGTCTAATTCTTCGGGTGTTATGTTATGTCTCATCTCATCGTAAAATTGAGAATAAGTATCAAGATTTAGGCTTTTATTTTTAATATATAAATTTGCCGCATCATTATTATATACTAGATTGAGTGTTAGATTAGGAACACGCAACATATCTTTTTTAAATTCAAAATCATCGGTAAGACGTACTTTTTGACGGTATAAATTATTAGTCATATATGTATGAAATGCATCGTTGTTCTTTGTTTCACAATGAATATGTGGTCCAACCTCTTCACGAGTAAATAGGTCAAAAAAAAGACGAGTAGTGTCTTCCGCTGATGATGATTTTGATATGGCTTGCATCCATTTATGATCTGCGAGTGGATTATCGAGTGGATGGTTATATATAATTTTTTTTGGAACGGCTGCCACTGACTCCAATGCATGATCCGCTTCCTGTACCATATGAATAACGGCAGCTGGATCCACCGAGGCAGGATTTTCTCTTAACTGCTGTTCTATTTTTTCTATTCTTGATTTCAAGTCTTGTTGAAGTGCATTTTTAAATGGGTTATCATGTATTTTTAGTTCTGGTATTTCAACATTCAACAGCCATCCCTTTGAGATATCCTCTAATCGTTTATGCTTGGATTCCAATATAAAAACCTTTGCAGACGCATTGTATTTTTCAAGATATGTGTCTTTATATAAACGATGTAGTCCTGCTCGATTAAGATATTCTCTTATGATCTTTCTTGCATCTCTCCATTTAGTATACGCGGCAGGTTTCCAAGAAGTAGTTAGATCCTTTTGAGATTGTTCAATGATACTACTCAGATTATTAAAGGAAATGTCATTTTCTACACGATCGACTTGAAATACAGCACTATCTTCCTCTTCTCGCGCTTTTTGTACATTTTGTTCTAGATGTTCGAATTGTTGTTTCATCCATTCTGTGAGTGTTTGTTTTACTACTTCTGCATCATGTTGGTAGTCTTGTTCCGCTTTCTCTCGATCTTTTTTTGTTTGTTCTACTTTTTCTTCTAGTTGTATTATGGATTGTTCTGTTTCTTGAATCATTGTTTTAATCGAATCAATAATAGACAATGTTGCATTTCGATATTGAACTTCATTGAAGTGTTGTAGACTGTTAATATTTGAAGAATGTTCATATGGAACAACAGGATATTCTGGTATAGCACGCTCTAAATCGGTTGCTTCTTGTAATGATATTCTTAACGATTGTAATTTATCCTGTTTTTCTCCTAATTCTAATAATGCTTCTGCTTCTTTGATCTTTTTCTGTGCAATATACCCATTTGGATCCGTTGCAGGATCAATCGGTGGTTCTTCAGGTTTTACCTTTTTAGATTGAGGAGGTTGTTTTAATGCGATTATCGCAGCGACGGCGATTCGCGCATCGTCCTCACCTGTAGGCTCTTCTTCGTCTTCAACCGTTGCGACGGGAACAGGGAGAGAGGATGGATCGTGAATGGCGGCAATAGAGGCAATGGATGCAATATGGAACGGATCCTCGGGTTTATCAGAATCAGGTTTTCCATCGGCTGATGGTTCTTCGGATTGCATAGAGTTTGCCATTGTGGCGGCTATCGCAATTCTGGCATAATCTTCTTCAGAAAGGGGCTCCTTTGATTCCGCTTGAATATTGTCGCCTGCAGCTTCTTTTTTTTACTTA
>OFSF01000690.1_pt1 | contig 12779 bp, 14 predicted proteins | sample 1543271 | NCBI WGS metagenome assembly OFSF01 (sample SAMN07774227, study PRJEB24372) | wastewater metagenome | isolation source: Exp Tend VB 100WW | collected 2016-02
TAACTTACACATTGCCTTCTGGAGCAGCGTATGCAAAAATTTATGCAAGCTCAACTTCTGGTTTTACGCCAAACGACTCTACAAATTTAGTTTACTCTGGATCAAGTCCAGGAATTATAATTGATTCGGTATATACAATTAAATATGTAAGGATTAAATACTTTAAAACCGATGGAGCAACTTCATCAATATCAGCAGAACAATCAGTTACGCCAGCAGATCCAGGAATGCTTTCTCTTATTGATAACGAAGTAAAGATAAGCACCAACGGATCTATTCTGGCTGGAGATTCAGCAACATCAGGCGCAAGAGCAATACTAAATAAAACTGGTGTTTACTTTTACGATACTGCAGGAGATGCAACTTCTCAACTTATGGCAAATGCTGCTTCGGGTAGCCCAACATTTATTACAACCAATGCCAAGATTGCCGATTGGAAAATCTATTCTAATAAAATAGAAAACCAGTTGATAGCAGGAATTACAAAATTTGCAGGACTTTCTGCAAGCGGAACTTATGCGTTCTGGGCTGGATCAACTACAGCAGGCGGAGACGCACAAGCAGAATTCTCTGTAACTCAAGCTGGTGCAGTTCAAGCTAAAAACATAACTATATCTGGCGGTTCATTAACTGTAGGGGCATCTACAATTGCAGCAAGCACTGGAAAGCTTACATCTACTGACGCAGAAATTACTGGTAAAATTACAGCCTCTACAGGAAAAATAGGAAACTTAAATATTGATAGCGGTGCTCTTTATACTGGCACAAACCCACTTGTAAGTTCGGTAACACTTAACAGCGCAGGAATTGCTGGATACAATGCTCAAGGATCAAAGCTATTTGGACTAGACACCTCTGGGTATTTATTCTCAGATAGCGCCAGCATTGGTGGGTGGAATGTAGTTCCTTCTACAATTAGTAAAACTTCAAACAATGGAACACTTACTCTTAATTCATCTACCGCACAAATTACAGCTACAAGCGCAACATATACTGCAGGTATTGCAACACCAGATAGCAACAATCCAGCAGACATTGTATTTTGGGCAGGCGGATCAAGAAGCACATCTGCCCCATTCTATGTAAGAGCAGACGGAGGAGTCGTAATGACGACTGCAACCATTACAGGGTATGCAGGCCCAGACGACCTTGCGCTTCTTGCTAAAAAAGATATGACTAACGTAACAAGTATTAATGGCGGTAAAATAACTACAGGAATAATTAAATCTTCAAACTTTGTTACAAATACAAATGCCTTATTATTGCCATATTCTGCTTCTGGAACATCAATAGACTTAGATAATGGAATAATAAACTCCCCACAATTTTATTTAGGTTCTGACGGAACCGCAAAGTTTAAAGGAACGCTATCTACTGGAATTTCAATTGAATCCCCAGCTATTACTTCTGGACAAATTACTGGAGCTACAATTAAAGTTACAGCTGCAATTAACTCAAGTGCGTTAACACTTGTAAACGATTCACTTGATGGAGATAACGATTCGGGGGCAGGCGGAACAGATGTATCTGAACCTGCTGCAGTATTTAACAACACCACATTAACTTTATCTAATGGAATAATTTCTTCAGACAAAATTCTTCAGCTGACAGGAGCAGACTACACGGAAATAAAATCAGGTGGAACACAATCTGCAATGTTTAGTTCTACAAAATCTTCTTTAACATTTAGCGCAGGATTGTATTTAGGAAACCCCACGGTTTCTACAAGTGCTAACATGCAAAATCATACCTCTCCATATATATCAATTGACGCAAGAATGCGTTTAAGAAGAGGAGCCCCTTTAACCTATCCAGGTGGAACAACGGGCGCATACGTAAGAAACATTTATATTAAGCAAACAACATCTGCTCCATCAGCCACTACGGGCTATGTTGGCGACATTATGATTACATACTAGGAATCTAAATGGGAATACATGTAAAAGTATCTAGCTCTGGTTCTTCAACAGACTGGAGAGTCATAAAAAAAATATGGGCTAAAACTGGCACTGCAGCATCACCTATTTGGAAATCTGTTACTGGCTTATACTCTAAAGTTGCAAACGGCTGGACAAAGATGTGGCCAGGAAATGCTCCGTCTGTAAGGTTATCAGACCCAATTAGAATAAGAATTGGAGGATACAGTGGAACAGGCAGCGGAACTTCCCCATTGTATGCAGCAACAAGCCCCCAGTTATTTTGCAGCACGGATGCTGGAACGTCTGGAACATTTTTAAAGCTATGGGGAGATGACGGTTCATATGATGGAGTAACTCCAATTACATTATCAAATAGAAGAATGCTTGTTTCTGATAACGTTGACGGCCAAGTTGAAAGACTTAGTTTAACTGGAAATGATACAGTAGACTTTTCTACACTTAGCCAGGCAAATAGAGATCTTGCTGAAGGATATTACACATTCTATCAATTAAAGGCAACAAACGTAGATGGTGTATTTGAAGCATATTCTCAACCAATTAAAGTAATTAAAAGAAGACCAGCATTGGTTAGCTATACAGTTCTTTCTGAAACAGGAGGATCTCTAACTGGTACTAGTAGTATTCCAGAAGTCAACGCTCAGATACGCTGGGGTTGGTGGATTCGTCCAGGAGGATACCTGGGAGGCACTCCCTTACTAAGATGGTGGAAAAATACTAGCAAGACTCCAGGCGGAACGTTGTTAAAATCAATTAATATAACAAACGGTTACGATTCAGTTTCGGGAACTACGTCACCTACATTTTCGTATGATTACAATACTTCAAACGTATTAACTATATACGATAACTGCGGGAACACACGTGCTGCAAATGAGTATATTGTTGCGGAGCTTTATCTAGAAAATTCATATACAGCAGAGCCTGGAAATTCTCCAGTAAGTTTTTACGGATCCACTGGAAACGCTCCTACTATAACAAGCGTAAGTTTAAGAACTTATGATGGCCAAGTAGACACCGTAATGGACAACCAGTCAAGTCCTAGAATTGTATCTCAAGCTTACTTTGAAATAGTTGCTCAAGTAGCAGACTACGAATCTGGTACATCTTTTAATTTTGAGCCGAAATTTTATAAAGCCGATACGGGAAATTATTTAAATTATAGTTCTGGGGCTACAATAACCAATGGCAATGCTTATTCGTTTCCCACAAATGTTTCCCCGTATTCTGTTGAAGTATCTGGAACGTCTGCTACAGTTATATGGAGAACCTATATAAATTCAAACTTCCTGCCCCCAAATCCAACATATGGCGGAGGACAAGCAAAGTATCAGTTTAATTTTAGATTAAGTGCTACAAAATCTGGTGGGTCTATACTTTATTACACAGGACTAGTGTCTTCTAATCATGCAGGTACTACCATCTATCCAACATATATGACTGATGATGCTGGAGGATCAATAGATATTCACCCACATACACAAGGAGTATTGTCTGCTAATAATTATACCGTCGGCTCCGCTCCACAAACAATAAGGTTTTCAGTTACTGGAGACTCATATCCTTCAGGTAACGCATCTTACCCAAGATCATATGGAATAGATTTTGGTGACGGAAACGTAGAAAACATTGCTTGGCCTACTGGAACAAGTAACCCCTCCTATACAACTTGGGATCATACCTATACAACTAATGGAACGTTTACTGCAAAATTAATTACTGTTCCTCAAGGATTTACAAGCATTGGTACTAGACAGCGACAAATCAATGTTGGCTCTGGCGTTGCAAGCCCAACTTCTCTTACTGCAACAACAAATAGAAGTGACGGAGTTAATTTAACATTTGGTGGTTCATCTAATGCAACTGGGTATAATATATTTTGGAATACCGCACAAAATGGAACTCCTATAAACAATGTAACTCAGGGAGATTTTTTAAACAAAACTTCACCATTCTTAGATACCACAATCGGCGCTGGAGTCACACGATGGTATTGGGTGCAAGCAACAGACGGAACTGGTGATGGATACAGTACAGGAGTAAGCCCCTGGTATCCAGTTGGAAACGGTGTAACTGGAACAAGAATTAATCAAGTAACTTATAACGTTACTTGGAATGGCAACGGCGGGTCTACAGGAAATGAAGGCACCCCATGGTCATTTACTGAAGGAGGTTCTGTTACAGTCCCCTCAGTAAGCAGAATAGGATACACCTTTGTTAGATGGACAGACAGACCATCAGGAGATTATACTTATACAACTACTGGAGGAACCTTTTCCCCCCCTGCTGAAAATATTACTATGTATGCAAGATGGCAGGTTAATGTCTGTACTATTCCAAATGTAATTGGAATGACAGAATCAAATGCATCAAATGCATTAAACCAAGCTGGATTTTTATATGAATTTACTGAGTATCTTGATACAAGCAATTCCTCGCTAGTTGGAACAGTTGCCGCTGTAGATCCAGCGGTGGGAACCCAACCAGGATGCGGCTCAAACGTAACCTTAACCATCTACAGGACACCATTGGTAGTTCCCCCAACTGCAATAGAATTAGCACCTCCAGTTGTAAGTAGAACTAGTGGTACATATAATTACTCAACAACTAACGGAGCTTGGAATAACTCTCCAACAGCGTATAGCTATCAATGGAAGGCTCAGACATCGCTTGCTTATCCTCCGTATTATAATACTGTAAATGTTGGAACAAATTCAAGTAGTTACACATCTAGCTCAACATATGATTACTATTCTATTTATTGTATTGTAACTGCATCAAATACCGCTGGAAGCAATACCGCTTCATCAAATTCAATACAGAATACACCAGTTGTTACTGGTTCTGCACCATTAAATAATGGCAATGCGCCATCTATTACTCCAACATCAGGAACCGCAGGAGGAACAACATACACCTGCGATCCAGGAGGATGGACTGGTAGTCCAACACCAACTTTTACATATCAATGGCAATATAACGACCAGGGGTCTTTATTTTTAGGCATATCAGGTGCAACAAGCTCCACATACTCACCACCTGCTAACTTTTTTAGTTCCTATGTTAGCCCAATTAGATGTAGGGTTACAGCTACAAACACAATTTCTGCTGTTAATGCATTTTCAAACCAAGCTAGCGTAGGGGCGTATGTTGCTCCAACAACTGCACCAAGCGGTGGTGGCGTAACTCTTACCCCTTCAGGAACACAAGAAGCGGGCACACAAATATGTGCAAACGTAACTGCAATGTCAGGAACAAGCCCAATAAGCTACCTAACTACTATTCGTAAAGCAACGGGTCAGACACCAACAGGAACAGGAACCCCAGTTAGCTCTGGATCTGGAACAGGTAACAGCGTATGTTGTCATACAATTACAGCAAGCGAAGCATCTGGAACTCCCGATCAATTTAAAGCATATACAGTTGGAAGTAACTCCGCTGGAGACTTTACTGTTGGATCTAATACAGTTATATCTACCCCAGCTGCCACAACAACAACTACTACTACAACTACAACCACTACTACTACAACTACTACAGTAAATTGCAATACATGTAATAGTTATAGTCCAACAGATGGTTCATATTCATATACAACAACAGACCCATATGGCACATGTACTTCAGGTTCTAGATACTATAGAATTTGCGTAACTCCAGGCTCATGTCCAAATATAACTCAATACGGCTCCTGTGTTCCAGCGGCTACTACAACTACAACTGCAGCACCTACTACTACTACTACTGCCAGACCACTTGTGTACTGGAAGTGTAATCAAACAGATGTTAATAACCCAAACAATCCTTGTGGATATGTAGGGCAATGTTTATACGACGGAAATACATACTTCCCAGCAGGTTGCTAGGGTATTGACAGAATTAAGTAGAATTGGTAGAATATAATAATGTTACTAACTAAAGGGGTTATGCATATTGTTGTGCCAGGTCAAGAGCATAACTTCAGTGCCGAACTGCATACGCTTGCCTGTTTTATTATTGACGGCATAGTTGTTGAAAATGGAATATATTCAAAAGAATTGTTTAATCTATTTAATGAATCTAGGGTAGAAGAAAAAGAGCAGTATGAGGATGGGCAAATTTTACTTAGCCTTATTCATAATCAAAACGGAGAAGAGCAATACATGCAATTAGACGAAAGACTAGGCTCTATAATGCTAAGTAATCCTATCCTGATAGAAGTTCCAGACGGATCCCAGTGGGTTACTATTGGGTCTAAGTATACAGATGGGGTATTTTATCCATGACAGAAAAAAATAGATTTGAAAAGTATTTAGAAAAACAAGCAAAAGAAAGCGGAAAAAAAGATGTAAAGCCCTGGGACCTGCTTAATCCAAATACTGAGTATGTAGATAGAGAAATTTCTGACGCTAGATATGATATTTGTAATTTATGTCCAGAACTTATATCGCTGACTAAGCAATGCAAAAAATGCGGTTGCTTCATGGCGCTTAAAACAAAAATGAAAGCAGCTTCTTGCCCGCTTGGTAAATGGTAATGGCTAGTATATTTGTTCAAATTCCATCCTATCATGATTATGAAATTGGAAGAACCGTTAGGGATGCTATTAGAAAAAGCTCTGGAAACAACATAATAAATTTTGGGCTGCACGTATCTTACTATAAAACTAATGATATAGATATTCCAATTTTAGATAATGTTAAGTTTAAAATTAGCGAGGCCCCAGACAACCTTGGCCAGGGAACTTCCAGGGGTATCGCAAATGATTTTTATAATGGAGAAGACTACTATCTTCAAATTGATTCACATACTAGATTTGAAAAAGACTGGGATAAGTCCCTTATTGAAGATTATACTTTTTATAAAGAGATAGGCCTTAAGCCAGTTTTATCATGTTATCCAGGAGCATACAGCTATGGGGAAAATGGAGCAACTATATTTAATGAAAGTAAAGATGTTTCCTATACTGATTTTGTAGAAGAGTTAAGTTTTTTAGAAAATTGTCATATACCTCATCAAAGAGCGGTACCAAATCTTTCCGACAATATATTTACAAGATCAGTCTCTGGGGGATCAATATTTTCAGATGGTAGCATAGCATCAATTAAGCCAAACAAAGACATGTACTTTTGGGGCGAGGAAATATTGACAGCAGTAAGACTTTATACTCACGGATATGACCTCTTGCTTCCCAGAAAACAAAATCTATATCATTTGTATTACGATAGCTCTAAAAGAGAAAAAAACCAAAGGCGTCAGGTTGGTGAAGATTTTCCAGATATAATTCAAGAGATAGACCGTAAATCAAAATACGAGCTAGGCAAGATACTGGATAACAAGATTATTGGCCCAGATGCATTAGGGTCGGTTAGAACCCTTGAGGAATACCAGATATTTGCTGGCATCAATTTCGTTGACAAAAAGATTGTGCCAGTGCTATAATATGGAAGGAGGTAAAAATGACAATTGAACTAACAAATGAAGAGAAGCTTGGTATTATTGAGCAGCACATTAAGTCTATTGATTATGGAATCTACGGAATCCAACTAGATCTAATAGAGATAAATGCTATAGCAACGCCAGATGCTTCTCAAATTACAAACTTAAATACAAGACTTACTGCATTAAATGCAAAGAGAGCAGCAATAGTCACTGAAAAAAATTCATTGACCCCCGTACAAGAATAAGGTAAATAATGACTGAAAAAGTAGAACTGGTAGTAACAGCCCTACAGCAACGCATTGGAGAGATTGTCTCAAACTATGAGACTCAAATTGCAATTTTACGTGCAGACCTTACTCAGGTTATTGAACAAATAAATAAGCAAAAACAAGAAGAAGACGGCAAGCTTGAAGCAGTTGAGGCATACTCAGAAAAGCTTGAAACATTAGGAGAGTAAATGACATTTAAACTAACATTTGATGACAATGCTCCAATTGATGCTAATCAATTGAGAAGCCTTGTAACATATTTAAATGAAGTTAATACTAAAGCTCTACAGGTACCAGATACCGTGGGCTTGGTGAATACAACCCTTGCTGCCAAAATGACTGCTGGAAAACAAGTATGCAATGTGGGAACATTAGCCCTAAAATCACAAAAAGATTTCTCTATTGTATTTAATCCATCATTAACAAGCGATCCAGCAACCGTGCAAATAACAGTCGAGTCCTCTGGAAAAGACGGAGACTTTACCTATTACATTCAAAGCCCAAATAAAAATGGGTGTAAGATTTTCTTTAATCCAGTACAAAGCGCAAGCAGCACGGCAGCTTCAGTTATTGGAACTGTAACAGTACACTACTTTGCTATGGCTGGTTAACCTCAGCCTATTGACAATCTATACAAATATGTTACAATTACTGTAACATCAAAGTCACGTACCCGTGACTTTTTTACATATTAAGGTAGAAAATGAGCAACGATTTAAAATGGATGCTTTCATCCGATCAGCAGTTCCCTTATCAAGACGATAAGGCAATCGAATTATGGTTTAAGGTAATGAAGTGGTTTAAGCCAGATGTAGTTGATTACTTGGGAGATACCGATGATCAAGCATGCTATAGCCGATTCACAAAGGGAACCTCTGCTGAATTTATAAATTTGCCAAACGCCACAAACCCAGATTTTGTTATTCCTATGATGAGACAAGAATCCGAAGGAGCAAGACAATTTTATAAGAAGACTAGAGATCTTCTACCAAAAGCACAGCTATTCTCTGCTCTAGGTAACCACGACATTAGAGTATTTAATTATGCCGACTCTAAATTCCCTGAGCATTTAAATGATATTACTCCAGAAGCTTTGTGGAGCCTTGACTCATTAGGTTACGAGTATATTTACTACAACGAACTTCCTAAGCGTCGCTTTGGAGACATACACGTTCATCATGGTTTATCAGTTGCAGCAAGTGGTGCGGTTAGAAAAGACATGGAGGACCTTCAAATTTCTTTGATTCGTGGTCACTCACATAGAATCGCTTCACACCTACAGACATATGAACTAAGAAATGATGGAGAAGGCGAAACAATTCGTGGATATGAAATTGGTCACATGTGTGACGAAAAGGGTCCAGGAATGAAATATACCCAGCACCACGATTGGCAAAAAGGATTTGCTGTGGCACATATCGTAAATGATTATCCACATATTCAAATGATTCATATTGCGCCAGACTACTCATGCGTTGTTGACGGAAAGGTATTTACTTTATAATGTGGTGTGGCAAATGTGGAGGCCGAGTTTTTGTTGACAGAGTTTTTTCCCAAAAATTACATGTAGAGTTATTTTGTATCATGTGCGGCAAACGCTGGATGTGCAATAAAGAGACGAGTGCTTTCGGAAGATGGCTAGAAAAAAAAGAAACAGCAACCTTAAAAAACTACGGTATTTCTTCTTAAACGATAAGATACATAAAGTTATTAGGTCGTCTAGATCAAAGGACGAATTAGTTGCTTGGTGCTATCCTGATAAAAAAAGAGTTATGTACTCATACTCACAGGTTGAGAAATACATGGGTAAAGCTTACGGGATGAAAGATGTTTCTTTATTATTAAATAAGCACACGGTTACTTTGCATGATTATATTTTAGACGGGAAGATTAAGGCCCCTCAAAAAATATATCCTATAGGGGATCCAGAGAACAAGCATTGGTCTAAATATATGTTTTGCGAAAAAGATATATTAGAACTGCATGAGTTTATATTAGATTCAGGACACTCTGGAAATGTTCCTTCAAGAACAGAGCTTATAGGGCTTCTCAAACACAACATTATATTGTATACTAAGACAGACAGCGGATTTATACCAGTATGGAAGGCGGAGTAATGACATTCAATGCTCAGTATACTCTTGAAACGGGAGCAGCAAAGAAGCGTAAGAGAGAAGAAGAAGTTGCCTACTGGAATTCATTAAATGGCCCAGTGGTAGTTAAGAGTATTAAAGGTGATGACGATGGCGAGTAGTCGTATTGTGATTTGCCCAATTTGTAATAAGGAACTAGAAGTTAGATCAGATTTTGCCCATATGACATTATCTAACCATACAAATAAGGAGCACAAGTGACAACGAGAGTTAAGGTGGACCTATCGTTCACACGTAATTTAGGCAATTACGAAAGCATCAAGATAGGTATTGGAGTTGAAGACGATCTTCGTTTAGGAGAAAATGTAGAATATGCAACAGAAAGAGTCTATAAGTTTGTTGAAGAAAAGCTTATTGAAAAGACTCGTGAAGTGGAAGAAGAATTAAAACGTGGCAAATGAAAAAGAGCCATATGTCTTAATTGGATTATACTTGTCCTTATACAAGGAAAAGTATAATAAGTCACTTACTGTAAACAAGTTTAGAGAGAAGTGGGCCATGAATGATGTTATAGAGAGTGTTGGATTCCAACGTGCTCAGGAGCTTTTGATATACTACTTCTCTACCAACAAGCAGGGGCACCCATTAAATTTCTTTTATAATAATTTTGATAGAATTGATGCATTAAATAAAGAAATTAAGAAGGACAAGTTTAACCGTAGCATTCTATTGAATGAGACTAAGAAGATGGTGGAGGGCGAAGAATGAATACAGAAGCAACATTAATCTCTGCCGTATGTAAGAATAAAGATATTAGCACATTGCTTGCGGACAATGTCGATGAGTTATTTACATCCCATAGAGACATCTGGGAAAGCTTAAAGTCATACTACTACAAGTTTAAAGCAGTTCCAGAGGCAGGCGTACTTATGGAACGACATAAAGATTTTGAGCCAGTTGAAGCCAAGGCAGAGACGGGATACTACCTAGACATTTTAAAGAATGAGTTTATTTCAAACAAACTCAAGACAATTATTATGCGTGGGGGATCTGCTCTTAAAGAAGATGCTGCATCAAGAGTTCTTGCACAAATGCAAAGCGACCTTGCTGGTCTAAGTAGATATACAAACAATGTAAGAGACTTAGATATTATTGATGTTGAAAATGCTGCACGACACTATGAGGCAGTTAAAGAGCGTTCATCTGTAATGGGCGGAGCCCCAGGAATCCTAACTGGCTTTGAAGCAATTGATAAAGCTTACCCAACGGGAATGGCGCCAGGACATTTAATTGTTGCAATTGGTTGGCCAGGAAAAGGAAAGACTTGGTTTACTGCTTACCTAGCATGCAAGGCGTGGGAGCAAGGCTTTAAGCCAATGATTGTATCTCTTGAAATGTCTCCCGAAAATATGCGTGACCGTATCTTTACGATGCTTGGCTCAGGTATATTTCGTGCAAGCGATTTGTCAAAGGGTGATATTAACATTGACGATTTCCGTAACTGGGGAAACAAAAAGTTTGAGGGAAAGAATAGCTTTGTTCTAATCTCAAATGAAGGTGCATCAGAAGTTACTCCTGCAACAATTCAAGGTAAGATAGATCAGCATAAACCAGACTTAGTTATCCTAGATTACCACCAGCTATTTAATGACAACAAACGATCTAACTCTGAAGTAGAAAGAAATAGAAACGTTTCTCGTGAGTTTAAAATGCTTGCGGTATCTAACAACATTCCTATTATTGATATTACTGCTGCAACAGCAGATGATATCTCTGATCAAGAAAACCCGCCAATGATGAGCCAAGTGGCTTGGTCAAAGGCAATTGAGTATGATGCTGATATGGCTTTAGCCGTTCACAGATACCCACAAACTAATATGATTGAGATTGTCTCTCGTAAGAATAGACACGGTCATGATTTTAATTTCTACCTAGACTGGGATATCAACCGTGGTATCGTCAAGGAGATTTACGAGAATCCATTCCAAAAAGATGAACCACAAACAGATAAAAAGATTTCAAGTAAGGGTTGAGTTTGCTGACGACTCTGGTATACCTAGATTAAAATACCAGTACGAAAGCATGCTTACTCACGACATGAGAAGCAAAGGGTATCTTAGGGTCCTTGACATAGACACTAGTTTCTCGATAGAATTTGACGGACAAACGTGGGTGTTCTTAATGACACTCTACGGAGTATATGTAGGAAAGAAGAAGGCATGGCTATCAGAGGGTATAACGCAAGGAAAATTGATTCCACGCAGTATGCGCCAAACCATATCAAGTCTATAATAAAATCTTTAGGCTTAGATGTAGTTGCCGAACCAGGCAATGAGGTTATGTTCTACTGCCCTTTTCATTCCAATAGACACACTGCAAGCTGTTGCATAAACAAATCATCAGGTGCATGGCTATGCTTTAATCCATCTTGCGGAGAGTCTGGAACCCTAGTAGAGTTAGTAAGGCGTGTATTACATAAGAATGATTTTGAGGCTATCCGTTTTATCTCCGCTCAGGAGAAAGAAGTATTAAACAACTTTGATGAAGTAATGGCTGGCATATTTGAAGATAAGCCTGACTTTGAAGAGTTTCCTGAAGATACGCTAAAGGGTTTATATAACGGTCTTGTTAAGTCTGAAACGGCAAGAGACTACTTTAAATCAAGAGGAATAGATATGTCGTCAATGACACATTTCTCTTTGGGTTATTCTGAGAAGCAGAATATGGTTACTGTTCCAGTGCATAGCCCAGACGGTATTCCAATTGGCATTGTAGGAAGATCCATAGAAGGAAAGTCTTTTAAGAATAGCACCAACCTGCCTAAGAGCAAAACATTATTCAATGTACATCGTGCCAAAAGAATTGGTAGCAATGTTATAGTCGTGGAGTCTAGCTTTGATGCAATCCGTGTGCATCAGGCTGGGTTTCCTAATGTTGTTGCTACGCTTGGGGGATTCTTATCAACGGAGCAGCATAGTATTTTAAATAGGTATTTTAATAGAATCACGGTAATGACAGACGCAGATTTGGCTGGCAGAGAGCTAGGCTTGAGCATAGCC
>OFSF01000691.1_pt1 | contig 12774 bp, 15 predicted proteins | sample 1543271 | NCBI WGS metagenome assembly OFSF01 (sample SAMN07774227, study PRJEB24372) | wastewater metagenome | isolation source: Exp Tend VB 100WW | collected 2016-02
ATCGTCGCAGGGTTCGAATTAACCAAAATTACTCTAATGCCCTCTGCCTTTAGAACGCGACAAGCTTGAGTTCCAGAATAATCAAATTCACAGGCCTGACCAATAACAATAGGGCCGCTACCGATTACCAGAACACTTTTAATCGATTTATCTAGAGGCATGTTTACCTAACATTTCAAAAAACTGATCAAAGAGATAATTGGCATCGTGAGGACCGGCAGCAGCCTCTGGGTGATATTGAACCGAGAAGGCTGGCTTATCGAGAAGCTTTAATCCTTCAACAACTGAATCGTTGAGGCAGATGTGAGTCACCATTCCAGGGCCATAAACTGTTGAAAAGATTCCATCTAGTGGAGCTTCAACGGCAAAACCATGATTCTGAGCAGTGATCTCCACTTTATTACTTTCAACATTTAGCACTGGTTGATTAATCCCGCGGTGGCCAAATCGAAGCTTATATGTGTCAAAACCTAACGCTCGTCCAAGTATTTGATGTCCAAAACAGATACCAAAAATGGGAAGTGATGCATCAAGAGCAGATCGAACCAGCGCCACTATTGAATTCATCGTCGCTGGATCGCCGGGACCATTTGAAAGAAATAGCCCATCAAAACCACCGGCTTTAACATCTTCAAACGTTATCGTTGCTGGCATTAAATGCACTTCGATTCCGCGCGCAGCCATATTTCGAGGAGTTGCCGATTTGATTCCAAGATCTATCGCTGCAACTTTAAATTTTCTCTCTCCAACTGCCGGGATAATCTCAACTTTATCCACAGTAACCTCTTCGGCAAGAAATGCTCCAGCCATCTCCGGCGCACTTCTTACCTTTACAACCATCTCTTCTCGCGACAGATCGCTGCCTGAGAAGATCCCAACTCTCATCGCGCCTCGTTCACGCAAATGAAGAGTTAGAGCTCTTGTATCAATTCCCTTGATCCCCACTACTCCATTTGAAATTAAGTCATCTTCTAAACTTCGCTCTGAGCGCCAATTGGAAACTCTTGGCGAAGGATTTCTCACCACAAATCCACTTACCCAAATTTTCCTTGATTCTTCATCTTGGGTATTCATTCCAGTATTGCCAATATGTGGGGCGGTCATGATTACAACCTGACGGTGATAACTCGGATCGGTAAGCGTTTCCTGATATCCAGTCATTCCAGTTGAGAAGACAGCCTCGCCAAAGGTCTCGCCCTTGCAAGCCCAAGACTCTCCTTCAAAGATACGGCCATCATCTAGAACTAGATAAGCCGCCATTTACTTTGAGTTCCTTTCATAAACCAGCGCGCCATTATGGAATGTCTTAGTAATAACCCCCGGCAAGACCATGCCATCAAAGGGTGTGTTTTTGCTCTTAGAAGCAAGCTCTAGTCGCTCTACTTTCCATTTTGAATCAAGATCAACGAGTGTGAAATTAGCTCCTGCGCCCACCGAGATTGACCCATGGCCTTGGTAGCGCCCGATCTGCGCTGGAATCTTTGACATGCGATCTACTAATTGAGCAAGTGTTAGAAGCTTCGTCTCAATCATTGCCAAGTATGCAATTGAGAAAGCTGTCTCAAGACCAACCATTCCAAATGCTGCAGCGCTCCATTCGCAATCTTTTGATTCGTGAGGATGAGGCGCATGATCTGTCGCAATTATGTCAATTGTTCCATCTGCAAGTCCTTCACGGAGTGCTTGTACATCATCCTTAGTTCTTAGCGGAGGATTTACTTTATAGACCGGGTCATAGCTCTCAGCTAAATCATCGGTTAAAAGAAGATGATGTGGGGTCACTTCAGCAGTGACTTTAATTCCGCGTTTTTTCGCAGTTCTAATAATCTCAACTCCACCTGCAGTTGTGACGTGACAGATATGGAGACGAGAATCAACATGCTCTGCAAGTAAGACATCTCGGGCAATGATTGCTTCTTCGGCAACGGCAGGCCAACCTTTTAAACCAAGGCGCGCTGAGATCTCACCTTCATTCATCTGTGAATCTTGGGTAAGCCTAGGATCTTGTGCGTGCTGAGCAATAATTCCATCAAAGGTCTTTACATATTCAAGCGCTCTTCGCATAACCAGAGCATCAGAGACGCAATGTCCGTCATCACTGAAGATTCGAACTGCCGCCTCCGATTGATTCATGGCAGATAGTTCTGCAAGCTGCGTTCCACCTTGACCAACAGTGACCGCTCCGATTGGATAAACATCACAAATTCCATGGTGTTTGCCTAGACGATAAACCTGTTCAACAACTCCAGCTGTATCAGCAACTGGCAGAGTGTTAGGCATTGCTGATATTGCTGTAAATCCTCCGGTTGCTGCAGACATTGAACCGGTCAAAACAGTTTCCGCATCTTCCCTACCTGGCTCTCGCAGGTGAGTGTGAAGATCCACAAAACCTGGCAAGATCGTTAAACCCCTGGCATCAATTTCTTTAGCGCTACTTGATAGGTCGCCTTCGTTGACGAATACGCCATCAGAAACAAAGTAATTGCCTACCTTCCCACTTGAATCTTTAGCTCCTTTTATCCGATAAGAATTCATAAACTCTCCCCGCTACTAGCAAGCTCTTTAAAGGTTGCTCCTCCGAGAAGGAGATAGAGAACTGCCATTCGAACGCTTACTCCATTAGCAACTTGCTCCACGATAACCGAGCGGTGCGAATCAGCAGATTCGGCTGAAATCTCAAGGCCTCTATTCATCGGACCTGGATGCATAACTATTGCTTTAGCTTTCATCTGCTTCATCCGATCTGAGGTAAGACCATATCCTCTGGCATATTCCCTCTCGGTGGGAAAATAAAGATCGTCCATTCGCTCCTTCTGAACTCGGAGCGCCATTACTACATCAAGAGATTTAATCTCATCATCAAGTGAATAGCTGACCCCTACTTGCCAATCAGAGACACCAACAGGAATTAGAGTTGGCGGAGCTATTAAGACCACCTCTGCGCCAAGTTTCTTAAGAAGGAGAATATTACTTCTAGCAACTCTTGAATGGAGGATGTCTCCAATAATTCCCACTTTCACTCCTGATAAATCGCCTTGATTCGACTTTAGATGACGACGGATAGTGAATGCATCGAGAAGAGCTTGGGTTGGATGTTCATGTGTTCCATCGCCAGCATTAATTACCACTCCCTTCATCCACTCCTGCTTAGCTAACTGATGAGCAGCCCCTGATGCGCCATGGCGGATAACGACTGCATCGGCTCCCATTGCTTGAAGAGTAAGGGCAGTATCTTTAAGACTTTCGCCTTTGCTAACACTTGATCCCTTAGCGGCGAAGTTAATTACATCTGCTGATAGGCGCTTAGCTGCTGCTTCAAATGAAATTCTAGTTCTAGTTGAGTCTTCAAAGAAAAGGTTTACCACAGTTCTTCCTCGAAGAGTTGGAAATTTCTTTACCGCCCCTTCAGAGAGGCGGGCTAGTTCAGCCGCAGTATCTAGAATCTCTATTGCTTCATCTTTACTTAAATCTGATATTGATAGTAGATGTTTCATTGGGTTCTGCCTTCAATGATTACTTCATCAAGTGGGTCAATTTCACTTAAATGCACCCTGACCGATTCTTCCTTTGCTGTCGGAATATTCTTTCCAACAAAATCTGCCCTTATTGGTAGCTCTCTATGGCCACGATCGATAAGAACGGCGAGTTGGACGCTCTTTGGTCGACCCAGTTCATTTAAGGCATCAAGGGCAGCGCGAATCGTTCTACCTGAGTAGAAGACATCATCTATAAGGACAACATCTTTTCCATCAATGCTTCCACCTGGGATGCTGGTTGGAAGAAGAGTTCTTGGGGCTTTTAGGCGCAGATCATCTCGATACATTGTTATATCGAGGGTGCCGCTTTCTAGTTCAGTTTTTTCAATTTCAGAGATAGCGCTTGCAATGCGCCTACTTAAATATGCTCCTCTGGTTGGAATACCAAGGAGAAGAAGATTTTCTGGTCCATGATTTTTTTCTAGAATTTCATGAGAAATGCGCCGTAGCGCGCGGGAGATTTCACCGCTATTTAAAATAACGCTCATTACTTCTCCTTCGCCGCCTCACAGGACGGATCGTTAAAGGTTGGCGAATACTAGCATGAGCCCGAAAAGCCCTGAAATCTGTGGAAAAACCAGAGGGGCTCTCTTGCTATTGGCCTATTTTGACCCAATGACAACTCCGTTAGAGATATCAAGAAGACTTAGACAAATCAGAAAGCAGCAGAGCTTAACTCTCAAACAAGTAGAAATACGCTCAAGGGGTAAATGGAAAGCAGTTGTAATCGGCTCCTATGAGCGGGGTACCAGGTCGCTAAGTATTTCAAAGGCAAAATCCCTCTGCGAATTTTACGGAGTTCCCCTCTCTGCTCTCTTTCAAAGTGAGGGCATTCAGCAGGTGCCACCTTCCGAAGGTGCGCTGCGAATTGATCTAAGAAACTTAAGGGGCAAGATCCCACAAAATGATCCATTGATTGGCCACCTTCACAATCTTTTATCCTTTATTGCTAGGAGACGTGATGATTGGAATGGAGAAATCATGAGTATTAGATTGCAAGACAATGAAGTTCTAGGGCTTTTAGTTCAAAAGGAGCAAGGCGAGCTAAGAAAAGCTCTTGAAATAAGAGATCTGCTCTTTAAAGCACAAGGTCAGGCTTAATCTCCAAAACTTTGCTCAATACTCCGTTTATATACTTACTTGAATCCTCGGTGGAAAAGTTTGTTGCAAGCTCTAGAGCCTCGCTAATAGCCACTGCTTCTGGCACTGTTTTCGACCACAGTAGCTCGAAGATAGAAAGACGTAGGATGTTTCTATCAAGAACTGGCATCCGGTCCATGTCCCAACCTTGAGCATAAGTTGCAATTAGCTCATCAATTTTCCGTTTATTTAACTCAATTCCATCAATTAACTCTTTTGTAAATTCTCTAGCCTCATACTCCATCTCAGTGACTCTCTTTAAGAGTAAATCAGCTGCGCTACTTTTTCTGATATCACTTTCATAGAGCAGATCTAGCGCGGCTTTTCTGGCCTTAGAGCGGCTGCTCACTTAATTTGCGCGCCCGAGATAATCACCGTTGCGGGTATCAACCAAGACAACTTCATCTTGCTTAATAAAGAGCGGAACTTGAATCGTGATTCCTGTTTCAAGCGTTGCCGGTTTAGAACCTGCAGATGAGCGATCTCCCTGTAAGCCTGGTTCTGTGTAGGTAATCTTTAGCGGAACATTTGCTGGGAGTTCAACATAGAGCGGATTTCCTTCGTGTACTGCAACTATTGCCTCAGTGTTCTCAAGCATGTAATTCGCTGCATCTCCAACTGTCTCGGCAGAGATGGTCATTTGGTCATAGGTGCTGGAGTCCATGAAGACAAATCCAGCCTGATCTTTATAGAGAAATTGCATGTCTCGCTTTTCAAGAATAGCTACATCAACTTTAACGCCTGCATTAAAGGTCTTCTCAACTACTTTTCCTGAAAGAACATTCTTAAGCTTAGTTCGAACGAATGCTGGACCCTTACCTGGTTTAACGTGCTGAAATTCAACAACACTCCAGAGCTGACCCTCTATATCTAGGGTCATTCCATTCTTAAGATCATTAGTGGTAGCCATAGCGGCGAAGATTACCTTTTATATCTCTATTTAACTAATTTACTCAAGGCCGCAAAGGCCAGGCGATATGAATCAAGGCCAAAGCCAGCAATGCTGCCTTGGACAACTCCAGCAATTACCGAGGTGTGGCGAAACTCTTCTCGAGATAACGGATTGCTTAAGTGAACTTCAATGCAAGGTGCTTTAAGCATCACTACTGCGTCACGAATCGCATAAGAATAGTGCGTAAAAGCCGCAGGATTAAAGATTACTGGCGTTTTACTATCAGCAGCTGCATGAAGCCATCCAATCAACTCTGACTCATCATTACTCTGCTTTATTTCAACATCAAAATTAAACTCTTTAGCTCCTTGACGGCAGATTTGTTCAATATCAGAATAAGAGATATCTCCGTAATAGGACTTTTCACGAAGATCTAGTCGAGAAAGATTAGGTCCGTTGAGCACTATTACTTTTGTCATGCTCATCTACTCTCCAATACTTTCTAGGAAACTCTTCTCTAGCTGCTGATCTGTAATACCTTCAGCTCTTGTTGGCATTCCCAAAGCGCTCAAAGTAACAAAGCGAATTCTACCCCCACGCACCTTCTTGTCACTGCGCATAATCTCAAGCAGTTCTGGCCATGACTCTTTTGAGTATTTCGCATTAAGTCCTAGGGTATCTAGAACCTGATTCTGCCTATTGAGATCTTTGGCAGAAAGTCCAGAGAATTCAAACGATAGTTGAGCCGCAAATCGCAGTCCTAGAGCTATCGCTTCACCATGACGAAGAGAGTATTTTGAATGTTTCTCAATTGCATGGCCCAAAGTGTGGCCATAATTCAAAATCTCACGAAGGCTTGATTCTCTAAAGTCATCACTGACAACTTTTGCTTTAACTGCGATAGATCTATAAATGAGCTCCGCTAGATTCTTTTTCCAGTTTTCGTCTATTAAACCAAGTATCTCGGTATCATCAATAAAGCCACATTTAACAACTTCTGCCATTCCTGCCTTGAGATCACGCTCGGAAAGCGATTTGAGGAAATTCTGATCGATTAAAACAGCACTTGGTGAGTGAAAGGCCCCAATAAGATTCTTTCCTGCATCAAGATTTAACCCAGTCTTTCCTCCAATAGCTGCGTCTACCATTCCGGCCAGTGAAGTAGGGATGGCGATCCAATCAACACCGCGTAGATATGAAGCGGCAACAAAACCTGCTAAATCAGTGGTTGCTCCTCCCCCGACACCAACAATGAGGCCGTTTCTATCAAGTTTGGCAGCAGCTATTTTTTCAATTACTTGGTTAAAGGACTGAATACTCTTCTGCCCCTCTCCATCCTCCACCTCAATCATGAGATATTGCGAAGGAAGAGCTGCCCCGAAGCTGACTGAAATAGATTTAGGAGCAATAAGTACTACGTCTCGGTTTTGGGATAGTGATGCGAGATCTCTCCAAACATCCTCTGTGAAGCTAATCTCATAGCGCTTTTCCGAATTAACAGTTATTGGCTTCATAGCGCCAACTCTTTTACTATCTCTTCAACAACTTCAACAGGTTTCTTGTTATCAGTTGAAACTCTCGCCTTGGAAAGTGCCTCATAGGTCGAACGGCGCTTTTCCATCAAAGCAATCCACTGCTGCCTGGGATTTCCAAGAAGTAAAGGGCGATCTCGATTGAACCCAACTCTTGGTGCTGCGTTAGAGATTGAAACATCTAGAAAAACAACATTTGCCATTGGCAATAACCGCTTGGAAACTTCAATATCCATAACCGAACCTCCGCCGAGTGCGATCACGCCATCTTGATTCTCAAGCAAATCCATTACCGCAGATCTCTCCATTTCCCTGAATGCTGGTTCGCCATCAGTTATGAAGATCTCAGAAATACTCTTTCCACTCTTCTCTTCCACTACTTTGTCGCTATCAAGAAAATTCAATGACAGTTTCTTGGCAAGAGCTTTTCCTACTGAGGTCTTTCCAGCACCTGGCGGTCCGATGAGAATAATCGATGGCACGCCTTACTTCACTCTCATAGAAGAAAGAAAGCTTTCTAGGTTTCTTTTGCTCTCACCAAGAGAGTCTCCGCCGAATTTTTCAAGCATCGCTTCAGCTAAAACCAGAGCCACCATCGCCTCAGCAACAATGCCCGCAGCTGGAACAGCACATACATCTGATCTTTGATTTATTGCTTTAGCTGCCTGGCCGTTTGAAATATCGATCGTATCTAAAGCCTTAGGAACTGTTGAAATAGGTTTCATGGCTGCGCGAACCCTTAAGACTTCTCCAGTACTCATTCCGCCCTCTGTGCCGCCGGATCTAGAAGTTCTTCGGCGAATATTTCCTTTGCTATCTCTCTCTATTTCATCATGAGCGCTACTGCCACGTTTTTTCGCAGTAGTAAATCCATCACCAAGTTCTACGCCCTTAATTGCTTGAATACCCATCAGAGCTCCCGCAAGACGAGAGTCAAGTCTTCTATCCCAGTGAACATGGGAACCAAGTCCTGGCGGTAGGCCATAAACCAAAACTTCTACTACCCCACCTAAAGTGTCGCCATTTTTATGAGCATCATTGATTTCTTCAACCATTTTGGCGCTAACATCTTTAAATGCAGAGCGGACTTCATCGCTATCTATGCTCTCGCGATCTTTTGGCTCAGGAAGCAAGTAATCATCGGCGACACTAACTGCTCCAATTGATACAACATGACTAAATACCTCTATGCCGCCAACCTGCTTAAGAAATCTCCGTGCAACAGCGCCGAGTGCTACTCGAGCCGCTGTCTCCCTTGCTGAAGCTCGTTCCAAGACTGGTCTTGCATCATCAAAGTCGTATTTTTGAATACCAACTAAATCAGCATGTCCGGGCCTTGGTCTTGTGAGTGGAGCATTTCTTCCCAATGATTCAATCTCTGATTCATCTACAGGATCTGCGCTCATAACTTTTTCCCACTTGGGCCACTCTGAGTTTGCTATTTGAATCGCAATCGGGCCGCCTTGGGTTAAGCCATGACGAACTCCCCCAAGGATTGTCACTTTATCTGCCTCGAAGTTCTGTCTTGCCCCCCTGCCAAAACCAAGTCTGCGTCTACGAAGATCCTCGTCAATATCTGCAGTCGTGACTAAAACAGATGCGGGCATTCCCTCCAAGATTCCAACCAAAGCTGGTCCATGGGATTCTCCAGCTGTTAACCATCTCATTGCTCAATTATCGCAGATTAATCCGCAAATATGCGCCCTATTTTTCATGCGCGCTCAACGAGTGATTACATAGCAAAGGAGCCCGAAGAAGAGATAAGGAGCAAAAGCAACACGTATTTCCTTAAGCCGCTCCTGTTTTAGAATATAAGGAATTAATGAAATTGAGCAGGAAACCCAGCTGATGGTATTACACCAGATCAGTTCATATACGCCTCCATCAAAAGCGGAAACGTAACAACCGATCAGAAGGGAAAGTCGAATATCACCACGACCGATAGCCTGCGGTGATGACAAATTTAAGAGCAGATACAGGCATAAATTTATTGATGAGAGTAATAGTGCATGAAGTATTGAGTTATCAATCATTGGAATAAGAGTAAGTAAAGCCAAATGCGTAGTCCTTTTTGATATAAGATGACTTTGATAATCTCTCCAGGAAATTGCAAGACCGAAGAAGGTCAGATGTATGAAGAGCACACGAAAACTTTAATTCTAAAGCAAAAAGCTAAACAGCCTTATCCACAATCAGGGCTATCGCGCACTATCTAATTTGAGAAGCAGTTCGTTATAAAGCCAGGTTTTATCAAAGTCGATTCGAGTCATAAGAGATATCTGATAGACAGCCTGAGCCGCAAGTAATTGCAGACCTGAAACCAATAAGCCCTTAGCGTCCAATTGTTGCTTTGTTAGTCCTGGCGGCCATGGCGAATAAGTCGCGTCTAGAAGTATTTTTGGAGAACTAGATTCTTCAATAATCGATAGAACTTGGTCTGATGGAATGGTGTTGATAACTAAATCACTCTTCCAGGCTCGAGCACATTTCTCCCAATCGTAGATTTCAATTTGAGAACTCATAGCTGCTGCACTAAGCGAGGTATCTCTACTTGTATTTCTTCTATAGATCTCTATCTTCACATCTCGATCACTAAGTGATGCGATGGCTGCTCTTGCCGTTCCTCCTGCTCCAAGTATCGATACCGTTGAGAATGACAGGTCTTTGAGTAGGAATTCAAAGCCATCAACATCAGTTGAGGAAACTTTCCAGCTTTGCCCATCCTTGTAGATGGTATTTGCTGAATTGATCGCCTTTGCCCGGGCGTTGACTTGAAGAGCCGGTGTTGATAATTGAGCCAGTTCTTCTTTTAGAGGCATCGTTAGGGAAAAGCCCAACACTTCACTACTTGCCAGCTCCCTTACTAAAAATTCACTAAGTTGCCCACTTTTAACCTCTATGGCTTCATAAATTGCAGGGTATTCAAGGAGCGAATAGGCGTGATTATGAATCAAAGGAGATAAGGAATGCGAAATGGGAGATCCGAGAACTGCAGCGCGTTTCATCATTCGAATAACCCGGCTTTGAAGTTTGTCTTATATTCACTCTTCCAACCAAGGAACTGGTCATAAGAATTAGTGAATCTAGTATCGAAAGGCTTTACTGTTACAAAGTAAAGCCAATTTCCTGCTTCAGGGTTTAAAGCTGCCTCAATTGCTGCCTTAGTTGGACTTCCAATCGGTCCGGGTGGCAAACCTGGATAGATAAATGTGTTGTAGCGATTCTTAACCTTTATATCGTTTAGTGATACCCGTATTTCCCCACGTCGACCCAAGGCATAGTGCACTGTTGAATCGAACTGCAATGGCATGCGCTTTTCCAATCGATTATAAATAACCCGAGAAACTTTACCAAAAACATCTGGCGTTCCCTCTGTTTGCACAAGAGATGCGATCACCATCACTTCAAAAGGTGTGAGCTCTCTTTCATTTCTCCAGTTGAAATCCTTGGTGGCAGAGCTAAACCGTTTTAGCATAGCCGAAACTATTTCATCTGCATCTACACTCTTGTTGAAAGAATACTGAGCAGGATAGAGGAAGCCCTCGATATTTTTAGTCTTAAAGATCGCAGGCGGAGAAAATACTCTGCTACTCTTTTCAAGTTCTGCTTTAGAAATTCCGAAATTGATAATGCTCTCTGATATCTCAGATAAACGCTGCCCATCTTTGACAACTATTAGATTTGGAATGCGAGATGGATCTAAGAGCTGCTCCAAAGCAGTTTTTGCAGGAATTAGAGTTTCCATTCGATGTTCGCCAGGTGCTATGCGCTGTGATCTAGGATCGGCAACCGCTACCCTAAAAAATGCGGTTGAAGACTTAACAACAGAGAGCATTTCAAGCTTTTGGCCAATTTCAGATCCGCTTTCGCCGGACAAAATTTCGACAATAACTTCTTCGCCAGCAGATCCTGATTCAAAGTCAGGAGCGCTTTGAGGAGATGAATTAAGTTCACGGAGCGAGAGAGTGAAAAGCACGAGGAAGACCCCTGCAGTCGCTAACCGTAGTAGTGAACTACTCTCAAGTGATTGCTTTACAGAAGCTGCCCTAAACTTCATGGCCAGCAGCTTCCCCACTTAAGCGTTCAACTTCCAGAGCAAATTCCAAAATTTTCACAGCGGCCAATTGATCAATGCTATCCCTACTGCTTTTAAGGCCAGCATTCTTTAACTCGCCGACAGCAGAGCTTGTCGTTAGTCGTTCATCTAGAAGTCGAACTTGAACTTCCTGCGGTAGATGCTGTTTAAGTAGACCCGCAAATACCCTCGCTTTCTCACTTGATTCGCTCTCTTTTCCGGAGAGATGAAGAGGAAGACCGATGTAGACCAACATCGCATTGCTCTCCTTAACAATATCCTTGATTGCAGAATAGACATTACTTGTTGATTCGCTATTGTCGAGAGTAACCACTGGGGATGCGATCAATCGAGAGTTATCAGATTTTGCAATCCCAATTCGCCTCTCACCGTAATCAATAGCAAGCCTCGCGCCTTGGATCATCACAAAAGCTAGATACTCGAGAGCGCGGCCTTGATGGCCTTTAAAGCTTCATCTATCTTGCCAAAATCACTTCCGCCACCTTGAGCAAAATCATCTTTTCCGCCGCCGCCACCACCAAGAATTCCGGAGGCTATCTTTACCAAGGCTCCAGCTTTTGCGCCTGCGCTGCGAGCGCTTTCATCAGCTGCAACTACGAGCGTTACTTTTTCATCCCCGATACTAAGCAGGGCAACAACTGCGCCTTTAAGGCGATTCCTTAGATCTAATGCAACTGTTCTTAAATCATCTCCTGAAAGTCCTTTACCCATGTCAGCAGCAATAAATTTAAATTGACCGATATCTTCAGCGTTTTTTACTAGCACAGCTGATTCACTTAGGGCCTTGGCTGTTCTGATAGAGCCAATCTCTTTCTCAGCTTCTTTTAATCGCGCAAGAAGAGAGGAGATTCTCTCTGGTAGCTCTTCGGGACGTGTCGCCTTAATGATTTCAAGAAGAGAGTTAATCAAAATGTGTTCACGACTCAAGAAGGAGTAGGCATCGGCTCCAACTAAAGCCTCGACACGTCTTACCCCTGCTCCAATGGATGACTCTCCAAGAAGTTTTACTATTCCAAGCTCTCCACTTCTTGAAACATGGGTTCCGCCGCATAGTTCTTTAGCCCAATCGCCAACGCTAATTACCCGAACTCGCTCGCCATACTTTTCTCCAAAGAGCGCCATTGCGCCAATTTTCTTTGCCTCTGCTTGCGACATCTCTTCTGCGCTGACCAGCAAGTTCTCTAAAAGAAGGGAATTTACTCGAGCCTCAACATCGTTAAGGACTCCTTCTGAAACTGCGCCGCTAGATGGGAAATCAAAACGAAAACGACCAGGCGCATTCTCCGATCCAGCTTGAGTAGCAGTTTCTCCCAAAATTTCTCGAAATGCCTTATGAACCATATGAGTGGCGGTGTGAGCTCTTGATATCGCTTTGCGACGATCACTATCAATTTTTGCTAGAACAGACTCACCAATTTCCAATTGGCCAGAAAGTACTCGACCGCGATGGATAAATACACCTGGAATTGGCGTTTGAACATCTTCAACTTCAATGACAGAGCCATCACTTGTTGTGATCACTCCAGAATCGGCTAGCTGTCCGCCACCTTCTGCATAAAACGGTGTTCTATCAAGCAC
>OFSF01000693.1_pt1 | contig 12753 bp, 19 predicted proteins | sample 1543271 | NCBI WGS metagenome assembly OFSF01 (sample SAMN07774227, study PRJEB24372) | wastewater metagenome | isolation source: Exp Tend VB 100WW | collected 2016-02
CACGTCGAGGCGCACCAGCTCGCCCCGGCGCAGGCGGCGCGGCTGGCGTTGATGCTGCCGGCGCCCAAGCGTTTCGAGCAGCGGCCCGGCTCGCCCTACCTCGTCAACCGGGCCGCCTCGATCACCGCCCGCATGGGCGCCGTGCCACTGCCATGAGTGAACTGACCGCAGAAATCGCCGCCCGCGCCGCCCGGCTGGTGGTGGAAGAAGGGCTGGAGTACGGCACCGCCAAGCGCCGCGCCGCCCGTGACCTGGGCCGTGGGGCCACACGCAACGTCCACATGCCGGACAACGACGCGGTGGAAGACGCCGTGCGCGAGTACCTGGCGCTGTTCTGTGCCGACACGCAGCCGGCCGAGCTGGCGGCGCTGCGCGAGGTGGCAGCGCTGTGGATGGCACGGCTGGCCGAATTCCGCCCGCACCTGACCGGCGCCGTCTGGCGCGGCACCGCGACGCGGCTGTCGGCGGTGCATCTGCAGCTCTACTGCGACGACTGCAAGTCCGCCGAGATCGCGCTGATCAACCAGGGCATCGATTACGACGTGGGCTGCGTGAACGGGCCGCGCCACCAGCCGGTCGATGTGCTGAGCGTGGCGCAACGCTGCGACGCGCTGGGGCCGGGTGAGCGGGTGACGGTGTTCCTGACCGTGCTCGACCATGACGACCTGCGCGGCGCGCTCAAGCCCGATGCGCAGGGCCGTCCGCAGCGGGGTGACCTGGCCGCGCTGCAGCGTTTGATGACCCAGGAGATCACCCCATGAACCGCAGAGCCTGGATCGGGTTGAGCACGGTGGCCCTGATGGCCGGCGGTGCGGGCTGGTTCACCCGCCAGCGCACGGCCCCGCCGGAAGCTTCAAACGCCGACGGCAGCGACCCGTGGGCCTTGCACTTCGAGCGGCCCGAGGGCGGCACGCTGGCACTGGCGGACCTGCGCGGGCGGCCGCTGCTGATCAACTTCTGGGCGACCTGGTGCCCGCCGTGTGTCAAGGAAATGCCGATGCTCGACGCCTTCGCCCGTGCCCAGGCCGCCCGTGGCGACGCCGGCTGGCAGGTGATCGGGCTGGCGGTGGATGGCCCCACGCCGGTGCGCGAATTCCTGAAAAAAACCCCCGTCTCGTTTCCGATCGGGCTGGCGGGCTTCGGCGGCACCGAACTGGTGCGCCAGATGGGCAACACGACCGGTGGCCTGCCCTACACCGTGGTGCTCGGTGCCGATGGCCGGGTGCTGCACCGCAAGCTGGGCGAGACTAATCTGAAAGAATTGCAGGAATGGGTGGGACCATCTGGTTCCGGCACCACCGGTTGAACGGTTGGCTGCTTGCATGGTTCACGACCCGTGGCATCATCGCGGGCCTTTCGATCTGGTCTCAATTTGTGAGGACCGTCATCGAATGGAACCGAAAAGCGCGTAAAGTCTGGGTTTTGGCTGACAAACCCGCAGCAACACGGCCCAACTGACGCGAGTCCTGCGCACGATCCGACGCGACAGGGCCGCCGCCGGCAGCGGGGCACGCATCCGACTGCCCCGCTCACTGCAACCCGAGTATCACGGAGCCCCCATGGACCTTCGCAAGCTGAAGACCCTGATCGATCTGGTGTCGGAATCCAATGTCTCCGAACTGGAGATCACCGAAGCCGACGGCAAGGTGCGCATCGTCAAGCAGAGTGCCGCACCGGCGATGGTGATGGCCGCGCACTACCCGAGCCAGCCCATGGCCCACCCGATGCCACCCGCTGCAGCCCCGGTCGCGGCCGCCCCCGCCGTTCCGGTGGCCGAGGCCATCACGGGCCATGTCGTCAAGTCGCCGATGGTCGGCACCTTCTACCGCGCCTCCAACCCCGGCGCCAAGGCGCTGGCCGACGTGGGCACGGTCATCAAGAAGGGCCAGTCGGTGTGCATCATCGAAGCCATGAAGATCATGAACGAGATCGAGTCGGACGTGGACGGCACGGTCACCAAGGTGTACGTCGAGAACGGCCAGGCCGTCGAGTACGGACAGCCGCTGTTCATCATCGAATAAGGCCCGCGCCATCATGTTCAAGAAGATCCTGATCGCCAACCGCGGCGAGATCGCGCTGCGCATCCAGCGGGCGTGCCGCGAGATGGGCATCCAGGCGGTGGTGGTGTATTCCGAAGCGGACCGCGACGCCAAGTACGTCAAGCTCGCCGACGAAGCCGTCTGCATCGGCCCCGCCCCGTCGCAGAAGAGCTATCTGCACATGCCCGCCATCATCTCGGCCGCCGAGGTGACGGACGCCGAGGCGATCCACCCGGGCTACGGATTCCTGTCCGAGAACGCCGACTTCGCCGAACGTGTCGAGAAGAGCGGCTTCGCCTTCATCGGCCCGCGCCCCGAGTCGATCCGTCTGATGGGCGACAAGGTCTCGGCCAAGGACGCGATGGTCAAGGCCGGTGTGCCGACCGTGCCCGGCTCGGTGGGCGAGCTGCCCGACGACCCGAAGGAGATCATCCGCATGGGCCGCGAGACCGGCTATCCGGTGATCATCAAGGCGGCCGGCGGCGGTGGCGGACGGGGCATGCGCGTGGTGCATTCCGAGGCGGCCCTGCTGCACGCCGTGGAGACGACCAAGGCGGAAGCGGGCGCGGCCTTCAACAACCCGGCCGTCTACATGGAGAAATATCTCCAGAACCCGCGCCACATCGAGATCCAGGTCCTCGCCGACCAGCACGGCCACGCCGTCTGGCTGGGCGAGCGCGACTGCTCCATGCAGCGCCGCCACCAGAAGATCATCGAGGAAGCGCCGGCGCCGGGCATCCCGCGCAAGGTGATCGAGAAGATCGGCGAACGCTGCGCGGCGGCCTGCCGCAAGATCAACTACCGCGGTGCGGGCACCTTCGAGTTCCTGTACGAGAACGGCGAGTTCTTCTTCATCGAGATGAACACCCGCGTGCAGGTCGAGCACCCGGTGACCGAACTGGTGACCGGCATCGACATCGTGCAGCAGCAGATCCGCATCGCCGCCGGCGAGGAGCTGCCCTTCACGCAGAAGCAGATCACCCAGCGCGGCCACGCCATCGAGTGCCGCATCAACGCCGAGGATCCGTTCAAGTTCACGCCGTCGCCGGGCCGCATCACGATGTGGCACCCGCCGGGCGGACCGGGCGTGCGCGTCGACTCGCATGCCTACAGCAACTACTTCGTCCCGTCGAACTACGACTCGATGATCGGCAAGATCATCGTGCACGCCGACACGCGCGACCAGGCGCTGGCCCGCATGCGCAGCGCGCTGAGCGAGATGCTGGTCGAGGGCATCCAGACCAACATCCCGCTGCACCGGCAGCTGATGTCCGACGCCGCCTTCGTGGAGGGCGGCACCAGCATCCATTACCTCGAAGGCTGGCTGGCCGCACGGAAGTCGCTGGGATGATCGAGCTGACCCTGCTCTGCCCGGCCGACCAGGTCGACGCGGTGTCCGACGCGCTGATGGAGGAGCTGGACGCGCTGGCCGTCACCGTCGAGGACGCCGACGCCGACACGCCCGACGAAGCCCCCATCTTCGGCGAGCCGGGCATGCCCGCGACGCTGTCGGCCAGCATCGGCGGCTGGCAGCGTTCGGTCGTCAAGGCCCTGTTCAACGACGAGGACGCCGCCACCGACGCCTGCACCTTGCTGCTGGCCCAGGACGGCGAGGATGGCGCCAGCGCCTTCACCGATCTGCACGTCCAGGGGCTCTACCCCGTGGCGGACCAGGACTGGGTGCGCCTGACGCAGTCGCAGTTCGAGCCGGTGCTGATCACGTCGGATTTCTGGATCGTGCCCTCGTGGCACAAGCCGCCGGAAGGTGCGACCCGCGTGATGCGGCTGGATCCGGGTCTGGCCTTCGGCACGGGCACGCACCCGACGACCCGCATGTGCCTGCGCTGGATCGCCCGCCACGCCGATCTGGCGAACCCGTGGCCGCGGGTGCTCGACTACGGCTGTGGCTCGGGCATCCTGGCCATCGGCGCCGGACTGCACGGCGCCCGCGACATCGACGCGGTGGACATCGACTTCGCCGCCGTGGAGTCGAGTCGGGCCAATGCCGCCGCGAATGGCGTGACCCTGCACCGGGTCGGTCTGCCGGACCTGGCCGAAGGGCAGTACCCGGTCGTGCTGGCCAACATCCTGGCCGCACCGCTGAAGCTGCTGGCGCCGCTGTTGAGCGGCCATGTCGCACCGGGCGGTTCGCTGGTGATGGCTGGTCTGCTGGAGCGCCAGATCGAGGAGCTGCAGGCCGCCTACGCGCCGTGGCTCGCGCTCGAAGTGGCAGATCGTGAAGATGGCTGGGTGCTGCTGACAGCGCGCCGCCCCTGACGCCCCTGAAATCGGGTGGCAATGGCATGATTCCGGCATGAGTCTGGCCACATCCTGTCCCTCCTGTGGCACCGTCTTCCGGGTGGTGCAGGACCAACTGAAGGTTTCCGAGGGCTGGGTCCGCTGTGGCCATTGCCAGGAAGTGTTCAATGCGCTGGAGGGCTTGTTCGACCTCTCCCGGCGCGACACCACCACGCCGGAGCCCTCCCCCGATCTGGCCGTTCCCGCCACCAGCAACCCGAACGACCCGGCCTGGATGGAGACCCGTCCGGCGATGTTCTCCGACGGCAGGGTGTTGCGCGAGCGCCAGGAAGCGCTGCAGCAACGCACCACCACGCCGCCCGTGAGTGCCCCGGCAGCCGCCCCGACGCGGGTGGAGATCAGCACCCGGCGCGCCGCCACCTGGGATCCCTCCGTCCAGGAACCCGAGCGTGGCATGGCGCCGACCCAGCCCGATCCGGGCGCATGGCGCACCACCAGTGCCGACACCAGCCTGCCAGCGCCCGCGCTGCCCGCCGAGGAATTCCTGCGCGGCTCCAGCTTTGCCGATCCGGTGCCGGACAGCCTGCTGGGGGGTGGGGATTTCGATGCGCCAGCACCGGGCGACGAAACGGCCTACCCCGCCACCACGCTCGAATTCCGCTCGGAGGCCTTCGGCGCCCTGGCCGCTGCACGGCTGCGCCGTGACGGTCGCCCGGATGTCGATCTGCCGCTGGACATGCCCACGGCACCGGCCCCGCTGGCAGCTGCACCGGCCATGCCAGAGCCCCTGGAGTCGACAGCACCCGCAGCACCACCGGCGCCGCAAACGCCCGTCGCCGTATCAGACGTGACGGCGCCGGAACCCGCGACAGCCCCTGTTCTCGCCGGACCAGAGCGCACTCCACCCGTATCACCCGCTGTGGACGGCGATCCTGACCTGGAAAAGACGCTGGACCTGAGCGCTACCCCGGTGACGGCCGCGCCGCTGCCCTCCGCATCGGCCACCGAGCCCGCGCCTGTCCCGGTCGCACCACCTCCGCCGGTGGCGCCGGAGGACGCCGTCATGACCCCGCTGTCACCGTCGAAACAGGCGGCTGACTCGGTGTTCGGCGCCATTCCGCTCCCGGAGTTCGTGCGCCGCGCCGACAGCCAGGCCCGCTGGCACCGGCCCATCGTGCGTGCAGGTCTGGGGATCGTGGCGCTGCTGCTCGCTGGTCTGCTGATGGCTCAGGCCGCCCGGCACTGGCATGACCTGGTCGCCGCGCGCTGGCCCGCCACCCAGCCGCTGCTCGCGCACGCCTGCCAGTGGTGGCAATGCCAGCTGCAGGCACCACAGCAACTCGACGCACTGGTCGTCGACAGCACCACGCTCAGCCGCCCGCCCAATGCCGCGGGTTACCTGCTGGGCGTGACCCTGCGCAACCGCGCCAGCCACGCCGTCGCCGCACCGCACATCGAACTCAGCCTCACGGACATCGCCGGCGCAGTGGTGCTGCGCCGCGTGCTGTCGCCTGCCGAGTTCCGGCAGGGCACTGCCTTGGCCGCGCAGAGCGAGGCCAGCTGGTCGCTGGAGTTCACCAGCGCCAACCAGCGCATCGCGGGCTACACGCTGGCCGCGTTTTATCCCTGAGCCTGGGCCAGCAGCGTCGCCGCGTCGCTGACCTCGAACTTGCCCGGGCCTTCGACGTTGAGCGTCTTCACGACGCCGTTGTCCACCAGCATCGAGTAGCGCTGCGAGCGCACGCCGAAGCCCTTGGCGGTCAGGTCCAGCACGAGGCCGGTCGCCTGCGTGAACAGCGCGCCGCCGTCACCCATCATGCGCACCTTGCCGGCAGCGTCATTAGCGCGGCCCCAGGCGCCCATCACGAAGGCGTCGTTGACCGACACGCACCAGATCTCGTCCACGCCAGCGGCCTTGAATGCCTCCGCCTGGGCGATGTAGCCCGGCAGGTGCTGGGCGGAGCAGGTCGGGGTGTAGGCGCCGGGCAGCGCGAAGATGGCAATCTTCTTGCCTGCGGTTTCCTTGGCCACGTCAAAGGCATTCGGGCCGATCGAGCAGCCGTTGCCCTCGACTTCGACGTATTCGAACAGGGTGCCCGCGGGCAGTTGGTCGCCAATCTTCAGCATGGGAGAGTTCTCCGTTCAGGTAGAAAAAGGAAAGATCCGGAATAAAAAAAACCGGCCGCCAGTATCCCAGCGTGCCGGTTCTTGCGTGCTTCCGGGTCATCAAGACCCCGGAAACTGTCGCGTATCAAGTCGTTGTCAGACCAGACGGGCCTTCTCGACCAGACGGGTCACGACCCAGTTCTTGGTCTTGGACAGCGGGCGGCTTTCCGAGATCTCGACCAGATCGCCCATCTTGTACTCGTTGGTCTCGTCATGCGCGTGGTACTTGCGCGAACGGGCCACGATCTTGCCGTACAGCTCGTGCTTGGCGCGACGCTCGACCAGGACCGTCACGGTCTTGGAACGCTTGTCGCTGACCACGCGACCGACCAGGGTGCGGGTGTTCTTCTGCGCCGGGGCGGCAGCAGTCTGGACTTGGGCTTCGCTCATTGGGCGGCTCCCTTCTTCTTCTCGGTCAGGATGGTCCTGGCGCGAGCGATGTCACGACGCGTCTTGCGCAGCATCGTGTGGTTGGTCAGTTGCTGGGTCGCCTTCTGCATGCGCAGACCGAAATGGGCCTTCAGCAGATCGCTGATTTCCTTTTCGAGCGCGGCGACGTCCTTGGCGCGGAGTTCAGAAGCTTTCATTCATGTTCCCCTTGCTCAGGTACCGAACTGGCGCAACACGAAGGTCGTGCGCAGCGGCAGCTTGGCGGCAGCCAGCGTGAACGCTTCACGGGCCAGCGCTTCAGGCACGCCATTGAGTTCATAGAGCACCTTGCCCGGCTGGATCTCAGCGACGTAGTACTCCGGATTGCCCTTGCCGTTACCCATACGCACTTCGGCCGGCTTCTGCGAGATCGGCTTGTCCGGGAAGATGCGGATGAAGACACGGCCACCGCGCTTGATGTGGCGCGAGATGGCACGACGGGCGGCTTCGATCTGGCGAGCGGTGATGCGGCCACGCTCCGTGGCCTTCAGACCGAACTCACCGAACGACACCAGGGCGCCACGGGTGGCGACGCCGGTGTTGCGGCCCTTTTGTTCCTTACGGAACTTGCGACGCGACGGTTGCAACATTCCTTATTCTCCTTTGGGGGCGGCGGCCGGTGCGGCTGCACGGACCACGCGCTTGACGGCACCGCCGTCAGCACCCGGAACACCAGCGTTGGCACCCGTGCCGCCACGGCGGTCAGCGTTTGCACGCGGGGGGCCACGGCGCTGTTCGCCCGGACGGTCATTGCGCGGACCACGGCGACGGCGGTCGTCTTCCGGACGCTCTTCGCGTGCGGCAGCCGGTGCTTCGCCATTGGCCAGGCGGTCGCCCTTGTAGACCCACACCTTGACACCGATGATGCCGTAGGTGGTCTTGGCTTCCGAGAAGCCGTAGTCGATGTCCGCACGCAGGGTGTGCAGCGGCACGCGGCCTTCGCGGTACCACTCGGTGCGCGCGATTTCGATGCCGTTCAGACGACCGGCCGACATGATCTTGATGCCCAGGGCGCCCAGACGCATCGCGTTCTGCATCGCACGCTTCATCGCGCGGCGGAACATGATGCGCTTTTCGAGCTGCTGGGTGATCGATTCGGAGATCAGCTGCGCATCGACTTCCGGCTTGCGCACTTCCTCGATGTTCACGGCGACAGGCACCTTGAGCATCTTGGCGAGTTGCAGCTTGAGGTTCTCGATGTCCTCGCCCTTCTTGCCGATCACCACGCCCGGACGTGCCGAGAAGATGGTGATGCGGGCGTTCTTGGCGGGGCGCTCGATCAGGACGCGCGAGACGGCGGCGCTCTTGAGCTTCTTCTTCAGAAACTCGCGAACTTCGATGTCTTCAGCCAGCATGGCCGCGAACTGACGGTTGCCGGCGTACCAGCGCGACGACCAGTTGCGCGTGACCGGCAGGCGGAAACCGATCGGATGGATTTTCTGTCCCATGGATTTCTTCCTGCCTTAGTTGCCAACGGTCACGTAGATGTGCGCGGTGGGCTTGCTGATGCGGTTGCCGCGGCCTTTGGCCCGTGCGGAAAAACGCTTCAGCGTGGCACCTTGCTCCACGTAGATCGAGGTGACGCGGAGTTCGTCGATGTCCGCGCCGTCGTTGTGCTCGGCGTTGGCGATCGCGCTCTCCAGCGCCTTCTTGATGATGCCGGCGGCCTTCTTCTGCGTGAAGTTCAGGATGTCGAGGGCCTGACCGACCTTCTTGCCGCGGATCAGGTCAGCCACCAGACGACCCTTGTCGCAGGACAGGCGGACGCCGCGGACGATTGCTTGAGTTTCCATCGTCGCCGCTCCTTAGCGCTTGGCTTTCTTGTCCGCCGGGTGACCCTTGAACGTACGGGTCAGCGCGAACTCGCCCAGCTTGTGGCCGACCATCTGGTCGGTCACGTACACGGGCACATGCTGCTTGCCGTTGTGCACGGCGATCGTGACACCGATGAACTCGGGCAGGATCGTCGAACGGCGCGACCAGGTCTTGATGGGCTTCTTGTCCTTGATAGCGACAGCCTTCTCGACCTTGTTCAGCAGGTGGTGGTCAACAAACGGACCTTTTTTCAGTGAACGAGACATGAGCTACTACCCCTTATTTCTTGCGACGCGACACGATCATGTTCTGCGTGCGCTTGTTGTTGCGGGTGCGGTAGCCCTTCGTCAGGGTGTTCCACGGCGAAACAGGCGCCTGGCCCTCGCCGGTGCGGCCTTCGCCACCACCGTGCGGGTGATCGACCGGATTCATCGCCGTACCGCGGACGGTCGGACGGATGCCCCGCCAACGCATCGCACCGGCCTTGCCGTACTGGCGCAGGTTGTGCTCTTCGTTGGAGACTGCGCCGATCGTCGCGCGGCAGTCGATGTGGATCTTGCGCACTTCACCCGAGCGCAGACGCACCTGGGCGTAGACGCCTTCACGCGCCATCAGCGTCACCGAGGTGCCAGCCGAACGGGCGATCTGGGCGCCCTTGCCGGGCATCATCTCGACGCAGTGGATCGTGGAGCCCACGGGGATGTTGCGGATCGGCAGCGTGTTGCCGGCCTTGATCGGCGACTCGGCGCCGCTCAGGACCGTCTGACCCACTTCCAGACCACGCGGCGCGATGATGTACGAACGTGCACCGTCGGCGTAGCACACCAGAGCGATGTGCGCCGTGCGGTTCGGGTCGTACTCGATGCGCTCGACCTTGGCGGGGATGCCGTCCTTGTTGCGCACGAAATCGACCACGCGGTAGTGGTGCTTGTGACCACCGCCCTTGTGGCGAACCGTGATGTGACCGTTGTTGTTACGGCCGGAGTTCTGCTTCTGGGGTTCCAGCAGCGAAGCTTCCGGAGCGCCCTTGTGCAGGTGCTTGTGAACAACCTTGACGACGCCACGGCGGCCAGGCGAAGTCGGTTTGACCTTGACGACAGCCATTACGCGGCCTCCCCGGAGAAGTTGAGTTCCTGCCCGGCCTTCAGCGACACGTACGCCTTGCGCACGTGGTCACGGCGACCGATGCGTCCACCGAAGCGCTTGGACTTGCCCTTCTGGTTGACGACCTGCACCGAGTCCACTTCGACCTTGAACATCAGTTCGACGGCGGCCTTGATCTCGGGCTTGGTGGCGTCCTGCAGCACCTTGAACAGCACTTGATTGTGCTTCTCGGCGATGCTGGTGGCCTTCTCGGAGATGATCGGCGCGACGAGCACCTGGGCCAGACGGCCTTCCGAGAAATTGCGGTTGATGGGAGCGCGGCTCATGCGAACATCTCCTGGAGCTTGTCGATCGCACCCTTGGTGACGACGATCTTCTTGTAGAAGACCAGCGACAGGGGATCGGCGAAACGCGGCTCGACAACCAGCACGTTCGGCAGGTTGCGCGAAGCCAGGAACAGGTTCTCGTCGATCTGGTCAGCGATGACCATGACGTGATCCAGGTTCATGGCCTTGAGCTTGGCGGCCAGCAGCTTGGTCTTGGGGGCTTCGACCGACAGCGTGTCGACCACCACCAGACGGCCTTCGCGGGCCAGCTGCGAGAAGATGGCGGCCATGCCGGCGCGGTACATCTTCTTGTTGATCTTGTGCGAGAAGTTTTCTTCCGGCAGGTTCGGGAAAATCCGACCGCCCCCGCGCCACAGCGGCGACGAGGTCATGCCGGCGCGTGCGCGGCCGGTGCCCTTCTGGCGGAAAGGCTTCTTGGTCGAGTGGTGAACCTGCTCGCGGTCCTTCTGGGCGCGGGTGCCTTGGCGGCCATTGGCCTGGTAGGCAACGACGACCTGATGGATCAGGGATTCGTTGTAGTCACGGGCGAACACGGCGTCCGAAGCATCCACCTTGGCGGACGCTTGGCCTTGTTCATTCAGGAGCTCGAGCTGCATCAGTTGGCCCCTTTCTTGAGCTTGACCTTCACGGCGGGACGCACGGTGACAAAGCCACCCTTCGAACCCGGGACGGCACCCTTCACCAGCAGCAGCTGGCGGGCTTCGTCAACGCGCACGATGTCCAGGTTCTGGGTCGTGACGGTTTCGTCGCCCATGTGACCGGTCATCTTCTTGCCCGGGAACACGCGGCCCGGATCCTGCGCCATGGAGATCGAGCCCGGCACGTTGTGCGAACGGCTGTTGCCGTGCGACGCGCGCTGCGAGCTGAAGTTGTGGCGCTTGATGGTGCCAGCGAAGCCCTTGCCGATCGAGGTGCCTTGCACGTCGACGGTCTGGCCAGCAGCGAACATCGTGACCGGCAGGGTGGCGCCAGCCTTGAATTCAGCAGCCACCTCAGCGGTGACGCGGAACTCTTGCAGCAGCTCACCGGCTTCGACACCGGCCTTGGCCAGGTGTCCGGCCGACGGCTTGTTCACGCGGGACGCCTTGCGGGCGCCGAACGTGATCTGCAGTGCGGTATAGCCGTCCGTTTCCACGGTTTTGACTTGGGCAACGCGGTTGTTGGACACGTCCAGCACGGTCACGGGCACGGTATCACCGTCGTCCGTGAAGATGCGCATCATGCCCACCTTGCGGCCCAGCAATCCGAGGCGATTGCTAAGACTCATGGTTCTTCTCCAATAACCCGACAGCGATTGGCCGGGCTGACTAGGTTGTTGCCGCTTCAACCGACCCCGAAAAGGACCGCCTGAACCGGAACGACGAAAATGGGCGCAAGTTTGACTTGCAGCCCGAAAAGCTCGCGATTATCGCACAGTTCTCAAGTCAGGCACAAGGTCGCTGACCCGTCAATCCGACCAGCGCAGCACCGACTCATCGCGCCAGTAGGTGACCTCGTTGTAGTAGCCCTCCCACACGCAGCCGATGCAGCCACTGTCACAGCAGTTGGTCGGCTCGGGCGGAGGATCAGACAGCGCCACGGCCACTCGGGCCGCCCGGTCGCGCACGGCCCGCACCAGCGCACGCGCCTCGCCAGGGGAAGCAGGGGTCCAGGACTGGAGAGCGTCGTCGGGGATCATCGGGTGCCGGTGCCGGTGCCGTCGAGGGGTTTCAGGGGCCGCGTTTCTACCACGGACCCCGCCGCTGGATGAGGCAGCGGCACGCGCCGACAGTCGCTGGCCGGCTCCCGCAGCAGCACCCCATAGACAAAGGTCAACGTCAGCGGCAGCGCCGTGAACACCAGCACCGCGATCAGCTTGGCCCGGTAGATGTGCCGCATCGCTTCGCGAAAGCGGCCCGCCACCGACTGGATCAACCCGCTCAGAAAGCGCATCACCGTGCTGATCAGCACCAGCACCACGACGAACATCAGCGTCAGCGCCACGCCCAGGTAGGCTTCGGATCGGATCAGGCAGCCGAACTGCGGGTTGGTGCCGAACACATAGGAGAAGGTCAGCGCCTGGAACGCCGTGAACGCGACGATGGCGTTGGAGTAGGTCTCGGCCTGACGGGCCACGTCCTGGCCCGTCAGCTCGTCGCGCCCGGTGCGTGGCGGCACAGGGTCGGTGGTGTCGGCAAGATCGACCGGCGTCGGCGCAGCGTGGGGCATGTCGGGGTCTCACTCGGGCGGCAGTGCGGCAGTGCCATTGTGCGGGAGCAAGCCCGCTCAACCCGCCTCGGCCTGCGCCCGGCGGCGGCGCTCGCGGCTGTTGGCCAGGTGCGTGCGCATCGCGGCACGGGCGCCATCCGGATCCTGGCTGGCGATGGCATCGAGGATGCTTTCGTGCTCGGCGTTGACGCGGCGCAGGTAGCGCAGCCGCTCCGGATCGAGCACGTCCCCCGGTTCCAGCCGCGCACGCGGGATGATCATGCTGCCCAGCGCCGTCATCAGGTCGGCGAAGTGGTCGTTGCGGGTGGCGCGCGCGATCTCCAGGTGGAACTGGAAGTCGGCCCCCACCGCATCCCGCCCGCCCTCGATGGCCTGGCGCACCGCAT
>OFSF01000702.1_pt1 | contig 12637 bp, 13 predicted proteins | sample 1543271 | NCBI WGS metagenome assembly OFSF01 (sample SAMN07774227, study PRJEB24372) | wastewater metagenome | isolation source: Exp Tend VB 100WW | collected 2016-02
CAGATCGAGATCCCGATCAAGCTCAGCGAGCACCAGCGCAAGCTGCTCAAGGAGCTGGACGAATCGCTCAAGAAGGGCGGCGACAAGCACTCGCCGACCGCCAAGAGCTGGACCGACCGGATGAAGGATCTGTTCAAGTAAGCTGGAACCTCACGAGAACCCGCCCATGTCCGACCGCTTCCTGAACACCGACAAGGTCGATGACCTGCTCGACACGCTGTTTCTCCACGAGGACGTGCGCGTCGATCTCGTCTCGCGGCTGCGGGGCCTCGTGCTGGCGGCAGACCCCGGCATCTGCGAGGAGGTGAAGTACGGCGGCATCCTGTTCTCCGCCGGCTCGCCCTTTTGCGGCGTCTTCTCGCACCCGACGCATGTGATGCTGGAGTTCAGCCGTGGCGCCGACCTGCCGGACCCGGACCACCTGCTTGAAGGCGACGGCAAGAAGCGCCGCCACCTCAAGCTGACCGTGCCGACCGACCTGCGGCGCAAGAAGGTCAAGGAGTTCGTGCTGCTGGCCCTGGCCAAGACGGTGGAAGGGTCACGGGGGCGCGGCAGCCGTGACCGCAGCGCCCAGCCAGTCGGCGAGCACCCCGGCCGTGTGCGCCCCCAGTCGCGGGGGCGCTGAGCGGTAGACCACGGGCGTCCCCGACAGCCGGATCGGGTTCGCCACCCCCGGCACGACGCCCGCCACCGGGTGCGGCAACTCGACCCGCAGCCCCCGAGCGATCACCTGCGGATCGGCGAACACCTCGTCCAGCCGGTTGATCGGCCCGCACGGCACCGCCTTCGACTCCAGCGCCGCGACCCACTCGCGGGTGGTGCGCATCACGGTGGTCTGCCGCAGCAGCGGGATCAGCACGCCACGATTCGCCACGCGGGCCGCGTTGGTCGCGAACCGCTCGTCAGCCGCCCACTCGGCGCGGCCCGCCACCTCGCAGAACCGCACGAACTGCCCGTCATTGCCGATCGCCAGGATCATGTCGCCGTCGGCGGTCGGGAAATCCTGGTAGGGCACGATGTTCGGGTGCGCGTTGCCCATGCGCTGCGGCACGCGACCGCTGATCAGGTGGTTGCCGGCCTGGTTGGCGAGCGCGGCCACCTGCACGTCGAGCAGCGCCAGGTCGATGTGCTGCCCTTCGCCCGTGCGGTCACGGTGCTGCAGCGCGGCGAGGATGCCGATGGCCGCGTGCAGCCCGGTCATCACGTCGGTCAGCGCGACACCCACCTTCTGCGGTCCGGCGCCCTCCTCCGCGTCGCTGCGGCCGGTGACGCTCATCAGGCCGCCCATGCCCTGGATCAGGAAGTCGTAGCCGGCGCGTGGCGCGTACGGACCCGTCTGGCCGAAGCCGGTGATCGAGCAGTAGATCAGCCGCGGATGGCGGGCGCACAGCGTCTCGTGGTCCAGCCCGTACTGCTTCAGACCGCCGACCTTGAAGTTCTCCAGCACCACGTCGGCTTCGGCCGCCAACCGCTGCAGCAACGCTTGGCCGTCCGGCGTGGCCATGTCGATGGCAACCGAGCGCTTGTTGCGGTTGGCGCAGAAGAAGTAGGCCGCGTCCGAGGTGTCCCGCCCGTCCGCGTCCTTCAGCCACGGCGGGCCCCAGGTGCGGGTGTCGTCGCCACTGCCGGGCCGCTCGACCTTGACCACATCGGCGCCCAGGTCCGCCAGCATCTGCCCCGCCCACGGCCCGGCCAGCACGCGGGACAGGTCGAGCACCTTCAGGCCGTTCAGCGCGGTCGGCGTCATCGTGCGCTCCGCTCAGAACGCCGGGATGCCGGTGATCGCGCGGCCGAGGATCAGCGCGTGGATGTCGTGCGTGCCCTCGTAGGTGTTGACGACTTCGAGGTTGACGAGGTGACGCGCCACGCCGAACTCGTCCGAGATGCCGTTGCCGCCGAGCATGTCGCGGGCGGTGCGGGCGATGTCGAGCGACTTGCCACACGAGTTGCGCTTCATGATCGAGGTCAGGTCGATCGCCGCCGAGCCATCGTCCTTCATCCGGCCCAGCCGCAGGCAGCCCTGCAAGCCCAGCGCGATCTCGGTCAGCATGTCGGCGAGCTTCTTCTGGATGAGCTGGTTCGCGGCCAGCGGCTTGCCGAACTGCTTGCGGTCCATCGTGTACTGGCGCGCCGTCTCGAAGCAGAACTCCGCCGCCCCCAGCGCACCCCAGGCGATGCCGTAACGGGCGCTGTTCAGGCAGGTGAACGGCCCCTTCAGCCCGCGCACGTCGGGGAAGGCGTTCTCTTCCGGGCAGAACACGTTGTCCATCACGATCTCGCCGGTGATCGACGCGCGCAGGCCCACCTTGCTGTGGATCGCCGGCGCGCTCAGGCCCTTCCAGCCCTTTTCCAGCACGAAGCCGCGGATCTGGCCGCCGTCGTCCTTGGCCCAGACGACGAACACGTCGGCGATCGGCGAATTGGTGATCCACATCTTGGAGCCGGTGAGCGCGTAGCCGCCGTCAACCTTGCGGGCGCGGCTCACCATGCTGCCCGGGTCGGAGCCGTGGTCGGGCTCGGTCAGGCCGAAGCAGCCGATCCACTCGCCGGTGGCCAGCTTGGGCAGGTATTTCTGCTTGGTCGCCTCGTTGCCAAATTCGTTGATCGGCACCATCACCAGCGACGACTGCACGCTCATCATCGAGCGGTAACCCGAATCGACCCGCTCCACCTCGCGCGCCACCAGGCCGTAGCAGACATAGTTCAGGCCCGCGCCGCCGTACTGCTCGGGGATGGTGGAACCCAGCAGGCCCAGCTCGCCCATTTCGCGGAAGATCGCCACATCGGTGGTCTGGTTCCGGAACGCGTCGGTGACCCGCGGCATCAGCTTGTCCTGGCAGTAGGCCCGCGCAGCGTCGCGCACGGCCCGCTCGTCGTCGGTCAGCTGTGCGTCGAGCAGCAGCGGGTCTTGCCATTGGAAGGATGCGTGCTTCGGGTGGGCCATGTCGGGGTCTCCAAGTTCTGTACGTGCATATCCTAGAGGCGCATTCCGCCAGATTCAAACGAGAATATTGCACCCAGCTCTTCACTGATTGCACTCCGTGATCCACACCCCGTGAAACGCCGCATTCCCAGCACCGCCGCGCTCGTCGCGTTCGACGCCTCGGCGCGCCACGAGAGCTTCACCCGCGCGGCCGACGAACTCGCGCTGACGCAGAGTGCCGTGTGCCGGCAGGTCGCGGGGCTGGAGTCGATGCTGGGCGTGAAGCTGTTCCGGCGCACACGCCGCGGCGTGAAACTCACCGACGAGGGCCGCGGCTACGCGGTCCGCATCGCCGAACGCCTCGACGCCCTGGAGCGCGACACGCTGGAGCTGATGGCCGGCGCGGGCGGGCTGCCCGTGATCGATCTGGCGGTCGTCCCCACCTTCGGCACCCGCTGGCTGCTGCCGCGCCTGCCGCAGTTCATGCCCGGCGCGGTGCAGATCAACTTGCACACCCGCACCCGCCCCTTCCTGTTCGACGACACCCATTTCGACGCCGCCATCTACGCCGGCGACGGCCACTGGCCGGGCTGCATCACGCACAAGGTGCTGGCCGAGCGGCTGATCGCCGTCTGCAGTCCGGCCCTGCTCCTGCCCCAGGACGGTCCCATCACGTTGGACCGGCTGTCCCGGCTGCCGCTGCTGCAGCAGACCACGCGGCCGCACGCCTGGCGCCGCTGGTTCGAGGCCGGCGGCCTGGCCTGCGACGGCGATCTGCGCGGGCCGCGCTACGAGCAGTTCTCGATGAGCGTGCAGGCCGCCGTGCTGGGGCTGGGCGTGGCGCTGGTGCCCGACTTCCTGGTCGCCGACGAGCTGGCCCAAGGGCGCCTGTGCCAGGCCGTCCCGCAGGCCCACGACAGCGACCGGGCCTACTTCTACGTCGTCCCCGAGGGCCGCGAGCATGAGCCGCTGCTGGCCCGCTTCGGCCGCTGGCTGGCCGAGTCGGCTGCGGAATCCGCTCCGTGAAGAGATCCCGCACCCCGCAGAGCCCGCACCGCCTGGCCGTGTACGGCAGCGTGTGGCTGGCCGGTGCCGGGCAGTGGCAGCTGTGGCAGACCCTGGCCGCCCTGCCGGAGCTGGCGGATGGCCGGGCGCCGGTGTTCATCGGCTCGACCCTGGTGCTGCTGGCGACCGTGCTCACGCTGGTGTTCAGTCTGCTCGCCTGGCCACGGGTGATCCGGCCGGCGCTGAGCGCGGCGCTGCTGGGAAGCGCCTGGGCCGTGCAGGGGACGGCTCCCCCGCTGGGCATGCCGGCGCCCGCGCTGTTCCTGCTGCTGGCGGGTGCACCGCTGGTCTGGCTGTGGAGCCGGCCGGTGGCGCGCGCCAGCGACACCTGGACACAGCTGCTGCACAACCTCGGCACGGCCATGGCGGCGGCCGGCGTGGCGACCGCCGTGCTGATACTGAGCGTTGCCGACTTCTCGTGGATGTGGCTGCAACATGCCGAACTCGTCGAGTTGCTGAGCCCGGTGCGGCTCTGGCAAAAGCTGCTGGCCGTCCAGAATTCCTTGTTTTGACGCGCGCCCGCCGTGCTTTCTGGCCGACCTGGCGATCACGGTCATGCCGATTTGATTAAATGTGCAGGTGTTCCGATAACCCGGCAGTACTGATCGAATGAACAAGGGATCCCACTGATGCATCGGCGCCTGATGGCATGGGGTGCACTGGTCTTGGCCGTGGCGGCCATCGCCATGGCACTGATCTTCCAGACCCTGACGGATCGGGGTGAACACGACGGCAGCGTGCCGCTGCGTGCGGGCTATGCACTGGAGGCCCCCTACGCCTACCGCGATGCCAGCGGCGATCTGCGGGGCGAAGCGGTCGACACGCTGCGCGCGGGGCTGCAGCGCGCCGGGCTGCCGGAGCCGGTGTGGGTACACGTCGAGTTTCCGCGTCTGCTGCACGAGCTGCGCAGCGGCCGCATCGACGTCATCGCCGCCGGGATGTTCATCACGCCGGAACGCGCGGCCGTCGCCGAGTTCACCCGTCCGACCACGTCGGTGCGCATGGGCCTGCTCGTGCCGGGCGGCAACCCGCTCGGCCTGCACGCGCTGGGTGACCTGCGCCGGGCGGCCGGCGCCCGGCTGGCGGTGCTGGATGGCTCGGTGGAGCTGGACCGGGCACGCGAGGCTGGCCTGACCGAGGCACAGTTGCTGCGCCTGCCCGACACCGGCAGCGCCCTGGCCGCCTTGCGCTCGGGTCAGGCCGCGGCGTTCGCGCTCTCGGCGCCGTCACTGCGCTGGGCCATGCGCGAGTGGCCTGCGCTGGAGATGGCGGAGCCCTTCACGCCCCCGCAGCAGGGTGGCAAGCCGGACATCGGTTTCCCGGCCTTCGTGTTCCGGACCGGCGACCCGCGTCGTGCCCGTCTCGACCAGGCCCTGGCGGGCTACCTCGGCAGCGCCGACCATCTGCGCGCCGTGGCCGACTATGGCTTCGCGTCGAACGACATCGCCGCCGCCCATGGCCTGGACCCCACCCGGGTCGGCAAGGGGGCCACCCAGTGACCGAGCCGATCCGTCAACCCGCCGGACGCATGCTCGGCGTGACCGCGGTGTTCGGCGTGCTCTGCCTGTGCCTGATTGCCTGGGCGGATCTGCGCTGGCGGGCCACGCTGGTCGACACCAGCCGTCCGGCCCTGCTGATCCACCAGGTCCGTCTGCACCTGCGCACCGCCGAACTGCAGGCCGAGCGGCTGCGCCATGACGACAGCAGTGCCAGTGCCGCACGTGTCGACGCCGAGCTGGACAATGCCTACACGCTGGCGACCACGCTCCAGACACGGATCCGGACACTGGACCACGGCCACAGCGCGACATCGGACGCACTGATCGCGGCCGCAGACCGGTTCACCCGGCTGGTCGACCAGGCCCGACAGGCGCTGCGCATCCGCATCGCCGACGCCCCAGGGCGCCCGGCGACTGCCCTGCGCGCACTGCACCAGGACATCGACAGCACCGTGATGGACATGGAGCGCCTGGCCGATGCACTGCAGCAGGATCGGCTGCGCCAGCAAGGCCTGCTGAGCATGGCGACGCTGGTGCTGATCGCGCTCGGCACGCTGACGCTGATGCTGCTGCAGTGGCGCCACGCCCGCCAGCGCGACCACATGCTCGACGATCTGGCGCGCAGCGAAGCCCACCTGCGCGCGCTGGCCGGAGCGATGCCGGACGTCTCCTTCGTGCTGGATGCACAGGGCACCTATCTGGAGGTGTATGGCCAGTCGGACAAGTTGACGGCTTCGCCGGAGGCCCTGATCGGACGGCGCTACCACGAGTTCCTGCCCGCCGAAGCCGCCCAGCGCATCGACGCCATCCTGCGGCGCACCCTGGCCACCCGCGAAGTCACGCACACCGAATACAGCCTCGAACTCGACGGCCAGACCCACTGGTTCGAGGCCCGGGCCCACGCGCTGCCGAGCGGGGATGACCGCGTGGTCGCGATCAGCTGGGACATCAGCGAGCGCAAGCACAGCGAGGAACGCATCCAGACGCTCAGCCGCCTCTACAGCTTCCTGAGCCAGGTCAACCAGTCGATCGTCTGGACCCGCTCGCCCGCCGAGCTGTTCGAGCGCATCTGCGCCGTCGCCCTGAGCCATGGCCACTTCACGATGGCCTGGATCCTGCAGCCGGATGCGCGCTCGAACACGCTGGCACCCGTCCACCAGGCCGGTGATCCGGAACAGGCGGCGCCGGCCCATCGCCCTTGCCGCCTGTCCCTGGACACGCCAACCACCGACGCCGTCCACCCGGCCCTGCGCACCTGGCAGAGCGGCCATCCGCGCTGGGATGTTCCGACCGGCTCGCTGACCCAGGCCGTCACGCTCCCGGTGACCTGCAACGCCAGCATCGCCGCCGTGCTGGTGCTGGTGCGGGCGCATTTCGATCCGCAGGACACCGAGGAGCAGACGCTGTTCCGCGAGATCGCCACCGACATGTCCTTCGCGCTGACGCAGTTCCACCAGCGCGCGCAGTGGCGTGAAGGCGAGGACCGCAACCGGCTCCTCGCCGCCGCCCTCGAAAGCACGCAGGACGGCGTCATCGTCTCGGACATGCGCCGCACCATCGTCTCGGTCAACCGTGCCTTCACCGACATCACCGGTTACAGCCAGGCGGACGCCATCGGCCAGACCACCGACTTCCTGGGCGCGGACAGCCAGGCTGACGGCAGCCACGAGCAGTTGCGCGAGGGCGTCCTGCGGGACGGGCGCTGGAAAGGGGAACTCCGCAGCCAGCGCAAGGACGGCACCCGGCAGGTGCTGCTGAGTTCCGTCGCGACCGTCTCGGATGCCAGCGGCCTGCCGACGCACCTGGTCACGGTCTTCACCGACATCACGGCCCAGAAGGAGAACCAGTTCAAGCTGGAGCAACTGGCCCATTTCGACAACCTGACCGGACTGCCGAACCGGCCGCGGGTGCTCGACAGCATGCAGCACGCGCTGGCCGCGGCAAAGCGCCAGCACCACAAGGTGGCGGTGCTCTACATCGACCTGGACAACTTCAAGCACGTCAACGACAGCCTGGGCCACAACGCCGGCGATCAGCTGCTGCTCGGGGTCGCCCAGCGCCTGGCGCAGCGCACCCGGCGCAACGACACGCTGGCCCGGCTCGGCGGCGACGAGTTCATCCTGCTGCTGGAGACACTCCGCGCAGGCGAGGACGCTGGCGCCGTCGCGCAGGAGCTGCTGCAGCTGCTGGCCCGCCCGTTCGATGTCGGCCCGAGCGAGGTCTACGTGCAGGCCTCGATCGGCATCAGCCTCTATCCGGACGATGGCACCAAGGTCGACGATCTGCTGCGGGACGCCGACAGCGCCATGTACCAGGCCAAGCGGGCCGGACGCGGCACGTACCGTTACTACACCGAAGCAATGACCCAGGCCGCCCAGGTGCGCCTGCAGCTCGACACCCGGCTGCGCCGCGCGCTGGAACGCGGCGAGTTCGAACTCTGGTACCAGCCGCTGTACCGGCTGGGCGATCGGTGCCTGATCGGCCTGGAGGCATTGGTCCGACTCCACCAGCCCGGCTTGCCGCCGGTCGGGCCGGCCGAGTTCATCCCCGTGCTGGAAGACACCGGGCACATCGTCGCGCTGGGCGAGTGGGTCACGAACGAAGCCTGCCGACAGGGGCGCGCCTGGCTGGACGAGGGCCTGTCCTTCGGGCGCATCGCGGTCAACATCTCCGCCGTCGAGATGCAGCGGGGCGGCACGGTCGACCGGGTGCAGAGGGCCCTGGACACCCACAGCCTGCCGGCCGAGTGCCTGGAGCTGGAGATCACCGAATCGGGGCTGATGCAGCAGGGCGAACACAGCGAAGCCTTCCTGCACAGCCTGCGTGCCATGGGCGTCCAGCTCGCCATCGACGATTTCGGCACGGGCTACTCCTCGCTCTCGCACCTGAAGCGCTTCCCCGTGGGCAAGCTCAAGATCGACCGCAGCTTCATCCGCGACCTGATGACCGACAGCGCCGATGCGCAGCTCGTCAACGCCATGGTCGCCATGGGCCGCAGCCTGGGCATCTCGGTGCTGGCCGAAGGCGTCGAGACCGAGGCCCAGATGCACCAGCTGCAGCAGATCGGCTGCGAGGCGGCGCAGGGCTACTTCTTCGGGCGGCCGGAGCCGGCGGCCACGGCCCGCCGCTGGCTGATCGACACCCGCGAGGCACGGCCGGGCGCTGCACCAGCCAACGCGGCCGAGAGCGAAGTCTGGCCCGTGATCTGATGGCCGCGTCAGCGCAGCCCGGCAGACAGCCTCCTACAATGCAACGGTGAACATCTTCAATGCCGACCTGCACTGCCACTCGACCGTCTCCGACGGCACCCTGAGTCCCGAAGCCCTGGCCGAGCGCGCCAGCGCCAACGGCGTCGAGCTGTGGGCGCTGACCGACCACGACGAGATCGGCGGTCAGCAGCGCGCCCTGGACGCGGCGCGGGCCCTGGGGCTGCCGCACCTGACCGGGGTCGAGGTCTCGGTGACCTTCGCCGGCGAGACGGTGCACATCGTCGGTCTGGGCTTCGACCACCACGACGCGGCCCTCTGCCAGGGGCTGGCCGCCACCCGCGGTGGCCGCGAGGAGCGGGCCCGCGAGATGGCGGCCGAGCTGCTCAAGGTCGGCATCCCCGGCGCCTTCGAAGGCGCGCTGAAATACGTCGGCAATCCAGACCTGATCTCGCGCACGCATTTCGCGCGCTACCTGGTCGAGACCGGGCGCTGCAGCGACACCAACGACGTGTTCCGCAAGTACCTGGCCGACGGCAAGCCGGGCTACGTGCCCCACCGCTGGGCCGGTCTGGGCGACGCGGTGCGCTGGATCACCCAGGCGGGCGGCGTGGCCGTCATCGCCCACCCCGGGCGCTACCACCGCTTCTCGCCGACCACCGAATTTGCGCTCTTCTCGGAATTCAAGGAGCACGGCGGGCAGGCCGTGGAAGTCGTCACCGGCAGCCACACCACGGCCGAATACGGCAAATACGCGGCGATGGCCGTCGAGTTCGGCCTGGCCGCCTCGCGCGGCAGCGACTTCCACTCGCCTGCCGAAAGCCGCACCGACCTCGGCAAGCTGCCCCGCCTGCCCGCCCAGCTGACCCCGGTCTGGGAGCTGCTCGCCGAACGCATCTCCCACCCGGCCTGAACCGCCGTCCGCCCCACCATGGCCGCCCAGTACTTCGAAGTCCACCCCGACAACCCGCAGCCGCGCCTGCTGCGCCAGGCCGTCGCGATCCTTGCCGCGGGCGGCATCGCGGCAATCCCGACCGACTCCAGCTACGCCCTGGTCTGCCACCTCGACGACAAGGCCGCCGTCGATGCGCTGCGCCGGGCCCGCGGCGTGGACGACAAGCACCACCTGACGCTTCTGTGTCGCGACCTGTCGGAGCTGGCCAGCTACGCCAAGGTCGACAACAAGCAGTACCGTCTGCTCAAGAGCGCCACCCCCGGCCCCTACACCTTCGTGCTGGAAGCCACCAAGGAGGTGCCGCGCCGCGTCTCGCACCCGTCGCGGCGCACCATCGGCCTGCGGGTGCCGGACCATGTCATCGCGCAGGAACTGCTCGGTCTGCTGGGCCAGCCGCTGCTGTGCACCACGCTGATCCCGCGCGGAGAGACCGAGCCGCTCAACGACGCCGAGGAGATCCGCGCGCGCTACGACCACCTGATCCAGGCCGTGGTCGACTCCGGCGCCTGCCCGGCCGAGCCCACCTCGGTGATCGACCTGAGCGGCGGTGATCCGGTGGTGATCCGCGTCGGCCGGGGCGATCTGGCGGCACTCGGTCTGGCCTGAAAGACCGAGGTCGACATGGCGAAGAAGACCGCCCACGTCAGCGAGACCCCGGCGACGCAGTGGCTCAAGGCCCACGGTGTCCTCTACACCGAACACCCCTACGACTACGTCGACCACGGCGGCACGGCCGAATCCGCCCGGCAACTCGGCGTCGACGAACATGCCGTCGTCAAGACCCTGGTGATGCAGGACCAGGACGCCCGACCGCTCGTCATCCTGATGCATGGCGACCGGCAGGTCAGCACCAAGAACCTGGCCCGCCAGATCGGCGCCAAGAAGGTCGAGCCCTGCAAGCCCGAGGTGGCGCAGCGCCACAGCGGCTTTCTGGTCGGCGGCACGTCACCGTTCGGTTTCCGCAAGGCGGTGCCGGTCTACGTCGAGGCGACCGTGCTGGACGCTGAGCGCATCTACATCAACGGCGGCCGGCGTGGCTACCTCGTCGGCATCGACCCGGCCGTGCTGACCGGGACGCTGGGCGCCATCGCGGTGCAGGCTGCCGAGCCGGTCAAGGTCTGATCAGGTCGTCCGGGGCGCACCGGTGTCGGTGTCCTCGTAGAACGCCTCGATCGGCAGGCTCAGGTCCACGCTGGCGAGCGTGACCGTGTCGCCGGGGCCAGCCGGATGCAGCACCCACAAGCCTTCCGCATTGCGCCGAAACAGATCGACGTGGACACGGTCCTGCTCGATCAGCAGATACTCCTGCAGACTCGGCAGGCGCTGGTACTGCTCGAACTTGAGGCCGCGGTCGTAGGCGGCGGTGCTGTCGGAGAGCACCTCGGCAATCAGTCGGGGCGCCGTCTTGTGGGTTTCGCGCTCGGGGCTGAGGTCCACCGGGTCGCAGGTGACAAACACGTCCGGGTAGAACGCGGCATCCGCGGCTTCGACGCGGACTTTGACGCCTTCGATGTGGGTGCGACAGGGCGTGCCGCGCAGGGCACCTTTGAGAAAGAACGCAAAGTTGAGCGCAATCGTGTTGTGCGTGCTGCGCGCCCCGGTCATCGCGAAGACTTCTCCTGCGACGAATTCGTGGCGCTCGGTCTGTTCTGCCTCCCAGGTCAGGTAGGCATCAAAATCGAAGACAGGCTTCGCAAGCGGCATGGCGGACATGGTGGCAGGCTCCCGGACGACGCCTTGATCTTACCGCCGCACAAGCTGCCGCCTTACACTGGCAGGCTGTCCCCCAGCTCCCTCCCGCTCATCCCATGACCACGCTCTGGATCGTGGTGGCCGTCGTGGCCGCCTACCTCATCGGCTCGCTTTCGTTCGCCGTCATCATCAGCAAGTCCATGGGCCTGGACGACCCGCGCAGCTACGGCTCGGGCAACCCCGGCGCCACCAACGTGCTGCGCTCGGGCAACAAGAAGGCCGCCGTGCTGACGCTGGTGTTCGACGCGGTCAAGGGGCTGATCCCGGTGCTGCTGGTGCAGCTGTTCGGCGCCCGGGTCGGCTTCGGCGACGGGACGGCAGCCCTGGTCGGACTGGCCGCATTCCTGGGGCATCTGTGGCCGGTCTTCTTCCGTTTCCAGGGCGGCAAGGGCGTGGCCACCGCCGCCGGCGTGCTGCTGGGCTTCAACGTCTGGCTGGGGCTGGCGACGCTGGCGGTGTGGGGGCTGGTGGCCTACGGGTCGCGCTATTCCTCGCTGGCGGCGCTGGTCGCGGCAGTGGCGGCACCGGTGATCCAGACCCTCGTCTGGGGCCCGTCCACTGCGACGCTGGCGATCGTCGTGATGTGCCTGCTGCTGATCTGGCGGCACAGCGCCAACATCAGCAAGCTGATGCAGGGCACCGAAAGCCGCATCGGCCAGAAGGCTGCGACCGCCCCCGCCACAGCAGCGGCCAAGTCCGCCACGCCTCGCCCGGCCAAGTCGGCCAGCAAGCCCCCGCGTGGCGCACGGCAACACCGCAAGCAGACCCACTGACCCACGAACCCACTGATCCACCATGACCACCCTGCAACGCTTCGACGTCGGCGCCCGACTCTCCGAGATGGCGGTCCACCACGGCACGGTCTACCTGGCCGGACAGGTACCCGATGACGCCACCCAGGACATCGGCGGCCAGACCGCGCAGGTGCTGGCGATGATCGACCGCCTGCTGGCGCGCGCCGGCAGTGACCGGACGCGGCTGCTGATGGTGCAGATCTACCTGGCAGACCTGGCTGACTTCGACGGCATGAACGCGGTCTGGGACGCCTGGGTGCCGGCTGGCCATGCCCCGCCGCGGGCGACGGTGCAGGCCCGGCTGGCACGGCCGGACTGGAAGATCGAGGTCGTCGCCACCGCCGCGACAGGGGCGGCCGGATGAGCAGCCCGACCCGCCCGTCCTGGTGGCAGCGGCTGCGCCAGAGCGGCATCCTGGCCGTGCTCGTGATCGGTGTCGTCGC
>OFSF01000703.1_pt1 | contig 12621 bp, 11 predicted proteins | sample 1543271 | NCBI WGS metagenome assembly OFSF01 (sample SAMN07774227, study PRJEB24372) | wastewater metagenome | isolation source: Exp Tend VB 100WW | collected 2016-02
GCGGCATAGAGCGCCGTCATGGCCTGGCCGAAGCGGACTTCCTTGCCCTCCATATTGCCCCCGGCGACGCCAAGTGCGTGGTGGATCGGGTTGCCCGCCGCCTCGGCCCCATAAGCGACCGCGACGCCGACGAGGAACAGCAGCATCATGGCAGCCAGGATCGCCCAGCCCTGGCGGATGTTGCCGACCGCCTTGCCGAAGGTAAGCGTGAGCCCTGCGCCGAGCACGAAGATCGTGATCATCTGCAGGAAGTTGCTGAGCGCGGTCGGGTTTTCGAACGGATGTGCGGAATTGGCGTTGAAGAAGCCGCCACCATTGGTGCCGAGCATCTTGATGGCGAGCTGCGAGGCGACCGGGCCGACCGCGATGGTCTGCTTGGCGCCTTCCACCGTCGTCGCGACGACCGAGGGGCCGAAGGTCTGCGGCACGCCCATCACGACATAAGCAAGCGCGAGCACGATCGAGAGCGGCAGCAGCAAATAGAGCGTGGCGCGGGTGACATCGACCCAGAAATTGCCGATGCCCGATGCCTGTTTGCGCGCAAAACCGCGGATGAAGGCGAAGGCGACGGCAATGCCGACGGCTGCCGACAGGAAGTTCTGCACCGTCAGCCCCGCCATCTGGCTGAGGTTCGACAGCGAGGATTCGCCACCGTAATTCTGCCAGTTGGTGTTGGTGACGAAGCTGACCGCGGTGTTGAAGGCGAGCAGCGTCTCCATGCCGCCAAACCCTTGCGGGTTCATCGGCAACACGCCCTGCAGTTTCAGGATCGCGAACAGCAGCGCGATGCCGCCCACATTGAACACCATCAGCGAGACGGCATAGCCGACCCAGCTTTGCTCGGCCTTGGGATCGATCCCGGCGAGCTTGTAGAAGCCGCGTTCGAGGAAGCCGAGCGGCATCTCCTTGCGGGCATAGAGGGCGTACATCCAATCCCCGGCTGGCTTGGCCAGCGCGATGATCAGGACGGTGAAGAGCAGGATCATGCTCCAGCCGGTGAGGGTCATGGCCGTGCCTCCCTCAATACCGCTCGGGCTGTGCAAGCACCGCCAGCAGATAGATCAGCACGATGACGGCGACGACGCCGCCGAGTAAGAGGTCAAAGGACATTGGGCCCGCCTGTGATGGTTCAGGCGACGTCCCTGCGCCGAAGCGGCGTTAGCGCGCGCGGGGGATTGCGGGCGGCGGGCGTAAAGCGGGCGTAAAGTGCGGGGGCGCTCCGGCTAGGCCGCGAACCCGTAAAATGGGGACTGCCTTTGCATCGGGCGGAACGGCAACAAGTGGTGGAGGCTGTGTGAAAACGCGCCTTCGGCTCTAATTTGAGGTGCGGAGATTAGCTCCATCGTCTCACCCTCGCATTGCGGTGATCAGCTTGGGTGCTCCGATCATGTTGATCGCTCGCTTCATGTTATAGGCAAGGACGTGGAGGCTCATTTCAGTGGCAACCCGCTTGAGGGTTCGTGTTTTGAAGTGACTTCTTCCCATCCAATCCTTGATCGTGCCGAACACATGCTCGACCGTTCGTCGTCGGATGCGCATGGCATCAGGCATTTGCTCGAGCCTTGCCTGCATGGCCTCGATTACGTGTTCGTGCTCCCATCGCTTGATCCGCCGTTCCTTACCGGTCGTGCATTGCGGTCTGATAGAGCAGGTGCCGCAATTGCTGGACCAGTAGGCATGGAGGCGCAGCCCTTGCTCGACGGTAGTAAAACGGTGTGGGAGCGCTTCACCCGCGGGGCAGCGGTAGCTGTCGGTGGCGTGCTCGTAGCGAAAGTCCTGTTTGCCAAAGCGTCCGTCCGCCTTGGACCCGGAGGTAAGCGGCTTGGGGCATATTGCTGTTATGCCCGTTTCCTCACAGGCAAGGACCTCGGCACCTGAAAAGTAGCCACGATCGGCGAGCACGGTGAGTTCTTCCGCCCCGGTCGCTGCGCGTGCTTTGCGGCCCATGTTCGCCAGTTGCGAACGGTCGTGACCCACGTTGGTCACCTCATGTGCCACGATGATATGGCTGTCGGCATCGACTGCCGCCTGAAGGTTGTAGCCGACCAGCCCGGTTCCCTTCCCGGAGGTCGCCATCGCTCTTGCGTCCGGATCGGTCAGCGAGATCTGCCGGTCAGGCGTGTCCGCTACCGCTTCCTGCATCTTCTGAAGCTCGCGCATCTGGCAGCGTAGCGCTTCAAGCCGTTTGCCAAGCCTCATGGTGCGCACCTGCGCTACTTCATCTTCCTGCCGGTCAGCGGTGTCGAGCATGCTCAGGTAACGTTCGATGCTTGCTTCGACCTGCTCCATCCGCCGGCGGATCGCACCCGGAGTGAAGTTCCTGTCACGTGTGTTCACTGCCTTGAAGCGGCTGCCGTCGACGGCGACCGTGCCGCCCGCGATGAGCCCCAGATCCCGGCACAAGAACACGAACTGGCGGCAGCTCGCCTGTATCGCCTCTCCATACTGACGGCGAAAATCGGCGATGGTCTTGAAGTCAGGCGTCAGCCTGCCTGTCAGCCACATCAGCTCCAGATTGCGCCCGGTCTCGCGTTCGAGCCGACGGCTCGACTGCACCTGGTTCAGATAGCCATAGAGATAAAGCTTGAGCATCGTCGCCGGACGATAGCCAGGGCGCCCTGTCGCTGCCGCGTCGCCAAAGCCGAGGGCTGTCATATCCAACTCGTCGACGAATACGTCGATCACTCGAACAGGATTCTCTTGAGCAACGTAATCATCAACGCAGTCGGGAAGAAGCTGAACCTCTCGTCGGTCACAACCCTCGATGAAACGCCCCAATTATCGCCTCCTGAAGCAGGCCTGCACCTTAACACGAAAGGGCGTTTTCACACAGCCTCGGTGGGATGCGGACACGCCGTTGATGGCGGGAATTGGCAGGTTGCGGTCGTTCCGCATGGCTACCGCTAACGGCAGTTTTGGCTGCAACCTCCCATCGGCGCATCGCAATGGCGTCCGGCGGAACCGTACACCTTGACGTGCTCGCTGCGAAGAGCGCCCGCGTCAGGCTCTCAAACTCTTCCCATGCGGCGGGCGGGGCGATCTGGCTGTCTTAGAAATTATCGTGTGATCGCCATTGAAATGCGAGACTTCAGCATCGACAAGACGACATGACTGCGACCAATCCTCCGCCTGATGTGCGCTTCAGCGAGGGCCTGGCATTCGAGCTGAAATCCTGGCTCGATCCTGCTAAGCCTCCTCATCAGGCCGTGATCGTCAAAACGCTGATCGCGCTGCGTAACCATGGCGGCGGCACCTTACTCATTGGCTTCCAAGACGATGGGCGCCCCCGAGAAGACGATGCGCCCTACGATATTGCGGCCCGCTATCACCTCGATCGGATTCAGGAATTGGTCTCCCGCTACGCGTCGGAGCCCTTCGAAGTCCGAGTAGAGCTCCTCGACCGCAACGCCCGCCAACATCCCCGGATCAATGTCGCTGCCGGGGTCCGAACTCCAGTCCGCGTCAAGGCGACGATCGTGCAAGAGCGCGATGGCGAACCCGTCATCTTGCTTGCGAAAGGGGAGATTCCGATCCGCACTCTCGCCAGCAATGGTCGACCCAGTACTGTCGCTGACTGTTCCAAGGACGATTTGGAGCGGCTGATGCAGGTGTGCTTTGACAACCGCGAAGCCGACATCGCTCGTTTCATCCGGCGCAATTTGACAGACATCGGACCGGCTATCGCGGAAATCATGTCGACAGGAGGACTCGCGCCCCAGCCGAGCGGCAGCCAGCTGGCAGCGGACTTTCTTGATGTCGGCGATCGACACTTCGCCGAGGAATATGATCGTCGCCAGGTGCCTGCCGAGATCGCCGAATTGCGAGGATGGGGCAGTCGGGAGGTCGCCTTGGTGATCAGCCCGGCTCCGGATGGCTTTCGCGCAAATCATGATTTCCTGCGGCGGATGCTGTCTGCCGTACCCCGCTACAGTAGCTATCCGCCATGGCTCGACACCGCAGTAGGCGGCATCGAGAGCGAAGCAAAGGTCCGCGAGGGTCGCTGGGAAGCGATGCTCTATGTTTCCGATATCTTCGATGCTCTCACGTTCGAGATGTTCGATCCAAACGGCCAATTCTACGAACGCCGCCTGAACCTGCTCGACGTGATCGCGCGCCGCAACCAAGCGAGCCCGCGCACCGTGCTCGGTGAACGGCAGGTTATCACGGACGTTGCAGAGGTATTCCTCACCGGCCTCGCTTTTGCAAACGCGATGGGTGTCGCGGATGCAGACCACGAACTGCACTGGGCCTTTCGTTGGACCGGCCTTCATAATCGCATCGTTGATGCATGGTTCGTGGGTGGTCCCAGTCGATACATCTCGGCGGAAGACACCTCCCCGGTATGTCAGGTCAGCTTTCCGGCCGACACGCCCGCGTCCGCGCTCGTGCCCCTGATTGAAAAGGCAATGGTGCCGATGTTTGAGATGTTTCGAGGCTATTCGACTCAAGCTCAACAGATAGACGAGATGCTCACCGCGTTGATCAACCGGCGCTCGCAATACTGACGGTCTGAAGTAGTTCTGCGTGGGGCGGAATGTATCCGGTTAGGCCGCAGTCCTCCTCACGCGCACAATATCAGTCAGCGAAGCGGCACCTCACTCGCGAACTCGATGAAACCAGGCCGCCAAATCTAGTAGTTCAGAACGGCCTCGATCGAGGCGAATGAAGGTCTGCTTCCGGGCCGATTGGCCTGATCGCCGAATGATCCCTTCAAGGGCGCGTTGCCGATCGCCCGCTTTGACCTGCGAGATCGTCAGCTTTCGTCATGACCCGACGTTCACCGGAGATGGGGCAAACGACGCGCTTTGGTCGGAAGGAGACTATCCGCTTAATCTAGTTGGACCAGTAGATATACGTCTCGCCCGGTTTCGGCTTGGTGCCGAGCGGGCGGTCGATCGCGATCGGGGAGCGGATCAGCGAGGGCCAGGCGGGTTTGACGCTGGCGCGGTCATGCGCGGCGAGCAACTGGTCGAGATGCGCGACGACATCGGAGTGCTGTGCGGCGACGTCATGCCGTTCGGTCGGGTCGGCCTTCATGTCATAGAGCAACTCCACATGCGGCAGATCGAGCGCCTGCAGCTTCCAGTTGCCGTCGCGCACGGTGCGATAGCGGCCGCTGCGCCAGAACAGGGTTTGGTGCGGCGTGCCGCTCTGCTTGCCGTCGATAAAGGGCAGCAGATCGACCCCGTCGAGTGCGCGGTCCTTGGGCAGCGGGGCATTGCCCGCATCGCCCGCAGTGGCGAAGATATCGAAATGGCTGACGGGGCCCGCGATGCGCGTGCCCGGCTTGATCCGCGCGGGCCAGCGCATGAAAAACGGCACCTTCACCCCGCCTTCGAAGAAGGTCGCTTTCCACCCGCGATACGGCCGGTTGATGTCGGGCAGGCCGATATAATTGGCACCGCCATTGTCGCTGGTGAAGATGACCAGCGTGTTCTGGTCGAGCCCCTGTTGCTTGAGCGTCGCCATCACTTGCCCGACCCCGCGATCGAGCGCGCGGATCATCGCGGCATAGACGCGCAGGCGATGATCGGTGATCTGCGGTAGCGCGTCATAATCGGCCTTTGACGCCTGCAGCGGCGTGTGCGGCGCATTGTAGGCGAGATAGAGGAAGAACGGCCGGTTGCGATTGGCGGTGATCGCGGCCTTGGCCTGCACCGTCAGATAATCGGTCATGTAGCGATCGGGGTGGAAGCGCTGCCCGCCATTATATTGCACGCTGAACGGCAGGTTCGCCCACAGGAACTTGTCGATCGGATCGAACGGCTGTTTCGAATTTTCGACGTCGGGGCTGGATTCGGGCAAATACATCTGGCCCCCGATCATAAAGCCCAGGCTCTCGTCGAAACCCTGATCCTCGGGCCGCATCCCCTTTGCTTCGCCGAGGTGCCATTTGCCGAGGTGCATCGTGTGATAGCCCTTGCCGCGCAGCAGCTCGGCAATCGTCACCTCGCTCGACGGTACGCCCTTGGGTGCCGTCGTGGCGGGCTGGCGCGCGGCGTCCTCGTCGAAGATCGTCTTGTGTTCCCATGTCGTCGGGAAATTGGCGATGGTGCGCGAGAACATGGCGTCGGTGCGGATCACGCTCGACGGAAACCAGGCGGGCGGGTGCGTATCGGCGGGCGTAAATTCATACCCAAAACGCGTTGGATAGCGCCCGGTCATCAACGCGGCGCGACTCGGTGCGCAAGTGGCATTACCGGCATAGCCGTCGGCGAAGGTGACGCCATCATGCCCCAGCGCATCGATATTGGGCGTCTTGACCAGCCCGCCCGCAACCCCGCCGCCATTGAAGCTGATGTCGTTATAGCCAAGGTCGTCGGCGACAATCAGCACGATGTTGGGCGGGCGGGTGCCCGCCGGAATGGCGGGGGCGGGGCCGCGCTGCCATGTTACCGCGCGCGTCGGATAGACGTGCGGCGCGGTCCAGCCCGGCAGATGCAGCAGTATATAATCCTTTGACGCGAACCCCGCGATCGCCAGCACCGCGACCAAAGCGAGCACGATCTTGCCCCAATGCTTCACCGCGCGACGTCCGCGAAGCTGCGGCGTGCGAGCAACAGCACCACGATCATCACTGCCTCCGCGACCATCGGCGGAAACGCCGAGGCGGGTGTGCCGTCGAGGATCAGGCTCAGGCAGCGTCCGCCAATCGCGATCCCGAGCAGCGATAACGGCACCGCCAGCGGTGCGCGCGCGCAGCGCCATGCGCCGAGCAGCGCGAACACCCCGCCAGTGACGAAGAACGCGGTGAAGTCGGCGCGCACCGTTGCCAGCCCTTGCGTGCCGCCCGGCGTGAGAAAGAAGCGCGCGACGGAATGTGCCGGATCAAACAGGAAGGCCATTCCCAAGGCGATGTTGAACAGGCCGACCAACCCCACCATCGCCCGCATCAGGTTCCGCATCGCTCGCCCCCTTGTTTCTTGCATCGTAGCAGCGTCGTCCGACTCTGCAATGTCACGGCACGCTGCGTGCCATTATCGCCGCGCCAGTCCCTGTTGCTCCATCCGCCATTTGAGCTGGTCGAAGCGGTCCTGTCCGAAAAAGGGTTCACCCTCGAACACCATCAGCGGCACGCCATAATGCCCGCCGTCGCGCTGTGCCGCCTGGTTGATGACGACGATCTCGACATAGCGTTCCGGTTCGGCCGCGACCGCAGCGTCGAGTTCGGCGAGGTCAAGGCCGGCCTCGGCGGTGGCGCGGGCGAGGTGATCGCCCTCATGCCATCTGCTCACTGCCCCACTCCAGAGCAGTCGCCCCACCGCTTCGAGAAAGGCGAGGCCACGCCCGCGTTCTGCCGCAGCGACCCCAAGATGCGTCAGACGGTGGATATAGGGCTGGTCGAGCGGATAGGTGCGGGTCGCGAAATCCATCACCACCGGATCGGGCTGCGCCCAGCGGAACGGCATCCCCACAAAGGCGGCGCTGCGACCGATATCGCGCAGGAAATAGCTAAGCCACAGGGGATCGTTGCTGGTGAAGAAATCGGGTTGGCGAACCGCAATCGGATAGACCGGCCGAACCCGCGCCACGACGTCGAAATCGCGTTCCAGTTCGATCAGGCGCGGCGTCACCAGATAGGAATAAGGCGAACGGAACGACCAATAGAGATCGTAGGTGAGCGTCATGCGCCAAGCGGCTTGGTGCGGATGTTGAGCTGCCCGGCAAGCCCGGCGACGCGATGCTTCTCGATTGCCTGGTAATCGGGCGATTGCACCATCGCCAGCATCGCCGCCCGTGACGGGTAGCGGGCAAGCGCGACCATGTCCCACGGCTCGTCCATGGTGCCGAGCATCAGTTCGCTGACCGCACCGGCATAGAGCGCTTCGCCACCGACCGCCGCCAGGCAGGCCCGCACCGCCGCGCCATAGCGGGCATAGGCCTCGCGCCCGCTCAGCAGGGCGTCGGAGCCGTCCGGATATTCGGCATGGTCCTTGAACTTCAGCAAATTGACCATCACGAACGGCCCGTCCTCGGGCGCGCTGAAAAAGGCGGCGGCCTGTTCGGGGGGAGGAAAGACCGCGTTGGTGACGTTCATGCCGATGCTCCGGTGCTGCGAATGAAGCTATCGATCAGCGCGCTCAATCGGTCGGGCGCGTCTTCCTGCAGGAAATGGCCGCCACCCGCGATGATGGTGTGCGGCTGCCCGCGGGCGCCGGGGATGCGCTCGATAAAGATCTTCTCGCCGCCTGCGGTCACCGCATCCTTGTCGCTGAAGGCGGTGAGGACGGGCTTGTCGAAGCGTTCGAGTACCGTCCACGCCGCGCGGTTTTCGGCAACCGAGGCGTGCTCTGGCGTGACCGGTACCAGGGTCGGGAATTGCCGCGCGCCTTCCTTGTAGCTTTCGTCGGGGAAGGGGGCGTCATAGGCCGCGATCTCGTCGCTGGTGAGCTCGCGCACGGTCCCGCCATTGACGATCGCGCCGACCGGGAAGAGCGGCACATTCTGGCTGAAGGCTAGCCACGCATCGAACCCCGCCGACGATCCGGTGCCGACCGGCAGTCCGGTATTGGCGATCACCAAGCGTGCGAAGCGATCGGGAAAGGCGGCGACCAGGCGCAGCCCGATCAGCCCGCCCCAATCCTGACAGAACAGCGTAATGTCGCGCAGGTCGAGCGCGGTGAGCCAGTCGGACATCCAGGTGACATGGCGTTCATAGGTGTAATCGGCGCGCGCGGCGGGCTTGTCGGATTTGCCGAAGCCAATCAGGTCGGGCGCGATCACGCGGTGCCCGGCAGTGGTGAGCGGTGGCACGAACTTGCGATAGAGATAGGACCAGCTCGGCTCGCCATGCATCAGCAACACCGGCGCGGCGTCGCGCGGCCCTTCATCGATATAGTGGATTCGCAGGGGCGTCCCGTCGCCGTCGGTGACGGTTTGATAGTGCGGCGCGAAGGGATAATCGGCCAGCCGCTCGAACCGGGCCTCGGGCGTTCGTAAAACCTCCACCGCACTCTCCTTATGGCATGTATCGTGCCAATAGAGTCGCGGGACGTCAAGCGCCGATAGCGGCCCCTCCATAAAGGGGAGGCACCGCTATTGATATCGCGGTCGGGAAAGGTCAGTCCGAAAAGGGATCGCGGACGAGGATCGTGTCGTCGCGCTCGGGGCTGGTCGAGACCAGCGCCACCGGGCAACGGATCAGTTCCTCAATGCGGCGAATGTACTTGATCGCCTGCGCGGGCAGATCGGCCCAGCTCCGCGCGCCCGCCGTCGTTTCCTGCCAGCCGGGCATGGTTTCGTAGATCGGCTCGACCTCGGCCTGATCGGCGGCATGCGCCGGGAAATAATCGAGCGTTTCGCCGCGCAGGCGATAGCCGGTGCAGATCTTCACTTCGTCAAAGCCATCGAGCACGTCGATCTTGGTCAGCGCGATGCCGGTGATGCCGCCGACCGCCGCCGATTGCCGCAGCAACACCGCATCGAGCCAGCCGCAGCGACGCTTGCGCCCGGTGACGGTGCCGAACTCATGGCCGCGCTCGCCCAGGCGGATGCCGATCTCGTCTTCCAGCTCGGTCGGGAACGGGCCCGATCCGACGCGGGTGGTATAGGCCTTGGCAATGCCGAGTACGAAGCCGACCGCGCTCGGCCCCAGGCCCGAACCGCCCGCCGCCGTGCCCGAAATGGTGTTGGACGAGGTGACGAACGGATAAGTGCCGTGGTCGACATCGAGCAGCACGCCCTGCGCGCCTTCAAACAGGATGCGCTTGCCATTCGCGCGCGCATCGTTGAGCACGCGCCAGGTCGGTTTGGCGAAGGACAGTACGAAATCGGCGATCTCGCGCAGTTCCTGGACCAGCGCGGCGCGATCGATGGGCGGTTCGCCGAAGCCTGCGCGCAGCGCGTCGTGATGCGCGGTCAGACGGTCGAGCTGGGCATCGAGCGAATCGAGATGCGCCAGGTCGCACACGCGAATCGCGCGGCGGCCGACCTTGTCTTCATAAGCCGGACCGATGCCGCGCCGCGTGGTGCCGATTTTGCCCGCCCCGCTGGCATCTTCGCGCAAGGCATCGAGATCGCGGTGGAACGGCAGGATCAGCGCGCAGGTATCGGCGAGCATCAGCGTGTCGGGGGTGATCGTCACGCCCTGGCCGCGCAGTTTTTCGACTTCGGCCTTCAGCGCCCACGGATCGAGCACCACGCCATTGCCGATGACCGAGGGGGTTCCGCGCACGATGCCCGAGGGGAGCAGCGACAGCTTGTAGACGCTTTCGCCGACGACGAGCGTATGGCCGGCATTGTGGCCACCCTGGAAGCGCACGACGACATCGGCGCGTTCCGCCAGCCAGTCGACGATCTTGCCCTTGCCCTCATCGCCCCATTGGGCGCCGATCACTGCTACATTTCCCACGGTGTCTTGCTGCCTGATTGTTACGTTTTCGGTGCAGCCCTAATGTGCAGGGGGCAGAGGGTCCATTGTTATTGCGCGCTGCGCCGGCGGCTGGGGCATCTGGCCCCGCGATACATCCTGCGACACTTGTTTTCTTGCGGCCCAAAAGACCGGCGCTTACCAAGTTGCGCACGCGTAATGACCAAGGTCCGGGAGCTTTGTGATGCGGAAACACCTTTTATCTGGCGTGATGGTGGCGGCGCTCACGTTCGCAACGACTGCCGATGCGCAGGGGCCGCTGCGCAAGATGATGATGAAGCGCTGGATGGAGCGCCAGCAACAGCAGCAGCAATCCGGCCCCGCGGGGACTGACATCGCTTATGGCAGCGATCCGCTCCAGCATCTCGACTTCTGGCATGCGACCAAGGCAAATGGCGCTGCGCCGCTGGTAATCTTCGTGCACGGCGGCGGCTGGGAGGCTGGCGACAAGGACATGGCGCGCGGCTCGGCCAAGGTCAGCCACAGTCTTGAGCGCGGCTACGCCTTTGCGTCGATCGGCTATCGGCTGGTGCCGTCCGCGACGGTCGAGCAGCAAGCACAGGATGTCGCCGATGCGATCGCGGTGCTGGTGCGGCAAGCCGCGACGCTCGGCATCGATACGCGGCGGATCGTGCTGATGGGGCATAGCGCGGGCGCGCATCTCGCGGCGCTGGTCGGCACCGATCCGCGCTATCTCGACCATGCGCACTTGCGTGCCGATGCGCTGAAGGGCGTGATCTTATTGGACGGGGCGGCTTATGACGTGCCGCGCCAGATCGCCGAGGGCGGCACATTCATGCACGACCGCTATCTGGAGGCCTTTGGGAGCGACCCGGCGCGGCAAAGGGCGCTGTCGCCGACCTTCCATGCCGCCGCGCCCAATGCGCCGAGCTTCCTCATTCTCCACGTCGCGCGCAAGGATGGCACCGCGCAGTCCCAACAATTGGGCGAAGCCTTGCGCAAGGCGGGCACACCGGCCGAGGTGCAGGGTTTTGCAGGCAGCGGCCTCAAAGGGCACATGGCGATCAACCGGCAATTGGGCGAAAACGCTTATCCCGCCACGCCGGTGGTGGACGCCTATCTCGACCGTCTGTTCGCGTGAGCGGTGCCTAGACCGCCCGCGCTTCGCCTTCCGCCAGTACGTGCGTGCACAATTGCGCCTCGGGCGTGTCGCCTGCCTCGAGCGCCGCGACGGTGACCCAGCCCGCCGCGCGCATGGCGGCGGCTACCGCCGGATCGGTGCCGAGCGGGACGAACAGGCGGCGACGGTCGACCTCGGCCAGCCCGGCCGCGACAATGGCGTCGGCGTAGAGCGAAAAGCCGACCGCCGATTCCTCGGCACCGCCTTCGTGCATGATCGTGTAGGTGCCGCCGCGCCCGATTTCGCCGCGCACGCCGCCTGCAAAGATCGAGAAGCCGAGCCAGCTTTGATATTCGAAGCCGTGGCGCTCGGTCGGGTCGAGCGTGAGCGCGACGCGGCCTTGCAGGCCCTCGGCGATTTTCCACAAGGCATCGAGTCGCGAGGTCAGCGCGCCCCCCGCATCGAACGCGCAGAGCCGGGCGTGCGCGGTTTCGAAGGGGCCTGCCGCCTCGATCAGCGGGAGATAGGCGGGGGCGATCGCGGCGACGCCGCCCGCATCCTTGGCGTCGAGCCGGTCGCGCAAGGCGGTGATCTGCATGGGCTCGATCGGGAAGGGGCCGTTGGCGAGGACGTCGATCAGGTCGGGCAGGGTGAAGTCGATCGAGATGTCGCTGACACCTGCGGCCTCCAGCGCGGCGACCGCAACTTCGACCACTTCGCGCGCCGCCGCCACGGTATCGAGGCCGATCAACTCGCAGCCGATCTGGCGCAATTCACGTTCGGGCGCGAGTTGCGAGGCCCGCAGTTTCAGCACGGGTCCCGCATAGGACAGCCGCACCGGGCGCGGGTGGTGGCCCATGCGGGTGGCTGCGATGCGGCCGATCTGCGCGGTCATGTCGGGGCGGATCGCGAGCGTCGCCTGGCTGACCGGATCGACGAAGCGCACCGCATCCTGCGCGCGCGCGGCCTTCAGGCGACCGGCGAGACCGGCCTCGAACTCGGCGAGGGCGGGGTCGGCACGTTCATAGCCATAGGCATAAGCGGCGGCGAGCGCAGCGGCTTCGAGGCGCGCGGCGGCGTCGGCGAAGGGCGGGAGCCGGTCGCGGAAACCGGTCGGGAGGAGGGCGGTGGTCATGCTATATCCTTCTCCCTCTCCCCTCCGGGGAGAGGG
>OFSF01000706.1_pt1 | contig 12591 bp, 9 predicted proteins | sample 1543271 | NCBI WGS metagenome assembly OFSF01 (sample SAMN07774227, study PRJEB24372) | wastewater metagenome | isolation source: Exp Tend VB 100WW | collected 2016-02
GGTGGCGAGAACCGCGTGCTGTTCATCGGCATGGACCAGGCGCGCGACAAGCTGCTCTACGGCCAGGTGCCGGGCGACGCCAACCCGTTCAAGGACGTGCGCGTGCGCCGGGCGCTCTACCAGGCGATCGACATCGAGGCGATCAAGACCAAGCTGATGAACGGGCAGGCGATCCCGACCGGGGCGGTGGTGCCGAGCCCGTTGGGCAGCTTCAACGACCCGGAGATCGAGCGCCGCCTGCCGTTCGACCTGACCGCGGCCCGCAAGCTGATGGCCGATGCGGGCTACGCCGACGGCTTCGAGGTCGGCCTGGACTGCCCGAACAACCGCTACGTCAATGACGAGGAACTCTGCGTCGCGCTGGCGGGCATGTGGTCGCAGCTCAAGGTGAAGGTGCGCGTCAACGCGATGCCGCGCGCGGTGTACTTCCCCAAGCTGCAGAAGCTCGACACCAGCCTGTACCTGCTCGGCTGGGGCGGCTCGATCACCGATCCTGAAACGACCTTCACCCCGATCTACCGCAGCCGCGCCGACAAGGGCGTGGGCGACTGGAACTTCGGCAACGTGAAGAACGACAAGCTCGATGCGCTGGCGGCGGCCTCCAGCAAGGAAGCCGATGTCGGCAAGCGCCAGGCGCTGATCAAGCAGGTCTTCGCCGAGCACAACGCGCAGGTCCACCACATCCCGCTGCACCGGCAGTTCGTGCCCTGGGCGGCGCGCCAGAATGTGACGGTGGTCCACCGCGCGGACAACTGGCTGGAATGGCAGTGGGTGAGCGTGGCGCCGCGTTGAGCGCAGACCCAAGACGGGATCAAGGCGGCCGCGGGCCGCCTTTTTTGTGCTTGCCGCGGGCGGGGTTGTGGGTGGGGGTGACCGGGGGGGAATACGCCGCGAAAGGCTGCCCTTATCGGATTCCAGTTCCGGGTTCCGGGCGGAAGAATGGCGGCGAACCCCGTTTCCGCGGGCCAACCGTTCCGACCCCACCCCCCGATGTCCGGCGACAGCGCACAAGACAAGCAACTACCCGCCACCGAGCAGCGCCTGAAGAAGGCGCGCTCGGAAGGCCAGGTGGTGCGTTCACGCGACCTCGGCCACTTCGCGGTGGTGGCGGCTTCCCTGGGCGTGATCTCCGCCCTGGCGCCGCTGGTCACGCAGCGCCTGCGTGACCTGCTGGCCGCGGCGCTGCGCTTTGACAGCGTGACGGTGGCCAGCCCGGCGCTGATGATCGAGCGGCTGGGCTCGGTGCTGCCGGACATGGTCCTGATGAGCCTGTTCCTCGGCGGCGTGGTCGGGCTGATGTCCGTGGCCGCCTCGCTGGTGTCAGGGGGCTGGGTGTTCACGATGAAGGCAGTGGCGCCCAAGTTCAGCAAGCTCAACCCGCTCAGCGGTCTGGCCAATCTGGTGTCGAAGGAGCGGCTGAGCGACACCCTCAAGTCCTGCGTGCTGGCGCTGCTGCTGGCCACGGTGGGCGCGCTGTGGATGTGGGCGCACCGGGAGGATTTTGTGCGCACCCAGCGCGTCGAGCTGAGCGCGGCGTTCAACGAGGCGGGGGCCCAGATCCTGTCCGGGCTGTGGCTGCTGGTGCTCGTGCTGGCGCTGTTCTCGGTGATCGACCTGCCGCTGCAGCGCTTCCTGCACGCCTCGAAGCTGAAGATGAGCCACCAGGACGTCAAGGAAGAGCACAAGCAGCAGGAAGGCAATCCGGAGATCAAGGGCCGCCTGCGCCAGCGTATGCGGGAGGCCTCGCAGCGCCGGATGATGGCGGCCGTGCCCACCGCCGACCTCGTCGTGATGAACCCGACGCACTACGCCGTGGCGATCCAGTACAGCGAAACCAGCGGCGGCGCGCCCAAGGTGGTGGCCAAGGGCACCGACCTGGTGGCGATGAAGATCCGCGAACTGGCGACCGCATCGCGTGTTCCGGTGCTGGAGGCGCCGCCACTGGCCCGTGCGCTGTATGCCTCGACGGAGCTGGACCGCGAGATTCCCGTGGCCCTCTACAGCGCCGTCGCCCAGGTGCTGGCCCATGTGTTCCGCCTGCGCGAGGCCATGGCCGGTCGCGCACCGTACCCGGCGTCGCTTGATCTGGTGCCCGTGCCGCCAGAGCTGGATCCGGCCGATCCCCGCCACAACCGGCACGCCGCTCGCCACGGCGGAGCCCCCACGCCATGAACGCCCTGACCCTGAACCTGCAACGCCTGTTCGGCCGCAACACCGCCTGGCTGCAGGGCATGGCGGCGCCGGTGATGATCATCATGGTGCTGGCCATGATGGTGCTGCCGCTGCCGACCTTCCTGCTGGACCTGCTGTTCACCTTCAACATCGCCACGGCGCTGATGGTGATGGTGGTGGCGTCCTACATGGTCAAGCCGCTGGACTTCGCGGCATTCCCGTCGGTGCTGCTGCTGACGACCTTGCTGCGGCTGTCGCTGAACGTGGCGTCGAGCCGGGTGGTGCTGCTCGAAGGCCATACCGGGCCGGGCGCGGCGGGCGCGGTGATCGAGTCCTTCGGGCATTTCCTGATCGGCGGCAACTTCGCGGTCGGCTTCATCGTCTTCGCGATCCTGGTGGTCATCAACTTCGTCGTGGTGACCAAGGGCGCGGAGCGGATCGCGGAAGTCGGTGCGCGCTTCACGCTGGACGCCATGCCCGGCAAGCAGATGGCGATCGACGCCGACCTGAACGCCGGCCTGATCGACGAGAAGGAGGCCAAGCGCCGCCGCATCGAGGTCGGCAACGAGGCGGAGTTCTTCGGCTCGATGGACGGTGCGTCCAAGTTCGTGCGCGGCGATGCCATCGCCGGCATCCTGATCCTGTTCATCAACATCATCGGCGGCTTCATCATCGGGGTGCTGCAGCACGACCTGAGCGCCTCGGCCGCCGCGAGCACTTACGTGCTGTTGGCGGTGGGCGACGCGCTGGTGGCGCAGATCCCCAGCCTGCTGATCTCGGTGGCGGCGGCGATGGTCGTGTCCCGTGTCGGCAAGGAGCAGGACGTCGGCACGCAGATCATCGGCCAGATGTTCCGCACGCCGCAGGCCGTGGGCATGGCCGCCGGGGTCATCGGCCTGCTCGGGCTGATTCCGGGCATGCCGCACCTGGTGTTCCTGATCGTGGCCGGCGGGCTGGGCTGGCTGTCCTACTCGATGCGCGGCCGGGGCGAGCGGCTCGCGGCGACCGAAGCCGCGGGTCAGCTGGCGGACGACGAGCCTGCGCTGCGCGCCCCTGGCGAGGAGGCGAGCTGGGACGACCTGCAGCCGGTGGACACGCTCGGCATGGAGGTCGGCTACCGCCTGATCGCGCTGGTGGACAAGGAGCGCGGCGGCGACCTGCTCAACCGCATCAAGGGCGTGCGCAAGAAATTCGCGCAAGAGGTGGGCTTTTTGCCGCCATCAGTTCACATCCGCGACAACCTGGAACTCAAGCCGAGCATGTACCGCCTTACCCTGCGCGGCGCAGTCGTGGGCGAAGGCGAGGCCTATCCAGGGATGTTCCTGGCCATCAATCCGGGCAACGCACAGCCTGCGCTGCAAGGCCAGCTCACGGTCGATCCGGCCTTTGGACTGCCGGCGGTATGGGTGGACGAGCGTCAGCGAGAAACTGCCCAAATGGCCGGGTACACCGTTGTTGATTCCTCGACTGTCGTGGCAACCCATCTTTCACACTTGATGCAACAACACGCGGCCCGTTTGCTGGGCCGAACTGAAACCCAGGCGCTGGTCGAGCATGTGACCAAGCTGGCCCCCAAACTGATCGAAGACGTGATTCCCAAGATGATCGGCATCGTCCCGCTGCAGAAAATCCTCCAGTCCCTGCTGGAAGAAGGCGTGCACATCCGCGACATGCGCTCGATCGTCGAATCGCTGGCAGAACAATCGGCTGCAGGCGTCACCGATCCGGCCGAGCTGGCCCGGCGGCTGCGCGTGGCGCTGGCCCCGGCCATCGTGCAGCAGATCTACGGCACCCAGCGCGAGCTGGACGTGATCGCGCTGGAGCCCGAGCTGGAGCGGCTGCTGACGCAGGCGCTGACGGCCACCAACGGCCCGGTGCTGGACCCCAGCGTGGCCGACCAGCTCAGCCGCGGCGCCTTCGACGCGGCCCGCCGCCAGGAAGACCTCGGCCAGGCCGCCTGCCTGCTGGTGCCCGATGCGCTGCGCCCGACCTTGTCACGCCTGCTGCGCCGCGCTGCGCCGCGCCTGAAGGTGCTGGCGCACAGCGAAATACCTGACACCCACTCGATCCGCATCGGTTCGATCATCGGAGCACACTCATGAATGTGAAGCGCTTTTTCGGGCGCAACTCGCGCGAAGCGATGCAGAAAGTGCGTCAGACCTTCGGCGACAACGCGGTGATCCTGTCGACCAAGCCGAGCAGCGACGGTGTCGAGGTGGTGGCGATGCCATCCGAGAGCATTGACGCGCTGGACCGCCACGATGCGCCCCCTGCCGCGCCAGCGCCGCAACCCGCCCCGTCGCCGAGCCGTCCGGCACCCCGCTCGTTGGCGGTCCCCGCGTCACCGCCGGCCGCTGCGGCCCCCCCACGGGCACCGGCCGTTCCCGAGCCGCCGGCCACCCCGGTGCAGGACGACGTCGGCACGCTGGCCATGAGCACGCTGTCCTTTCAGGACTATGTGCGCGAGCGCATGCTCAAGAAGCGCAAGGCCGAGCTGAGCGGGCGCGAAGGCGCTGGTGCGGCCGAGCCAGACGCCCGTGCCGCGCCGCGACCGGATGCGCGCCAGGAGGTCCGGCGCGATCCAGCGCCCGTGCGCTCGCCTGCGCCGTCCGAGCCCAGCTATGGCGACTGGTCCTTGCCGCCCGACAGCGCCCGCCTGTCTGCACCCACACCGGCACCGGTCCCGCCCAGTGCCGAGGAAGGCTCGATCCGCCCCTTCCTGCTGAGCCCGTCGGCGCCGGTTCGTCCGACGGCCGCCGCCCGTCCTGCCCCGACGGCCCCGACCCCAGCGGACACGCGCCCGAGCGCCGTGGACGACGGCTTCGACGATGAGCCCGAGATCGCTTCGTCCCCGGCAGCCGACGCGGACATGCTGGCCGAGATCCGCTCGATGAAGAGCCTGATCGAGGAGCGCTTCACGATGATGGCGTTCATGGACCGGCTGCAGAAGAGCCCGCGCCAGGTGCAGCTGAGCACCCGCCTGCTGGAATGTGGCTTCTCGCCGGCGCTGGTGCGCGAGATCGTCGACGGCATGCCCGGCGATGAGACGGACGAGATGGGGGCTGTGGCCGATCTGCTGCAGCGCAACCTGCTCACCAGCGAGGACGAGGCCGATCTGGAAGACGAGGGCGGTGTCTATGCGCTGATCGGCTCCACCGGCGTCGGCAAGACCACCTCCACCGCCAAGCTCGCGACCGCCTTCGCCACCCGCCACGGCCCCTCGCAGCTCGGCCTGATCACGCTGGATGCCTACCGCGTCGGCGCCCACGAGCAACTGCGTGCCTATGGCCGCATCCTCGGCGTGCCCGTTCACACCGCCCATGACCGGGCCGCGATGGAAGACCTGCTCGACCTGCTGTCCGGCAAGAAGATGGTGCTCATCGACACCGCGGGCCTGGCCCAGCGCGATGCCCGCACCCGCGACCTGCTCGACATGCTGACCCACCGCAGCATCAAGCGCCTGCTGGTGGTCAACGCCGCGCAGCAGGCCGAGACGATCGAGGACGTGATCACCGCCTACAAGGCGAGCCAGGCCAAGGGCATCATCCTGTCGAAGCTCGACGAGGCGGTGAAGCTCGGGCCGGCGCTGGACGCCATGATCCGCCACCGGCTGAAGGTGCTGGCCGTGTCCACCGGGCAGCGTGTGCCGGAGGACTGGCACCACCTGAACAGCCAGACGCTGGTGCAGCGCGCCCTGCGCGGCGGCGCCTCCCAGGCCTGGCGCATGAGTCCTGGCGACGTGAGCATGGCCTTTGTCCGGACCGGTGCTTCGACCGGCCCGGCGCTGCGCCGCAGTGGTCACGCCTCGCGAGACCTGGGTGCATGAGCCCGGACTGGCCGACGGAGTCGCTGATGGCTGTTCCTTCTGAAGTTCGTCGTGCGCAACCCGGTGACCAGGCCGATGGTCTGCGTCGTCTCTTCTCGACGCGCACGGTCCGCTTCATTCCGGTGGTGTCGAATCCGTTCGTCGTGCAGGAGTCCGTGCTGATCCAGCAGGTCAGCGCGGCGCTGGAGCAGCTCGGGCTCTATACGCTGGTGGTCGATGTCTGCGACCCGGGCCTTGCGCCGGTGGACGTGTCGGATGACCTGGCCAGCCGAATCCAGGTGCTGACCGACCGCACCGCCAGCCTGTCCGCCCGCGGACTGCCGGGGCGCTGGCCCGGCAGCAGCAGCGCGCCCCACGGATTTCTGCATGCGGTCGTCGACGCGGCGCCGCTGTCGCAGGCGGTGCTGGTCCACGGCTCTGCCAGCGAGCTGGCACGCCTGTTCGGGCGTGGCGAGCTGCATCTGAGCCGCCCGCGCCCCATCGTCATCTGCGGCGAACAGGCCGAGTCGATGACCCATGCCTACGCCGCACTGAAAGTGCTGTCGCAGCGTGCGGACTGGCGGGCGCATGACCTGCTGGTCAGTGCGGCCGCCGGCTCGGCGGGCATCCGGCTGGTCAAGGACCGGCTGGCCCAGTGCGCGGCGCTGTTTCTCGGCGGTGTCCGTCATGACGTGGTCGACATCGACCCGCGTGCCGCAGCACGGTCCACCACGGCTTCGTCCACGCTCATGGCATTCATGGACGCCTCGCTGAACGCCGCGGCGGCGTTTGTCCTGCCCGAGCTGGGGCGCCGCGGCCCGGTGCTGGTGACCTCGTCACCCCTTTTGCAGTCGATGGTCTGAACCGATCCGGAGCCACCCGATGTACACCTCCAAGGGCCAACTCGAAGCCAACAAGATGCTGGAGCAATACAGCTCGCTGGTTCGGCGTCTGGCACACCAGATGATTGCCCGGCTGCCGGCCAACGTCGAACTCGACGACCTGATCCAGGTCGGCATGATCGGGTTGACGGATGCGCTCACCCGCTTCGATGTGAAGCAGGGCGTCCAGTTCGAGACCTTCGCCACCCAGCGCATCCGCGGCGCCATGCTGGATGAGCTGCGCGGCGGCGACTGGATGAGCCGCAGCAACCGCAAGCACCAGCGCGACATCGAGTCCGCCGTCCACCGGCTCGAACAGCGGTTCGGCCGCGCCCCGCACGAGAGCGAGATCGCCGTCGAGATGGGGCTGTCGCTGACCGACTACCAGGATCTGCTGAACCGCGTGCGCGGCACCCAGCTGGTCTACCTGGAGGACATGAGCGGAGACGAGGGCGAGAACGACTACCTGGACCGCCATGTCGTGGCCGACAACGATGCCGACCCGCTGGCGCGACTCAACGACCGGCGCATGCGCGAGGCGCTGGTCGAGGCCATCAAGCACCTGCCCGAGCGCGAGCAGTTCGTGATGAGCATGTACTACGAAGAGGACATGAACCTCAAGGAAATCGCGGCGGTCCTGGGCGTGACCGAGTCGCGGGTCTGCCAGCTGCACAGCCAGTCGATTGCCCGCCTGCGCGCCAAGCTGCGCACCTGGTGATTCCGTCCCGAAGTCTGGAGAACGTCCCATGCTGAACCTGCTGCGCTCACGGCGTCCCGCATCCGCTGTCGCGGAGGCCGACGCGGGGCGCGCCGACGGCACTGTCCTCGCCACGGCGAATCCCGCCGATGTCGTGCAGCGCCTGTCGAGCCAGGTGTCCAACATCGGCCGGGACGCCGCGGAGACCCGCGGGGTCATCGAGGACACGCAGAAGATCGTCACCGCCCAGCTGGATGCGATGAAGCTGCTCCACCTCGACCTGGGCCGCGTGCAGGAAACGCAGCACGCGATCGGGGAGGCGACGGGCGCCAGCCGAGAGGCGGTGGTCCGCGCGCGGCAGCAGGTCGAGCAGGTGGCCTGCGAGGTCACGGGCATCGTCGAGGTGCTGCACCAGGTGGCCAACGCGGCTGGCGACATCGGACAGATTGCCCTGCAGACCCGGCTGGTGGCCTTCAACGCGTCGGTCGAGGCGAAGCGGGCAGGGGAGGCGGGCCGCGGCTTCGGTGTCGTGGCGGATGCGGTGAAGGATCTTGCCGGGCGGGTGGAGTCCTCCTCCCGCACCATCATGGGGACACTCGACGACCTGGACCGGCGCATCGAGGCGTTTTCACGCGACATCCGCGTCGATCCCGGCGCCGAGCGCCAGCACCAGGGGCAGATCCACCGGGCGTTCGCCGATGTGGAAACCGCCGTCCAGCGCATCGACACCGCCGCCGACATCAGCCGCACGATCGCACAGGAAGTGATCGACAAGACGCAGCGGCTGGGCAAGGAAATCCAGGGGGCCATCGGCGGCCTCGACACCGCGATGAACTGCAGCAACCGCTTTCTCGCCGTGTCGGAGCGGCTGATCGACGAGCTGGCGGGCTGCGGAGTCGAGACCGAGGACACGCCGCTGATCCGTGCGGCACAGGCGGCGGCGCAGCGCATCAGTGCCCTGCTGGAGCAGGCGCTTGCCAGCGGGCAGATCGATCTGAAGGCGTTGTTCGACGAGCAGTACCAGCCCATCGCGCAGACCGATCCACCGCAGTTCCTGACCCGCTTCGTGCCGCTGGCCGATCGGCTGTTTCCCGAAGTGCAGGAGCATGTCCTGTCCAACGGGGACAAGGTGGTCTATTGCATCGCGGTCGACCGCAATGGCTATGTGGCCACCCACAACCGCATCTACTGCCAGGCGCAGCGGCGTGGCGACGTGGTGTGGAATACCGCGAACAGCCGCTACCGGCGCATCTTCAATGACCGCACCGGCCTGGCCTCGGCCCGCAACCGCCGGCCCTTCCTCGTGCAGACCTACCGGCGCGACATGGGCGGTGGCAACTTCGTGCTGCTCAAGGAAGTGGCGGCACCGATCCTGGTCCAGGGTCGGCACTGGGGTGGATTGCGCATCGGCTACCGCTTCTGACTGGCGCGGCCCGCCGAGCGGCTGGGCAGCCTGAAAAACGCACAAGGCCCCTTTCACGGGGCCTTGTGGCTTGCGGTGCTGGAACGGCACCCGGAGGTGCCGGATCCGGATCAGCGTGCCGACAGCGGCGGCACGTCGCGGCGGGCAGCGCCGACGAACAGCTGGCGCGGACGGCCGATCTTGTACTCCGGATCGCCGATCATCTCGTTGAGCTGCGCGATCCAGCCGACGGTGCGGGCCAGCGCGAAGATCGCGGTGAACAGCGGCACCGGGATGCCGATGGCGCGCTGCACGATGCCGGAGTAGAAGTCGACGTTCGGGTAGAGCTTGCGGGCGACGAAGTAGTCGTCTTCCAGCGCGATCTTCTCGAGTTCCATCGCCAGCTTGAACAGCGGGTCGTTCTGCAGACCGAGTTCGCCCAGCACTTCGTGGCAGGTCTCGCGCATCAGCTTGGCGCGCGGGTCGTAGTTCTTGTACACGCGGTGACCGAAGCCCATCAGCTTGACGCCGGAGTTCTTGTCCTTCACCTGGTTCATGAACTCGCCGACCTTGGCCACGCCGCCCATCTTCTGGATGTCGCCCAGCATGTTCAGGCAGGCTTCGTTGGCGCCGCCGTGCGACGGGCCCCACAGGCAGGCCACGCCGGCTGCAATGGCCGCGAACGGGTTGGTGCCGGACGAGCCGCACAGACGCACGGTGGAGGTCGACGCGTTCTGCTCGTGGTCGGCGTGCAGGATGAAGATGCGGTCGAGGGCACGCTCGATCACCGGGTTCACCTTGTACGACTCGCACGGCGTGGCGAACATCATCCGCATGAAGTTGCCGGCGTAGGACAGGTCGTTCTGCGGGTACATGTAGGGCTGGCCCACGGTGTACTTGTAGGCCATCGCCACCAGTGTCGGCATCTTGGCGATCAGGCGGATCGCGGCGATGTCACGGTGCTGCGGATTGTTGATGTCCGTGCTGTCGTGGTAGAAGGCCGACAGTGCGCCCACCAGACCCGTCAGGATGGCCATCGGGTGCGCATCACGACGGAAGCCACGCAGGAAGAACTGCATCTGCTCGTTGACCATCGTGTGGTTGGTCACGCGGCCATGGAAGTCCGTGCGCTGGTCGGCGTTCGGCAGATCTCCGTACAGCAGCAGGTGGCAGGTGTCGAGGAAGTCGCAGTTGACCGCCAGCTGCTCGATCGGGTAGCCGCGGTACAGCAGCTCGCCCTTGTCACCGTCGATGTAGGTGATGGTCGAGTTGCACGAAGCAGTCGACAGGAAGCCGGGGTCGTAGGTGAACTTGCCGGTCTGCGCATACAGCTTGCGGATGTCGATGACATCCGGGCCGATCGTGCCCTTGTAGATCGGCAGGTCCATCGCGGCGCTGCCATCGGAGAACGATAGGGTGGCCTTCACGTCGGAGGGGGTCATCATGGCTGTTTCCTCGGTAGGTCAATAGTGTCTGTATCGGGTCTGACTCGCAGCGATCCCGACCGCTCTCACGGACGTTGCCGCAGCATCTCCAGCACGGCCTTGACGTCTGGCTGGGCCAGATCACCTTCGGGCTCGCGCCGGCACAGCAGCAGGTCCAGCAGATCGTTATCGGCAAGATCCATCAAAGCTTCCAGTCCGCGGGCTTGTCGGACAGTCAGGCTGGATTCGTAACGCCCGAAGAACCGTTCAATGAACAGATCGTTTTCCAGCAGGCCGCGCCGGCAGCGCCAGTGCAGCTTGCTGAGGGCTCGCTCATCGAGCAAAGTGTCCATTGCGCAACTTTCAGTGGTCTGACCGCGGTGCACCGGCATGGCGCACCAGGGGGTCAGACAGCCCGGCGGATCATCAATTCCTTGATCTTGCCGATGGCCTTGGTCGGGTTCAGGCCCTTCGGACAGACGTCCACACAGTTCATGATCGTGTGGCAGCGGAACAGGCGGTACGGATCTTCCAGGTTGTCCAGGCGGCCGCTGGTGTCCTGGTCACGGCTGTCGGCGATGAAGCGGTAGGCCTGCAGCAGACCGGCCGGGCCGACGAACTTGTCCGGGTTCCACCAGAAGCTCGGGCACGAGGTCGAGCAGCTCGCGCACAGGATGCACTCGTACAGGCCGTTCAGCTCGTCGCGCTCTTCCGGCGACTGCAGACGCTCCTTGTCCGGCGGCGGATCGTCGTTGACGAGGTAGGGCTTGATCGAGTTGTACTGCTTGAAGAACTGCGTCATGTCCACGATCAGGTCGCGGATGACCGGCAGCCCCGGCAGCGGCTTCAGCACGACGACGCCTGGCAGGTCACGCATGTTGGTGAGACAGGCCAGACCATTCTTGCCGTTGATGTTCATCGCGTCCGAGCCGCACACGCCTTCGCGGCACGAACGGCGGAAGCTCAGCGAAGGATCGACCGCCTTGAGCTTGTTCAGGGCGTCCAGCAGCATGCGCTCGTTGCCGTCGAGTTCGACGTCGATCGACTGCATGTAGGGCTTGGCGTCCTTGTCGGGGTCGTAGCGGTAGATCTGGAATGTGCGCTTGGCCATGGTGTGTTCTCTTGTCTGCTGACTTCGCTGGGCGTCTTAGAAGGTGCGGACCTTGGGCGGAACCGAATCCACCGTCAGCGGCTTGAGGTTGACGGGCTTGTACGACAGCGAGTTGGTGGCACTGTCCCAGAGGGTGTGCTTCATCCATTCCTTGTCGTTGCGGCCCAGCGGGAACTGCGCGTCATCGGCGCTGCGCTCGTAGTCCTTGACCGTGTGCGCGCCGCGGCATTCGTGGCGGGCGGCGGCCGAGGTCATCGTGGCCTGGGCGGCTTCCATCAGGTTGTCGACTTCCAGCGCCTCGATGCGGGCCGTGTTGAAGACCTTGGACTTGTCCTTCAGCACGATGTTGGCCACACGCTCGCGCAGCGCGTTGATCTTGACGACACCCTCGTCCATGATCTTCTGCGTGCGGAACACGCTGGCGTGCTGCTGCATCGCGGCGCGCATGTCGTTGGCGACGTCCTGCGCGTACTCGCCGGAGCTGCTGCTGTCCAGACGGGCCAGGCGGGCCAGCGAGCGGTCGGCGGCGTCCTTCGGCAGATCCTTGTGCGACTTCGGCGCGGCCTTGAACGACTCGATGATGTGGTTGCCGGCGGCCTTGCCGAACACCAGCAGGTCGAGCAGCGAGTTCGTGCCCAGGCGGTTGGCGCCGTGGACCGAGACGCACGAGCATTCGCCCACCGCGTACAGACCGTTGACGATCGTGTTGACGTTGTCCTTCGTCGTCACGACCTGGCCGGTGATGCCGGTCGGGATGCCACCCATCTGGTAATGGATGGTCGGCACCACGGGGATCGGCTCCTTGGTGATGTCGACGTTGGCGAAGTTGTGGCCGATCTCGAACACCGAGGGCAGGCGCTTCAGGATGGTGTCGCCACCCAGGTGGGTCATGTCGAGGTTGATGTAGTCCTTGTTCGGACCGCAGCCGCGACCTTCCTTGATTTCCTGGTCCATGCAGCGCGAGACGAAGTCACGCGGCGCCAGATCCTTCAGCGTCGGGGCATAGCGCTCCATGAAGCGCTCGCCGTTCGCGTTGCGCAGGATCGCGCCTTCGCCGCGGCAGCCTTCGGTCAGCAGCACGCCTGCGCCGGACACGCCG
>OFSF01000708.1_pt1 | contig 12577 bp, 11 predicted proteins | sample 1543271 | NCBI WGS metagenome assembly OFSF01 (sample SAMN07774227, study PRJEB24372) | wastewater metagenome | isolation source: Exp Tend VB 100WW | collected 2016-02
CTTTCTCGAAGAACGCCGCGATACCCTGCTGGGTGCCGTCTGCAGCCTGAAAGGCGTGTGGGGTCTGGCCACGCTGGACATGGCCAGCGGCCGCTTCCGCGTGCAGGAGCTGAACAGCGTGGAGCTGCTGCAAGCCGAACTGGCGCGGGTCAGCCCCGCCGAACTGCTCTATCCCGAAGATGCCGCCTGGAAAGACCAGATCAGCGATTGTCGCGGCCTGCGTGCGCGCATGCCCTGGCACTTCGAGCATGAGTCGGCCTATCGCCAGCTCTGCCAGCAATTTGCCGTGCACGATCTGCAAGGCTATGGCTGCGAGCACATGCCTGCGGCCATCACCGCTGCCGGCGCGCTGCTCGGCTATGCCCGCGAGACCCAGCGCTCGGCCCTGCCGCATTTGCGCGGCGTCAGCGTCGAAAATGCCCGCGATACCTTGCAGATGGATGCCGCCACGCGCCGCAATCTGGAGCTGACGCAAAACCTGCAAGGTGAAAATCAGGCGACACTGGCCGCCGTCATCGATCAGACGCGCTCGCCCATGGGCAGCCGCCTGCTGCGCCGCTGGCTGCATCAGCCCATCCGCCAGCGCGACACCCTGCGCGCGCGCCAGCAGGCCATCAGCGAATTGCTCGGCCTGCAAGCCTGGGATGAGCTCGGCGACTGGCTCGCCAATGTTGGCGATGGCGAACGCATTCTCGCGCGCATCGCGCTGCGCACAGCACGCCCGCGCGACCTGGCGCGGCTGCGCGATCTGCTGGCGCTGTTGCCGGCCATCAGCGGCTGGCTGCTGCCGCAGGAATCGCAGCGCCTGCGCGAATTGCGCACCGCCATCCGACCCTTTCCGTCACTGGCAGACACCCTGCGCCGTTCCTTGGTCGAAGCACCGCCGGTCGTCTTGCGCGATGGCGGCGTGCTCGCCGAAGGTTTCGATGCCGAGCTGGACGAGCTGCGCGGCATCAGCACGCACGCCGGTGACTACTTGATTGCGCTGGAAACCCAGGAACGGGAACGCTCTGGCATCGCCGGCCTGAAGATCGGCTACAACCGGGTCAGTGGCTACTATTTCGAGCTGTCGCGCGCGCAGGCTGAACAGGCGCCAGCGCATTTCATCCGCCGTCAGACGCTGAAAAATGCCGAACGCTACATCACGCCGGAACTGAAAGCCTTTGAAGACAAGGCGCTGTCAGCCTCGGCCCGCGCCCTCGCGCGCGAAAAGCTGCTCTACGAAATTCTGCTCGATACCATTCTCGACGAGCTGCCGCCGCTGCAAGCGCTCTGCGAAGCCCTGGCCGAGCTCGATGTGCTGTGCTGTCTGGCCGAACGCGCCCATACCCTGGACTGGGTCTGCCCCGAGCTCAGCGAAGCGCCCGGACTCGCCATCCAGGCCGGCCGCCATCCCGTGGTCGAGCGTATGCTAACGACACCGTTCACCGCCAACGACCTGTCGCTGGCACCGAGCCAGCGCATGCAGGTCATCACCGGCCCGAACATGGGCGGCAAGAGTACCTTCATGCGACAGGTCGCACTGATCGCGCTGCTGGCCGCCGTCGGCAGCTACGTGCCGGCCACGGCCTGCCGCCTCGGGCCCATGGATGCCATCCACACCCGCATCGGCGCGGCGGACGACCTCGCCAACGCGCAGTCCACCTTCATGCTGGAGATGACCGAAGGCGCGGCCATCCTGCACAGCGCGACCGAGCACTCGCTGGTGCTGATGGACGAGATCGGCCGCGGCACCTCGACCTTCGACGGTCTGGCATTGGCCGGCTCCATCGCCACGCACCTGCACGACCGCAACCGCGCCTTCACGCTGTTCGCCACCCACTACTTCGAGCTGACCGAGTTCCCGGCACGCCACCGCCACGCGGTGAACATGCACGTCTCGGCCGCGGAGTCGGGCGACGACATCGTCTTCCTGCACGCGATCGAGCCGGGGCCGGCCAGCCGCAGCTACGGCGTGCAGGTGGCGCGGCTGGCGGGGATGCCGTCGGCGGTGCTGCGGCAGGCGCGGCAGACGCTCGACACGCTCGAAGCGCAGCAGCACGCGGGCGAGTCGCAGATCGACCTGTTCGCCCCGGCACCCGAGCCGGAACCGGCCCCGCTGGCGCCACCGCCCGCGGTTGTTGCGCCCGCGCCGACGGACCCGCTCGCCGACGAGGTGCTGCAAGCCTTGCGCGCACTCGACCCTGATACCCTCACCCCTCGCGCCGCGCTGGACGCGCTTTACCGGTTGAAGACGCTCGCGGCAGCCCCGATTTCTCCCCTCAGCTCCTGACCCTCCCCATGACTTACTGTGTCGGCATCCGGCTCAACGCCGGTCTCGTGTTCCTCTCCGATTCACGCACCAACGCGGGGCTCGACGCGATCAGCACCTTCCGCAAGATGATGGTCTACGAGAAGGCCGGCGACCGCTGCATGGTGCTGCTGTCGGCCGGCAACCTGAGCATCTCGCAGTGCGTGCGCGAGATCCTGCAGACCGAGAAGATCCCCAACGGCGACGGCGAACCCATCACCATCTGGAACGCCAAGAGCATGTTCGACGCCACCCGCGTGCTCGGCTCGGCCGTGCGGCGTGTCTATGAAACCGACGGCAAGGCGCTCCAGAACGCCGGCATCGACTTCAACTGCTCGATGATCTTCGGCGGCCAGATCGGCGACGAGGCGATGCGGCTGTTCCTGGTCTACTCGGCCGGCAACTTCATCGAGGCCACGCGCGAGACCTGCTTCTTCCAGGTCGGCGAGTCCAAGTACGGCAAGCCCATCCTCGACCGCGTCCTCACGCCCGACACCCCGCTCGACGAGGCCGCCAAGTGCGCGCTGGTGTCGATGGACTCGACGCTGAAGTCCAACCTGTCGGTGGGGCTGCCGCTGGACCTGCTGGTCTACCGCGCCGGCGACCTGAAGGCCGACCGCATCGTCTGCATCGACGACAAGAACCCGTATTTCAAGATGATCCACGACACCTGGGGCCAGCGCCTGCGCGAGGTGTTCGAGGGCATCGACGACCCGATGTGGAACGGCGATGCCGCCGCGTTCCCGCTGATGCAGGAGTCCGAGCGCTACGAATCCATGCGCAAGATCACCCACCCGGGCGAGCGCATCGTCTGATCCGGCCATGGCACCCGGCGTCATCGTTTTCAGCCACGGCAACAGCTTCCCCGCGGGCACCTACGCGCAGCTCTTCGCGCACTGGCGCGCGGCGGGCTGGCGGGTCGAGGCGGTGGAGAAATACGGCCACGACCCGCGCTACCCGGTCACCAGCAACTGGCCGCGGCTGCGCGACCAGCTCATCGACTTCGTCGACGGGCTGGGGCTGGGCGAACCCGTGGTGTTCGTCGGGCATTCGCTCGGCGGCTTTCTCAGCCTGAAGGCGGCGCTGAAGCGGCCGGACCTGGCGCGTGGTGTCGTGCTGCTGGACTCGCCGGTGCTGGCGGGCTGGAAGGCGCACAGCGTGCAGGTGGCCAAGGCGACGCGGCTCATCCAGCGGGTCTCGCCTGGCAAGGTCGCCGCGCGTCGGCGCCACCACTGGGCGTCGGTGGACGAAGCGCGCGCGCATTACGCGGCCAAGCATGTCTTCGCCCGCTGGGATCCGCGCTGTCTGGAGGACTACCTGCGCGCCGGACTGGAGCCGGCGCCGCAGGGGGGCGTGCAGCTTGCGTTCGATCGGCAGGTCGAGGCGCGCATCTACAACACGCTGGCACACAACCTGGGCGACGTGCTGCGCCGGCACCCACCAAAGATGCCCATGGCCTTCATTGGCGGCACGCAGTCGCGCGAGGTGCGGCAGGTGGGCCTGGCCGCCACGCGGGCACTGGTGCGCGAGCGCTTCCAGTGGATCGACGGGACGCACCTGTTCGCGCTGGAAAAGCCGGACGAGACGGCCGCGCGGGTGCTGGCGGCGATCGACACGCTGAACGTGACCATGGGCACCTGATTCCCGAGGTGACCCTTCCTAGAATGGTGGCGGAACGACAGGTACCAGCACCGCACAGTCCATGATCTGGGGGGAGTCGCATGGCGGGACAGCGCATTCCGGGCCCGATCGGGACGGACACGGAGCCGACAGTCCGCATCGACAGCGGCACCTCGGCACGGATGGCCACGCCGCCGCCCGGAGGCATCTGCTCCACGCCAGACGACGGGCTGAAAGGGCCGGCGTACACGCTGGACCTGCATGCGCTGGGCTGGGTCGATTCCGTGCGTGCAGCGCAGGTGGTGGGCAGGGCTCTGAACGAGTCCTGGGACCACGTCGCCCGCATCGTCCGCCAGGAAACCGATGTGGTGATCGATGCCCTCGTCGACCTGATCCTGCCGATCCTTGCGCTCGGCATTGCGGTTCTGGTGGCGGGCGTCGTCTTCAGCGGTGGGGTATTCGCGCTGGGGCTGGCCTTGCTGGAGTGGCTGGGCCTCGGGTTCCTGGCGGTGGAGATCGGTTGCGCCCTCGCCGTGGTGGGCGGCTACACCAGCCGGGGCGCACGCCGCGCAGTGAACAGCCTGTTCGTGCTGCCCCACCAGCGCAGCGAAGAACTCACCCTCGCCGCGACCGACTTCGCGCGGGCCCAGGCCGAACTGATCAAGGCCGTGCTGATGGGCATCGTGGCGCTGCTGCTGAAGAACTCGGCCGTGACGTCCAGCCGCAAGGCCGGGCTGCCGGAGTTGCTCGCCACTGTGCGCAAGAGCCGGCTAGGAGAGGGCTTCGCGGGCTGGCTGGAGAGCAACTGGCAGGCGCTGGTGGGCAACGCGAAGCTGCGGCCGCCGGTGCAACGGAGTGCAGCAGCCCCCAATCCGACCGAGGTATTCTCGCCGTCGCAACTCGCCCGGCAACGTGCGACAGTCGAACCACCGGCAGTCGAAACGTCAGCTGCAACTCGACCAACAGCGCAGCCCTTGCCGCCCCTTCGACAAGCCTACGTAGATGAAATCAACGCGCTGAAGCCCCAGGCCGATGCGCTCAGAGCAGCCGGCAAGGATCCTGAACAGATTGCACGCACTCTGCATGAGCAGAGACGAAACATCGGTGAGCGCTACAAGGATCTGACGCCACCAGACAAACTCGCGGAAATCTACGAACGCAACCTCAGCCGCTACCAAGACAAACTGGGGCCAACGATTGACTGGCTTCGTGCCAAAGGCAAGACGTGGGACCAGATCATCGAATCAGCAACCCGCACCGGAGGAAAAGACCTTGGCTTCTGACATGACCGACCGCAACCACCTGAGCGTGGTCCTTGGAGATGAATACGACGACGCCCTGCGGGCGCGCCTGATCGCGGTGCTCCAGCATCTGGGGGCCATCCCTGCGGGGCCGAGCACCCGAACAATCGCAGGTTCGCAGGACTTCGAAGAGATGGACATCCTGCTGGACGGGCATCCCATGCGCATCGAAGCGGAAACCTACGTGGGGCTCACGCTGTCAGGTTCGGCGGAACTCGTGGAACGGGTGCGCTCACGACTCTGACTGCAACGTCAGGCCAGGCGCCGCCACGTCACGCACCGATTGTTCGCCGGCATCGCCCGATCCTCCACCAGCTCCAGCCCCGCCGCCCGCGCCAGCGCATCGACCAGCTCGAATTCACGCACCCCACGCTGCGGATCGGACGCACGCAGCGTGGCATCGAAGGCGGCGTTGCTGGCGCTGGTGTGCTCGCCCAGGTACTTGAACGGCCCGTAGACGATCACCAGACCACCCGGCGTCAGCACCGCCCCGACCCGCTCGAAGAAGGCCTGCACCTCCGGCCACCCCATGATGTGCAGCGTGTTGGCGGTGTAGACGGCGTCGTATTGCGCCGCGGGCCACGCCTGCGCGACATCTAGCGCAATGGGCGCGGGCGTGTTGGGCAAGGCTGCATCCGCCAGCCACAGACAGATGCCGGGCAGATTGGCCCGCACATCCGAGGTCTGCCAGCGCAGGTGCGGGAGCGATGCAGCAAAATGCACCGCATGCTGCCCGGTGCCGCTGCCCACCTCCAGCACCGAACGTCGATCAGCCAGCAGGGCTCGCAGTACGCCGAGGATGGGCGTGCGGTTGCGGTCACAGGCTGGCGCGAAAGGCTTGTCGACGGTCATGGTGAGAACATCGGGCAGTGGATGTGTAGGAACGCACGGCGGCGGGTCGCAAAGTATCACTGCTGCAGTGCAACAACGCTGACTAGAATGCCTCAGACCTCTGCAAAACGGGGGTCCCCACCTGAAAAAAATTCGCCTGGAGACCCGAATGAGCTCTCACGCACAGCCCGCCACGAACCCGAACAGTCGCAAGCCGGCCACGCTGCACTCCCTGCGCGCCATGCACGCACGAGGGGAAAAAGTCACCATGCTGACCGCCTACGACGCCACCTTCGCGCGTCTGGCGGACGAAGCAGGCCTCGATACGCTGCTGGTCGGCGACTCGCTGGGCATGTTGCTGCAGGGCCACAGCAGTACCATTCCGGTTTCATTGGATGAAATGGCCTACCACACCCGGTGTGTCGCGCGGGGTCTTCAGGGTGGCGCGGCCTGGCTGATCGCCGACCTGCCCTTCGGCAGCTACCAGCAGAGCACCGCGCAGGCGATGGCCTCGGCCGCCGCGCTGATGCAGGCCGGCGCGCAGATGGTCAAGCTCGAAGGTGGCGGCTGGACGGCCGAGATGGTGCGTTTCCTGGTCGACCGCGGCGTGCCGGTGTGTGCGCACCTCGGCCTGACGCCGCAGAGCGTGCACGCGCTGGGCGGCTACCGCGTGCAGGGCCGCGACGCCGACAGTGCCGCGCTGCTGCGCCGCCATGCGAAGGAACTCGCGGACGCGGGCGCGGCGATGATGGTGCTGGAGCTGATGCCCTCGTCGGTCGCCGCCGCCGTGCAGACCGACAACCCCGGCATGATCACCATCGGCATCGGCGCCGGCCCGGACACGGCGGGACAGGTGCTGGTGCTGCACGACATGCTCGGCGTCACCCGCGGCAAGCTGCCCCGCTTCGTGCGCAACTTCATGGCCGAAGGCGGCAGCATCGAGGACGCGCTGCGCCGCTACGTCGCCGCCGTGAAGGACGGATCCTTCCCCGATCCGGTCGCCCACGCCTACGCCGCCGCCTGAGCCGTCCCCGCCTCTTCGCCGACCCCCTTCCCCGACCTGCTCCCTCCATGCGTGTCCTTCACACCCTTGCCGAGCTGCGCGCCGCGCTGGCCGACACCGCCCGTCCCGCCTTCGTGCCGACGATGGGCAACCTCCACGACGGCCACCTGAGCCTGATCCGGCAGGCGCGCACGCTCGTCGGCCCGGACGTGCCGGTCGTCGCCAGCATCTTCGTCAACCGGCTGCAGTTCGGCCCGAACGAGGACTTCGACCGCTACCCGCGCACGCTGGCGCGCGACTGCGAGCTGCTTGAAGGCGCCGGCTGCGACCTCGTCTTTGCACCGGACGAGCGCGAGCTGTACCCCACGCCGCAGACCTTCAAGGTGGTGCCGGATGCCGCGCTCGCCGACCTGCTGGAAGGGCATTTCCGGCCCGGCTTCTTCACGGGCGTGTGCACCGTGGTGATGAAGCTGCTGCAGTGCGTGCAGCCCCAGGTCGCCGTGTTCGGCCGCAAGGACTACCAGCAGCTGATGGTGATCCGGCGCATGGTCGAGCAGTTCGCGATGCCGGTGCGCATCGTCGCGGCCGACACGGCGCGGGCGGACGACGGCCTGGCGCTGTCCTCGCGCAACGGCTATCTGAGCGAGGCCGAGCGGGCCGAGGCGGTGCAGTTGTCCATCGCGCTGCAGGCGATGCAGGCGGCGATCCGGGCCGGCGAGCGCGACGTGGCCGCGATCGAGGCGCGGGCGATGGCGACGATGGCCGCGCGCGACTGGAAGCCGGACTACATGACGCTGCGCCGCCGCGCCGACCTGCTGGCGCCGACCGAGGCGGATCTGGTCGCCGGCACGCCGCTGGTGGCGCTGGCAGCGGCGAAGCTGGGGGCGACGCGGTTGATCGACAACCTGGAGGTCTGAGCCGGGCTCAGACCTGCTGGCGGCTGATCTGGTGCGCCGCCCGCTGCAGATGCGCGATGAAATGCCGCATCGCCGGCTTGAGCGCCGTGTCGGTCCGGGTGATCGCGCCGATCGACAGCTCCAGCGCGCCCTCGCGCAGCGGCGGCATCGCCAGGAACGGCGCGGCGGCCGGGTGCAGCGCCAGCGGACGCGGCATCAGCCCCACATAGTCGCCGCTGCCGATCAGTGACAGCAGCCCGAGCGTCGAGTTCACCGTCGCGCCCACCTGCGGCGGCTGCAGCCCGTTCTGCTCGAACATCCGGCGCGCGTAGCCGGTGACACCCGACATGCCGGTGTAGACCCAGCGCGCCTCGCGCAATTCGGTCAGCGAGCGCGCCTCCGCCAGCGGACTGCCGCGGCGCACCACCACGACCATCGACACCGGCATCAGCACCTCGGCGTGGAACTCGCCCGGCGGCAGGTTGTCCGGGATCGGCCCGAGCGCGATGTCGACGTCGCCGCGGCGCAGGTTGGTGAGCTGCTCGATGTACAGCTCCTCGCGGATCTGCAGGTGGACGTCGCGGAACTCGCGGCTGAACGTGCGCAGCGTCTCCGGCATCAGCAGCAGCACCGCCATCGGCACCGCCCCGATGCGCAGCTCGCCCACCATGTGCCCGCCGAGCTGCGCGATCTCCTCCACCGCCCCGGACAGCTCGCGCACCGCGACACAGGCGCGCTCGTACAGCACCTTGCCCTGCGTGGTCGGGACGACGCCGGTCGTGGAGCGGGTCAGCAGCGTGGCCGACAGTTCGCGCTCCAGCTCGCGCACCCTCTTGGTCAGCGCGGGCTGCGACACCCCGACGCGGCGGGCGGCGGCGCGCAGGCTGCCTTCCTCGATGGCGGCGATCAGCGCCTGCAGGGTGTTGAGTTTCATGGCCCGCCATCGTAGCGCCACCCCTGCACGACCCCCATTCGGTGATAACCCCCAGCTATCACGATCGGCGACGTGTCATCTCCCCCGGCGTGGCCTCGAAACCTAGAGTTCGCCGCTGACTTCACATCGATTCATCGATTGATTCACATCAAGGAGGCGTCCTCACCTCGACGCCCCGCTCACGAGGAGACACCATGACACCTGATCCCGATCAACAAGGGAATGCGCTGCACCACCGACTGGAGCGGCTGTGCGACCTGAGCGCGGCCATTGGCGGGCTGGTGCTGGTGGCGATGGCCGCCATGACAGTGGTGAGCGTGGTGGGCCGGGCCTTCTTCTCACACCCGATCCTCGGTGACGTGGAGCTGGTGCAGCTCGGCAGCGCGGTCGTCGTCGCCTGCTTCCTGCCGTACACGCAGTTCAAGCGCGCCAACCTGATCGTGGACTTCTTCACCACGAACGCCCGCGCCGCCACGCAGCGCCGCATGGATGCGCTGGGCACGCTGCTCTACACCGCCGTGCTGGCCCTCGTGCTGTGGCGCGTGGCGGTGGGCGCGCAGGCGATGCACGCCTCGCAGGAGTCGTCGATGCTGATGAACCTGCCGCTGTGGTGGCCGTATGCGCTGATGCTGCCGGGGCTGGCGCTGTGCGTGGTGATCGGTCTGCACCAGGTGCTGCAGGCGCTGCGCGGCCCGCAAGCGGCTGCGCAAGGCAGTGCCCAGGGAGACGCCGCATGAGCACGATGGGCATTGGGCTGACGATGTTCTGCGGCATGCTGGTGCTGATGGCCGTGCGGGTGCCGATCGCGATCGCGATGTTCGTGCCCGGCGCGATCGGCTACACGGCGCTGGCCGGCTGGCTGCCGCTGATGGCGCACCTGAAGGGCGCCGTGTACGGCCGGGTCTCGGTCTATGACCTGTCGGTGATCCCGCTGTTCATGCTGATGGGCGCCTTCGCGGTGCAAGGGGGCCTGTCGAAAGCGCTGTTCGAGTTCGCCAACGCGCTGCTCGGCCGCTTCAAGGGCGGCATGGCGATGGCGGGTGTGCTGGCCTGCGCCGCGTTCGGCTCGATCTCGGGCTCGACCGTGGCCACCACCGCCACCATCGCGCAGGTCGCCTACCCGGAAATGCGCCGCATCGGCTATTCCGGTCGGCTGGCCACGGCCGCGCTGGCCACCGGGGGCACGATGGGCGTGCTGCTGCCGCCGTCCGTCACGCTGATGGTCTACGCCATCCTGACCGAGCAGAACATCACCAAGATGTTCCTGGCCGCCTACGTGCCGGCGCTGCTGGCCGCGGTGGGGTACCTGATCGCCATCGCGGTCGTCGTTCGCGTGTGGCCGGACCAGGCACCCGACGCCACCCCGGCCTCCGCCACCGAGGTGCTGCGCGCCGCCAGCCGTGTCTGGCCGATCCTGACCATCTTCCTGGTCGTGTTCGGCGGCATCTACGGCGGCGTGTTCACGGCCACCGAAGGCGCGGCCATCGGCAACGTGCTGACCTTCGTGATCACCGTGCTGCGCGGCGACATGGACCGCCAGCGCCTGGGGGCCGCCATCCGCACCACGGCGCAGACCAGCGGGATGATCTTCCTGATCTTCATCGGCGCGGACATGATCAATGCGTCGCTGGCGCTGTCGCAACTGCCCGCGCAGCTCGGCGACGTGGTCTCGCACCTGCAGATCTCGCCGGTCGTCGTGATGGCCGGGATCATGGTGTTCTACATCGTCCTCGGCTGCGTGATGGACGAGATGAGCATGATCCTGCTGACCGTGCCGACGCTGTTCCCCGTGATCATGGGCATGGACTTCTTCGGGCTGGGCGCGGCCGACAAGGCGCTGTGGTTCGGCATCCTGATCCTGACCGTCTGCGAGATCGGGATGATCTTCCCGCCCGTGGGCCTGAACGTCTACATCATGAACGGGCTGGCCAAGGACGTGCCGATGGTCGAGACCTACAAGGGTGTCGTGCCGTTCCTGATCACGGACGCCATCCGCCTGTCGCTGCTGATCGCCTTCCCCTCGCTGACGCTGTGGCTTGTCCACCGGCTGACCTGAAACCTCCCCCCACTCGACACTCCAGGAGACCGACCATGACGTTCCGTTTCAAGCCCCTGCTCGCCGCATTGGCCACCGCGCTGACCCTGCCCGCCGCCGTCCAGGCGCAGGAGGTGACGCTGAAGGTGCATTTCTTCCTGCCGCTGACCAGCTTCGCCAGCACGCTGTTCATCCAGCCCTGGTGCGAGAAGATCGCCAAGGAAAGCGCCAACCGCATGAAGTGCCAGATCTTCCCGTCGATGCAGATGGGGGGCACGCCGCCGCAGCTCTTCGACCAGGTCAAGGACGGCGTGGCCGACGTGGTGTGGACGCTGCCCGGCTACACGGCGGGCCGTTTCCCGAGCGTCGAGGTGTTCGAGCTGCCCTTCATGATGCAGAACCCCGAGGCCACCAGCAAGGCGCTGTGGGACTACACCCAGAAGCACAGCCAGGCCGAGTTCAAGGACGTGAAGCCGCTGGCTTTCCACGTCCACGGCGACGGCGTGTTCCACATGACGGGCAAGCCGATCAAGACGCTGGCGGACCTCAAGGGCCTGAAGATGCGCGCCCCGACCCGCATGACGAACAAGTACCTCGCGCTGCTGGGCGCCACGCCGGTCGGGATGCCGGTACCGCAGGTGGGCGATGCGCTGTCCAAAGGCGTGATCGACGGGGCGGTGGTGCCGTATGAAGTCGTGCCGTCGGTCAAGATCCAGGAGCTGGTCAAGTTCCACTCCGAGACCGACCCGAGCGAGCCGGCGTTCTACACCTCGGCCTTCATCTTCGCGATGAACAAGGCCAAGTACGAGTCGCTGCCGGCCGACCTGAAGAAGGTCATCGACGCGAACGCCGGCCAGGCGCTGTCCGGCCAGATCGGCAAGTCCTTCCTCGCCGCCGACGCGGAAGGCAAGAAGCTCACCGCGAAGAACACCACCAACGTGATCCCGGCCGCCGAGCTGGCGAACTGGAAGAAGGCGGGGCAGTCGCTGTCGGACGCCTGGGTGTCGGAGATGAGCGGCAAGGGCCAGCCGGGCAAGCAGATGCTCGACGACGCCCGGGCGCTGATCGCGCAGCACGCAGGACGCTGAAGCAACATGGCCCGCATCATCGGAGGCCTCGGCGCCTCGCACTCACCCACCATCGGCTTCGCGAAGGACACCGGCAAGCAGAACGACCCCGCCTGGAAGCCGATCTTCGACGGCTTCGACGTGCTGCGCGACTGGGTGCGGGCGCAGCGCATCGACGTGATCTTCATGGTCTACAACGACCATGGCGCCGATTTCTTCTTCGACCGTTACCCCACATTCGCTGTGGGTTGTGCTAACCATTACGCCATTGCTGACGAAGGCTTTGGCACGCGGGCACTCCCAACGATCCGTGGTGATTTAGCCTTCTCTCAGCACCTTTGTCAGTCCTTGGTGTACGACGAATTCGATCTGACCATCTGCCAGCAAATGGCCGTGGAGCATGGTTTTTTGGTGCCGATGCATTTGTGCTTTGATCCGTCAGATACGGGCTGGCCTGTGGCTTCGGTGCCGATCGCCGTCAATGTGCTGCAACATCCCTTACCCACCGCACGCCGTTGCTGGCGACTGGGACAAGCCATCCGACGTGCCGTTGACAGCTACCCCGCAGACATCAAGGTCGCCATCATTGGCACTGGCGGG
>OFSF01000712.1_pt1 | contig 12542 bp, 13 predicted proteins | sample 1543271 | NCBI WGS metagenome assembly OFSF01 (sample SAMN07774227, study PRJEB24372) | wastewater metagenome | isolation source: Exp Tend VB 100WW | collected 2016-02
CGGGACATCCGTCCGGATCGGTTGATCTACTGACTGCTCACTCCCACTCGATCGTCGCGGGCGGCTTGCTCGACACGTCGTAGGTGACCCGGTTGATGCCGCGCACCTCGTTGATGATGCGGCTCGACACCTTCTTCAGCAAGCTGTAGGGCAGTTCCGCCCAGTCGGCCGTCATGAAGTCGCTGGTCTGCACGGCCCGCAGCGCCACCACGTAGTCGTAGGTGCGCCCGTCGCCCATCACGCCGACACTTTTCACCGGCAGGAACACCGTGAACGCCTGGCTGGTCAGGTCGTACCAGCTCTTGCCCGTGGCGGGGTCGAGGGTGGCGCGCAATTCCTCGATGAAGATGTGGTCGGCGCGCTGCAGCAGGCTGGCAAAGTCCGCCCGCACCTCGCCGAGGATGCGCACCCCCAGACCGGGCCCCGGGAACGGATGCCGGTACACCATCTCGTGCGGCAGGCCGAGCGCCACACCCAGCTCGCGCACCTCGTCCTTGAACAGCTCGCGCAGCGGCTCCAGCAGCTTCAGGCCGAGCTTTTCCGGCAGGCCGCCGACGTTGTGGTGGCTCTTGATCGTGGCCTTCTTGCTGGCGGTGCCGCCGCTTTCCACCACGTCCGGGTAGATCGTGCCCTGCGCCAGGAAGGTCGCGCCCTTGTGGCCCTGCCCCGACGCCTTCAGCTTGGCGGCCTCGGCCTTGAACACTTCGACGAACTCGCGGCCGATGATCTTGCGCTTCTGCTCGGGGTCGGTGACGCCCTTCAGGTGGCCCATGAACTGCTCGGCGGCTTGCACATGCACGACCTTGGCGTGCAGGCGGCCGGCGAACATGTCCATGACCATCGCGCCTTCGTTCAGGCGCAGCAGGCCGTGGTCGACGAACACGCAGGTGAGCTGGTCGCCGATGGCGCGGTGGATCAGCGCCGCGGCCACCGACGAATCGACGCCGCCGGACAGGCCGAGGATCACCTCTTCATCGCCGACCTGCTCGCGGATCTTCGCGACGGCTTCGGCGATGTAGTCGCCCATGATCCAGTCGCCCTTGCAGCCGGCGATCTCGCGCACGAAGCGGGTCAGCAAGGCCATGCCCTGCACTGAATGGGTGACTTCGGGGTGGAACTGAACCGCGTAATAACCGCGCGACTCATCGGCCATGCCGGCAATCGGGCAACTTGGCGTGGACGCCATCAGCTTGAAGCCCGGCGGCAGCGAGGTCACCTTGTCCCCATGGCTCATCCACACCTTGAGCATGCCGTGACCTTCCGGGGTGCGGAAGTCTTCGATGCCGTCCAACAGCCGTGTGTGACCATGGGCACGCACCTCGGCGTAACCAAACTCGCGGTGGTCGCTGGCCTCGACGGTGCCGCCTTGCTGGACCGCCATCGTGAACATGCCGTAGCAGATGCCCAGCACCGGCACGCCTGCGTCCCACACGGCCTGCGGCGCGCGCAACTGGTGGTCTTCGTAGGTGCTGGCGTGGCTGCCGCTGAGGATGATGCCCTTCGGTGCGAACGACTTGATGAACTCGTCGGACACGTCGTTGGGATGGATCTCGCAGTAGACATGCGCCTCGCGGACGCGGCGGGCGATGAGCTGGGTGACTTGCGAGCCGAAGTCGAGGATGAGGATCTTGTCGTGTTGCATGTCGAACTCAGCAGATACAGCGAACTCAGGCGACCACGTGCGCCGGGTGCGGCGGCGTGGCGGGATGGCGACGGAAATGGCGCAGGGCGAGCACGGTGGCCGTGATCTGCAGCGCCGAACAGAGGAAGAACGGCGCGCCGATGCGCCAGTCGCCCTGGGGCAGGTGTGACACGAAGCCCAGCAACGCCGCGCCGATGACAGGCGCGAACACGGCGGTCAGGCTGTTGAGCGAGCCGAGCGCGCCCATCGTGCGGCCCTGGGCGTCGTCGTCGGCCGCATTGGAGACCAGCGTCTGCATGGCGGCCTGCACCATGAAGCCGAACACGTTCAGGCCGATGATGGCGTACATCATCCAGCCCTCGGTGGCCGCGCCCCACAGGGCGTAGGTGCAGGCCGACGAGATCAGGCCGACGACGGCGATGCGCTGCGGCGTCGTGCGCTTCAGGGCGACGCGGATCAGGCCGCCCTGCACCAGCACCGACATGACGCCCACGGCGAACAGCGACCAGCCGTTTTCCTTCGGGCCCCAGCCGAACTTGAAGGTCGTGTAGAGCACCCAGGTCGTGTGCAGGATCAGCTGCGCCAGACTCGACAGCCCCATCACGACCACCAGCGGACCGACCCCGCGCAGCTCGGTCAGCCGGCGCATCGAGGCCACCGGGTTGACCTTGGACCAGTCGATCGCCGGGCTGCGGCGCTCCGGCGGCAGCGACTCCGGCAGCACGAAGGCACCGTAGATTGCGTTCAGCACCGCCAGCACGCCCGCCACATAGAACGGCAGGCTCAGGTCGATGGCCCCCAGCAGCCCGCCCATGACGGGGCCGAGGATGAAGCCCATGCCGAACATCGCGCCCAGCATCCCGAAGCGCTTGCCGCGCTCCTCGGGCGTGCTGATGTCGGCGACGTAGGCCTGGGCGATCGACGCATTGGCCTGCAATGCCCCGCTGACCAGCCGCACCGCCACCAGCATCCACAGCGCCGTCGCCAGCCCGGTGACGAAGAAGCTCAGCGCGAGCCCGGTGAAGCCGAGCAGCAGCACCGGCCGGCGGCCATGCCGATCCGACAGCGCGCCCAGCACCGGCGAGCCGAAGAAGTTGGCGAAGCCGAACGCGAAGGTGACCACGCCGTACCAGAACGCCTGGTCCGCCTGCGAGCCGGTGAACTTGCCCACCAGCGGCGCCAGCACCGGGATGATCAGGCCGATCGCGACCATGTCGATCAGCACCGTGACCATGATGAAGGGCATCGCGGCGGCGCGGCCCTGCGGCCCCGGCGTCGACGCGGGGCGCTGATCGTCGTCGCTCAAGCGCGTCACTCCATGCGGTAGTTGGGCGCTTCCTTCGTGATCTGCACGTCGTGGACGTGGCTCTCACGGATGCCGGCGGACGTGATCTCGACGAACTCGGCGCGGTCGTGCATGTCGGTGATCGACGCGCAGCCGCAGTAGCCCATCGAGGCCCGGATGCCCCCGGCCATCTGGAAGACGATCGACAGCATCGAGCCCTTGTACGGCACGCGGCCTTCGATGCCTTCGGGCACCAGCTTGTCCGCGTTCGGGTTGCTGGTCTCGTCGTTTTCCTGGAAATAGCGGTCGGCGGAACCGGCCTTCATCGCGCCGATCGAGCCCATGCCGCGGTAGCTCTTGTAGCTGCGGCCCTGGTACAGCACGATCTCGCCCGGCGCCTCTTCGGTGCCGGCGAACATGCCGCCCATCATCACGCTGGACGCGCCCGCGGCGAGGGCCTTGGCAATGTCACCCGAGTAGCGGATGCCGCCGTCGGCGATCAGCGGCACGCCCGTGCCCTGCAGCGCGGTGGCGACGTTGTCGATCGCGGTGATCTGCGGCACGCCGACACCGGCGACGATGCGGGTGGTGCAGATGGAGCCCGGGCCGATGCCGACCTTGACGCCGTCGGCACCTGCCTCGACCAGCGCCAGCGCGGCGGCGCCGGTGGCGATGTTGCCGCCGATGACGTCGACGTGCGGGTAGTGGCGCTTGACCCAGCGCACGCGCTCGATCACGCCGTGGCTGTGGCCGTGGGCGGTGTCGACGATCAGCGCATCGACCCCGGCATTGACCAGCAGCTCGATGCGCTCTTCCGTGCCGTCACCGACACCGACCGCCGCACCGACCCGCAGCTTGCCGTGGCTGTCGCGCGCGGCATTGGGGAAGCTGGTCTGCTTGGTGATGTCCTTGACGGTGAACAGGCCACGCAGTTCGGACGCATCGTTCAGGACCAGCACGCGCTCCAGCTTGTGCTGGTGCATCAGCGCCTTGGCTTCGGCCAGCGAAGCGCCTTCCTGGACCGTGACCAGCCGCTCGCGCGGGGTCATGATCTCGCGCACCGGGGCGTCCAGGCGGGTCTCGAAGCGCAGGTCGCGGCCGGTGACGATGCCGACGACGCGGCCGTTCTCGACCACCGGGAAGCCGGAGATGCCGTGGGCCTTGGACAGCGCGATGACGTCGCGGACGCGGGCGGCCGGCGCGATGGTGATCGGATCCTTCAGCAGGCCCGATTCATAGCGCTTGACGCGGGCCACTTCGGCGGCCTGCTGCTTCGGGCTGAGGTTCTTGTGGACGATGCCGATGCCGCCTTCCTGCGCGATGGCGATCGCCAGGCGCGCCTCGGTGACGGTGTCCATCGCGGCGGACACCAGCGGCAGGTTCAGGGTGATGTTGCGCGACAGTTTTGTCGCCAGCGAGGTGTCGCGGGGCAACACCTGGGAGTACGCGGGGACCAGCAACACATCGTCGAAGGTCAGTGCTTTGCCAAGCAGGCGCATGAGTCGGGCTCCAGACGCAAAAGGAGATTATACGGACTCGCCATCCACCGGCCGGTACGGCACTGCACGCCGCTACACTCCCGCCCATGCAGTTCCACCCCAAGCCCGGACCCTTGCGCACGCTGTCGCTGGCCCTGCTGGCCGTGGTGTCCGTCACGCTCGCCCTGCCCTGCGCCGCGCAGTGGAAGTGGCGTGACGCCCAAGGCCGCATCCAGTACAGCGACCGCCCGCCGCCGAACGACGTGCGCGACCGCGACATCCTGACCCGGCCCGCCGCCGCTCCCGCCACCCCGCGCAGCCTGCCGGCCACCGCGGCCTCTTCCCCGGTCGCCACTCAGCCTGGCACCTCTCCCGCGGCCTCCAGCGACCCGGCACTGGAAGCCCGCAAGCGCCAGGCCGACGCCGCGCAGGACCAGGGCAAGCGCGACGAGGAAGCCCGCGTCGCCCGCCAGAAGGCCGAGAACTGTGCCCGGGCGAAGGAATACGCCCGCACCGTCGAAAGTGGTCAGCGCATCACACGCACCAACGACAAGGGCGAGCGCGAATTCCTCGACGACGCCCAGCGCGCCCGCGAGTCGGCGCGGGCCCGCGAGATCATCGCGAGCGACTGCCGCTGACCCGCCGGCGCCCGCGTTCCCCCTGCGCCCGGTAGCGCAGGCGACGCGCCTCCTTCGGATCGACGACCAGCGGCCGGCACAGCTCCAGCCGGTCCCCGTCGCGCAGCACGGCCGACGGCGGCACCGCCCGCCCCCAGACCGCCACCGTCACCCGCTCCAGATCGAAGCCTGGATGCCGGCTCGGCAGGCCCGCCGCGATCACCGCCTGCGCGGCCGTCGTCCCGCTCGGGAACACGAACTGCTGCAGGTCGACCTGCCGCGGCGCAGGGCTGTAGGCCACCTCCACCCGGACAACGTCGGACACGGACTCAGCGCTTGCCATGGACCTGCTCGGCGCGGGCCACGAACGCATCGACGAAGGTGTTGGCGATGCGGTCGAACACGGGGCTGACGACCAGCTCCAGCGGCCGGCTGGAGAAGGCATAGGACAGCGCGAACTCGACCTTGCACGCCTTGCCGTCCGGCCCCAGCGGAAGGAAACGCCAGAGCCCCTCCAGATGCGAGAACGGCCCGTCCACCAGCCCCATGCTGACGGACTGGCCCTCGACGTGGGTGTTGCGCGTGGTGAAGGCGTGGCGGACACCGGCGTAGGCCAGGTGCAGACGTGCCGTCATCGCCCCGGGTTCCTGCGACAGCACTTCGGCCCGCTGGCACCACGGCAGGAACTGTGGATAGGCGGGCACATCGACCACGAGATCGAACATCTCGCGGGGCGAGTACCAGAGGAGGACGGATTTTTTGACGTGCTTCATACAATGCATGGATTGTATTGAGGCCGCCCATGTCCACTGCCCGCACTGCCAGCACTCTCCAGACCACCGGCACCATCGCCGAGAACCGCAAGGCCCATTTCAATTACCACATCGAGGAGCGCCACGAGGCGGGCGTCGTGCTGGAGGGCTGGGAGATCAAGTCCATCCGCGAAGGCCAGGTGCAGCTCACCGACGGCCACGCCGTGATCAAGAACGGCGAGCTGTTCCTGATCGGCTGCCGCATCAACGCGCTGCGCAGTGCCTCGACGCATGTGCGCCCCGAGGCCGACCGCACCAAGAAGCTGCTGATGCACAAGGCCGAGATCAAGCGCCTGATCGGCAAGGTCGAGCAGAAGGGCTACACGCTGGTGCCGCTGAACCTGCATTTCAAGGGCGGCCGCGTGAAGGCAGAGATCGCGCTGGCCAAGGGCAAGGCCGAGCACGACAAGCGCGACACCGAGAAGAAGCGCGACTGGGAGCGCGAGAAGGGCCGCCTGATGCGCCACAAGGTGTCGAGCCCGCGCAAGGAAGACTGAATGCGGCTCGTCGCGGACAACGCCGGCCGGGCCGACCAGCGGATCGACGTGCTGGACGGCTGGCGCGGCATCGCGGTGCTGACGCTGCTCGCCGGCCACTTCGTCCCGCACCTGGGGCTGGACGCACCGGCCTGGTCGGCCAACTTCGGGCGGGTCGGGGTGGAGCTGTTCTTCGCGCTGTCGGGCTGCCTGATGGGCACGCTGCTGTTCGGCCGCGGCATGGCGCTGCGGAGCTTCGCCGTGCGGCGCTTCGCCCGCATCGTGCCGTCGATGTGGCTCTTCCTGCTCGTGGCCTGCGGGGTCACCTGGTGGCAGGCGGATCCCTTGTCCTTCGGTGCCGCGGGTCTCGGGCTGGCGGGTGGGCTCAACTTCTGGCCGGTGCTCACCGGCAGCGCGCCGCCCGAACGCCTCGGGCATCTCTGGTCGGTCTGCGTCGAGCTGCAGGGCTATGCCGTGCTCGGCGGGCTGGCGGCGGTGTCGCGGCGCTGGCGGATCGATCCGGCTGCGCTGATCGGTGCGGTGGTGCTGCTGGCCTGGGCTGCGCTGGGGCTGCAGGCGGTGCTCGGTCTGCCGCTGCCCTACTACACCACCTTCTGGCGGCCGGACGGGCGGCTGAGCGCGATGCTGCTGGGCGCGCTGTTCGTGGTGGCCCATGACCGGGGACGCCTGCCGCTCGGCCGCCTGCCTGGGTGGCCATGGGCGCTCGGCGCCGGGCTGCTGCTGCAGGTGAATCTGGTGCCGGACCTGGCCAAGTACACCCTCGGTGCGGCGCTGATCGCGCTGGGCTGCGCCGGCTTGTCGCGGGCCGCGGGGCCGGGCGCACGCTGGCTGGGCCATCCAGTGCTGGTCGCCTTCGGCACGGTGTCGTACAGCCTCTACCTGTGGCAGCAGTTGTTCTACGCGGACAAGCATGCGCTGCGCTGGCCCGTGGCGCTGACGCTGGCGGTGCTGGCCGGCTTCGCGGCGCACCACCTCTGGGACCGCTGGCTCCACCGGTGGACACAGACCCGACTGGCCCCCCAGCCGCAACGGCCACGCGCCGTCTGAGGCCCTACTCGGACCGCAGCGCCTCCACCGGATCGAGCCGCGCCGCCCGCCGCGCCGGCATCACGCCTGCGACGAGGCCGATCACCATCGACAGGCCCTCCGCCAGCAGCACGAAGGGCAGCGGCGTGCTCACCGGCAGCGACGGCATCAGCAGGTGCGCGCCCTGCGCGATGCCGATCCCGATCGCCAGCCCCAGCGCCCCGCCCACCGCCGACAGCACCACCGCCTCGCCGAGGAACAGCGCCAGCACTGTGCGCCGCCGCGCCCCGAGCGAGATCAGCAGCCCGATCTCCGCCGTGCGCTCGGTGACGGCGATGGTCATGATCGTGACGATGCCGACCCCGCCCACCAGCAGCGAGATGCCGCCCAGCGCGCCCACCGCCGCGGTCACGACATTGAGGATGTTCGACAGCGCGCCCAGCATGTCGGCCTGCGTGACGATCGAGAAGTCCTCGCGGCCGTGGCGCGCCGTCATCAGCGTGCGCGCCTGCGCGACGACCGCTGCGGACGAGGTCGCGTCGGTGTAGGTCAGGTGCAATTCCATCAGCCCCGGCCGGTTGAACAGCTCCATCGCCCGCGCCGCCGGCACATAGGCCACGTCGTCCAGGTCGATGCCCAGGAACTGCCCGCGCGGCGCCAGCACGCCGATGACGCGGAACTGCTGGCTGCCGATGCGGATGCGGGCGCCCAGCGGGTTGTCCGCGCCAAACAGCTCGCGTTTCAGACTGGCGCCGAGTACCGCGAAGCTGCGCGCGTGCGCCGCGTCCTCGTCCGGCAGGAACTGGCCCGCTGACATCGACAGGCGAAACGACGGCAGCAGTGCCGCACTCGTGCCATAGACCAGGCTGCGGCGCAGGCGGCCGTTGGCGCCCATCTCGGCGTTGCCGGTGACGCCGGGCGTGACGCCGACGAGGTGCGGGATGCGCTGGCGCAGCGCGTCGGCATCTTCCAGCGACAGCGGGCGCACCGAGGACGGGAAGCCCGGGTTCGTGCCGCCCGTGGAGACCTTGCCCGGCGACAGCGTGACGACGTTGGTGCCGATCTGGCTGAATTCGGACAGCAGGAAGCGGTGCAGCCCCTCGCCGATCGAGGTCAGCAGGATCACCGCGGCGATGCCGATGGCGATGCCGAGCAGCGTCAGCAGGCTGCGCGTGCGCTGCGCCGTGATCGAGCGCCAGGCCATCGAGAGGGTGTCGGCGATGCGCATGGGTGGGGCGCCTTCAGCGTTTCGAGAGCGCGGCGACCGGCTCCAGCGCCGCCGCCTTGCGCGCCGGCAGCACGCCGAACAGGACACCCGTGGACAGCGCCGTGCCGAGCGCCGCGACCACCGCCCACGTCGGCGGCCACGCCGGGAAAGTCGGATACGCCGTGCGCACCGCGAACGCCCCCGCCTGCCCGACGAGGTAGCCGACCACCGCGCCCGCCACCGACAGCATCGCCGCCTCGGTCAGGAACAGCGCGCGGATCGTCGCCGCGGGTGTGCCCAGCGCTTTCAGCAGGCCGATCTCGGACGTGCGCTGCGCCACCGACACCAGCATCACGTTCATCACCAGCACGCCCGCCACCGCCAGGCTGATCGCCGCGACACCCGCCACGCCCGCGGTCAGCGCGCCCAGCACGCGGTCGAAGGTGGCGAGCACGGCGTCCTGCGTGATGACGGTGACGTCCTCCTCGCCGTCGTGGCGGGTCTTGATCAGCGCGGTCGCCTGGCGCATCGCGGCGGGGATGGCGTCGCGGTCGCGGGCCTCGATCAGGATGCGGAACAGCGTGTTCGAGTCGAACATCGCCTGCGCCAGCGCGACCGGCACGATCGCCGACTCGTCCGAGTTCATGCCCAGACTCTGCCCGGACGCCGCCAGCACGCCAATCACGCGCAGCCGCCGCCCGCCGATCCGCACCGTCTGCCCCAGCGGGCTCTCGGCGCCGAACAGCTCCGTGCGCAGCTTCGCCCCCAGCACGACCACCGGCGAGCCGCGGCCCCACTCGTCGTCCGGCAGGAAACGCCCCTGCCCCATCGCCATGCGCCGCACCGCGAGATACTCCGCCGTCGTGCCGAGCACCATCGTCTCGCGCAGCCGCCCCGCCAGCGCCACCTCCGACAGGCCGATCGCCAGCGGCGCGACCCGCTGCACCGACGGCAGGCGCCGCAGCGCGTGGGCGTCGTCGATGGTGAGGTCGCGGGGCGTGCTGCTCATGGCGCTGGCCGGGCTGAAGCCTCCCGTCTGCGAGCGGCCGGGCAGCACGATGACCAGGTTGGTGCCGATCGACGAGAACTGGTCCACCACATAGCGCCGCGCCCCGTCGCCCAGCGCCGTCAGCAGCACCACCGCCGCCACGCCGATCGACATCGCCAGCGTCATCAGCAGCGTGCGCACCGGGCTGCCGGTGGCGGCGTCGCGGGCGAAGGCGAGGATGTCGAGCGGGCGCATGTCAGGGCGCCGCCGCCGCGGTGTCGAGCTTCAGGCCACCGTCTTCCATCATCAGCCGCCGGTGCGCCCGGGCGCCCAGCGCGGGATCGTGGGTGACGACGATGAGCGTCACGCCGCTGGCGTTGAGCGCTTCGAGCAGGCGCACCACCTCGTCGCCGGTGGCGCGGTCGAGGTTGCCGGTCGGCTCGTCCGCCAGCAGCAGCGCGGGCTGCATGATCGTCGCGCGGGCGATGGCCACGCGCTGGCGCTGGCCGCCGGAGAGTTCGTTGGGCTTGTGGTGGGCGCGGTTGGTCAGGCCGTATTCCTGCAGCGCTTTTTCAACCCGCTGCGCCCGCTCGCGCGGCGCCATCCCGGCCAGCACCATCGGCAGCGCGATGTTCTCGGCCGCCGTCAGCCGCGGCACGAGGTGGAAGCTCTGGAACACGAAGCCGATGCGCCGGCTGCGCACCGCCGCCTGCTCGTCGGGCGACAGCGTCGTCACGTCACGGCCTTCGAGCAGCAGGTGGCCGGCGTTCGGCTGGTCGAGCAGGCCGAGGATGTTCAGCAGCGTGGACTTGCCCGAGCCGCTCGGCCCCATCACCGCGACGTACTCGCCCGCCCCGATGCGCAGGTCCAGCCCGCGCAGCGCATGCACCTCGCTGTCCCCGAGGTGGAAGACACGCTCGATGCCCTGCAGTTCGATCAGCGGCGCGGTCACGGCTTGGCGGCGGTCTTGGCGGTCGTGGCCGGGACTTCGACGGTGACACGGGCGCCCGCCTTGACCCCTTCACGCTCCAGCGACGTGACGACCCGCTCGCCGCCTTTCAGCGCGTCCGGCCCGTCGAGCACTTCGGTGTGCTCCCAGTTCGACAGCCCGGCGCGCACCCGGCGTTCCACCAGCGTGTCGCCTTCGACCACCAGCACCCGCCCGCCCTCGCCCAGCGCCGCCGCCGGCACGCGCAGCACATCCTTGCGCGTGTCGAGCACGACCTCCACATCCGCGCTGTAGCCCACCAGCAGCGGCCCGGTCTTGTCCGGCTGGTCGAAGGTCACGTCGATGTCCACCGTGCGCGCCTGCTTCTCGACGGCCGACACGATCGGCGCGACCCGCTTGACGCGCCCGGCGAAGGTCTTGCCCGGCAGCGCGTCGATGGTGATGCGCACCGGCTGGCCCGGCAGGATGCGCGGCGCGTCCACCTCGTCCATCGGCGCCTTGATGTAGAGGCAGGAGTCGTCGATCAGGTCGATGGCCGGCGGCGTCGGCACGCCCGGCGGCGAGGGCGTCGAATACTCGCCCACCTCGCCGACGATCTTGGCGACACGGCCGTCGAAGGGCGCGTAGAGGTGCATGCGCCCCTGCTCCACCCGGGTGGCCCCGACACGGGCCTGGGACGACGCCACATCCGCCTGCGCGGTCTGGCAGACGGCGCGGCGGGTGTCGGCCTCGGCGCGGGCGGCCTCTTCGCGCGAGACGGAGACAAACCCCTGCTCGCGCAATTCGGACTGTCGCCGCGCTTCCTTGGCGGAGGCCTCGGCCGCGGTGCAGGCCTCGACCACACGCCGGCGCGTCGTTTCCAGCTGCGCGGTGGCCAGCGTCTGCTGCGCCTGCTGGTCGTCGTTCCAGAGCTTCATCAGCAGCTGGCCCTTGCGGACACGGTCGCCTTCCTTGACGCCGAGCAGCTCGATGCGCCCGCCCATGATCGGGGACAGGCGTGTGCGCTGGCAGGCTTCGACCGTGCCGGCGCGGGTGTTGGCGATGGAGGACTCGACCTGTCCGCGCCCGACCTCGACGGCCACCACCGCGACCGGCTTCGGGCGCCGCAGCCACAGCACGCCGCCGGTGAGCAGCCCGAGGACGGTCAGGGCGATCAGGCTGCGGCGCAGCCAGGGGGAGGCAAGCGGGGAGGTCATCGGCGCGGTCACGGTTTGTGCTGCAGTGCACACATTCTGCGCGTTGGCCCATGGGCGCAGACCGGATTCGGTGCGCAAGGTTGATCGCGGTCAACCTGAGGTCATCCGTGCACTGCGGTGCGCAGTGACCTATCCGGCGTCAGCAGGCGCAGGACTCGCGAAAGCTGGCCGCGTCGGCGATCCGCGCCACGATCCGTTCGGCCTCGACCTGCAGCGCCGTGCCGGAGACCAGGCGCAGCGTGCAGACCACCCCGCCACGGCGGTCGAGCGGCAGCGGCACGCCCGGCGCCTGGGCCGCCGACCCGACCGGCTGTCCGTCCAGCCGCAGACCGCCCTGCGCGATGCAGCCCAGCGCGGGGCCATCCGCGTGCCAGGTCGCGCCTTCGAACCAGAGTTCCAGCGGGCGCAGGTAGCCGACCAGTCCGTCGTCCACCCGGCGGCAGGCCGCAGCGGAGAAGCGCAGGCACACCGTCCCGGGGGTGTGTTCCGTGAGGCTGGCCAGTTCGGAGTCGGGCCACTGGAGGAGGTAGGCGGCGTGCATCCCGCCATCATGCCCGCGTCGGTCGACACGCCCGTTGGAACGCTAGACTGGCCCGATGCGCCTGCAGATCTACTCCGACCTCCACCTCGAACGCATCCCGCACTGGGAGCCGACCCCTGCCCCTGGCGCCGACGTGCTGGTGCTGGCGGGCGACATCGGCTCCTACCAGACCGGCTCGCTGCTGACCGAGCCGGATTTCGGCCTGACGCGGTTCTCGCCGATCCACGGCGCCGGGCATTGGAAGCATGTGCTCTTCGTGCCAGGCAACCATGAATACGACGGCTTCGAGCTGAGCGAGACGGGC